>Ga0210377_10002378_pt1 | contig 16540 bp, 16 predicted proteins | sample PLM4_65_b1redo_FD_155480 | JGI IMG/M metagenome (GOLD analysis project Ga0210377, IMG submission 155480) | Groundwater sediment microbial communities from an aquifer in East River, Colorado, USA - PLM4_65_b1 redo | ecosystem: Environmental > Terrestrial > Soil > Riparian zone | place: USA: East... | reverse complement strand
AGAGCTGGGAGCCGAGAGCCAGGTGCCGCGCGCGATAGGAGCTCTCAGCTCTCAGCTCTCAGCTCTTAGGAACCTCGGACCCTGAGAGCTAAGAGCTAAGAGCTAAGAGCTAAGAGCTGAGAGCCACTCAAGTGTAGAGCCCACCGCTGACGTTCAGCACAGTGCCCGTGATGTAGCCTGCCTGCTCCGAGGCGAGAAACACCGTCGCGTATGCGACGTCGTCGGGAGTGCCGAGGCGCTTGAGGGCGATGCGGCCCTCGAGGGCCTGCTTCGCCTCGGCGGTGATCGCATCGGTCATCGCGGTCTGAATGAAACCGGGAGCGATCGCATTCACGGTCACGTTCCGCGACCCGATCTCCAGCGCGAGCGCCTTCGTGAATCCGATGATCGCCGCCTTCGACGCCGCGTAGTTCACCTGCCCCGGATTTCCCGACAGACCGACCACGGACGAGATGTTGATCACGCGGCCCCACCGCGTCCGGATCATCTTCTTCACCACTTCCTGCGTGATGTTGAACGCCGAGTCGAGGTTCGTCCGCATGACGTTCGACCACGCCTCCGGCTTCATCCGGATGAAGAGATCGTCGTCGGTGATCCCGGCGTTGTTGACGAGGATGTCGATCGGCTGTTGATCGAGCAGCGCCTTCACGCGATCGCGAACATCAGGCGCGGCAATATCCAGCTCCGCCGCGGTCGCCTTGCCGCCGGCGGCGGTAATCGCCGAGGCGAGCTCCCGCACGCGCGCACCGCTGCGCGCCGCGCAGATGACATGCGCACCGGTCTCCGACAGCCGCTTCGCAATCGCTTCCCCGATTCCGCGCGACGCTCCCGTCACGAGCGCGGTCTTTCCGCTGAGATCGATTTTCATCCAGTCACTCCGCGCAGATAGGCCTCGATCGACGGCACGTCGGAGACACTGACGAGCTCCACCGACGGATCGATCCGCTTGATCAATCCCGCGAGCACGTTTCCCGGTCCCACTTCCACGAATCGCCGAACGCCCATCGAGACCATCTTCTGAATCACTTCGACCCACCGCACCGGCGATGTCACCTGCCGGAGCAACGCGTTGCGCATGGCTGTCGCGGTGCCGATCGGAGAGGCGTCGACGTTCGACACGAGCGACACCCACAGATCCTTCAGCGGCGCCGCCTCGAGAATCGGCCTCAGCCGCTCCTCGGCCGGTTTCATGAGCGCGCAGTGAAACGGAGCGGACACCGGCAGCGGGAGCGCGCGCCGGACGCCGCGCTGTTTCGCGACGGCGATGGCGCGGTCGATCGCCGCCTTCGTTCCGGCGATGACGATCTGTCCCGGCGCATTGATGTTCGCGACCGACAGCACATCGCCCTGCGCCGCCTCTTCACAGATCGCGCGCGCCTCCTCGACCGTCGGACCGATGAGGGCGGCCATGCCTCCCGTTCCCACCGGCACCGCCTCCTGCATGAAGCGTCCGCGCTGATGCACGATCTTCGCGGCATCGGTGGGCGTGAGGCCGCCGTCGCTGACGATGGCGCTGTATTCGCCGAGGGAGTGGCCGGCGACGAGATCGCGACGCGCAGCGTCACGCTCTTCGAGCACGGCGTGAATCGCGGACGATACGGCGAGGATCGCCGGCTGCGTGTTCTCCGTCAGCCGGAGCTTTTCTTCCGGCCCCTCGAAACAGAGCTTCGAGATGGAGTAGCCCAGCGCGTCGTCGATCTCTTCGAAGACACGCTTGGCGATCGGAAAAGCATCGGCGACGTCCTTTCCCATCCCGGCGTACTGACTGCCCTGACCTGGAAACACGAACGCGGTGTTGTGCTGCACGGCGGCGAATCATACACGCGTACAATCGCCGCATGGCCGTCGATCACCTCTCCGAGTTGATCCGCGAGCTCTGCAACGCGTACTCCGCCGAGCTGGCTGCCGGCTTCGCGTATCGCGGTCACTGGCGAAGCGTTCGCGATGCCGCACAGCGCGCGCGGATCCGGCAGATCGAGCAGGAGGAGTGGCATCACCGGCAGCTCGTCGGCGGGATCCTTCGCGACCTCGGCGCGAAACCGAACCTCGTTCGCGAGGTGATCTTCTTCGCGATCGGCCGCATCCTCGGCCTACTCTGCCATGTCAGCGGGTGGTTCGTGCCGATGTACGGCGCCGGATTCCTCGAACGACGCAACATCGTCGAGTACGAGCGCGCCGCCATGCATGCCTACCACTGCCATCGCGAGGACCTGATCGACTGTCTCCTGACAATGGCCGAGTTGGAGTGGGAGCACGAGAGTTACTTCCGCGGAAACGTCAGCCGTCATCCGGCGCTCTTGTGGGATGCGCCTCCGGCGAAGGAGACGATCCGCGCACCGTTCGGATAGTCAGCTTTCCGCTTCGGATCCGGCTACCACCGCCAGCGCGATCTCGCGACGGTGCAGGTCGCCGATCTTCTCCTGGATCTTGGTGTCGATGCGGTTCACCGCGAACTCGCGCGCAACGCGGATCGCATTCTTGATCGCCTTTGCGTTCGAGCGGCCGTGGCAGACGATGCACCCGCCGCGAACGCCGAGGAGCGGAGCGCCGCCGTACTCGGAGTAGTCGACGCGCTTTTTCAGATCGTCGAACGCGCCTTTCGCGAGCGCGGCACCGATCTTCCGCCTCATCGATCGCGTCAGCTCCTCGCGAATCAACTTGCCGATCATCTCCGCAAGCGCTTCCGAAGCTTTCAGCACGACGTTGCCGATGAAGCCGTCGCACACGACGACGTCCGCGTTGCCGTTGTAGACGTCGCGGCCTTCCGCGTTGCCGATGAAGTTGAGGCCGGTCTCTTTGAGAACTCGGAACGTCTCCTTCGTCAGCTCGTTGCCCTTGCCTTCTTCCTCGCCGATGGAGAGAAGTCCCACGCGCGGCGCGGCGATGCCGAACAGCATCTGCGAATAGAAGTGGCCCATGACCGCGAACTCGCGGAGATATGCGGGCTTCGAATCGACGTTCGCTCCGACGTCGAGCAGCACGGTGTGCCCCTCCGCCCGCGGCACGGCGGCGGCGAGCGCGGGACGGCTCACGCCTTCGATCGTGCCCAGCACTTTGTACGCGGACGTCATCGTCGCGCCGGTATGACCGGCGGAGACCATCACGTCCGCGCGTCCTTCGGCGACGAGATTCGCGCAGATGCGAATCGACGAGTTGCGCTTCCGCCGCAGGGGCGCGAGCGCATTGTCATCCATCCCCACGACTTCAGGGGCCTCGACGATCTCGATGTTCGAGGGAATGCTGCCGGCGAGCCTGGCCAGGTGCTCACGGACGACCGCTTCCTGTCCGACCAGAAGGATGTGCACGGCCTGGGCGGCGGCAGCGGCGAGCGCACCCTCGATGATCTGGCCGGGCGCGTGGTCGCCGCCCATCGCGTCGAGAGCGATGCGGCAGGGAGTGCTCATAGTCGTCAGCGACCGCTCATCGGTCACCGATCCGATTACAGGGCGTCTTTGACGGCGATGACTTCGCGACCCTTGTAGTAGCCGCACTTCGGGCACACGCGGTGAGGCATCTTCGCCTCATGGCACTGCGGGCACGTGGAGAGCGACTTCTGGGTGAGGAAGTCGTGGGCACGACGCGAGCGCGTCCGGGCTTTCGAGTGGCGTCGTTTTGGATTTGGCATGACAGCTCCCTTGAGTGATCTAGGCGTCTTTCTTTCGCGACAGGTGCGCCCGGATACCTTCCAGCTCGCTCCAGCGCTCGTCGACGAGATTGGTGTCGCACGAGCACTCCTCACGGTTCCGATTGGCTCCGCAATTCGGACAGAGACCGAGGCAACGCTCGTCGCACAATGGCTTCATAGGTACCGCTAGTTGGATCTGCTCGACCGCCAGATCGCGGAGCGGAACTTCGCGATCTGAGTAGAACTCGACGTCGAGCTCCTCCGGTTCGGTGATCTCGACCTCTTCTTCCTCCGCCAGAACCTCGGGGCGGGGGCGGAATCTTACGTGAAACGTCGAATTCGCCGCAAACGGATAGGGCTCCACGCAGCGCGCACACGTGAAATCCGCGCTGAACCTGGCCGTGCCGTCCACGACGTATTCGCCGGGCTGATGGCCTTTGTCGGCGCGCGCCTCGACCGTAACGGGGCCGATCCCCGCCAGCTCATCGCGATCGAGCTCGCTCTGGGGAATGGCGTACTGGCCGCGATAAGTCTGCGGTCCGCGTTCGTCGATTTCATCGAAGGAGATCACGTCGTGCATTGGATGGAGCCGGCACACCCATGCCGGATCACCTCGTAACCCTCTGATGCTTCGAATCTATTTCGACGTGACCAACACCCGCAACTCCTCCGTCCCCCCGCTCGTCGAGGCGGCGGCCTCGATCGCCCGAGCCTGCTGCAGCGGGCCGATCCATGTTCCGAGCTCGCGAGCGGCGCGATGGAGCCGCGGCGCAGCGAGCCTGAGGCCCACGCTGCCGCCGACGCGCTTGAGAATCGGAACGAGCCGCTGCGGGTCGAGCCGGGCCGACCACATATTCGCGGGCCACCGCGGCGGATCGAATGAATCCGAGGTGAAGCGGCCGATGCTCGAGGTATCGAAGGACACGAGCAGCTCGTCGTTCTGCTCGGCCGTCTGGACGTATCCCGCGGTGTCGCGAACGATCCGCTCCAGCGCTTCGCGACGGGGCTCATCGGCGGGAAGGAAGATGACGCCTTTCGGCCGCGGCAACAGCGTACCGGTATCGACGTCGTAGATCGCGACGCCGCCGCCGTCGCTCACGAGGGGCGTCACTCTCGTGAGCAGCAGGCGGTTCAGATCGTCGAACACACGCGGCGGCCTGGCGAAGATGGCTGCGAGAAGAGCCGAGCGCGGGTAGCGCGCGTTGAGGAGTCGTGCCGCGGTGTCTGGCCGCGCGGGCGCATGCGACGTGATGGCAATCTCCTCGGCCGAAATCCGGATCGAGGTCACCGCCGGACGCCGGAGCGGCGGGAACGCGCTCCGGTCGTTTTCGCGCTGCGCCGCAAATGCATCGCCCGGCGGCAGGGCCGATCCTGCTGCCAGGATGCGCAACATCTCCGCGGAGTCGATCGGCGACTGGGCCGGCGCGTTGATCAGAAACGTCGTTCCGCTCCAGCGCACATCCATGTTGCCGCCCAGAATCCGGTAGACGCGCATCAGCGCGGCGCGACCCGCATCGAGACGGATCGCGTAGCTCGACCGGCCACCGCTCCTCCAGATCAGCAGATCGGCGCCGCCGAGCATCCAGGGCTGCGGCAGGCGCTCATCGTCGGCCCATTGGACGACTGCGTCGCTCGTGACCGGATTCGCGCGCAGCTCGGCGTAGACCGCTGCCGCGGTCGGAATGAGCGCGAATGATTCCGCCGAAGCCGGGACCATCGCCAGGAGCTCGGTCTGCGCGGGCGTGAGCGGAAAGCGGACGCCGGCGGACCGATGCGGCATGGTCAGTTGGAGGAAGAGAATCGCGGCGGCGAGGAGCGCGGCGATCACGACGATGGCGATGATGAATTTCTTCACCTGCTACTATCCGCCTTTCGATGTTGCGTTCGACCGTCGCCGCGGTCCTTCACAGTCTGGGCCATGCCGCCGCCGAACGGACGCGGGAGACCGTGCGCCGCGCGGTCAAGCGCGAGCGGCGGCTGCGCATCGGAGTCGACATCCGTCCGTTTTACGAGCCGCTGACCGGCGTCGGGTGGTACCTCTACTACATCCTCCACGAACTGGCGAAGCATGACGGCGTCGAGCTCCATTTGTTCGGCGACGCGCGCGTCACGGATGAAGGGCCGCGGCTGCACGCTGCGATCCCTGCCAACGCACATCTGTGCGCGTTCGATCTTCGCGGCCGGGGCCGCATCTCCCGGGCGGCGCGTCAACTGACCGCCGCCGCGTACGTGCTCTGGATGGAGGAGATCGGCTGCGACGTCTTCTTCGGTGCGAACTATTTCCTCCCTCGCCTTCTCGACGCCGTGGCGCGGCGCCGCGTCATCACGGTTCACGATCTGACGTACAAACGATACCCCGAGCTCCTGCAGCGCGAGACGCTGCACAGTCTGGAGACGCACATGGGCCGGGAGATCGCGCGCGCCGACGCGATCATCTGCGTTTCGGAATCGACGCGCCGGGACCTCCTCCACTATTACGAAGTGGACCAGTCGCGCGTCGTGACGATTCACTCGGGGTTCGGCAGCATCGCCGAACCGGTGCCCATGGAAGGCCTCCCGCCGCACTACATCCTCTTCGTGAGCACCATCGAGCCTCGCAAGAACCTCGGCGTCCTGCTCGAAGCGTACGCGAAGTTGCGCGAAACGTACGATGGATCTCTCGTCGTGGTCGGTCGCGTCGGTTGGAAATCCGAGGAGATCGTCGCTCGACTTCGCGACCCCCGGATCGTGCATCTCGATTACCTGGAGCCGCGGCTGCTGGCCGATGTGTATCGGCGGGCAGACGTGTTCGTGTTGCCGTCGTGGTACGAAGGCTTCGGGTTTCCGCTGCTGGAAGCGATGGCGCACGGAGTGCCGGCGGTCGCGGCGCGGACCTCGTCGCTGCCGGAGATCGGAGGCGATGCAGCGCTGTTTTTCGATCCGCGCGATGCGCGCGAGCTGGCGAAGCAGATCGAGCGGGTGATCGGGGACGCGGAGCTGCGGAGCGCGCTGATCGACCGAGGCGCGGCGCGCGCCAAGGAGTTTCGCTGGGATCGCGCCGGCGAGCAGACGCTCGAGGTATTGCGAAGGGCGGGGGCTGACTGATGCCGAGGAACGCCGCCGTCCCGGCGGCTGGTACGCCGGCGTCACGCCGGCTCGCTCCAGAGATCGCCGCCGAGACGGCGGCGGACCAGCCGGCCGGAGGCCGGCGCTCCTCGGAGGCGATGCATCTCCGCGTCCTGATCGACGGCCGGCCTCTGGTCGGGGAACGCACGGGCATCGGCGTGCACACGGCGGAGATCGCGAGGCGGCTCGAGGTCGAACCGGTGCCGCTGATCGCGACTCACGCACCGATCGCCGATCGCGCCGGTATCGAGCACTGCCGGTTTCGCGTGGACCGCGCGCCGGCCGGAGTGCTCTGGCAGCAGATACTCCTGCCGCGACTGGCGCCCGAAGCGGACGTGCTGTGGGGACCGCACGGCACGCTGCCGCTGGCGTGGAAGAAGCCGGCCGTCGTCACGCTGCACGATTTCACGTCGATCAGGATGCCCGGAGCCCACCGGCTGAAGACGATCCTGTCGTTCAACACGTTCATCGCGCGAAGCCTGAACGGCGCCGAACGCATTGCCGCGGTGTCGCGCCTCGTCGCGGACGAGGCGGTGCGCGGCTTCGGCGTTCCCCGAGCGAAGATCGAGATCGTCCCGAACGGCGTCGACGCGTTCTTCTCTCCCGGCGACGGCAGCGAGGGCGATTACATCCTCTTCGTCGGCACGATCGAGCCGCGGAAAGGCATCGACGATCTGATCGAGGTCTGGCGGACGCTGGATGCGCCGCGGCCGCGGCTCGTGCTCTGCGGCGCGCGCGGCTGGCGCGTCCGGCTGCCCAGGGACGAGGGCATCGAGATCACGGGCTACGTCGATCGCGGCGCGTTGCGCGATCTCTACCGGCACGCGCGCCTGTTCGTTTATCCGTCGCGGTACGAGGGATTCGGCATCCCGCCGCTGGAAGCGCTGGCGTGCGGCGCGCCGGTCGTGGCAACGCGCACCGGAGCGATTCCGGAGTTCGCGGACAACGCCGCGCTGCTGGTGCGTCCCGGCGATCGCACCGCGTTGCGCGATGCGATCGCGCGCGCGCTCGGTGATGACGCACTGCGCCGCGAATTGCGCGCGCGAGGACCGGAACGCGCCTCGCGTTTCCGATGGGAAACGAGCGCGGCGATCATGCGCGACCTGCTCGCCGCGGCCGCGCGCGCGTGAAACGCGCGTGGAACACCGCATTCGCATTTCGATTTCGATAAACTAAATATTGACAATATCGTTTATTAGTCTCATATTTGTGACAACGAATTCATGATGATCACCAGAAACTGGATCTTCAGTTCAGTCGATGTCGATGGTCGTCAGCATTCGTCTCCCCTTCTTCCCCCACTTCATCAGTCAGCATGTTTGCCGGAGCGATCCGGCGCTGTTTGCCAAGTAGGCGCGACCGGGAGGTCCCGCACGGCATGAAAGGTGGTGAGTAACGATGGCCACAAAGAAGAAGGCTGCCAAGAAGTCGAGCAAGAAGTCTTCGAAGAAGAGATAAGCTCTTCATCATCACCATTGAATTGGGGAGTCACTCTTTGGAAGGGCCCGCAGCAGCGGGCCCTTCACCTTTAGCGGCGCAACCTTCCCGCTTCCCCTCCGTTAAACAGGGCATGCGCGCTCTCGTCGCTGCCGCCGCCCTCCTGGCCACCGTGCCCGCGTTCGCCGATCGCGAGGTGACCCACCGCATCAACACCGCCGCGTCCAGCCGCGCCGTCCGGCGCGTCGTCATCGACATCCCCGCCGGCGAGATCGTCGTGCGGAACGGATCGCGCGATCGCATCGCGGTCTCCGGCGTCGTTCGCCGCGACTACGACGGCAGAGACGAGCGCGAGGAGATGCAACGCCTCGTCGATGACATCAACCTCGCGATCGAGGTCCGCGGTGATGAAGCGACGATCTATCGCACGTTCGGTCCGAATGCCCATGGATGGCGCGCCCGGCACTCGACACCCGAGGACATCACGATCGAAGTGCCGGAAGGGATCGACGTCGATCTGGCGACGAGGTTCGGCGAAGTGCGCATGGACGGCTCGTTCGGGGACGTCGACATCAATCTGCGCGCCGGGGAGATCGCGCTGCGCATGCCGCGCGCCGAGGTCCGCTCACTCCACGCCTCCTGTACCGTCGGCGAGGTTCACACCAACCTCGGCGACCGCGTCATCAGCCGCGAAGGCCTCTTCCCCGGCAGCACGCACTTCGAAAACACCTCGGGACGATCCGTCGTCAATGTGCATGTCACCGCGGGCGAGGTGCATGTCACCTTGTCGCGGTAGGGCTGTTGTGTAATCCTGAGCGAAGCGAAGGATCTCCGGTGCACCTGCGATGGCCGCACGCAGAGAGCGATCGTGAGGCTGCATCGCAGGTGAGCTCGAGATCCTTCGCTTCGCTCAGGATAGAGCGCGAACAAACCGCTCCGCCTCGGCACGCGTCCGGACCTCGCCACGGATCTGCGCTTCGAGCAAAGCGCGCTTGCGACGACCGAGCTCGGGTCCCGACGGAACCCCGGTCAGGGCCGTGATCTCGCCTCCGGTGAGCAGCGCGCGGATACGAAACAGGTCGTCGGAGAGCGCGAGCGGTTCACGCCTCAGCGCGCGGAGGACTGCCGGCATTTGTGTCGCGATCTCCTCGCCCGCGTCGTAAAGCGCGATCGGATCGTGGTGATCGATCAGCTCCTGCATCGCGGTGACCTGTCGCAGAAGGGATTCGCTCCACTTCCACCGTTTCGCGAAGGACTTCGGATCGCGGACGAGGATCGCGAAAGCGCCGGCGAGCGAGACGTCATCGGCGTCATAGGAGCTCGGATCGAGCGTGCGACCGAAGAGCACGACATCGAGCCGGGTGCGATGCAGGAGATCGACGGCCGTTCGAAACGCGCCCGCCGAGAAGATGACCGACAGCTCGTAACTGATTCTCTCCGCCGCGACGTTCACGATGGAGTCTGCACGCTCGCGTATCGCCGCGAGCGTCGCGTCGTCGACGCTGAAGCGCAGCGCGACGGCCATGCGCACCGCTTTCAGCATTCGCAGCGGATCGTCATCGAAGTTCGCCGCATCGACCATGCGGACGACCCGCGCGCGCAGGTCGCGCTGGCCGCCGTGGGGATCGAGAAGGTCGCCCGATCGGAGATCCACGGCCATCGCGTTGACGGTGAAGTCGCGGCGCGCGAGGTCGGCATCGATGTCACCGTCGAGAATCGCGGCGAAATCGTAGACGTGATCGCCGTCGACGACGCGCCAGGCGCTGAAATGCTCGCCGGCGCCGAGGCGGATGACGCGATCGGAGAGAAGCCGTGCGCAGGCGAGCGGATCGGCACAGGCGAGGTCGAGGTCGGCCGGATCGACGCGTCGAAGCAGGTCCCGCACCGCGCCGCCCACGACGAACGTGCCGGGCGGCATCCGCTCCAGCGCCTGGAAGCGGCGCAGGAGCGCGTCACGCAACGACATTGCGCAGCGTCCCGATCCCGCCGATCTCCACTTCCACGACGTCGCCGGCGTTGAGCGGGCCGACGCCGGCAGGCGTGCCGGTGAGAATCACATCTCCCGGCAGAAGCGTCATCACGGCGGTGATGAACTCGATCAGGTAATCGCAGGGGAAGATCATCTGCGAAGTCCGCCCGTTCTGTTTCGTTTCGCCGTTCACCCGCGTCTGAATCGGAAGGTCGCTCGGATCGAGCTCGGTCTCGATGCAGGGACCGAGCGGGCAGAAGGTGTCGAACCCCTTCCCACGCGTGAACTGGATGTCCTTCTTCTGCAGATCGCGTGCGGTCACATCGTTGGCGCAGGTGAAACCGCGAACGTAGTCGCGCCAGTTCGCTCTGCGGATGTTGCGCGCTTCGCGCCCGATCACCATGGCCAGCTCGCCTTCGTAGTCGACGCGTTGCGAAATGGGCGGGCGCACGATCGTCCCGTTCGGCGGCAGAACCGCCGTGGGCGGCTTCAGAAAGATGATCGGCTCGGACGGCGCTTCATTGCCGAGCTCCTTCGCGTGCTCGGCGTAGTTGCGGCCAACCGCAACGATCTTCGTCGGGGCGGTCGGTGCGAGGAGTCGCGCGGCCGGCGGGACTTCAGCGCCTTCGTGCACCGTGCCGTTCTGAATGAACCGGTAGAGTTTCATCGTGCGAATTGTGTCATCCCGAGCGGACCGACGCTTGGGTGACGGGAGGCTCGAAGATCGCGACCGTGTCATTCCGAGCGTAGCGAGGAACCTGGGGGAATGGGCGGTTCCAAGATCGTGCCTCGCGCCACCCTTCCCCCGGATCCCTCGCTACGCTCGGGATGACACGGTACCGCCGCACTCCGGATCTCACCCCTGCCGGTCGTAAATCAGCCAGAGGCCGCTGAAGCCGCGCAGCAGGCGGAAGCGCGAGCGGTAGAGCTGATGCAGGATCCGCGCGTTCGAGCAGTAGACCGCCTCGTGCAGAAAATCGCTGAAGGTCTCGTCGAGATCCTTCGCGCAATCGAGGCTCTGCTTCGCTCTGGCCACGAGATCCGGTTCCGCGTGAACTCCGGCGCCCATCGCCGTCGCGAGCTGCGTCGCTTCCTCGTCGACCTTCAGCCGCAGTGCCGCCGCCCGCATGTAGAGCATCCAGAGCTCTTCGTTGTCCTCTTCGGCATCGGCGTCGCGGCGATCGAAGAGCTTCTGATGCGCGGCAACCTCCCACGCCTCCAGCCGCAGCTCGCGAACTCCGACTGCCTCCGCGACCATCTCGGGGGCGACGGAATCTTCGTGCGCGTCGACGGCGGTGGCGATCTTGAGAACGTACGGCAGCAGAAGCTGATCGCGGGCGAAGCGCTCCTTCACGTCTTCGAGCTGTTGCGTTCGCGAGAAAAACGCCGGCGGCAGCTCGGCCGGCTGATCCTCCTCGCTGTCGAGGCCGCGATCGAGCTGGTTGAGGATGTTGCCGATGCTCTGCTTGAGGTGCGTGACCGTGTCGTGCTTCACGTTCGACGCCGCCTTCGCCTGGTCGAAGCGTTCTTTGAACTCGCGGAACCGCGCGATCTCCTCGAGCAGAGCCGGATTGGCTTCGCCGAAATTGCGCTCGATCGCCTTTCCATGGTCCATCAGCTTCTGCGCGTCCTCGACCATACGCTGCTCGTCCGTCTGGTAGAGCTTGAGGAAGCGGTTCTTCGTCGAGACGTTCAATTCGACGATCGACAGCAGGACGTCGGGATGAAAGTAGAGGTTCCCGATGGTGTGCTTGAAGGCCCGCGCCTTCTGCAGCAGCCCTCGCTCGGTGAGCTCTTCGAATCGCACGGCGTGCTGGATGTCGTCGCGCATGGACCGCACCTGCCGGATCAACCGGACGATGTCTTCCTGCGGCGCGTCGGTATCGTGGAACACGGAGACGAGCGCGATGATGCGTTCGCGAAACTCGAGCGATTCCCGCGACCAGTACTCGCCGCGCTCGGCCACGAAATCTTCACCAATGCGCGTGAACAGGAAGTCGATCTTGTCGCGGCGATCGGCTTCCACCGCGTTCGCGTACAGGTAGAACTTGATCAGAAAGTGAATGATCGTGTCGTCCTGCTTCTTCAGTCTCTCGAAGAAGCGGCGCACCAGTGACGCCGGCACGCGGTCATCCGCGCGGATGAGCGAGGAAGCAGCACGATCGAGCGCCAGATCGCTCAACGCGATCGCCGCCGCCGCCTCGGGCGCCTGCGATGCGTTCAGCGTGGTGCTGATCGCCTTGATCCGGTCGTACGTCTTCTGAAAATCGACGTTGTACGGCAGCGGCGCGTCGAGAAACGTCTTGAAGACACCGGCCGCGAACTGGTGGTAGGTCCAGAGTGACTTGAATCGGTCGGACAGCCGCACGTAACGCCCGTGCAGCGCTCCGATTTCACTGACCGACACGTTCACTCCACGATCGGATGGCATGATGACACGCAGACCGGGCGCGGTGTCGCCGCGCCACAAGCCGGGGAAATGCGAATGTTATGATTCTCGCACGAATGGCGCAGACGACGTTAATCAGCGAAGAGCAGATCGACCGTCGTGTAGCCGAAATGGGGCAGCAGATCAGTTCCGATTTTGCCGGTTCTGACCTCATCGCCCTCTGCGTTCTCAAGGGGGCCGTCTTCTTCTGCACGGACCTCGTCCGCAACATCCAACTCGATGTCGCTCTGGACTTTATCCAGGTTTCCAGCTACGGAACGCAGAAGTATTCGTCCGGCGTCGTCACAATCCTGAAGGAGCCGCAGCTCGACATGCGCGGGCGCAACGTCCTGATCGTCGAGGACATCATCGACAGCGGCCTCTCGATGCGCGAGGTGTTCCGCTACATCGAGAGCCGCGGCGCCTCGACCGTGAAGACGGCGACATTCCTCGATAAACCGAAAGCGCGCAAGGTGCCCTTCACAGCCGATTACGTCGGCTTCTCGATCGAACCGCAATTCGTCGTCGGCTACGGCCTCGACTTCGCCGAGAAATACCGGAACATCCGCGAAGTGCAGGTCCTCTCCGATTAGTTGGCTTCATCCCGGGCGAAGCGAGGGATCTACTGTGCCCCGGCTTCGCCAGCGCGGTGAGGCGCAGGACTCGGCACGGTAGATCCCTCGCTGCGCTCGGGATGAGGTTCACCCCTTCAGATATCCCGTGGCGAGCAGCGCGATCATCAGCGCGCCCAGCGCATAACGGTAGTAGATGAACACATGCGTCGTGTGCGTCCGCAGATACCGCAGCAGGAACCAGATCGACGCATAGCCGGACACGAACGCGACGACGATCGCCACGATGATCGAGGTCCAGCCGAGCGCCGCGAGATGCTCGCGCTCTTTCACCAGCTCGAGGAATCCCGCACCGCCGACCGCCGGAATGCTCAGCAGGAACGAGAACCGTGCAGCGGTGGGACGATCGACCTTCCGGAACAGCGCCGTCATGATCGTGGAGCCGCTCCGCGATGATCCGGGGATCAGCGCCAGGCACTGACCGAGGCCGATGATGAGACCGTCGGCGACCGTCAACTGCTCGAAGCCCTTCAGCTCACGCCGCCGCGCGTACCCCTCCGCCGCCTGCATGAGGATGGCGATGACGATCACCATCGTCGTGACGACCCACAGTCCGCGGAACGTCGATTCGATTTGCTTCTTCAGGAGCAGTCCGAGGACGACGATCGGAATCGTTCCGAGGATGACGAGCCACGCTTCGCGCGAGTCCGTGTCTGCAAGCGGTCGCCGCGTGATCAGTCCTCGAAAGAAGCCGGCGATGAGGCGAAAGACGTCGCGCACGAAGTAGAGGATCGCAGCGATCCATGTCCCGAACTGGATGACCGCGGACGCCGCCGCTCCGGGATCCCCCCACCCTAGGAGCACCGGAACGATCACCAGATGCGCTGTCGACGAGATCGGGATGAATTCCGTCAGGCCCTGAACCAGACCCAGGACGATTGCTTCGGTGATCGACATTGGATCGAGAATTGAGAATTGAGAATTGAGAATTGAGAATGATGCCACTTCTCAATTCTCAATTTTCAATTCTCAATTCGGTTCCTCCTACATCTCCCACACGACCGGCAGGATCAGGGGCCGCCGGCCCATGGTCCTGCGGAAGTAGCGCTTCAACAGCGTCCGCATCTCCTCCTGCAGCAGCTCGGGATCCTTCAACTCCTCCGGGTGGCTTTCGGCAAACATGCCAACAAGCTCGGCCCGGACTTCGTCGAGCACGTCCTGGCTCGCGTCGACGTGAACGAGACCTCGCGTGATGATCTCCGGATCGCGGACAAGGCGGCCATTGCTGTCGACCGCCACGACCACGATGACGAATCCGTCCTCCGCGAGGTGCTGGCGGTCGCGGACCACGACCTCCGGCACTTCCTCCGCCTCGTTGTCGATGAACACCTTGCCGTGCGGAACGCGCTCTTCGAGCACGCGGAGGGAGTCGTTCTCGATCACGGCGACCTGGCCGTTCGTGATCACCGCGCCCTGAGGAACGCCCATCTGCTCTGCCAGGCGGCCGTGATGGATCAGATGCCGCAGCGTGCCGTGCATCGGGATGAAGAACCGCGGCCTGGTGACGCTCAGCATCAGCTTCAGCTCTTCCTGACACGCATGCCCCGACACGTGCACATCCGGTTGCTCGTGCGAGATCACCTCGGCGCCGTGCCGATAGAGGTTGTCGATCATGTGCGCGACCGCGCGCTCGTTGCCCGGGATCGTGCGCGCGGAGATCACGACGGTGTCGCCGCGTTCGATCGAGACCTGGCGATGCTCTCCGACGGACATCCGCGCCAGCGCCGAGGTCGGCTCGCCCTGCGTGCCGGTGGTCAGGATGACGAGCTCGGCATCCTCGATGTCGGCGGATGGCGCCCGGAGCTCCCGCGGGAATCTCAGGTGGCCGAGGCGTTCCGCCGTCTCGACGTTGTCGACGATCGACCGGCCGACGAGGAAAACGCGCCGCCCGAACTTCCGCGCGTGATCGATCACCTGCTGCACGCGATGGATGTGCGACGCAAACGAAGTCACGATGACACGGCCCTTCGCGCTGCTGAACACGCGATCGAGCGCGCCGCCGATCGTCCGCTCCGATGGGCAGTGGCCGGGGACCAGTGCGTTGGTCGAGTCGCTGAGGAGCAGAAGAACTCCCTCTTCCCCGTATGCGGCGAAGCGCGCGATGTCGGTCGGCTTTGCGTCGATCGGCGTGTGATCGATCTTGAAGTCGCCGGTATGGATGATCGTTCCCGCCGGCGTCCGGATCGCGAAGCCGAGCGCATCGACGATCGAATGCGTCACGCGGATCGCTTCGACGCGAAAGGATCCGACCTCCACCGTTTCGCGCGGCTTGATCGAGTGGAGCTCGATGTCGTCGATGCCGAACTCCTCCAGCTTGTCCGCGACGAAACCGAGCGTGAGCGGCATTCCGTAAACCGGCAGCGGAACGCGCTCGACGAGAAACGGCACCGCGCCGATGTGGTCTTCGTGGCCGTGGGTGAGGAAGATGGCTTTGAACTTCGACGGATTGTCGAAGACGTACGTCATGTCGGGAACGATGACGTCGACGCCCAGCGTCGCGGCGTCCGGGAACATCATCCCGCAGTCGACGAGGATCGCCTCATCGCCGCACTCGTAGACCATGAAGTTCATCCCGATCTCGCCGAGGCCGCCTAAAGGGATGATGCGAAGCATGAATTCAATCCTGAGCGAAGCGAAGGATCTCCGGTGCACCGACGTCGCTGACGCACAATCGCGCCGCCGTTGCGTCAGCGTTGTCGATGCACTCGAGATCCTTCGTCGCTTCGCTCCTCAGGATAGACAGACTACGGGTAAATCCGATTCAGCATTCGCGGATACGGGATCGTCTCGCGCAGGTGCGGCACGCCGCTGATCCACGCCACCACGCGCTCGATTCCCATTCCGAAGCCGGAGTGCGGGAACGTGCCGAACCGGCGGATGTCGAGATACCACTGGAACTTCTCGACCGGCAGGTTGTGCTGCTTGATGCGCTGCAGCAGCAGCTCGTATTCGTGAATGCGCTGTGACCCGCCGATGATCTCGCCGTAACCCTCGGGCGCGATCATGTCGAGGCCGAGGACCACGCTCGGGTCTTTCGGGTCGGGCTGCATGTAGAACGCCTTGATCTCGGTCGGATAGCGCGAGATCATCACCGGCCGATCGAATGAGTTCGCGATGACGGTCTCTTCGTCGCCGCCGAAATCGTCGCCGAACTTCACGTTCATGCCCTTCGTCTTCAAAAGCTCGATCGCGTCGCGGTACGTGATTCGCGGGAAGGGCCTCTTCACGTTCTCGAGCTTCGAGATGTCGCGCTCGAGCGTCTTCAACTCCTCCTGACATCGCTCGACCGCTCGCCCGACGATGTACTCGACGAACTCTTCGGCCAGCTCCTGAAGACCGTCGAA
>Ga0210377_10002377_pt1 | contig 16542 bp, 15 predicted proteins | sample PLM4_65_b1redo_FD_155480 | JGI IMG/M metagenome (GOLD analysis project Ga0210377, IMG submission 155480) | Groundwater sediment microbial communities from an aquifer in East River, Colorado, USA - PLM4_65_b1 redo | ecosystem: Environmental > Terrestrial > Soil > Riparian zone | place: USA: East... | reverse complement strand
CTCCCAAGCAAGACCACCTGCACACTCTTCTTGAGGATTCCATCCAGTGCATCTGCCGCCGAATTGGTTACAATGACATTGTAACCGGCCTCGATAAAAAGTTCCGCCATCTGCTTTCTGCACTCTATGTCCTGATCTGCAATAAGTAGTCCCAACATCTACTCCGCCTCGCTCATTATGGAAATATCCCCAAAGACCCGAACAGACCGGCTTTCAGCCGCGTTACTTTTTTTCGTTGGTGACGGCGGTTTTCTTCGGCGCTGCCGTGAACAGCCCCTTGAGCATCGAGAAAAAGAGCACAAGCCCTGGAATGAACTGGAATACAATAATCAGCGCCGCGAAGCCGAGGAAGAGGATGAGAAGAATGGAGCTTCCCTTTGCGACGCTTCCGTCGGCCGCAAGAGCCGGCGCAACCCAGGCCAGTGTTACTAATATTGTTCTAAACAGGGTTCTCATGGCATCCTCCTTGTATAGTCGTTCAGTTATTTGAAGCATTTGATTATGTATATGCAGCGGATGTGCCATGTCTAATAAACATTATTTATGCATCTTTAACATGCTGAAATAGTTGCGATAGTTTGTTTGATGTCTGGAAACGCCCTGCATAAAAGGAAGTAAAACGCGCTATTAGTATAGTTTTTATATACATGTTGGCGGCCGCTATTGCCTGAGTCAGGCTGTATGAATTGAATAACATACCGTATTATAGAGTTATTTATGCCTTGCCAGGGGTGTATAATAATATTCCCGGAAACTGTTATCGGTTTGACTTTAATATGGAAATTGTTATATCATTAATGCGCTCATGGATTCATTGATGAATGATTTTATTGTCATGTCGCCCACACCCCTGATGCAGCAATGCATAGGGTGGCAATCTGAGAAAAGGTAAAAGGACCGCCGAATGGAGAAGTCGAGAATACTGGTTGTCGATGATGAGGCGGTAGTCCGCGAAGGGGTACGACGTATCCTGGAAGGTGATCGTTACAGTGTTGAGACCTGCATCAGCGGCCGCGCCGCGCTTGACCTGATGCAGGAAAAAGATTTCAATATGGTGATAACCGACCTTAAGATGCCGGGAATGGGGGGCCTGGAGGTGCTCAAGACCATCAAAATCCTCCAGCCCGAGATTCCGGTAATTATAATCACTGGCTATTCCACGGTCGATACAGCGGTGGACGCCATGAAAAACGGGGCTGTTGACTATATTGCCAAGCCCTTTACCCCCGAACAACTCCTTGAAAAGGTCGGTAAGGCTTTCGAGCAAAAGGCGATGCTTCTCGATGAAATCTATCTGAGAAAAGAGCTTCGCGACCACCACGGATTCGAATCTTTCGTGGGGGAAAGCAGTGAGATACAGAAGGTTTACCGACGGATCATGCAGGTGGCGCCCACGGACAGCACTGTGATCATTACCGGCGAGAGCGGAACAGGCAAGGAGCTGGTGGCCAGGGCCATCCACAATAACAGCCAGCGTCGCGAACATCCCTTCGTCGCGCTGGACTGCACATCATTGGCGGAAAGCCTTCTCGAGAGCGAGTTGTTCGGACATGTCAAGGGCTCCTTTACCGGGGCAATCCAGACCAAGATGGGGCTCTTCAAGGTTGCCGACGGCGGCACGCTCTTCCTGGATGAAATCTCCAACATCAGTCTGACGATCCAGGCGAAGCTTCTGCGCGTGCTGCAGGAGCGGATGGTCACTCCCATCGGCGGCACCCAACCCATTCCCATTGACATCCGTCTTGTTGCGGCAACCAACAGGAATTTGAGAAGTCTCGTCGCTGAAGGGACTTTTCGTGATGACCTGTTTTTCCGCTTGAACATCATCCCCGTCGAGCTCCCCCCGCTCCGTGAGCGGAAGGGGGACCTTCCCGTCCTGATCAGGCATTTTTTGAAGAAATTTTCCGAGGAGATCGGAAAGGATATCCGGGGAATAGCCCCAGATGCCTATGTGGTCCTGGAAGAGTATTCATTCCCTGGGAATGTACGCGAACTGGAAAATATCATCGAAAGGGCGGTCGTGCTTGCCGAGGGTGATATTATACGCAAGGAGGGGCTGGAAATTCAGCCTCCACTGGGTGAAGTCCCTGTGAAACCGTCGTTCGTTCCCCAGAGCCTGGATGAACTGAAGGAATCCAAAAGGCAGATCCGGGAACAGGCGGTCGAACCGATAGAAAAGGCCTTCGTGATCAGCGCACTTAAGCGGAACAATTGGAATGTCACCCGGGCTGCGGAAGAGACGGGGATGCTGCGCCCCAATTTTCAGGCGCTTCTGAAAAAGCTGAAGATTTCCATCAAGGACCAGACGATCAACTGAAGATGTATTCTGTTGTTCATCGGTTTTCTAAAACTGTCACATTTTCTGTCCCGATGCAATTTGCAAAACAAAAATCTTTGAGCCGATGTCTAATGCGTAAATTTGAACCTCTATGATGTTCGTTTACTGCAATCCCCCCAATAAATCCGCCAAATCACCGACCTGATCCGTCATATAACCTTATTCATTTTGACATACGAATAAATTTAGCCTTTTTTTACTTCTCCCGAATTCACCGCCGCGGGGGCGAAACTATCGCGGCGGTGGAGGCGGATGCGCATGTTACGGGGCATAGTCAGGCGGTACGGAGTTATAGTCCTGAGGCGGCGGAGGAGCGGTCCTCCGCATCCGATAAGTCCGCGGCGTCCCCGGCACCTGGTTTCCCTTGGAATACATGCACTGGATGTAGGTGTTGTCGTAACGGCGCTGGGCCTCCCACCCGGATAGATTCCCGGCGTTGGCGCCGCTTGCAGTCCCCACAAGAAGTCCGCTCCCCGCTCCGATGGCCGCGCCTGCGCCTGCGTTGCCCGTTGCGGCGCCGAGAAGCGCACCTACTCCCGCTCCGATAGCCGTGCCAACGACAGCCCCGCTGACCGCACTCCGATTAACCGTCTCCTGCGGAGAGATGCCGATTGACCGTTCTGCCCACTGCCTGCAGACCGCGTCATCGGCCTGGAATTGCTCAAATGGCTTTCCCTGTCCAGGCAACACCCGGACACTCGGACCCGTTGGAAGAGTCGCGCATCCCGCCAATGCCAGCAATGCAAGAGATGAGATGATTTTTCCCATTCGCGTTTTCATCTTTTACTCCTCCTCTCCTTCCAGTGTTGGAGATGGCAAAACCCTCAGCCACCCCTTCGGGCACTTCTTCACATACGGGTAGTAACCCTCCGGGTCCTTGCAGAAATACCAGTAGATCGGCCCCTCATCTTGAGGGTCCTGTTGGATGTAAGTCTCAGGTTGCTGCTGGACTACAACAGGAGGCCCGGCATAGTAAGGGTTGTATGGGTAATAGGGATAGGGGCCCCACCACCCCGGACCCCATCCCGGCCCGATAGAGAAACCTACTCCGAAGTGCCCGCCATGCCCGCCATGCCCGCCGCGAAAAGCGTCGCCGGGTGAGGAGCCTGCCAGTATCAGCGCCATTGCCGCAAGGGCAATACAAATGATCTTTTTCATATCAACCCCCAATGGTAGCATTATCTTTTCTTATTTATTTTACTACAATGCTCTATATAAATGAACGTCTAAAACACGTCCGCGTTGACAATAATTTCGAAAAATATTTTATTTTAAAAAGAAAAAGAGGGGGAAGATATAAGGAGAGCCGGATAAATCAGGCGTTTCCGTGTTTTGTATGACTATTGGGTCTTTACCGCGAAATAATCGGCCAGATATCGGCAACAATGTGCTAGAATGCCGGCAATAAACAGGCTGGAGGCTGCCGCGCAAGGTATGAGAAAACCCAATGCCCGGCAATGCTCGTGCTCTCCTCATAAAGACATACTGAACACATACGCGCAGGTCCAATGAAACACTCCAGGCACGGCATTCTTTTCCCGAAAGTCAAATGGCAAATTCAATGCATTTCTCCGCGGCAAAATTGGTTTGACTTATGAGAAACGTCTTCCCGGCCATTCCGGGCTTATTGTGCCTTATGATTCTGGCCGGTTGTTCAAGCAGTCACAGGGATGTGAAGAGGTACGGGTTTGAAGTAAGTTGCCTGGTGAAGAATGATATTGATTTGGTGACGGAATCACATCAGCGGGTTGTTTTTGCCTCCCTCAGGGAATTGGCGGTCAAACTGTACAAGCGCAACCCAGGAGAGTGGAGAAAAGCAGGGCATAAATCACTGAATGAAGCGGTTGAAGCAATCTGTTGCGATCCCTTTCCAAGTGTCAATGGAAAAAATAGTGTTGATTGTATTCGTCTTGCCTTTGATGAGGAATTCGATGGAGATAGAGTCAAGGCATTTATCGCCGGAATGGAAACCATGGTTCTGAAATCCTATGACGGACACAGGTCATTCTACATCTATAATATGCTGGATGCACAGAAACTCTATAATAGCGCCAGAAATATCGAGCTGTCATCGTGGCTGATTCGAACCAAACGCGACGGCAATAATAAGTTGTTTCTCCTGAGTACAGGCAATGCGGATGAGGTAAATCTAAGTTTTGAACGACTGTTCGGCAAAATGATCAATGCGCAGGACATGATGGCTCAGATCATTGCAGACAGGACCAACCGGCAGATCAAAAATGTCATCCAATCAGTGGTAACCGCATTTATTCCGATTTGATGCTCGGAATATTCCATGAACCGGGCGATTCATGCTGAATCCTCCAGGTCCGGATGAGATTGGATCAGGCGGGGAGCCCCCGGTTCTTAGCCTGATCACCGGAGATTGCCATATAGGTGCTGCCTGCGCGGGCAATCAGTTGGCCATGTTCGTCCAGAACATCGCACTCTATCAACCCGGTCATCCTTCCCTTCTTTACGACCTTTGCCAAGGCAAGCAGCTTTCCCTTCCATACAGGCTTCAGGAAGTTGATCTTAAGTTCCAGGGTGGTCAGCGCCTCCCCCTCCTCCAGCATGGTGGCGAAAGCCACCCCCATGGCTGTATCGGCGATGGTGCACAGAACCCCGCCATGCAGCGTCCCCGAGGCGTTGAAATGATGTTCAGTCGTATCCATCTCGATGACCGCCTCTCCCAGATCAACAGATCTGACACTGAAGCCGAGCAGTTTTGCAATAGGCATTATCGGCTTGTCGCCTTCTATCATCTTCCGGATACGTTCGAGCATGGCTGACATTGACAGTTCTCCTCTCCATTCGCATTTTATCGGTGACTCTAGCACCAGAGTTGAGAGTTGTCAAAGATCATTCCTTTTCATACTCCACTTGATTTTTTCCATTTCCAGGTTAAGCTATCAGGTAAACAGAATTACCTGCACGAAGGATTCCATTCGCCGCGGCACAGTCAGGCCCTCCATGGTGCCGCGGCACTTTTTCTTCTTTGGAACGTGAATAAGGTTTTTGTCCGGCTGTCAAACCGTCAGAAATCCCTCGGGAGCAAGGCTGGTGGCCAGCATAACCATGTTGATCTCCCGATGCTCACCCCAATTGCCTGCCTCCCGGTTTTTGTTATCCAGCCAGAACCTCTCTGAGCGGCAGATATCCGCTGGGCAATCATCTACACATACGCATAAGGCACCAGAAAACCCTTTTGAAAAAACTGTATCCTGGCATGCTCTTAAATAGTGTCCGCTTTAGAGGGAGTATTGCAATATTTAATTTCTGAAGTCGCAGGGAGATCGATACCTTGAAACGGTGAATAAAGGAATTATATACGTCTGGTTCTGATCCTGCCGAACTTTGTGCATTGATGAGCTGGCCATAGATTACGACAAGTTTTTGCACCGTTTCGTCAAGCCGGTGGTTGCTCCTGAGTAGGTCCCGGACACTGGCTGCATCCTCTGCGTCATAGCGCGCGATCTGTTTGACCAGGTGCTCCGGTGCAAGGGGGTTTCGTAATGCCTGAAAACCGAAATTGAAAGGCTGAAGAGCCGCGAACTCCTGACTTGTCACCAAAGGACCGACTCCGCTGAAATCACAAAGAATGACAGCTGCTCCCACCGCCATCGCTTCCATGGCAGCCTTAGCCTTAGCGAACACGATATCGTAATTACCGAGGATATCTTCCGGCCTCTCAACCGGATGACCGACTCCCATTCCGATAATATCGAGTTCCAGGCCGGTTTGCCTGCACGCCTCCTGCACTGCCGGCAGGTGGGTCGAAATATTGGCATAGTTGCTGAAAAGAAGGGCACGCCTGGGGTGTCTCGGCAATGGCGGCCGTATCCTAAAACGCTGAATGTCTACAAAATTCGGCAGAAATATAATTTCCTTTTCCGGAATCCCCTGTAACCTGACCCTCTCGGCGCAAACTTTGCTGACTGCGCAATAGGAATGGATACGCGGATGAATCGGAGGTTCGTCTATCATGGCGATGTGATCATGACATATGTAGAGAGCGTGAACTCCCTGATAAAACTGTAATGCTGCATTTGTTACAGTGTTATGATGTCCATGGATTATGTCAGGTTGGATCTGAAAGCGTTTCAGGCAGGTTTCAACCTGGATGCCCGCCTGCCGCAACTCATCGGCTATGCCCCCTGTTACTAGTGTAAAGATTGCAGGCTGGTGCCCCTGGCGCATAAGTTCAAGTGCCAGATCACGCGCATACAGGGTCGTGCCGGACCTGAACTTCATCTCAATGTTGGTGATCAATACGCGCATGGATCTCGCATTTCAGGTATTGCGGGTCATTATTACCGTTAAGGCATGCCGATGATCCGCCGCGCTTCGTCTGGTGTGGCAGGTTCTCTTCCCATTTCTCGCGCTATTCGCACAATACGGGCCACGAGCCGAACGTTGTCGGCCAGGTCGGTTTTATCCCGGTCGTAGTAGATATTGTCCTCCAATCCTACCCGCACATGACCTCCGGCAGCTATGGCCATTACATTCGCATCCAACTGGTACTGGCCCATTCCTCCCACCGACCAGACAGCTCCCGGAGGAAGCATTGAAACCATGTGCCCAAGCCCTATCAATTCAAGCGGAGCCGCTCCCAGAGAGCCGAAAAGGAGGTTGAAGTAATGGGGTGGTCGCAAGACCCCTTTTCGTATCAAATAGTTAGCGTAGTTGATGAACCCGGCCTCGAAGACCTCAATTTCCGGAATCGCTTCTGAGGCATGGATACGTTCCGCAAGGCCTCTTATGGTGTCGGGCGAATTGATGCTCGGCTGGGTCATAAAATTCATCGACCCGGCCGTCAGGCTGGCCATGTCCGGCCTTGCCGCAAGAGCTGCCGCACGTACATCAAGATCTGAAACGAAACGTCCGCTCAAGGAGACGCATACAATCAGGTCTGTCGCATCGCGAACACGTTGCACCAATTCCGTATAGACCTGCGGGTCATAACAGGGGCTCTGATCTGAGTTGCGGGCGTGCAGATGGACGATCGCAGCGCCTGCACCACGCACAAGACGGCAGCTTTCAACAATCTCTTCAAAACTTAAGGGAAGGTGGGGCGTGTCGGTGGAATTCAGAACTGTTCCGGTAATGGCGGCATTGATAATCAGCTTTCGAGAGTCACTCATATGATATCCTCCTCCCTGACACGCCCGATAATCCGGGCCGGATTGCCTGCTACTATTGCAAAGTCGGGAACATCCTTTGTTACTATCGAGCCTGCTGCCACGAAGGCATTCTCACCCACCGTGACTCCCGGCAGGAGGATACTTCCCCCACCGACCCGCGCTGCACGGAGAATCCGTGGCGCATTACGCTCGAACGTCAGACCGGGGCGGCGGTAGCATATCTTTTTGTCGTTCATTGTTGTAATCCGGGGACCGCAGAACACCTCATCCTCAATGATCACCCCACGAGTGATATAGCAGGCGCTCTGTAAGGAGACGAAATTACCAATAACCACGTCTCCTTCAATATCAACATAAGAGCCGATGGTGCATCCCTCGCCTATGCTGGTTGTGTTGCGTATCATGACAAAGTTGCCGATTCTCGTGCCTTCACCGATAGATACCTCAGGAAAGATTACACAGTTTTCTCCCTTCTGCATTACTTGACCTCCTCAAATGAGTATTCCCCCGGATTAGCAGCCATTCCCGGAGTCTTTTTTGCTGAATGCCATTGGGGAAATGCCAAGCCGGCGCCGTACTGACCAGGCAAGAAAGAGATTCCATGTTATCACTCCGGAAGTCGAGGCAACGGCAGCGCCTTTTGCTCCCCATGGACCAATAAGGGTGGCACCCAGTATTAAAGTGATCAGTGCGCCCAAGGATATTCCTGCCAAGGCGACACCCTCGAAACGTGTCATCGTGAGAAGGCAGGCTACAGGTCCGGCTGCCACGTTCACCAGTTGCCCTACACTGAGTATGGCAAAAGCTGTTGTTCCGGCAGTGAATTCGCTTCCATAAAGGCCAAGAAACCAGTGGCTCCCGATATTCATTATAATCGCTATCACCAGACCCATCAGGAACACCGACCTTACCAGACGTATGATCTCCCCCTGGAGCACCGCCAACTTTCCTTCAGCATAAAGGCGGGCGATTGTTGGCGCCAGTGCGACAACAATCATGTTGAGTGGAAGTGAGATCAGATTCGAGCCACGAAGTGCAGCTGCATAGATGCCGAGCTCCTTTTGTCCGGACATTGCTCCCAGCATCAAGATGTCCATTTTCTGGCTGACCACATTTAACCCCCCCAGCAGAAACAAGTGGCTTGCGCTCACCAGCCACCGGCGCTGTTCAGGAGAAGGTTGTGCTTGGTTTATTTCCTGGGGAAGTACGCGGGAAACCCTCCAAAAACCGAATATCAGAACTATTCCAATCGTGGTGAGATTAAAGGTAATAACCCGAAAGAGCGTTAATTGAGAGATCATGATAACCAGCGATATCATGACAAGCATTGCCAGAGGAGGCAGGATGCTCTCCATAATTTGCGATTCAGCAATCCTACCGAAACCACTCAAGAGCGCTTGCAGCGCATAAACGAACGGAGAGAGGAGTACAATCAGTATAACAATGGGAAACATTTCGGGCGAAGCGGACTGCGAAAACAGTGCACCCCGGTTATAGAGCAGCAGAGTGGCCATAACCAGTGTCCCTGCAAGCATTAGGCGGGAAGACCACTGCAGGAGGCCGCGAAGCTGGCCCCACGCTGCTTTGGCAGTGTAGGCGGCAACTTCACGAACAAGCAATCGGTCAAGGCCAAACACACTTGCCATACTCAACACGCTGGCCCAGGAAAGAATCAACGTATAGGCGCCAAAACCCTTTGCACCGAGCAAACGGCCAAGGAGTATGCTCAGGATGAATGAAAGGCCCATGCCCCCCAAACGAGCGAACACAATTGGCGACACCCCGCGCACTAAGCGTATGTAAAAAGTTTCATTGGCGGACAATTAATATCCCGGGATATCTAAGATGGAAATTAATTCGGGATGGACTCTCAGAGAGCAAAGAATTACCTTTGCGTTGAAGTCATTGATAAGACATAATTCATTTTCGATTGTGGCTCTTATAAATTTGCAAAAACCGAAAGAATTGAGGTCATGCCCTAGCCTGGATGTATACCCCGTATTCCGGTCTAGGCCGGCATCTGGCAAGTACAGCCCAAGGATATTTTCGTTGCTGTCCAGGCAGGCTATGTTCCGGGTCTCCTTGAGAATGCAGTTTAGACGTAAGCGGACAACCAGTACTTAAAGGTGACTATATCCAGCAGGTGGTCTCCTGCGGTATCAGGTTCGCTGAATTTTCTGGGATAGTGGGATAAGAATTCGGCATATTACAGGTGGCGAGCATAACACACCGGAAGAACCAACGTCAATGCACAAAGTAACGGTATCCTCCCCTCGACTAAGGACAATAAATCAAAAAGCGAATAGGGGCCTTTTAAACATACATATCAAAAAACCAGCATAATCTTTTTACTATAGCGCCCCGGGTTTTAGCCGATCCGGGAATTCCATTCGGCTCATCGTTGTCTCAATTCACCAAGGTTTGCCTTACAAATCAAACCGTCAGAAATCCCTCGGGGGCAAGGCTGGTTGCCAGCATCACCATGTTGATCTCCCGATGCTCACCCCATTTGCCTGCCTCCCGGTTTTTGTTATCCAGCCAGAACCTCTCGATAATGTTGCTGAGCGGCAGATACTCCGAGAGGGCTACCATCTTTCGCTGGAGGGAACTTTCAAGACCCAAACCGCCCGGGTTCTTTTCAATGTATCCCTGCATCATTCCTACACCCTTAAGCCCAATCGCAAGACCCAGTTCCCGGAAGGGAAGACGTTGTCTGGCCCGGTATTTCAGGGGGTTGTCCGCCTTGAACGATTCCAGGCCGAGCCGAGCCGCATCCAGGAGGGCTTCGAGGAGGCCCGCATCCACTAAACCGCCTCTCGTCATCAGTTGCGCTATTCTCCAGGCGTCAATGAGGAGACCGCCGAGGCCCAGCGTGTCATTCGTTGTCCAGTTCTCTTCCCTGCATATGACGGCCATGTCACTTATCTCGGGACTCAGGTCGGGAAGCGCGGAGAGCGCGAATTCGCTTGATGCTGTCGTCTGTAGTTCGCTGTACGTGACGAGTCCATCCAGCGGGTCATGCTGCCCCATGGCAAGGACGAGAGGGTAGCTTAGATCGATGCTCATCTTCCAGTACAGCCTTTTCCGTCCGTCGGAAGGGTGAGTATAGGTGAACCTGGAATAGGCCGTTTGCGCCAGTTCCATCCCCCACCTTAAATAGGCCGGGTCTCCCGTGGCGACGCAGACACGATTGAGGGCGTGCATCCACTTTGTCAGGTAATGGTAGTACTGTCCGTCCCGGTCCCATTCCAGTTGCTCGTTCAGAGGCTCGCCGCGTCTCCGTTCGTCCAGCTTCTTGCCTATCCGCAGCCCCCCCCCGGTTGGGTGTGTCTCGCCCTGATCGGCGTCGAGTCCGCTGATCCAGCCGCTTCGAGGATCGTCCCGGCGGTGACGGCCAAGGGTGTGATGCACCTGGTCTACGAGGCGCAGCGCCAGTCCGCGATAATTTTCATCACGGGTCCGACGGAAAAGTTCGAGAAAATTGCAAACGGCAAACGAATCGGTCCAGAGATAGCGCCGGGGGGGGGTCCTCGAAGATGAAAGTCCGGTGGAATCGGCAAAGTCCGTCATGATTTCCCGGACGATCGATATGGAAGCATCTGGTTCCATGATTCCTCCTCCATCTGTGGCAATGGCCTGTTCCATCACAAACATTTCAGTTATTATTTCAAATGCCGATAGGAAAACAGTAAGCATCATTTTCATTGATAATGCAACATGGTTTCAACGTATACGTGATAGCGATCGGCATTTTCCGATATTATAGACGATAATCAAGCATTTTTTCAGAAGTACCGGATTTGTCAAACAAGGCCCGTCAGAGGATTTCCGCAGGTAAAAAGGAAAATATTATGAGACATTTCGCAAATTACTTTATCGCCGCGGGTTTTGTTATGGCAGCAGCAACGGCGGCATTTGCCGCGCCTCTCGCCCTTGCGGCAAATGACAATATCAAGGGAACCGCCGGTGCCCCCGCCAAGCCCGCAGAAAAGACGACGGCAGCTCAACCGCCGGCTGATAAAACGGTTGACAAAAAGAGCCCGGCAAAGGATAGCCACAAAAGAAGAAGAGCGGCCAGGCATGCATCCGGAGAGGGGGGACAGAAAGCCGAGCCCGCGCCCGGTGAAAGGCTCTCCATCAAGCAGGTCATGGAGCTCTTGAAAACAACCAGGAATTTTGCCGGCAAAAACCTGAGCGGCCTCAAGCTTGTCGCTTTCGATCTGACCAAATGCAACATGAAAGGCGCGGATCTGAGCAACGCGAACCTGGAGCGGGCAGACCTGGCGGAGTCAAATCTCGAACTCGCCGACCTTAGCGGTGCGAATATGAAAATGACCGATCTGAGACTGACAGGTTTGAAGGGAGTTAAGCTTGAACTCGCGAACCTCGATGGCTCGATTTGGCAGGACGGGACGGTTTGCGCGAAAGGTTCCACAGGGTTCTGCGGGGAGCGGGCCTATCAGTTCACCTCGAAATAGGAGCGATCCCGGAGTTTACTGTGTAATGGAAACCAATTGCTGTTAATCCGGCCATTAAAGCTTATCACATCTTTTGACGCCATTTCCACGAGTTTTTCTTTTCGAATCCCACTGCCTGAAAATCTGATACAATTGAAACAGCAAGTGTATTCTCACGCGCCAGCCGGCGCGGATCGCGTAAGGGACACGGAAAATGCCGATATACCAATTATGGCACCCGGATTTGGGTCAGATTTTGTCGAGCTGATTGAGCAAAACCGCAGACGTAGCATTGCTACGTCGAGGATTTTGCGACTGAGGCACGGCGAAATATGGCCCGAAGACGGGATGCTAAAACGGGATATTGGTGTTTTCCGAGTCCCTAAAGGAGAGGAGATGGGAAAGGGTGTGGAAGGAAAAGATGAGAACTTGCGGATAAGGGAATTTATCGAACTGGATAAAACGACGTTGCCAGCCGATGGAGGCCCCCGTTTCAACCGGCTGATATTTGCAAAAAGCCCCTACCTCCTTCAGCATGCGGATAATCCGGTGGACTGGCATCCCTGGGGTGACGAAGCGTTTGCCAAGGCGCGGCAAGAGAACAAGCTCATACTCCTCTCCATCGGTTACGCCACCTGTCACTGGTGCCACGTGATGGCCCATGAGTCGTTCGCCGACGCGGAGGTCGCCGAGGTCGTCAACCGCTATACGGTGCCGATCAAGGTTGACCGCGAGGAGCGGCCCGATATAGACTCCCAGTACATGATGGCGGCGCAGTTGATGACCGGTCGCGGCGGCTGGCCACTGAACGTAATAATGACTCCGGACCGGAAGCCTTTTTTCGCCGCCACTTACCTGCCGAAAAGGAGTGAGAGGGGGATGCCGGGACTCATCGAGGTCCTGGAAAAGCTCCATGAGGCATGGCAGAACAGGGGAGAGAACGTCATGAAGGACTGTGAAACGGTCCTCGACGCCATGCGCAAAGTTTCCCTGCCTGCACCAGGCCCCTTCCCCGGTGCAGGCCTGCTTCAGACCGCGTACCGTGAACTCGCCGGTATGTATGATCCTTTTTTCGGCGGCTTTGGCAACTCCCCCAAATTCTCCATGTCCCTCACACTCTCCTTTCTTGTTCGCGCCTGGAAAAGCTCCGGCTCCGGGGCGGGCCGGGATATGGTGGAAAATACCGTGCGTCAGATACGGGGGGGCGGAATCTGGGACCAGATCGGTTCCGGCATCCACCGCTACTCTGTCGACCGGGAGTGGTTAGTCCCCCATTTCGAGAAAATGCTTTATGACCAGGCGCTCTTCGCCATGGCCTGCCTGGATGCGTATCAGGTCTTTGCCGATCCCTTCCATCTGACTGTTGCGGAAGAACTGTTCGAATACGTGCTGCGGGAGATGACAGCGCCAGAAGGGGGCTTTTATTCCGCCCAGGACGCCGATACGGAAGGTGAGGAGGGGACGTTCTACCTCTGGACCCCCGGCCAGGTGGAAGAGGTTCTGGGTGCCGAAATGGCGCGAATTTTCTGCCGGTTTTACGATGTCACGGAGCAGGGCAATTTCGAGAAGCGCAACATACTGCACCTGAAGCGTCCACTCGACCAGTTCATCGAGGCAAGCGGTATGGAGCGCGACACTCTGGAAGCGCTCTTGCATGATGCCCGGGGAAAGCTCCTCAACAAACGGGATGAAAGAATCCGCCCGTTCCGGGACGAGAAGATCCTTACCGGCTGGAACGCCCTGATGATCGTCGCCCTGGCGCGTGGCGCCGGCATCACAGGGAACGAGCGCTATCTTGCCGCGGCCGTCAAGGCGGCCGCTTTCCTGGAAAGGCATCTGCACGATTCATCAGGCAGGCTGCAAAGGAGCTTCCACCTTGGAGAATCTTCCATCCCCGCCTTCCTCGATGATTATGCCTTCCTTGCCTGGGGGCTTACGGAACTCTACCTGGTGACGGCGGATGCATCCTACCTTCAAGGGGCGTTGCGCTATACTCGGGAGATGCTCCGCATCTTCGACAGTGGGACCGGTGGGGGGTTGTACGATACGGGGAGTGACGCAGAGGAAGTGCTGATGAAGATGAAGCGCTCTTTCGATGACGTGACCCCGTCCGGCAACTCGGTTGCGGCCATGAACCTCCTGCGGCTCGGGAGAATCACTTCCGACGACACACTGGTACGGGAGGGTGAGAATATCCTGCGGGCCTTCATGGCGAACGCCGCGCAACAGTCGTCCTGGTTTTTGCACCTGATCTGCGCATGGGATTTCTCTCGGAGTCAGGGGACGGATATCACCCTTGTCTATCGTGAGAAAAATGATCTATTCCGCGGCATGCTCAGGGCTGTGCACAGGAGATACATTCCCGATCTGGCGCTCCATTTTGTGCGGGAGGGAGATGAGAGCGAGGGACTTAAGACGGTAAAGGGAAAACCGGTTGCACATATCTGCGCCGGTGGTGCGTGTCTGCCTCCGGCCACTAGCGTCAAGGGGCTTGAGAAGACGCTGGACGGAGTGCTTTAAAACTGTAGGGCGCTGCATTCCGCGCCCCGTTTGGGCGGAGCAAGCGCCGCCCCTACCCTGATATGTTTAATTTGCCACCGTTATATTGAAACGAATAACCTCGCCATTAAAGCGGGGTACCATTGAGATTCAGGAAGGATTGAGAAGTGATCCACCGATTACTGCCCGCCGTTTTACTCCTTATCCTATCTGCGCTTCCATCATTTGCTTCGCTCTGCGACGACTGGAACAGCCTTGAAAAGTCAATCAGGGACAACAGAATAGACCGAAACGCGGCCGAACGGAAAATAATCGACCTAGACAAGGGGCTTCTGGACTCTTACGGCGGAAAGACAGGAAGCTCTCCTTACCATTTTCCGGTCAAGGGTTATGATCCGAAAAGCATCGGCGGCAGGCGCGGCAACGACTACAGCCCAGCCGGTTACGACTTCTACACCGGAAACAGGCATGGCGGACACCCGGCCCACGACCTGTTCATCCGCGACAAGCGGCGCAGCGGCCAGGATAGCGTCACCGGAACGCCGGCGGAGATCGTCGCCTTTGCCGACGGCGTGGTGATTGCGGTAAACACCGCATGGGAATACCCAAGTCCGATCAGGGGGGGGAGGTACATCTGGATCTTCAACCCGGAGGAAAACCGTTACTACTATTACGCTCATCTGGAAAAAGTGCTGATTTCGCCTGGTGATATCGTCCATGCCGGCGACACGATCGCCCTTCTCGGCAGGACCGGAAAGAATGCCTGGCCGAAAAGGTCGCCGACCCATCTCCATTTCATGTGCCTATCTTTCAACAACGGCAGGATGACACCCCGCAATACCTATCGGGATTTGCTCGATTCCGTTACGCATTGAAAAGCATCTTCGCTTCTTTATACTTTCCTGAAAAGTTCTTCAATTTCGGATTGGAAAAAGTCCGCTTTGAGCGCGCCGCCAGGCATCCTGCATTTCATCATATCACCTTTCTGCCCATCACTCCTCCCTTTATAGACCTTCTGTCATGGGGCAGATCCTGATTATAATGTGAATTCACCCCTTATGCTTTTTCATCTTTCATTCATTTGGAACCGGCCGCTTTGACTATTTCGAGCTTGCCGGTAACATTATTTTTTATCCAGTGCGAATCCCACCATTCGATCGGATTGACCGACACCCCGGAGATGTTCATTTCGAAATGGAGATGATCCCCGCCGGCCATGCCGGTGGCTCCTGTATTGCCAATTATCTGTCCCTTTTCCACATTGTCGCCCGGCTTGACGCCGATCCGGCTCAGATGGCCGTAAATTGTCTGCAACCCCAGCCCGTGGTCGATAATGATGCACTGCCCATAGATTCCGAAGTCGCCGGCAAAGACGACCTTTCCGCGGTTGGCGGCTGGCACGTCGGCCTGGGCCAGCGAGGCCAGATCGAACCCGAGATGCGTCTGCCGGTCAACCTCTTTACCCTTGTATATATAGGTGCGGAACTGTGCGAAGCCGCCGAGAGGGGCGGTGTTCGGCATACGCAGAAAAGTTCCCTGCCAGAGCGGCACCGACGAGGTCTTCCGACCATAGTCAGAGATCAGCTTGCGGTCCTGCTGCCGCTGGTCCCTGTTGGCCTTGAGGAATATATCCAGGGGAGTCGCCGCTTGCGGGAACTTGTCCTTGAACTCGGAGGCAATCTTTTCCAGGAAGGAATCGTTCAGATCGATCCGGTCAGTTGAAAAGGTTTTGGCGCTAAGGTGATAGTTGATGCCCATAAGCCGCTCGTTGCCTGCCTTGTCGACCGCTATCACCCTGGGTACGTACTTGCCCGGTTCCATATCGTAGGGGAATGGGAAGAGACAGGCGTAGAAATTTCCTCCCTGCCGGTAACCCGGGAAAAACTGATCGCCGGATACTACACCGGTCTTTTCAACCTCTTTGGAAACGGTGTAGACGACCAGTCCCGCACCTCCCTGGGTGATATTATGTGCAACGCTCAACACCGCCACTACCGGCGGCTTGTTTTCTAAAGTGAAGGAATGGATCTGGGTTGTGGTCCTGTCAGCGCCGAACCGGGGGGCAGAACTTGTCGCATTGACCTGCAGGGTGAAGGCTCCATCC
>Ga0210377_10002376_pt1 | contig 16548 bp, 20 predicted proteins | sample PLM4_65_b1redo_FD_155480 | JGI IMG/M metagenome (GOLD analysis project Ga0210377, IMG submission 155480) | Groundwater sediment microbial communities from an aquifer in East River, Colorado, USA - PLM4_65_b1 redo | ecosystem: Environmental > Terrestrial > Soil > Riparian zone | place: USA: East... | reverse complement strand
TCCTCGACACCAACACCCGCCACCGCCGCCGGCACGCCGCCTAGATAGGGCAGCCCTCCCGACCCTTCGATTCAGCGCCGCGAGCTGCTGCCCTTACCCTCCCGCCGGTCGCGTCCCGCCCCGCAGTCAAGGTCCACAAGCTGCGCACCACCATGGACTCGACGGCGGTGCGGATCATCGGACAACCTCCGGTGAGGAACGCGTGCCCAGGACGATGCGCATCTCGTTGGTCGCCGTGAAACCGAGACCCTCATAGAGCGGGCGGCCGTAGTCGCTCGCATGCAGGTAGAGCGAGTGCATCCCTTCGGCGCGACACCAGGCGAGCATCGTGTCCATCAGCCGGCGGGCCAGGCCGTGACGCCGGTGCGCCGGCTCGGTGAACATGTTGACGACCCAGGCGCGCCGCGGCCGCGGATCGACGGGGTGCGGCTGAAACTCGAGCATGATGACACCGCCACCCGCGACAATCTCCCCCGTGACGGTCGCGGCGGCGCCGGCGGTCTCGGCGAGCCAGCCGCGATACGACCCGTCCGCCAGGCCGCGCCGGAGAAGCGGCGTCGCGCTCGCGAGCATCGCCGCCATCGCCGCCGGGTCGGTGTACCCCATGTCCTCGAACATGCGCCGCCGGTGGCGCAGCACGGTGTCGAGATCGTGCATGGTGGCCGGGCGGATCGTGTAGGCGCTCACCGGTGCTCCGGCGGCCGTCCGGTCAGTTGCCTGTCCATCAGGATCGGACCGCCCTGGTCGGCGATCGATGCGAAGACCGCCCGGCCGTCGAACCGGTGATCGCCATAGGACCGGCGCACGCGCTCGACGAATCCCTGCCCGCGGAAGATGTGCTGCGAGGTCGGATTGGTGGCTTCGGTGACCGCCAGCCGATAGCCCCGGCGCGTGCCGTTTTCGAGACAGGCGGCGACGAGCCGCCGCGCCACGCCGTGTCCCGCAAACCGCTCGGCGACACCGAGGAGGAACAGGTGGAGAGACTCGCCCGGAGCCGGGATCCTGCCGCCGCGATACTCGGTGTCCATCCCGCCCAGGATGTCGAAGATCGGATCGAACTTCGAGCCGAGGCGATCGAAACCGGCCGGCGGCGGCGCCGCCGAATCCTCGCTGAGCAGCACGCCGGCCATCCCCCCGCTGGCGGCGTCGCGGGCCACGATCGTGAGACCCCCGTCTCCCGCCCCGGGGCAGAACAGACGGACCATCCCCGCGAACTCGGAATAAGACAGGCCGACGGCCAGAGCGGGCGGATCGCGTCGGCTGAAGGTCTCCGCCAGCAGCCGCACCATCTCCTCCATATCCGCGGGTGCGCAGATGGTGCAGTTGACCGTGACCGTCCCGGGGGTGCGCGTCATGGAGTCCCGCTCCGCGCCGTCCCGTGACGCGCCAGGCGTGCCGTGAGGCGCTGCTTCACGGCCGGCCACTCGGCGGCGAGGATGCTGTACATCACCGAGTCGCGCACCGTCCCGTCACGCCGGGCCTGGTGATGGCGCAGGATCCCATCCTTCAGGGCGCCGAGGGCGGCGATGGCTCTCTGCGAGGCGACGTTGAAATTGTCCGTCCGAAACCCCACGACCCGGCAGCCCAGCGTCTCGAAGACATGCGCGAGCAGCAGCAGCTTACAGGCGGTGTTGACGTGGCTGCGCTGCCAGCATGCAGCGTACCAAGTGTAGCCGATCTCGACCCTGTCGATCGCCGGCGCGATGTCGTGGTATCGCGTGCTGCCCGCGATGGCCCCGCTCGCCAGCTCCCGCACCGCCCAGGGCAGCATGTGCCCGGCCCGCTGCCCCGCCAGTGCGTCCGCGATGTAGGCGCCGGTCCTCTCCGGTTCGGGGACGGAGGTGAACCAGAGCTCCCAGAGCCGGCCGTCGGCCGCGGCGGCGGCCAGCCCCTCGTGATGCGCCGGCGTCAGGGGCTCCAGCCGGATACCATGACCTTCGAGCGTGACCGGGTTCAGCGCAATCACGAACGACCCCTCGAAGCGACGTCGCCGTTCCCCATCACCCGCGCCGGAGCCGATAGGCCCAGGCGCACAGCCCCCACGCCGCGACGAGCCCGAGATAGGACACCCAACCGGGCACGGGCCACGCGCCGATATGCGCCGGCAAGCGACAGATCAGCCGACAGAGATGAAGCGACCCGACAAGAAAGAAGATCAAGCCCGAGACGGTCAGATACGCCTTCGTGCTCATGCTGATAGCCCTCCTTGTTCGATGTTCATGCGCTTGCTCCCGCCAGGCAGGTGTCGATCAACCGCTTCCAGCCGCGCATCTTCTCGTCGTAGGCGGCGGCGCCCATGGCGGCCAGCTCGGCGTTGCCGTCATCCGAGAGACCGACGTAGGCATATGAGACCCGCACGTCTGTGGCGGCGTCGCCGGCCGCAGCACAGGCGACATTCACGCGCGCCACGTAATGGCCGGGCTCGACCCGGTGGTATTCCACGCGGTGCGCGACCGGATCGAGCTCCGTGACCACCCACACCACCTCGCCGTGGACATCCATCGTCCGGAAGATGAGGCCGCGTGCCCAGGATGTGCCGGGAGGGTGGAGCAGCTCAGGCGACCAGCCGGGGACCCAACGCTTCTCACCGAGGGGCGAGAAGAGCGGGAAGACCTCGCCGACCGGGCGCTCGATACGAAAGCCGCCCCGCAACTCAACGGACCTCGGCTTGAACGTGCTCATCGCGCCGGCCTGCGCCGCGGCCGCTGCTTCGGATCGAACCTGCCGATGAAGTCATTGAGCCGCTTCTCGGCGGGTGGGGTTCCCTTCATGAGCCGGTCCTCCTCGACGCGATGGCGTCGTTCCGCGCGCACGATCCGGGCGTCAGTTCGCGGCGGCGCACGACGAGGTCACGTCGGGGTGCGCCGCCACCGCGTTCTTCTCCGCGTCCGTGGTCTTGCTGAGAAACGGCGTCTGCCGGTACGACACCTCGAGCAGCGCGCGGTTGGCGGCGCGCGTGTAGTCGGTGAGGCGGGAAGTGATGTCGCCCGCGCCCGTCGCGGTCACGTCGAGCATCCCGACCGGGGTGCGGCATGAGAAGTCGAAGCGCGCCAGCGCCAGGCGGCGGACCTCCGGGTTGGTGTCGGTCTTGAAGTGGATGGCCCCGGAGGAGAGGTCGTAGACGATGCTCCAGCGCGTGAACCCCGGGTTGGCCACCGAGGCGAGCACCGCGAAACCGCGGGCGACCGGGTCGCCGGGGTTCCCGGCCAGCATCGCCCCGCGCACGAAGCGGTCGAGGGATCCGCTGGTGGCCGGCACCACGCCGGATTGCCGCGCCGCCGCGAGCGCACGGACCGAATCGGCGTAGGTCGAATTGGCCAGAGCCTTCACCGGCAGCGTCGCGCCGCGATGCAGGACCAGCCGTCCGCCGAGGAACTCGACGACGGCCGCGTCGCCGGTCGCGTCGGCGAGGAGGTAGTGGATGGGCGTCGCGCTCGTCGGCCGCACCGTCTCCGCGGCGGCGGCGAACTCGGCGACGCTCGCGTGCATGTCGAGGTTGTACTGGATCCACTCGAGGACGCCGGTCGCCGGCCGCCGGTCAGGGGGCGGGTACTCGGTGCCGTCGAGCCACATCAGGGAGATCATCAGCCCCTTCTCATTCATGCCGGTGGTGGGATTGTCGCGGCCGAACTGGTTGAAGGTGACGCTGCCGTATCGCGAGGTCCACGCCATGCCGCCGGTCTCGACGCGGCTTCGCTTGCTCGTGCCGCGCTTGTTGACCAGGGCCAGGCCTTCGGAGGGATGGAAGTCGTAGTTGTAGGCCACCACCGGCCGGTCATCGTCGCCGACGCAGATGGTCGTGCAGGCGAACCCGACGGTGGTCGGCAGCGTGGCGAGAACCAACGCGAACCGAATCACTCTCCCGGCAGCCGGGGACATCGTCATGGGGAGGGCGCGTCGTCCCACATATGCCGCGCGATCCGCCACGCGACATCGTCGCGACCGTACACATACGCGATCCGGCAGTCACCCTCGACAGCTTCCACCGTGATCTCGAGCTTCGTGATCGTGAACGGCGGACCATCCGCGGGCCACCAGTAGTTCGTGATCGCGGTCGTTCCGACCACCGGTCGCGCTCCATGAGCAGGCAGCAGCACGGCATCGGGGGTGAAGGTGGCGAGGACTCCCTTGGCATCGCCGCGCAGCCATGATGTCCGATAGGCCTCGATGACGGCCCGAATCGCCGTGGCGTCCCGGGTCGAGAGGGTTGCGTCGCATTCGGGGGTGGCACCCCAGGCACCCGTGCATATCAGGCCCAGGATCACCGCAGTGTGCATCCTCACGCTTTGTCCTCCTCACGGCCCAGCACGTAGATCACCCAGGGGGGTATCGTCGTTTCGCTGACCCATACGTATGGCTCCTCCGTCTTCGCCAGGGGTCTGCAGGTCGCGATCGTCGCCAGCCCCGCGCGCCTGTACGCGACGTGATAGTCGTCGTCCGTGCACAGGATGTCCTCGACGGGCCGCCTGTCCTCGACGTCGAGCATGACGGTCAGGACCCGGTCTCCGCTCCGTGCGGTCCGGTTCCCGGGAAAGTCCCTGGTGGAGAACGAGGCCCACTCGTTCACATAGATCTCGGGGGACGACACGAGGTTCACCAGGCGCCCGCCGGCGCGCAGCAGCCGCCGCAGCGATGTCAGCAGAGCGATCTTCTTCTCCATCGTGGGGATGTTGTCGAAGGTGAACACGGACAGAACGAGGTCGTGGATTCCCGTCGGCAAGCCGCCGAGATCGCCGTCCGGCACGAGACGATAGTCTCCCCGGGGGTCGCGTTCGCGTGCCCGGGCGAGCATCGGCTCCGAGACGTCAATCCCCATGGCGTCGAAGCCGAGCGCCCGCAGGAACCGGGTCGAACGGCCGGCGCCGCACCCGAAGTCGAGCGCCTTCGTGCCGTGCACATGGGCGCCGATGATCGCCGGCAGGTCCCGGTACGCCAGGTAGTAGGTCCCGGGGAACTCGAGCGCGGCATAGGCGTCGGCCCGCGCCCTGTCGTCGTAGACGTTCGTGAACATCCCTACTCCACCTTGGCCCCATGTTCGATGAGGAGCTGCCGCAAGATCGAGCGATGGCAGCGCTCTTCGATCGCGCAGTAGCAGCCCACGGAATAGTCCGTCGTGTGCGAGAGCGCGGCCAGCAGTTCCAGGTCGTGCCTTGTTGCGGGCGCAGCCATTTCGGCCCGATATTGTCTCGCGAATGCCGACCATTGCGCCAGCGACCCGGCGGCCTGTCCGAGCTTCATGGTCTCGAGGCTGGGAGCGAGATTCGGGAACCAGACGTCGTACCAGTTCCGCGCCGAGAACTGTGACTTGGGAACACCACGGGGAGGGCGACGAACGGTTCCGATCCTTGTCCCTTCGCCCGGGATACGCGGGGTTCCGAGGCGGACCACCCGCACGCTCAAGGACGCTCCCTTTTCGCGATCCGGGCCTTCACCAGCTTCCGTACGAGTGCGGCGGGCAGGGGACTGTCCGACAGGAAGCGAATCGTGCCCTTGCTGGTGTCGTAGCCCCGGAGTTCGTCCTTGAAGGCTGCCACCACTGAGCCTGGGTAGAACGCACAGTGCTTCGCCCACGCACCGAACGCCACGAGCAGTTCCCCATCAAGACGGGAGGCGGGGAGGTCATAGCTGATGCACTCTTCGGCGGATGGAGCGGCGGACCTGATGGCCTTGCGCAGCTTCTCGAGCGCGACCCTCTGGTCGTTGCGCAAGGCCGCGAGGTACTCCTCGACGGTCTTCGGCCTGGCCTCAGGCTTAGTTCCCATGCCTTCCTCCCCCGACCTGCCGGCTATCGGACCGCATCGCTCGTACTGTGCTTCGCAAGATGCTCGACCACGCTATCGAGAGAGATCTGCCGTGGCAGCAGCGGACGTCATGAACTCGCCAACGTAGTCCTCAGGCGCGACGCCGCTTCCCTGCGCCCCGCCAGCACCGACTTGCCGCGTCGGAATAGCAGATGCAGCCAACCCGGATACCTGTCAACCGGACAGGCGCGCCCGTACCGCATCGACGACCTTGCGACCTGAGGGGAGTACGCCCAGTACGGCCAACGCCCCACCATCGATCACGGTCGCGCCATCGACGAGCACCTTGAATTCGCCGTAGCGGCCGCGAACCATGTCCACTTCGGTCCCCAACTCACGACGAAGCCTCGCCGCCACACGGGCGGCGTGCAACCCTGAAATTCAATACGCGCAGTAGCGAACTGCGATTCGCCCCATGTTCACCCCCTCGCGCCCCCGTCGGTATGCGCTCGGACATAACCCCTGAACACGCCTACGATGGCTGCGGCGTTAGTCAAGTCTCGCGTGATCAGATTTCGCCCTCCAATGGTCCTCCGTGTGATGAATGGCGCTAGCTGCGATGTCCACATTGTCCGCCGAACGCCCGCGCTCAGCGGCGCGCCGCGTGGCCTGGCCCGTGCTGCTCTCTAGCACGGGAGGTGACACGCGAGTGCGTCCGCTGCATGCGCGGGTTGGGCGGCGTCCCCGCTCTTGGTTCATGGTTCCACCCCACTACCGCGCCGGCCGCCGGCGCGCGGCGCCGGCCCGCCTACAAGTACGCCGCGCCGACATCGAAGGCCTCCTCCGGGGTGCCGTGGAAACTCCCGTTGTGAAAGACGCAACGCTCATAGCGCTCGTTGCTGTAGGTGAAGAACGAGAGACTCCAAGCATCCTCATTCCCGAAATAGCGAAGGCGACAGAGGTGAATGGGAACTTCGCGCAGACGCCCGAAGTACTGCTCGCGGGTTTCGCGCAGCACGCGAAGCTGCTTCTGAGTGGGCTCTGCCGGCTCAACGAAAGCATCGATGTAGCACAGCGCGCCCCTGAAGCGGATGTCGAGCCGGGAGTATTTGCCGGAGTAGTGCGTCCGGGCATGATCCCGGATACGCTTCTCCGACTTTTCCCGCACCGCCGGTGGGATCTTCCGACCACCGGAGTGCGGATCATAAACCCAGGTGCGCCCACGCATCGCGGGTCACTCCTCCTCGTCCGCCCAACGCCCGGCATCAGGTGCGGGCTGTGCTGGCGCGGACCGTGCGCTCTCTGCACGGGCCGTGACAGCGTAGACCGGCTCCTGCATGCGGTTGGGCGACGTCGGTGCGCTCATTCGTGCGGATTAGGCTTGGAGCGAGTAGTGCTCGGCACTATCGCGAACGGACCTGACGAGGTGAGCAGAAACACGCATTCAGATTGTGGTCCGCACTTCACGGCGTGATCGGTATTCGGAGGGACTTCGGAATACGACCCGGGTCCGAGGAGTAGCTCGTTGGAACCGCCGTACTGAACAGCAATTGTTCCCGAGATGACGACAACTCGCTCCACCGACGGATGCTTGTGCATGGGTGGCGCGTAACCAGCGGGGAACTTTCGCAGCATCCCATGCTCGCCTGAAGCTGGATTCCCCCAGAGTGGCACACTCTGAACTGATGAAAGCGTCTTGTCGTTTTGCCAGTTCATTTCGCCATATGGCAAAGCCTTTGCCTTGTCAGCCGATCCCTGAGCGTGAGCGCCAATCACGGTAACCAAACAGAAGAGAAGCAAGGCTCGTAGAACGACAAATCTGCCCATGGCTAAGCTCCTTCAACCCAAGTCGACATTGGTCGCCCAACGCCAAATCGACAGAACTCGGTTTGTACCGATCGAGGCACGGCCAGCCTATGCAGGCGGACCCTCGGAGGCGGGCTGGCCGGAGGCCTTGAGTCGCCTGAGGTTACCACCGTCGGGGCTCGGTCAGAGATCCGAAACAGACTGGCGGAGGGCGGTCAGCGCATGCGGGAGGGTGGTGGCTCCGAAGCCCCTCCGACCAGACGAACGTGATCCAACCTCGGTTCGGGATCGACGCCGGGCGTGCCGGATCAGATCCCCAGCACGCCCTGCTGCCCGTGGTACAGGACGCCGGCGACGGCGCCGGTCATCAACGTGGCAAGAGTCGACGCGAGGAAGGCGCGCAGGCCGAGCGCGGCGAGGTCGTCGCGTCGCGACGGGGCCAGCGCCGCGGTGCCGCCGACGAAGATGCCGACCGAGGCGACGTGGGTGAAGCCACACAGGGCATACGACAGCAGCAGCAACGTGCGCGGCGACACCGCGCCGGCGCGCGCCATCTCGCCGAGCTCGCGATACGCCACCACCTCGGTGACCAGCGCCCGCTTGCCGAGCAGCCGCGCCGCCGTGACCAGGTCGGCGCGCTCGATCCCCACCAGCCACGCCAGCGGAGTGAACAGCCAGCCGAGGATGCGATCGAGCGTGAGCGGCCCGCCGAGCATCCCCGCGGCCGGCTTCGTCAGCGCCGCGAGCGCGGTATCGAACACGCCGACGACGCCGAGCACGGCGATGAGCAGCGTCGCGATGCCGGCGGCCAGCTTGAGTCCGTCCCAGGAGCCGGCGGCGAGCGCCGCCATGGTGTTGCCGTGGCGCTCCTCTTCGCCCATCGGCGGCAGCGAGCCGAGGGTGACCGGCGTGCCGGTCTCGGGGAGCATCACCTTCGATACCAGAACGGCGGCGGGTATCGACAGGACCGACGCCGACACCAGGTGGCCGGCGATGCGCGGGAACGACCCCTGCAGGAAGAAGACGTACAGCGCCATCGTCGTCGAGGCGACGGTCGACATCCCTGTGGTAAGCATGGTCAGCAGCTCCGAGCGTGTCATCGTCGCGAGGTACGGCCGCACGGCGGTAGCCGACTCGACCCCGAAGAAGATGTTGGCCGAGCCGACCAGCGCCTCGGCCCCCGACAGCCCCAGGCTGCGGCGAAACAGGTGCGCGAACAGCCGCACGACCGGCTGGATGGCGCCGAGGTGGTACAGCGCCGCCATCACCGCGGCGAAGAAGATCACCGCCGGCAGCACCTGGGTCGCGAGCACGAAGCCGATCGACGGCTCGCCGGCGGCGGTCGTCTCCCCCGGGTTGAGCGCCAGCGGGCCGAACAGGAACTGGGCGCCGGTGCGGCTGGCGTTGAGGATGCCGACGATGAGGTCGTTGATCGCCGCCAGCGCCTGCCGGGTCGGCTCGACGGTGAAGACGAAAAGCGCGACGGCGAACATCAGCGCGGCGCAGCCGGCGACGGTGCGCCACGGGACCGGGCGCCGGCAGCCGCCGGCGATCCATGCCAGGGCAGCGAGCGCCGCCACCCCGAACAGCGACACCAGGTTGAGATGACTCACGAGCGCGCGGCGCTCCGGGTTGCATGCGGGATGGCGGGCATCGGCGCGCGGTTACCGCTCGCGCTCGGCGTGGGCGCGCTCGCCATGTGCCTGCGCGCCATGGGCGCGCTCGACGTAGCGCCCCGTCTCGACCTCGACCCGCACGCGCTCACCCGGGGCGATGAACGGCGGCACCCGGATGCGGGCGCCGTTCTCGAGCACGGCCGGCTTCCAGACGTTGTCGTTGCCCTGGGTGTGCGCCGGCGGCGCGGTTTCCGTGACCGTCGCCTCGACGATGTCGGGGAAGACGACGCCGACCGGCCGGCCGTCGAGGAACTCGACCGTCAGCACGGTTCCCTCGGTCAGATAGTCGGCCCCCTTGCCGAGCATGCCGATGTCGACCGGCACCTGGTCGAAAGTGCGCGGGTTCATGAAGTAGGCGGCGTTCTCGTCGCGGTAGAGAAACTGCATCGGCTCGCGGTCGAGCGCCAGCTCCACCACCAGTTCGCCGGCGCGGAAGCGCCATTCGCGCTGCGTGCCGGTCTCGAGGTTCCTCAATCGGGCGTGGGTGACGCCGCCCATCTTCGCGCCGCCGTGGTGGTACTCGGCTTCGACCACCCGGAATGGGGCCCCTTCGAGCCGGATCGCCATTCCCGGCCTGAGGTCGTTGGCTGACAGCATGGATGCACCTCGATCGCAGCGCGGTCCCCGGGTGGCTTATAACGCGGGTGAGGGGCGCGAGGGAAGAGGGTGGGTCAGTCCACGATGAACAGCCGGGCGCCCGTGGGGGTCGACGAGCGGTGCGGCTCGGTGTCGTCGGCGACCTGGTAGCTCATCCCCGGTTTCAGGACGAATGTGCGTTCGTCCCAGAGCGTCGTGTGGAGCTCGCCCTCGAGGCACAGGAGGATGTGCCCCTTCTCGCACCAGTGGTCGGCGGAGTAGCCGGCGGTGTACTCGACCATCCGGACGCGCACGTCGCCGAACTGGCGGGTGCGCCAGAAGGCGGTGCCGGTGTCGCCCTTGTGCTCGGTCGGTTCGACGGCGCTCCAGTCGGTCGTTGCGAACGGGATGTCGCGCAGTTGCATGGGCCCTCCGGATCGCGAGTCTACGCCAGGGCAGGATCCTGCCGTGTCCCGCGGCGCCGCGCAAGCCATCTACGACCGCTGGTAGTACGTCCGCCGGCACGGCAGGATTCGCGGAACATCCCGACCGGGAGGGAGCATCCGCCATGTCGCTGCGCGCATTGGTCCTGTCGTCCCTGGCCTGCATCGCCTCGGTGGTCCCGGCCCTGGGCGCCCCCGAAGGGACGGCGACCGTCGCAGGTCTCGTGCGCGACCCCGCCGGGGGTCCCGTCGCCCGGGCGGAGATCGCGCTCCTCGACCCGCTGCGCCTCCCGGTCAAGACCGCGGTCACCGATGCGGGGGGACGTTTTACCATGGGCGGCATCCTCCCGGGCCGGTACGTCCTGTCGGTGGACGCGCCCGGTTTCGAGCGCGCCGAGCGCGTCGTGGTCGCCGGCGAGCCCGGGGCCGCGAACCTCACCATCGCCCTGCCGCCCGGCGGGATCGCCGAGCACGTCGTCGTCACCGCCACGCCGGGCCTGCCGCAGGATGCCGGCGCGACCTCGCGCGCCGTCAACGTCGTCGACGAAGAGGACCTGTCGCTGCGGGCCCATACCGTGGTCGCGCAGGCGGCCGCGGAGGAGCCCGGGCTGCACGTGCAGCGCACCAGCCCCACGATCGGCGCCATCTTCGTGCGCGGTTTCACCGGCGCCAAAGTCAACGCCTTCGTCGACGGCATTCGCTACTCGAACGGCGCGGCGCGCGGCGGCATCAGCACCTTCTTCAACCTGCTCGACCCCGACTACCTCGAGGGTGTCGAGGTGCTGCGCGGGCCGAGCAGCGCCCAGTACGGCAGCGACGCCATCGGCGGCAGCGTGCAACTGCAGACCCGCGCGCCGACGCTGTCCCCGGGCGGCCGCGAGTTCAGCGGCAAGGCCAGCATCCAGTCGGCCAGCACCGACCAGAGCTACGGCGCCTCGGTGTCGGGGTCGTACGCCACGCCCACGTTCGGTCTCGTCGGGGTCTTCTCGGACCGGCGGGTGGACGACACGCGCACCGGCGGCGAAATCGATTCGCACAACGCCGTCACCCGGTTCTTCGGCCTGTCCTCGGATCTCGTCGTCGACGACCGCCTGCCCGACACCTCCTTCGACCAGTACGGCGGATCGCTGCGCTTCACCTGGCAGCCGGCCGAGGGGTCGCAGCTCACGGGCGCCTACCTGCACGGCCAGCAGGAGCACGGCCAGCGTTACGACCAGCTTCTTGGCGGCGACGGCAACCTCATCGCCGAGCTCAACCACGTCACCGCCGACATGGCCTACGTCAAGTACGAGCGCGTCCTTTCGGGCTGGTTCGACCGCATGACCGTGAGCGGCTCGTTCAATACGCAGCGCGAGGAGCGCGTCAACCAGGGCGGCAACGGCAACCCGACCGCGTCGATCAATCACGAACCGGAGCGCACCTCGGCGTACGGCCTGCAGGGGCTGGTCACCAAGTTCACCGCGCGCCAGACGATCTCGTTCGGCGCCGACGCCTATCACGAGTGGGTCGATGCGCCGTCGTATTCGGAGGACCCGGTCAGCGGCGCCACCAGCGTTCGCCGCGGCCGGATCCCGGACGGCGCGACCTACAGCCACGCCGGGGTCTATGTGCAGGACACGATCGAAGCCGTCCCGGGGCACTTCCAGGTCGATGGCAGCCTGCGCTGGAGCGGCGCCTGGTACGAGTCCGAGGCGTCGAACAGCCCGCTGGTCGGCGGCCAGTCGCTCTGGCCCGACGACGATCTCGACGTCTCGAGTGTCACCTTTCGCGCCGGCGGCGTCTGGACCGTCTCGCCGGGGATGGAGATTCTCGGCAGCGTCAGCAGCGGCTTCCGCGCCCCGAGCATCACCGACCTCGGCACCCTCGGCCTGACCGGCGCCGGCTTCGAGGTCTCCGCCCCCGAGGTCGCCGGACTGGGCGGGACGATCGGAACCACCGCCGATGCCGCCGCCGTCTCCACGGGCGGGGCGGTCGTGCAACTCGAGCCCGAGACCAGCGTGTCGTATGAAGCCGGCTTCCACCTCGCGAAGGGGCGGATCGAGACCGAGCTGCGCGCCTCGATCACCAACGTCGACGAGAACATCACCAGGCAGACGCTCATCCTGCCGCCGGGCGCCGTCGGCCTGACGATCGGCGACGAAGTGATCACCGCCCAGAACGCCAACGGCGCCGTCTTCGTCGCCGCCGCGAGCAACCCGGTCCTGGCGCGGGCCAACTTCGACAGCGCCCAGGTCATCGGCTTCGAGTGGACGATGACGCTCAGGCTGCCGGCCGATTTCCGCCTGGCGATGGTCGCGACCTCGCTCAGGGCCGAGGACCGGGAGACCGGCCTGCCGCCTAACATCGAGGGTGGGACGCCGCCTCCGGAGGCCTACCTCCTGCTGCGCTGGTCCCCGAAGGGACGCCGCTACTGGGTCGAGCCGTACCTGCATATCGCCGCCGAGCAGGACCGCCTGTCGTCGCTCGATCTCGTCGACCGGCGCACGGGGGCAGCCCGGACGCAGTCGTCGATCGCCAGCTTCTTCAACAACGGGGCGCGCGTCCGCGGTCTCATCGGCGTGGGCGGCGACACGCTGCCCGGCACCGCCGACGACATCCTGCTCGCGACCGGCGAGACGCTGGCGCAGGTGCAGGGCCGCGTCCTGGGGCCGAGCCTGGCGGAGAACTCCCTCTACACCGCGATCCCGGGCTACACCGTCTTCGGGGTCCGCGGCGGTGTCGACTTCGGGAACAGCGAGCTGCTCGTCGACCTGGAGAACCTCGGCGACGAGAATTATCGCGGCCCGTCGTGGGGGATGGACGCGCCGGGGCGCGGCGTCTACGTGCGATTCGCCACGAAGTTCTGAGGCGCCGCGCGCGCCCTACTGCAGCAGGCGGACAGCCGACTCGGCGAGGGCCTGGATGCGCCCGGCGACGGTGGGGCTCAGGGTCGCCGCCGCAATCGCGGCGCACGCCGGTGTCAGGACGAGCGCCGGCATCACAAGGCGCGCCACGCGGCGCGGTGCCGCGCCGCGGCCGTCGCGCCCCGGTCCCGGACGGAGCAGCCGCCGCACCCGGCTCGTGATCTCCCCCTCCTGGCAGTGGGCGGCGAGGGCGCGACCGGCGGGCGCCGGCGCTCCCAGGGCGCGCGCCACCGTCACGAGCGCCGCCGCGAGGTCGAGCCGCGATCCGGTGCGCGCGGCGGCGTGGTCATCCGCCGCCCGATCGCAGGCCTCGCTCCAGGCGCGCTCGACGGCGTCACCCATGGGGGTGAAGGCCAGCGGATCGGGGCACGAGCGCAGCAGCAGGCGCGCGAAGTTGTCGCGCCGCGCCACATGCCCCGCCTCGTGGGCGACGATCGCCGCGATCTCGTCGCGCGTGCAGCGCGCCAGCACCTGGCGGGCGATGTAGAGCCGCGGCCGCAGCACCCCCACGACGGCAATCAGCGGGAACCGCTCGTCGATGGCGAAGGCCGGCAGGCGCCACCCCGGCAGCGCGACCGGGGCAGGTCCGGCCCGCCAGCGCCGCTCGAGAGAGTGCGTCGCCACGATCGAGCGCAGGGCCCGAAGCGGCCCGGCCAGAAGCATCGCCGCGACCGACGCCGCGACGGCGAGCATGACGACACCGACCCGTTCGCCGCTCTGGCGCGGCTCCAGCCGCAGGAACACCGGCAGGAAGATCGCGCCGGAGACGAACGCTGCCGCGAGGGTCGGTGCGAAGCGCAGCGCGAGCAGCGTCTCGCCGCGCGGCTCGGCGCCAGCGAGATGCCGCCCGAGCGCCGGCCAGACCAGGAGCGACGCGAGGAGGCTGGTGGCGCCGAAGAGCATCAGCGCCACGCACGCGGCGAGGGCGAGCCAGGTCATGGCCGCTTCCTGCGCGCGGCGCGGATCAGCGCCTCGAGCTCATCGAGAAGCAGCGCATCGCGCCGACCGACCGCCTCGACGAAGGTCGAGAGGAGCGGCCGCACAGCGCCGCCCCCCGGGCTCGCATCGAGCAGCCGCGTGATGGTTCCCTTCGCCAGATGGTCGAGCAGCCCCTCGCGGCTGAAGCGGGGCAGGTATCGGTAGGCCTTGCCGTGCCGGGTGCGCGCGAGCAGCCCCTTCTTGAAGAGCCGGTCGAGCGTCGTCATCAACGTCGTGTAGGCGGCCCCGGGGAAATCCTCCTGCATCCCGCGGACGCTGACCTCGCCCCCGCGGCGCCAGAGACACTCGAGCACCCGGATCTCGAGCGGCCCGAGAAACGACGCCAGGCTGCCGTCGCGCTCGCCCCGCCCGCCGAACACTCTACGGATCATTGTCCGTTACTCTGCCACAACCGAAGGCGGACGTGAAGTGCAGGGGGAAAGCCGTCATCGCCATGGCCCTCCCGGTCCCCAGCTTTGATCGAACGAATGCCTGTCGCGAGCGGCGTCGAGGGCTGGCTCGGCGAACTGCCGGATGGCGGCGACGACGCTCACGAACTCGGGGGCGGCGACTTGTATCTGTCCCTTGGCCAGGAATGCTTGCCAGCGTTTGGAGTGGAGCGTTTCGCGTGCGAAGTCGTCCGTCATGCCCTCGGGTGGCAGCACGGGAATGACGGTCGCGCGGCGCGCGAAGGTGCGGCGAATCGCCTCGACCAGCGTCGTCCCGCTGAAGGCCAGCGCGCGCGGGAGATAGAAGAGATCGTAGTAGTCCTTCGTCCTGCTGTTCGCCTCCCCCAGCACCACCATGGCCTCCAGCTTCTCTGCCACGGTGGTGTAGGGGGTGTAGGCGCGCACGCTCGCCATGGGCATCCCGAGGAGCCCGCCCGGCACGATCTCCACGTCGGGTGGATAGACCGCATCACCGAGCCCGACGTCAACCTGGTAGCGTAGCCGCACCTGTCCGAGGCGGGCGTCGAACTTCGCGCGCAGGCCAACTACCGCGGAGCCGCCACGAATCGGCTGCACCACAATCGAGCCGTGATCGAACGCGATCGCGTCGTCCTCCACGTCGGCGCGCAGTACATCCTCGATCGCGTCCCGCAGGGCGGCGGGGTCGAGACCGAGGGGGCCCAGCAGATCGACATCACGGGTGGGGCGCGCGTCGACGCCGAGCCACTGACGCAGCAGGAGCGCCCCCTTGAGTACGAATCGCTCGCGCTGCCGCGAACGCCCGAGCCGATGCAGGAGACGTTCGACGGCGTAGAGCTCCAGCAACTCGGCGAACGGGCGCCCCGCCCCCTCGGCCGCGTTTTTCAGGCGGACCTGGATGGAGTGAGCCAGGCCCGTTTCCGCCGGTCGCTTCACTGCAGCGCCTCCAGGTAGGGTCGCACCACGCGGCCGACGCGACAGATTCGCGCCGCCTTCAGAAGATCGGCGGGTGTGAATTTGCGCTCCGCGAGTCCTGTGCGCAGCGCCTCCACGGCGACCTCGATACCGAGGCGATTCCGGAGCCTGAAGCAGTCGGCCACCGCCCTGGCGGCGCTGTGGACCTTGAGCTTCACGCCGTCGCGCTGGTGGATCTCCACTCCCGCCGAGTACAGCGCCCCCGAGAACCAGTAGACGCGCAGCGGCGGCCATTTGAGCCTCGGCCGGCTTGTTCCCCTGGGGAGGGCGATGCTCACCGCGTGCGGAATCTCCGTCGTGATCCGGTGGAAGTGGAGCGCCGAGATGACGGCGATGACCGCCCTGGGGACCCGTGCCGCTACGGTGACGAGGTCGGGCTCGGCGAGCGGGGGCAGGTCGGCGAGGCGATACACCCCCCGACTCACGGGATCGATAACACCCGACTCCCGCAGGGCGTAGAGATCGCGCGGGTGGATCCCGGCGCGCAGGGCCTGGCTGGTCCGTAGGACGCCGCCCGCATTGCGGAAGGCCTTGTGAACTTTGGTCTCTCTCGTCTTTCGATTCATGACGGGATAGAAACTACATTACTTGTGACGCACTGTCAATGTTTCTATCCCGCGCGTCACCCCTTCAGCAGCGCCTCCACGGCCCGGCGCCATCGATGCCGAACTCGATGCCTCGGGATGAGCGGGGGCCAGCGCGTCTACCCCTTGATCCCCAGTGCTTTCTTGATCTTGTGCGTCTGCCAATCTTCGCTCGTATGCGACAGACGCAGCACCTCCTGCCACGGTTCGTCTCCGAAGACCCGCGTCATCCCGTCCTGTTTGCCCGTCACGTAGGCCGCCAGGAAAAGCTCCAGCGCCTCGTCATGGCCTGCCGAGGTTCGTTTCACGATCTCGTCGATGATCAGGGCCACGACCTTGCGCTCGTCGGGATACGTGCCTGAACGCGCAATCTGGCGTTCGTCCATGAGGTCGTACTTGAGAAGCAGGTAGTGGGTCGCGGTCTCCGTGATCCCCTCG
>Ga0210377_10002375_pt1 | contig 16553 bp, 31 predicted proteins | sample PLM4_65_b1redo_FD_155480 | JGI IMG/M metagenome (GOLD analysis project Ga0210377, IMG submission 155480) | Groundwater sediment microbial communities from an aquifer in East River, Colorado, USA - PLM4_65_b1 redo | ecosystem: Environmental > Terrestrial > Soil > Riparian zone | place: USA: East... | reverse complement strand
CCAAAATTATCAACCTGCCATCCGAAATTGCTTCCTGGTGTCCAGAGCATGATTCCTCCCTTAAGGTGCCGTTCTAAACCAAATAGCCGGGCCTTCATCGCCATCCGTCGAAGGACTTCCGAAGCTCAGGTTTGCGAGTGTTGGAAAAGGATTCGGAAGAGGTTCGTCCGGTATCCAAAGTTGCGTGGCATAAAGGTATTGAATTATTTCTGGCGTGACACTATTCTCGACCAGGTGAACCCCAAGAATCCATGGTGGAGTTCTGGTGGTTTTGACAGTAATTACGTCCTCACAAAGAAAGGCGAGCCAGTAAATTCGATTGCCAGAAAGGGATACGCTAACGGTCGTGTCCTCCTTGATCCCAGGGGTGTCGGTGGCAACTTCTTTGTCTACGAGGAGAGCCCCAGGAAGTGTCTTGTCGAGGAGGGAGGCGTAAATTCCAATCCTGGCGCTTGAGAATTCAACCTCAATCGTCACATTGATGGCGAGCCTGTCAATCAGCGTTCGACTCCCAAGATAGAAAGGCATCGCATAAATTCTGTCTACGGTCATTGCCCGTTCTCCCATGGCTCCAATCCGGGCAAAATTCTGCGTGAAATACCGACCACGCTTCAAATGAGTAAAGACGTTAATCGTTCCAACATTGTCCTCAGTGGTTACTCTCATTTAACTCCCGTTCTGATTCGGCTCCCTCATATAAATCGTAGGGATGAATCTTTGATCCGTGGCACTTGAAGGAAAAGGAGTGACAAGGGTTGAATTATATGTCCATGAAACTTGATACCCTCTCTTGCTGACGAGCGGGAAAGTCGCATCTCCAAATTGAAAACCGAGGACGTTGAGGATAGCCGCAGAGCTTTTAACGTTAATCGAACCCGTACCGTCAGAAGCCAAAACTCCCCAATAAAGACGATTCCCTTTTAAGAGAATCGGAGTGGAAAGCGTTTTTGAATAAAAACCCGTGGTGGTGATGTTGGCATGATTGTTCTGGTCGATCTTGGTTCCGGGATACCGAACGTCATCCGAGAGAACCTTGCTGTCATTGTAAATCCCATAAGCCATGTTTCTGCCATTTGATCCAACGGTATCGACGATAACCCCATACTGCTTTAGAAGGAAATCACGAGGAAGCCAGATCGGCCCTGCAAAAATAAAATTCGCCGTGGGAGCAAAACTGAGTGACGCTCCATCGTCTATGCAGTTTCCCCCCATTGGGAAATAATTATTGTAAGTTCCGATATTGACGCAGGTGAAAAATCGATTAAACATCAACCTTGAATCATGAAGTCTTGGTTTCATTTCACACCAACCTAAACCCAAAGATGGGAATGTTTCTGTTAGCTAAAACAACGCTCGATGTCGGAAAGGGATCGGGCCAGGAGTAGGCGCTGCCCAACCCGGTCGCCCAGTAACAATTTGAGAAGGGTTCGCCTCCCGCCGCCGCCACGCCGAGGATATTCGGCACACCTACCTTGCCGAACCCTGGATTGACATCAGAATCGTCGTGGCAGGTTAATGTGCCTCCCCCCGAACCATACACGGACTGGCAGGCCCAAACCAACTGGTTGCCCGGAAGAATGATAGGTGGACTGTAAGCTCCATCTTGTTGATAGCCGGTCGATGAAATGGCTCTCCACGTTGGCATTCCCCAGATCAGTTTTCCGGGATAAGGGAAATCTGTTTTGTTGAGCGGGTCGGTCGCATAGAAGCCGAATTTGATAAATGCTGTTGCATCGGTTCCATTGACATACCATCCAATCCAGTTAAAGCGAGCAGTCTTTGGCAAAACGAAAGGCCAGGCGATGATGGATGAAGATGTGCCAGCATTAACATAGCTGCCAACAAAGGCCATGGGAAGATACCACCGGTCGTCTGTGTTCCCAACCCTTCGATAATTTTTTGGCTCGCAACAGTCTCCCTTTCTAAGTCTGGAAGTTCCACCTTTTATCATGTTGAAATAACTCCATCGTAACCCATAAGTGTCGTTCCCGTACCCGTCGCCTTAACCCTAAGATAGCGACCATTGTTCACATGAAAGAGCGTCCACGGCCATCTCCCAATATCGTTTATCCACTCGAAGATCAAGGCATTCGCGCCATTGTAAAATTGTATTTCGACGGGGTGGTCGAAGTAAATGTTGTGAATAATCCATTCTACCCCGGCCCCAGGTTGAATGGTCATGTATTCATTTTGGGCATGGCTCTCAATTACAGAGACAACATCTCCCGTCGCCATCGAGCCTCCTATTTTGTGACTACGCCATCATACCCGATAAGCTTTGCACCCGACGCCGTGTTTTTGACACGAATCCTTCTCGTGTTGTTAGCGTGGAATTCGTACCACGCCCAAATCCCAGGGCCGGTATCTGAATCGAAGATCAGGGAGAGGGAGCCGTCGTAAAACTCCAACTGTACTTGATCCTCGTGATAGATATTGTGGATCACCCATTCAACGCCCGCCCCCGGCTGAATGTCGAGATAGGAGGAGGCACTAACGCTCGCAATATTAGAAACCACGTCTCCAATGGCCATGATAAACCTCCTCTTTTTTTCGCCTGAAGGAGAATTTCGCCTCGCCGGAAGCCTTCTATCAAGGCCTGGCGGGGAGGGTACTTTCGCCTTCAGGAGAATTGTTATGCACAGGTGATCTTCGGCGTGATCTTGATCGATCCGCCATCTGGCACGTTGTACGGGCCGCTCGCAAAATGCTCCACGCAAAGAAGCACGCCGGAGTTATCGCTCGACGTGCCAATAAAATACCCGTAGCAGTTCGACCAGGCTCCACCGGTAGCCGTGTAGGTCTGTTGAGCGAAATCGGCGTGATCCGCCGTGATCGACCACGAGCCACGGGCCAGGGTCTTCCTCGAATAGTTGAAGGCCGCCGCGAGTTCGGTTATCGGAACCCCTTGTGTCGGGAGGGTGGCCGTTTCTCCTGGCTCTGCGGCGTCCGTATAGATTCCCATGTAGGTATTTGCGTCCACCGCCTGAGCCCCGAAAAGAATCTGCAAGGTTCTTGTTTCTCCTGCGTCAACCCATTTTGCCATTGGAATATACCTCCTGTGGTTGGATTTCAAGGAGCCTCTTCAAACCCTTTTCGCGTCGCTCCACGTCGCAGAGGCCCCCCTGCCCGATATGAAGAACGACCTGTCCCACATAATTGTGGGAGATTATCTTGCTTCTAACCAGAATTTCGACGATGAGTTTTGCCGGGGTCATGATCCGGGGCTCTCCACTTTTTTCTCCGTCCGTTCCTTGGCGTTCTGAATTTTTAGAATCGCCGTTTTTGGATCGTCCGCAAAGATTGAGAGATCGTTCAGCGCCCACGCGAGCCCGGTGAAGAACTGTCTCTTTTCCGCAGGCACGTCCACCGCGAACGCCGCCATGCTCTTGAGCGTTTCCTTTGTCTCCCGAAGGTACTGTTTGATCTCCATCCAATTTGCTTCGCCGCTCGCGTTGAGGTTCGACATCGCCCTCAGCGCACCCTCTGTCATGTGAATCATGGAAAGTGTCGCCATTGAAAGTCCCTCCCTCAGCCAGATTAGTTTTTCTCACTCTTATACTCCGCGTAAGCAAGCGTCACCCCTGACCCCTGGGTGAGCGTTCCGAGATTGACCCTGATGTCATCGACGGGTATCCCTGCCACGGTCACATAAGCAACCTTCGCGGTTAGTTCCGGGGCAGAAAAAGTATGCTCCGCGATCACGGTCATCCAAACGTCTGGAAGTCCCTCTCCACGGATTCGACCCTCGATGGTGAACTTTACGACCGTCGCCAGTGTTCCACCCGTGACGGACAACCAGACCATGATGGAATGATTTGCCGCTCCACTCCGAAGGGAAGGCCCGGCTCCCGCCGCGATAACTCCATTTAGAATTCTTGCACCCATTTTCCGTACCTCCTTTTTTTATTGGGCCGGAGGAGCCGCCGCAGAAGCGGGGCCTCCTCGCCCTGTGATCGTTTGGAAGTCCGTCCCCTGGGCGGGCTCGCCTGCGGCATTGAGTGTTCCAGGCCTTGCAATCCCACCAGGATTCGGCGTGTAACCAAGCATATTGCCCATGGGGATCGGAGAGTCTTCCATGATGTCCCTTGGGTCAAGCTCATGTGTCTTAAAAACCTTCTTGAGGAGCTTCCTGGTCTCAGGCGGGGTCATCACCTGGGTTTGGGTAGCTGTCGCAAGCAGGTCGGTCATCCTCTGGGCCTGTTGTTCTTTGGCGATGAGGGAGACAGAACCCTTGGCCACAATTTTCTGGTCTCCGACGAGCCCGGAGAATTTCTTGTGATCCATGTTCCAGAAATATTGCCGGAGGATTGAGTCCTCAATGATCTTGTGATCGATGTTCTTAATGAGAAGCTTGATACCCCTTGCAGCCTGTGTCATCAGCATCGAAAGACCGGAGGCCGTGTTCCCGGCTCCGCCGACCTGGGGATCACCGTGAGCATACGCGGGAACGCCCGAAGATTCATCCGCCTGCTTCATAAAAAACTCGAAGACGGAAATAAGCTGTTGGGCGATCAAGGTCGGCTGATAGAATTCAATCGGTTTTTTACCCTGGGCCATCAGGCCCTCATCGTCGCTGACCCACCATCTCTTCCACGGGACGAAATCGCCCTTCTCGAAGTCGGCCAGCATTTCCTCGAAGATCACAACCTGCGGCCCGGAGGCCATCCCGACGTTGTTCACGAGGGCTCTCGCACAGGCGTTGCAGGCCGTTTGCGTATCTTCGAGAATTTCTGGAAGCCCGACGCCCCAGAAGGCACCGGATTTTTCTATGAAGGAAACCTTGGAGTAGGGCCTCTTCCCCATTGGGTCTGGATTGATGATCGCCTTGATAACGTGGTTCCCTATCAGGTAGGCGTTTATGTCATAAAACTTGTCCGCATCGGGAGCCTTCTTTTTCAACTTCGGACTCCATTCTTGGATGGTCTTTCCCTGCACCGGCCCCCAAAATTCAAGCACGTCTACCTCTTCCCAGGCCCGGATCATTTCGGAGGCCTTGCCCTCCGTATCGGCCCGCTCCGTGTCGATGCTTGTCCATTCCCTCAGCGATCCCTCGCGGCATTCTTTAAGTACGGCCCTGATTTCCTTTTCGTTAAATCCCGGAAGATCGAGAAAGCCCTGAATGTCTGACGGCGTGTAGGCCAGCTTATCAAAAAAATAACCCTTCTGGAAATTAATCACGCCAGGCCCAGGATAGATGTCGAGGGGAGGCCGTCGTTCATATTGCGTCATCTTCACCGATTCGACGCTGAGGGAAGGAACGCCCTCTTCGTCAAGGTTCACCCGGCGTTGATTCTCCATGCGAAGGATCGGGCCTTTCAGAATCCCGGTCTTTACCATCACGTCCGGGATCAGTTCATCGATGGCGTCATACCACCCGCCCTCGGTGAGTTGATCGTTGATTTGATCCTTCATCTCTTCGGCCTTTTCCTTGGCGTAGTCCATGATCGCCTTTTTAGCACCGGCCTTAATCTCCGGCAGCGCGGCCCTCATCCTCTGTCCAAGCATATCCGGGTTGATCTGAGCACCGGTTTGGGCGGCCATCTGAAGAACTCCGTTTACTGTGCTTTGCATAAAGTCGTAGGTGATCTCCTCCTCCATATTTCCGGGGAGATCAGGCATGGGCGTGGGTTCAATGTCCCATGGGATGTTGTTCGGTTGGAAAAGGATGTCCTTGACCCAGGCCTCTCCATTTCGGCATTTGGTCTCGGTAAGCATCATGTAGATTTTAGACCCGCCGAAGGTGTTGATCTCGGCCATTTTTGAAGACGTGTATTCTCCGTTGATTGCCTTCATATTGTCAAGAATCTTTTGTTCGACGCTCCGTTTCTCCTTCTTGGCGTCCTCCCACGCCCTTCGGAGATACCCGGCCAGTTCGTCCGCGAGCGTGAGCCGCTTCTTTTCGTCCGCCTCGAATTGCACGAGGTCTTGGATGGCCCTCTCCTCCTCTTCGACCATCTGTTTATTCGATTTCATCTGAATGAGTCCCATGGTAGTCTCCTTTTAAGTGAAAGCCCCCATAGATGCCGGAGGAGAATGTGTCCTCGATGATCGGTTGGGTCGCCCGGAGTCCTCGATTGAGCGTTCGGCTCCCATGGCCGCGTACTGCAATCCGTCGTGAACGTGAGAGGGTTTATTCTTGACCGGTTGGTCTTTGTACCTCTCGTCACCCGAAACTTGGACGCGCTCTAATCGGTACTCTCCGAGAAATCCTTTGTGGAGAATCTTGCATCGAGGGTTAATTTGGTATCGACCTCGCCCATCGATAGGGCTTCCAATGAGGAGGCGATTGACCGCTCCGTACCTGGCGTCCCAGGAGTTAGAGAAGGCCGGTCTGATGATGATCTTCTGTTTAAGTGCTTCCTTGAAGGCGTTGCTTGAATCCGTATCCGAACGTTTTCTACCGGCAGGGTCTCCGATTACCGTCATCGGCAGGCCATGATACTTTGCAAACATGAAAGGCTTCACGCTCTCACGGAGGAATGTCCTGGCGTCCGTGTCCTCTTTATAAATCTCGTCATAGGTGTGAAACTTTCCGTTCGGAAGCCATTGGTTCACAACCCACGCCTGATTTCTTCCCGTGCAGTCGTACCCGCACAGAAGAGGATAACTCGGATGGGGTTCGATGTTCTTTTGGGCAAGATGAAAAAAGTCCGTATAATTCGGATAGACAGGTTTCCCGTCGCTGACATAGCCATACTTTCCATCGACATAAACAGTGATCCATCCTTTATCCTTTCCAATCATTGAAGTCGAGTAGTACCCGCGAGGAAGGTTTTTTAGGTTTTCAGCTTCCGGGCTCCGGCCAGATGGTTGCTTGTGGATCGCCGTCATCGGGATGCCCTCTTCTTCCGTCCTACCGCAAATTTCGCAATAGAGAGGCTTACCGTAATCCTTCGGGTCGTCTCGTATGAAAAGAACGAAGCCGCCGTCCGGGTTTTTACACTCAGGACACATCCGGGGTTTGTCGTCCTCGAAGAGGGTGTAAAACCAGTGATCGGTGTCCGGCGGGTTTGTGTCTCCGAATATTCCCCACCAGGTCGCTCCTCCATCCGCCATCGTCGGATAGCGCCCGCATCTACCGAGCATGGAGTCCCAGATCAATTTTGGAATGTAACGAACCTCATTAAACCAGCATCCGGTCAGTTCAAGGGACATCAGGTTGTGAACGTCGTCGGGTTTATCAAGAGCCCGGAAGAGCACTTCAGCTTCTACCGGAGAACCGTCTGCTGCCTGCATTTGAAGGACGAAGTTTCGAGGGGTCTTCTCATAGAATCCAAATTTCTCCATCCAGTAAAGCCAGGTCTTAAGGGTTGTGTCGTCGAGATCTCGGAAGGTATTGCGGATCACACCCCATCGGCTTCGCCTCACTCCATCGCGTCCCCTCGCTTGTTCACAGGAGAGCCTTACGATTTCCATGACGCATCCGCTTGACTTTCCAGACCCGAACGGCCCCATCAGGCCCCGTATGATCGTATCGTCTTGCGAAAACTCATAAATTGTAGGCACGTCCCCATAATCGAATTTCACGTCAAAATCGACAACGGGTTTCACCTTGTAATATCTGTCGTCAGCTTCTTTTTCAGGCTCGAAATATTCAGGACTCATAAAAACCTCTTGTCTTTGTTGGCCGCAACGGTGGATGGCCAGATACCAAAGTTTTCCGCAAAGGGAACTCGTTGCCAACTAATCATCTTGTAAGGGAAGCCATTCCTGGCATTGAGTTTTCTTCCCTTCGTCGTAAAGTCATAATCGAGCGAATCCCCAGGAGGAAGATCGTCTACCGGAGGGGGATTTGGAATTAAAAGGCAGACCGGGACGTAGGTGAGGACATCAAAGTTTTTCGGTGCCAGAAGTTCCCTGCCACCCCCCATTGTATTGACTTGGCCGAAGATGTAGGGCTTCTTGAAATATTTAGGCGGGATGATTTCTGCCACCGGAGGAGAACTTCCATCTTCTATTCCGAATAAGGTCGGAGTATCTTCGATGTCGATCTCGTAAATTCCCTTTAAAAGGTCATACCCAGACACTTTCGCGGAGTCTCCGTAGGGATCTACTTTCAGGCCTGGCCATTGGTCACAGCAAGAAAACCGACCCTCGATGCCTCCACCCCATGGGTTGCGGATGTCGGGCCGTCCTCGACTAAGAAACCAAACCGTCCAATCCGCCGCATAATCCGTTTCCCAGAAAGAATGAGATCGCCGGTAGGTCATTTTTTTGAGAATGTATGATGGGGTGTTGAGGGAGTAAACCGTTCTTGTTCTTTCCGAGACTATTCTCGTGTCTTCGGGAGTGGAAAAATCTGCCTCATGGGTCGCGTAGAGATGGGTATAGCCACGAATCCCTTTAAAGGTTTTGTTCAAGACCGGGTAGACGTGCATTTCGTTGATTAGTTGCTCGTAATGAAGATTGCTCCACCAGTCCCAGGAAGTCTCCCGCAGAATGATCCAGGCAACTCCAATTCCATCATTCACATAATCTCCCGATCCGATTCCGTAAATGTAATGTGCCGGAGACCCATCCGCTCCCGTGACAAGGACTTCCAGGTTCGCTTCGTTTGGGTCAGGGAGAACAAACCAGTAAGAGGTCGCTCCCTCGTGGTAGAACCATCGCAGGTGAATCCAACTGAGGGTTGAGTCAGCGCCGTGCATGGTTCCAACTATTTGCTCAATCCACTGCATGACTCCAAGGAGATGGAACTTAATCTTATCGAGGAAGGTCGCCGGTGATCCTGAGCCATCATACCAGACCACGCAGACCCTCGGCTCGCAGTAGCTATGACCGTCTTGCTGGCTGATTGGGCCATGGTTAAGGGTCGTTACGCTGAACCCCCCATACGCACTTCTGCTTCCGTAAGTCGTTGGGGTTGTGAAGTATGGGTCTTGGGAAACGATTTCGACGATCTGACTTTCTACGATTGCCTTGAAATACCTGGAAGTGTCCGGTGTCGGAGTTTGGTCTGGATATAGGACGTTGTAGGGTGGATGCGTCCATGTCACGGAGATTTTTCGGTCGAAAGAAGTCACCCTGTATTTAAGAACCTTGATGTTTGGCCAGGCGATACGGTAGCAGATGCACCCGATGTCGAAGCAGTCGTAGAGACCACTGATAAGATAAAAGACCGCGATGTTTGAACCACCCTCGATCTCTTTCACGTCGATAAAGAAATTCATGCCCGCACTTTCAGATCGAAAATAGACCTTGCCCGATTCCGGGTGTCCGCAAGCTATTACTCCGAGCCCGCCACGTCCGATTTCCTTTTCTTCTTCTTCCGGCACGGGAGGTCGGCGTCGCCGGATGCGTGTCTGGTCGATCTCTCCTTCAATATTCGAGACCGAGATGGTAGTATCGCCAATCTCGATCTCGCGTGAAAGGTACGGAAGGCCCAGGAGTTCCCGGACGTGCTTATTGAGATACCGGAACGCCTTTGCGGTGCCGTACATCTCCATCGCCCGGATTTTGTCGTCCTCAAGGATCAGTTTCTTTGGTTCGTCCATTTTCCCGTCTACCCCAAAAGAAAAGCCCCTACCGTCCCGTGACACGGATAGGGGCTTTTCTTGGAGACTTGGGGGAGATTCACCGGCTCAGGTGGCCACCCTCACCGGCTATCTCAGGTTTGAATTTTTAAAAAGGCCACCACCAATTTTTCTTCTTGGCCACGTCCTGGCCCTTGTTATTTTTATAAGTCCGCTCGTTTCCGACCGGAGAAGCGGCGGGAGTTTTTCCTTCATTCTTTGGAAGAACGGTCGGCTCAATGCCTGCCGCTTCTTCCATTTTATTTATCTCCGTCGCGTCCCCGTACCTCAGCTTCGTCGCCATCTTCGTTCCCCCTGTAATGCTTCTCAGGGCCTCGATATTCTACCCTTTTGCATACGCCCTTTTTCCACACCGGGTCTCCGGTAAGATCGTAAGGGCTCGCGTTTGGTTTTCCGAATCCCCCGATAGGGATCGCCTTCTCGTCAGCCATCAGTGTTTCCCCTTGCGATGAGATCGATCGTGGCCGCCATGTTTCGTTTTCTGCTTCGTCGTCTTGTAGGGAAGGTCTTTCCCCGCCGACTCGTGAAGATGAGATTCGAGGTCTGCGGTGGTCATGGATGACATCTTCGGTTTCTTTCCTTCTTTCCGGCGTTCCAGTTCGGCCCCCATCATCCCCTGTTGAGCTTCGGAGACAATAGGCGTGTGCTTTCTGTTGCCTGGCATCAGATTCCCTCCTTGAACGTGTTGTTGTAACGCTCCATCAAATCATGAATGCTGTCAAGAAGAATGTCTGCCCGAAGCAGAGGCGAGCTTTTTTGGAAGGTGAATTCCATCTCAAGAGAAGAAAGCTCGCCAGAATTTTCATCATAGAAAACAGTGAAGGCTTTTTTCATGTTTCTCTCTTTATGCCCACCGGCTAACACCATCTGGTTCCACGGCTTGATCTCCGTTTTCCCCGTCGTTTCCGCCGCCGTCAACATCGATTGCCCCGAAGTCGAGTTCCCTCGCTTCGCCTGGTTTTCCTTGGCCTGCGAGCCTCGTCCTGGCCTTGCTTCCGGTTCCCGTGAGTTGAAGGACTTCCCCATCTCCGTCTCCTCCCCTCGGCCCCACAAGAATTAGCGTTGGGCCTTTAAACGTCATGCGTCCGAGCCCTTTCCCGAACGCTCCACGGTTGGCCTCTCTCTCTTCTCCTCCGCCGGTCGAGCCAACCTCAAATTCGATATTCGCCTTCATGTAGGCGAAAAGATTTCTCATTAAAGACGGGTTGAACCTCCCGATAGCCACAGTCAGGAGGTCAACCGTCTTCTTGTCTTGGTCGCTCAGTTCTCGCCCGTCCCTGATAGAATCATCGTAGACGTTGGCAAGCCTAACGATCCAGCCCTGAATGAGGTCAGTAACATAAACTGCACTTCGCCGGATTTCTCCGACGACGAGCTTAATCTCTCCGTCAGTCTTGTTCGCAATTTCCTTCGCGTATCGGACTCGCCAGTCGAAAACCTTTCCCCAGTTGGCAACGGTGTCCTCGTGGACGCCCATCACTTCCGCCGTCTTGGTGTAGTTTAGAAGTTTACACCAAACTCGGAAGGCTTCCTCGTGTTGCCTGGTCTCTACCTTGATCTCTCTCACTTTCCAAGCCTCTCGATGGTATCGGTGACATCCTTCTCGTAAGAGTCAATATCTTTCCCGCCCCTGTATCCGAGAAGGATCATCACGATTCCCTTCAAAACCAGAATCATATATCTTTTTTTTAGAGCTTCAGAGATCATGTTGTCTTTGCCTTCCCATTTTTCGGGTTATAAGTGAACCCACGGAAATCCTCTTTCGATTTCCGTCGCATGATCCGAAGGGCTTCTGCCCTCTTTAGTCCCTTGGGTAAGGTTTTCTTTGCCATCAACGTGACTCCCACCCAGGAGGAAACAACTCCGGGAATAATTGTTTTAAAACCGCCGTTGCCTCTTTGCAGGTTTTGGCCGCCCTAAGAACACGACCCGGATCGACCGTGAGGCCCATTGGATGCTTTGGAGCGGCGGCGTAACCCATATCGGATCGGTTGATCTCGCCCGCCCCACTAATTACAATCGGTAATAGATGAGCCGGTGGAGTGAAGACCAACCTCTTCATGTCGTCAAGGTGTTGCTTGGTCGCCTTCAGTTCCCCGGATTCGACCGATACCTTGTCTCGACCGTATCCGGCCTCCTTTAGGCGTTCGACTAATTTCTCCAAAAACATTTCAGCCCATTGTGTCCTCGTGCTAAAGGTTGGAGCCGGAAGATGAGAGCCGACGATGTGCTCATCGAGAGTGATTTCGAGGGGACGAACGATTTTCACCGTCCCATCGGCATCGTTTTTCTCGTAAACCCAAATGCCTACTCCGAAGGCATCTGTTAGTTGCGAAATTTGTACGTCGATCATTTTCCCCTCGCTTTCTCTTCATCGAATTGTCGCAGGGTGAGCTTGACCTGCAACCCCATTTCCGAGAACCCCCTCTCCAAGACATCAGGTTCGACTTCCGGGTTCAGTTCCATGGTGAAGTATCGGTCGTATTTTCCCTTGCGAGCGATGATCCTCCCAATGACGAATCCGGGTTTCCCATCGATAGCTCGCAAAATCTCAGGGAGCCCGGCCTTGATTTCAATCCCCTCGCTTATGTCCTTGTCCTTTATCTCGTCCATCGAGACCTCCTTCCTATGACTTCGGCAAAATGTCCGGCCTCAGTTCCATAAACAGATCGGTGTCGATCCTCTTATCCCTGGCCATCCGAAGATTTATTCGGCTGATGCACCAGGCGAGCCCGTTGATGATGGGAAGGCCGTCGTCACCCCCAAAGATATGAAGGAGCGATTCATAGAGGCCCTTCTTTATCCTTTCGTTGAGAAGGAGGGGCTTACCCGCCGTCTTCCTGGCGTGGTGCATTAAAAGCGCAGACAAGGCCTCTGTCACCTGAAAATCGTTAAGGCCATCGATATTGGACGGAAGTTTACCGTCCCTCATCATCACAATTTCGATCCTTCCGATAACATCACCCATCTTTCCCTCCTTGCCCCAGGGCGATCCTGGTCTGAAGGAGGTATCCCTCAAAGGCCCAGATTTTATCCTTGATCCTCTCCTTGCAGAGCTTTTCGCCGAGATCATGGTTGTAGTTCTGCGGATCGACGCACGAGGACGACTCCACGATAATGAAGCCGTTCGGAAGGGTCGCTACGACGACCGTGGTTTTGTTTCCGTACATTTCGATCTGAAAGGTCGATTTGGCCATGATCGCCTGGACGTATTCCTTTGTGATCGTATTATTCATCCCCTCTTCCTCCGTTTCTCCGCGACGACCCCGAACACGGTCATCTTCCTGATATTCTCCCTGGGGATCGTCAGCTTGTCTAAAAAATTGACCCTCTCGCTTATGGTTGTGCTGACCGTGACGCAGGACTTCGCGCTTGATACCAAAAAACCAACGGTCTTCATCTTGGTCGGGCTCTCGTCCCCGTGGCAGGCTTCCCACCCATGGTTGCTCGCGGAATCGATCCACTCGATTTTCGTGAGATGTCCGAAGCAGTTCTCGAAATCCCAGGTCTTCTTTTTATTTTTCATATAGCCTCGAATTGTTTCCAAAGGTCGATCCTCTTCTCCACGATGTCCGAGAGACATTTCTTCCTGAAATCTTCAAAAGTCTCAGGCTTAATCACCCCCTTAAGCGCGTTGTCCGGGCTCATATACTCGACCGTATGGAGTGCCGATTCGAGCCTGTCCAATTCCCTCTTGATTTCCCTGGCCTTCCGAAACTGGTCTCTGGTCATCCCCTCCTCCTTCCAGTGAAGAGCTTTCGGTAGAAAGGAACCTTGGTGACGTTCATCCCGAAAGCCGAGAGCATCGAGGCTACTCCAAGTGACATCGGAGACCCCTTCCCCAGACCCTTACCTCCGGTCGATCCTACTCCTCCTGGCGGCTTGAGCCCGGCCCGGCAGAGGCCGCACCTTTTGACCATCTGCCCGGCCTTACCTTTTTTCAGGCTGGCCTTTCGGTGGGGTTCAAAATATCTCCTTCCGCACCTACAAAGTTGCATGATCCCTCCTTAATCGTTGAAAAACCGCCACTGGTTGACCTCGTTCCCCCTCTTTAGGCCGGTCGCCCAGGAGTGGAGAGAACCTTCCCTTACTCCCGGAACGGCGGTTCCGCGATCTTCCCACCCGTCAAGGTAGATCACTCCGTTCACCGTCGTTGGGTTCACTACTTTCGTGATCCTCATCGCCCGATCCGACCCGTCGTTCACCCTCACCAGGACTATCCGGCCTATCGCCGGTGCCGAGGATGTTTTCGCTCCCTGGGTCGCCGGTCTCGGTTTTTGCGCTTCCCCCGTCCCCTTCGCCTCTGTCTCCATTCCCTACCGTTCCTTTCTCCGGCTCAGTCTCCATCATGGCCGGGCTCGTGAAGTGCAGTTCAAGCAGAATCCCGCACCCAGGGCAAACGCCCTTATCTCCCTCGAAAACGTCATAGACCCTTTGGGCATGACACCTGTGGCACCACGCGAACGCCTGCTTCTCCATCACTTTCCCTCCTCGGTTAGGCGTCGAGTTCTTTCGGCGTCGGCTTTGAGCACGCCAATCTCCGCCTGGATTTTTTCATCCAGAAGTGAGGCCCCTGCCGGGCTCGTCGGCTCACCGAATTGCTCGATATATTCGACCTTCTCTTTGTTGACGTGAATTTTGCTCCCATGGTTTGTCTCGAAGTGAGCCCAGACAGAATCACCCCTCCACTGGCCCTTAAACTTCTTGTAGTGACCCGACTCGAAAGCGATCAGATACTCCCCTCTGCTTCCCGTTGCCATTGTGCAATCCCTCCTTTGTGATGTATTGGTTGGCTCAAGGTCTCCTAAAATTTTTCTATGCGATCCCTCTACGAGGACGTTGTGTTTTATGTCGGTGTCCATCCACCAGGAACAATCCATGCAAAGGTTTCGATCTCGATCCGTTCGGTAGAGATCGTGAGTTTCTTTTTTGCATTGAGAACAAACCCAATTCGTTTCTGACATTGAGCTTCCCCCGGAATATTTTTTTGGAATAAATTTCCCTCGAAATTCTCAGAACTGAAGGGGTGTGATAACCGGATGCCGCTCCCCGGAAAATTAGCACATCGGACGAGCCCTCCATGGTGTCGGCTGCTACCATCAGCAACCCTTCCCTTTCTTGACCGGTTTGTCTTTTTTCTTGCCCATCCCTCTCACCCCCTTTCTCACTTCTTTTTGATGTCAATGGTCGCGGAGCTTGTCGGTACGATCACTCCGTCGAGCCTGAAGATAAGGTTCCCTGTACCGGTTGGAAGTGTCACCGCGTCCCGTAGATTCATGAGCATGAGGTTTGTGCTCCCGTTGTAGCTCATGGCCGAGAGGTAGTTCGAGACGACGAGGACTCCGTTCTTGTCCCGGATTTCGACCTTGATCGCTGTCTGGGCGATGACTGATGCCGCAAAAGCCAAAAGAAGGACTGCAACAAGGATGACAATAATTTTTTTCATGGTCGTTCTCTCCTTTCCGTTAGAAGGTGTATTCGTGAAGGCCCAGGTAGAAGTCAATCGTAGCCGTGTTCTGCCCAGGACAAAAGCACCTGGCCCAGAGCTTGGTTTTCACGCGATGCCGATCCGTGTGGCATTGAACCGGGATTTTGTCCGACGCCGCCGTGAGAGAGGCGTAGACCATTTCGGTAATTTCGTCGAGCAACAAAGCGTCCACTCCGGAATTCGCGTGACCGAACTGAAGAATGTATGGTACGTTCCTTTCTGCGGCTGAGATAAAGAGAAGGTGAGGATCGTAGTGTCGGCCCTTGCCCATGACCGGGGTATCCGTGCTCCCCAGGATGAGTGCCCAGGCCCCCCAGGTGTCGTTTCCGGCGTCGATCTGGAAAGCTACTGCCGACCCAGGGGCGAGCCGATCCGCCGCGTGTGTCTCGCCGACAGGAATAGCCGCTTTCGCCATCCATCTGACGTGAGGGTGAAGGTGGTGCTCGATGATGTGGAGCTTTTCCGTCGCCGTTACCGAGATTCCGCCCATTTTCCGATCTCCTCGTAACAAGTGATGCCGGGTTTGCCTCATCCACCCGGCGAAGGTGCTCGCTCAGAAGGAGGTAGAGATGTAGCCCTCGCCCCTTGCGGGACGAAGATCAAAAATCCCAAGGACTTTTTTCTGGATTCGTCGGTTGTACCATCACGGTATGATCGACGAGTCTGTTGGCCGGGACTTTTCCGGCGTGAGCCCGGCCAGAATCAGGAGGAGTCGTGTCTCGCGTGGAGACGAACTCTGCCTTTTCATTCTCGGCTCGAATTGCTGCTTCTTGTGCTTCAATTTGCACTACAAGATCGTTCTCCCCTCCATCCTCTCTCAGCTTGTAGAGCCGATAGCGTTCGATTTTCTCGATCAGAAGCTCGCCAGGCTTCGTCAGGCCAAGATTTACGAGCACTATGTATCGACGCGCCTGCCCCAACATCCAAAACCTGTGTCTCAGGGCCTTAAAATCAGCGTTCTTATCATGCTTGATCCTAAGCGCCGCATACTCCTCATCCGTGAACTCCGGTTTGTTAGCCACGCAGTTGGGACAGAGTAAAATTCCATCCGGCTCTGCAACCAAACTCTCTGCTTCCTCTCCGCAACGGTCACATGGTTGCATAAATCCCTCCCAGGATTGAAATTCCGGTGCAAAAAAAATTAAAGATTTGGTGAAAGATATGGCGGGAATTGTGTGTGAGCGGGAGTGAGTGCCGGACGGGTGCGCCTGACTCTGTGAGAAGGCCCTTGACGACTGCTCCCCCCCTTCTGATGGGTGTGTGTATGTGTGGGCAGGGATGGCCGGGTCTTGCGGTTTGCTGTTTTGCCATGCTTAAAGCCTCATTTTCGCCCTCAAATCCGCCCCTTTGCCCTCTTGAAACATGGCTTTTAGCACGAATCAAAGCCAATGTCAAGAGGCAACGGTCTGATAATAAAGATTATGTTAACTCCGAGACCTGCGACGCGTCACCATAGCCAGCCCCATGAGTATGGGCACCGGAGCACATCACCGAGCCGCCGCCCTGCCCCTGTTTCCTTCTGCACCTTTGGA
>Ga0210377_10002374_pt1 | contig 16561 bp, 13 predicted proteins | sample PLM4_65_b1redo_FD_155480 | JGI IMG/M metagenome (GOLD analysis project Ga0210377, IMG submission 155480) | Groundwater sediment microbial communities from an aquifer in East River, Colorado, USA - PLM4_65_b1 redo | ecosystem: Environmental > Terrestrial > Soil > Riparian zone | place: USA: East... | reverse complement strand
AAGCGGATCGCCAGAAGATGTACCGTGCCATGTTCGCAGCGGCGCTCGCGACGAAGGACAACCTCGCCATCGTGGCAGACGAGGTGAAGCAACGATCTCCCTCGAACGCCGATACGCCCTTTGCCATCACCGAGTTCGGAACGCTGATCGGTATCAGCGGGAACATGAAGCGACACCTCACCTACGTAGACCACAGCCGCACGCAGGCCTCGGCGCTGTACATTGCCTCGCTGCTCGACGTCTACATGGGTGATCCGCGCGTCGAGATGACGATGCACACGAACCCGACCCACCGGTACTACGGAGTTCTGGTCCTGGTGGACCCTTCGGGTCTGGTCACGAGCCCGACCTATCATCTGTATCGCTTCTACCGCGAGCGCTTCGAGTCGCGGCTCGTGACGACGGACGTCCGCTCTCCGACCTTCAGCTCCGAGCGGGTCGGTGTCGTGAAGGCGCGTTCCGACGTGCCGGCGCTGGTGGCGCGCGCTTCGAAGAGCGCGAATGGCAGGCGGGTCACGGCCTTGTTCGTGAACCGCGCGCTCGGGGGACCGCTCGAGACGGACGTCGCACTCGAGGGCTTCACGCCGGCCCGGGTGAGCTGCGAGATCCTGGCCGCACGCCAGCCCAATGCCATCAACGGCCCGAGTCTCACGAACACGGTGGTGAAGGATTCCAACGTGGTGCCGCAGCCCTTCCCCTGCGACAGCGCCGCGAGGCAGCATCTCTCGCTTCCGCCGGGCTCGATCCTGAGCTTCGTGGCGGAGGCCTTGTGAGGAAGGAGGTCCGATGACGAAGAAGAGCCGACTCCACGTCCTGTTCGCCCTCGCGGCGGCGCTGCTGGCAGGTGGGTGCGCGATGCACATCCCGCGGCTTCCCGACGATCCGTCCGTGCTCGAGCCGCCGGAGGAGTACCTGATCGGTGCGGGCGACATGCTCAGCGTCAAACTTTTCTACACCTCGGAGCTTAACGAAGAGGTCACCGTGCGTCCCGACGGGAGAATCTCGCTTCAGCTGGTGGGCGACGTTCCGGTCGCGGGGCGCACGCCGGAGCAGGCGTCGAAGGAACTGCGCGAGCGCTACGCCGGCTACCTCACGAAGCCCGACGTGGCGGTGATCATGCGCGGCTTCGCCAGCCAGAAGGTCTTCGTGGGCGGCGAGGTGCGAAGCCCGTCCATGGTCATGATCGACGGGCGGACGACCCTCGCGGACGCCGTCTTCCAGGCCGGGGGCACCCTCGATACGGCGGCCATGTCGAGCGTGATCCTGATCCGGCACAAGCCCGGCGGACGCGACGTCTACAGGGTCGATCTCAGCGGTGGCCTCGAGGGCGAGGATCCCGTGCCCGTGCTGCGCTCCTACGATGTGGTCTACGTGCCGAAGAGCTTCATTGCGGAGGTTGGGATGTACGTCGATCTCTACATCAATCGCCTGATCCCGAAGAATGCGATGTTCACGGCGTTCTACTCGATCAATCCGGTGGGTAACCCCGATTTCGGGGCCACGACCACACCGTAGAAGTAGACGATGCCTGCGGAGAGCCGGTTGAAGCGAGTGCGCGAGCGCTACCACGAGATCGCCGGCATCGCGCCGGCGATGAAGGGTCCGCGGGCCTACTGGAACTGGGCCATCGCCAACCTGTCGATGCTGCTGCGGACCAGCCGGCTACGCGCGCGCCCGCTCAAGCTCACCTTCGATCCCACCAATCTCTGTCAGCTCAAGTGCCCGCTGTGCCCCACCGGACTGCGAATCCAGGACCGCAGCGCGAGCCAGGCGGATCTGCACATCTTCGAGCACCTGATGCAGGAGCTGGGCGAATACGTCTTCTTCATCGACTTCTTCAACTGGGGCGAGCCGCTTCTCAACAAGAACCTGGGACCGATGCTGCAGCTGGCGGCGCGCAACCACATCGTCAGCGTCATCAGCACCAACTTGAGCCTTCCACTCTCGGACGAACGCCTCCACTCGCTCCTCACCTCGGGCCTCTCCCAGATCATCGTCTCCATCGATGGCGCGAGTCAGGAGAGCTACGGCACCTACCGCCGCGAAGGGAACTTCGAGCTCGCCTTCGAGAACCTCCGGCGCCTCATGGCGATCAAGAAGCAGTACGGCCTCACGCGGCCCGTCGTCGTCTGGCGCTTCTACGTCTTTCGCTTCAACGAGCACGAGATCGAGCGGGCGAAGCAGCTCGCGGCCGAGATCGGCGTGGACCGCATCGTCTTCGGTACGCCCTTCCTCGACGAAGGGCGCTTCCCGCTATCGCCTGCGGATCGGGAAGCCATGAAACAGTGGGCCTCGACCCTGCCGGAGTTCAATCGCTATCTGCCCGACCATCCCGAATACGAAGATCCGCGCGCGCCGGTGGAGAAGCGAACGCGCTGTGACTGGCACTACGTCTCGACGGCCATCAACCCCGACGGAAGCGTCGCGCCCTGTTGTGCGGTGTTCGAGAAGGCGAACGACTTCGGCTCCGTCGCGGGCGGCGCCTCCTACATGGACGTGGTCAACAACGAGCGTTTCGTTGCGATTCGCGACCGCTTCGCAGGGCGCCGCGCCGAGCCGACGGGCCTCGTCTGCGAGCAGTGTCCGACGCCCGTCATCATGGACTATGGGAAGCTCCTGAATCGCAACATCCTGATGCTCACGCTGGTGCAGCTCGCCGAAGCTGCACGGCGCGTGTTCGCGCGGGGCTCGCGCGCACAGGCAGCTGGAGACGTCGCGACCCGATCGACGTAGAGCGAGCGCGTGGGTCCCAGCGGGGGCCCGAGAGCTCAGTACGCGCCGCGGCGCCTCACGACGGCTTGGACCGTCTGCAGCAGGATCTGCAGGTCCTTGCCGAACGACCAGCGATCCACGTACTCGAGATCGAGGAGGATCCAGTCCTCGAAGGACGTATCGCTGCGGCCCGAGACCTGCCAGGTGCACGTCATGCCCGGCCAGACCGAGAAGCGGCGGTTGAGTGCCGGGCGGTCGAACCGGCTCACGTCGCGCAGCGGCAGAGGGCGCGGGCCCACGAGGCTCATGTCGCCTCTCAGCACGTTGATGAGCTGCGGTAGCTCGTCGAGCGACCGGCGTCGCAACCAGGCGCCAAGGGGCGTCACGCGCGGATCGTTCTTGATCTTGAACACGGGCCCGTCGGCTTCGTTCAGCGTCTCGAGCTCGGCCATGCGCTGGTCGGCGCCGTTGACCATGGTGCGGAACTTGTCACAGGTGAAAACGCGGCGCTGGAAGCCGACGCGCGGCTGCCGGAACAGGACCGGGCTGCCCATGGTCACACGGATCGCAAGCGCGATGGCAAGCAGCACGGGCGACAACAGGATCAGCAGGAACAGGGCTCCCGCGCGATCGAGCGTGCGCTTCATCAGGTACGGAATGCCGTCCATGGGCCCGCTCGACAGGATGCTGATCAGCGGCGTCGACGCCAGGTTCGACGATCTCGCGTGGGCGATGGCGAGCGTGAAGAGATTACCCGGAACGTGCACGGCAATACCCTGCTCTTCGCAGATCCCGATCGCGCGCACGATCTCGTCGTACTGCGAACGGAGCGGGAGCGCGACGAAGACTTCGTCCACGCGCGTCTTCAGCAGGATCTCCGGAAGCTCGCTCAGGCAGCCGAGATGCTCGAGCTCGACCGCCGGCTGCGGCATGGGATCATCGACGACGCCTGCAACGAGGTAGCCGTACTCGGGGTGAAACTCGATCTCGCGCAGGATGCGTGCCGCACGAGGCCCGGCGCCTACGATCAGCGCCACACGCAGGTTCCGACCCCGCCGGCGCAGCCACACGAAGAACGACTGCTGCACTACGCGCCCTGTGGCGCGCAGCACGAGCAACGTGGTGAAGAAGGTCACGATGAAGGCCTTGGAAGCCAGCACGGGGCTGCCCAGCACGACGCCGCCGGCGGCGATCACGGCCGCCGCGAGCGCCGCCTGGCGGGTCGCGGTCCGGGTGTGGGTGAGGAATCTTTCGAAGCGGCGCATGCTGCGCGGGCGCGCGTCGAAGGCGGCCCCGGCTCGCAGGCCGATCAGCAGGACGAGGAAGTCCGTGAGGTGGAGGCTGGCGCCGAGCTCCGGCAGGAGGAGGCGAGCGTCCGGCCAGAGCGTCGCGCAGAATCCCGCCCAGCACGCCACGAGGAACGTGAATCCGTCGAGAACCTGATCGGCGAGGCTCACCATCTGGCGGCGGAACGAGAGGTTCATGAGCCATCACTCCGGTGCGTAAGGTCCCTGCGCTCGATCCGACTCGAAGCGGCCGGAGGGTGTCACTCACCGGCCCGATCCCGGGAGCCGGCCGCCGACTCGAGTTGTCGCTGGAGGCCGGGCTCGTCTCGGGCAGGCCACCCCATATACCAGAAAGCGGCCGAGACCTGCGGATGATTCTCATGGCGTTCCGTCGGGCGCGCAGAGCAGGATGTAGAATGCCCGCTGAAAACGACTGTCCGTATTGCGCAAGCTTCTGACCGCAGCGGGGACCGTGGAAGCGTGTTGCCCTTCGGCGCCCCTTCGCGCCGCCGCGACCGGCTCACCGGGGCCGCCCTACACACGCAATGAGTCAGCAAGGACGCCCGCAACCCTGCCTGCGTCCATCGGAACCGGACGCCGTGTCGGCGATGGCACGGCGCTTGCGAAGCTCTGCCGGAGACGCTCGGGAAGCCCTTCGAACCATCGCTTCCACCGGCGGCGATCACGGTCCTGGAGGCGTTGCGAACGCGAGGATGGCAAGATGTCCCTGGGTGCGCGCGACCTGCTCCGGCGGCCTGCGGAGCGACTCCGACGGCCCGGGCCCGTCCACCCTCCGCACCGCAGTGGGGGGCCGCTCGCTCGCCGGTCTCCGGTTCCGGCCGCCCGCCGTCGAGACGAGGGTCAGCGGGTGGCGGAGCGACAATTCGCTCGGGAGGGTTCGGCTGCGATGCCGGTCAGGCTGCCCGACTTCCTGATCGTCGGCGTTCCGAAGGCGGGGACGACGACGCTGCACGAGAATCTTCGGCAGCACCCGGAAGTGTATCTCCCCGAGGAGAAGGAGCTGCACTACTTCACGTACCCGCTGCTGGCGAAGGCGACGGCGGGACCTGGCGATCGACGTGTGCTGGCCAGTCTGTGCGGGACGCTCGACGAATATTCGGCGCGCTTCACGAACGTCGCTGAAAGCCTGGCCGTGGGTGATTGCTCGCCGTCGTATTTTTTCTTCAGTGGCTGCATCCCGAGGATCAAGCAGACCCTGGGGGACGCGGTTCGCAGCATCATCGTGTTGCGCGACCCGACGTCGCGGGCGTATTCCAACTGGCAGCAGCTGGTGAATTCCGGCCGAGAGGTGCTTGCGTTTCGTGAGGCCCTGGATGCCGAGTCCGACCGGCAGCGCCGGGGCTGGGGCGATTTCTGGCGATACCGTCAGCACTCGCTCTATGCAGATCGGCTCGCGACGTTCCTGGACGCCTTCGCGCGCGAGCAGCTGAAGGTGATCATCTTCGAAGAGATGATCGCCAACCCGTCGGGCACCCTGCAGGATGTGTATCGATTTCTGGGGGTGAACGATCGATTCACTCCGCGTCGCGTCGAGACGGTCTACAACCAAGGCGGGCAACCGAGAATCGCGACGCTGGAGCGGCTCCTGAACTCTGTCGGCTCCACCGCCGTCGCCATCAAAGACGTCGTTCCGGACGGGGTCTATCGGAGTCTTCGCCGCCTCAAACGCGGCCTCGCGGCCGGAAACAGGGCCCGTGGCGAGGCCCGGCTGGATCCGTCGCTGCGCGCGGAGCTGATGGGCTTCTTCGAGGCAGACATCCGCCGGACGGAGAGATTCCTCGGAAGAAGCCTGGATCTTTGGCGCGACACAGGACATGATGCGGCCATTCCCGCGGAAGTCGTCACGGAATCCGGGCCGTGCAGCAACGCGCCCGACGTCGAGAACCAAACGCGGTGAAGCCCGCGGCGCCGGAAACGACCCAAGGAGAACCTGCCACCCTGGGCAAGCTGCGAATCGCCGTCTACTACCCGTGGATCTATCTGACCAGCGGCGCAGAGCGCACCCTGCTCGAGTTCGCCCGGCGGAGCCGACACGAGGTCGTCATCTTCACGAGTCGCTACGAGCCCGAGGCGACCTTTCCCGGGCTTCGGGACCTGGACGTCCGCGTCCTCGATTCCGTGTCGGTGCATCGCTCTCCGCTCCAGGTCGCCCTCTCGGGCCTCCGCATCTTCACGCGCAAGATCGACCTGGGTGGCTTCGACGCCCTGCTGGTCGTGTGCGAGGGGCTCGGCGATCTCGTCGTTCTCCGCAATCTCGGCATTCCTGCCTTCAACTTGTGCCTGACACCCTTGAGGATCGTCTTCGATTCCGTCTACCGCGCCACCTACCTGGCGCAGCGGAGCGCGCCCCAACGCCTGGCCATTCGTGCCGCGAGCTTCGTCTTCCGCTGGATCGATCGCATGGCCTGGCGCAGATACCGGTTGGTGTTCCCGATCAGCGCTGAGGTGAAGCGGCGGATCGAGGCCGGTGGACTCGCGCCTGCACGGAAGCTCCACGTCGTGCACCCGGGCGTGGACCTCGCTGACTTCGTACCGTCGGCCGGCTACGAGCGCACCTTCTTCGTGCCGGGTCGCATCATGTGGACCAAGAATCTCGAGCTGGCGATCGAGGCCTTTCGCCGCTTCCGTGAGCGCGCTCCGGAGCCGGAAACCTGGCGGCTACACATCGCGGGGATCGTGGACGGCAAAAGCGAGATCTACCTCGAGAGACTCCGCGCACTGGCCGGAGGCGACTCCGCCATCGAGTTCGGGGTACATCCGAGCGACAAGGAAATGCGATCCTTCTATCGAAGCTGCTTTGCTACGCTTTTTACGGCGTTCAACGAAGACTGGGGTCTCGTCGTGATCGAGGCCATGGCGAGCGGCAAGCCGTGCGTCGCGGTCGATCGGGGGGGGCCGCGTGAAATCGTGCGCCACGGGCACGACGGGCTGCTCGCCGAGCCCGAGCCCGGCGCTTTCGCCGAGGCGATGCTGCGGCTCGTGACCGAGCCCGGGCTGCGCGCGCGGATCGTGGAAGCGGGGCTCGCTTCCGCGGAACGCTTCGGTTGGCAGCCTTTCGTCGATACACTCGATTGCATGCTCGAGGAGTCGCTGCGGAACGGGACCGCAGACCGAGCGCACCGACGCCATCGGGAGGAGGCGGCCGCATGAGGGACGCCCTCGAGAATCACGAGGCTCATACCCAAGCCAGCGAGTCGAGCGTGGCGGAGCTGGCCGACGCCTTCCGGGGGCTCTCGCGAACCCTCGTCCGCCGCCGCCGCGAATTCTTCATCGTGTTCCTGACGGTCGTCGGCGTGGTCCAGGTGGCAACCTTCCTGTGGCCTGCCACGTACGCCGCACGGGCCGCGATCCTGATCCAGAATACCCGCCAGGCCGGGAACCTCGACGCTTCCGGCGAGCGCGCGCCCACCGTGGTGTCGGGAGGCGTCTCGGAGGAGGAGGTGAACTCCGAGAAGGCGATCCTCACCAGCCGCCAGGTGCTCGAACAGACGATGGAAGCCACGGGTCTCGACAAGGCGTCGCCGTCGTTCTGGACGCGTCTGATCTTCGGCCCGCTCTGGCTCTACAATGACTTCCACGCCTGGTACCAGGGTGTTCCTGCTGCGACGATGGCCGATCGCGCACTTCGCGCCATCGAGAGCTCGATCTCGGTCGAGCTGATGAAGGAATCGAACGTGCTCGCGGTGACCTACGAAGCGGGCAATCCCACGGTCGCGCAGCTCGTGCTCAAGACCCTGCTCGAGAAGTACCTCACGCATCACGTGCAGGTACACAGCAGCGCCCAGGTGGAGACCTTCTTCGAAAACCAGGCGAACTCCCTCAAGACCGAGCTCGCGGGCCAAGAGGACCGCCTCCAGGATCTCAAGCGCCAGCTCGGCATCTCCGATCTCCCGGTCGAGCGCACGGTGCAGCAGCAGATCCTGGCCTCGCTGCGCGAGGAGCAGGAGCGCCTGAGGCGCACCGCAGCCGAGCTCCAGTCACGCATGGCCTCCTACAAGCGCTTCCTCGGGCACGCGCCGTCGCAGATTCAGACCACGACGGTCGAGGGGCCCAACGACTTCGCGCTGCAGGCACTGATCCAGGACAAGCTCCAGCTCGAGTTCGAACGCGTGCGCCTGCTAGAACGCTATACGTCCGACTCCCCACTGCTGGTGGAGAACCAGCACAAGCTCGACGCGGCCGTGGCCGCGATGGACAGCCAGCGAGAGGGCACCTCCCAGAAGGAATCGACGCTCTCGCCGGCGTCGGTGAGCGTATCGCAGGACCTGGAGCGGACCCGCGCCGAGCGTGAAGGCTACATCGAGCGGATCAAGGCGCTCGATGGGCAGATCAAGGAAACCGGCGCGCGCCTTGCCGTGCTCGACGAGAGGCTGCTCGAGGCGAAGCGCATCGAGCGCCTGATCGCCACCAGCGAAACCCAATACATGCAGTACCTGCGTCGCGGGGTCGAGGCCCGGATCGACGCCGCACTCGATCGGGGCCAGTTCACGAACGCCACCGTGGTGCAGGAGGCCGCGGCCGAGCCTCGACCGGTGCGGCCCAGGAAGCTGATCATGCTGATCGTGTCGTTGCTCGGCGGCATCGTTGCAGGTGCCGCCGTCGTGGTGGGGCTGGAGCTTTACGAGTTCGGTCTCGAAGCGCTCCTAGGCTCGGTGGCACCGCGTCCGGCCGAGGTTTCATGACGACGCCCGGCGCTGTAGAAAGCCGCGCCGGGCGATCAGCGCTCGAGGCCTGCCCACAGGTGGGCGATTCCCTCTTCGAGCTCGATCCCGGGAGCCCAGCCCGTACGCGCGCGTAGCTTCGCAGTGTCGAGAACACTCCTGCGCACGCCGGCGTACTCACCCGGAACGACCTCGAGCGCGAACTCGCGGCCCGTCACGTGCCGGATCACATCCAGCACCTCGTGCATGTTCCTGCCCCGGCCGCTTCCCACGTTGTAGACCTCGTCGCGTGCGCCACTGCGCACGAGCGCGGAGAGCGCGGAGAGAATGTCCTCCACGTGCACGTAGTCGCGCACGGCGCTGCCGTCACCCCAGATGCGCAGGGGCTCTCCGGCGCGGATGCGGTCGAGAAAGGCGTTGATCACACCCTGACGGTCGTGGCCGCGTACGCTCGGGCCGTAGGCGTTCGCGATGCGAAGCACGAGGCAGTGCGGCCCGCCCGAGCGCGCGTAGAACGACACGACGTTCTCGGTGAGGAGCTTGCCGAGAGCGTAGGAGCCGAAGGGGCGTGCAGTCGCCGTCTCCGGGAAGCCACTCTCCGGAGGGTCGTCGCCGTAGACCGTGCCGCCCGACGAGGGAAAGACCAGCAGCGGAGTCCCGGCCTCGCGCATCGCTTCCAGCAAGCGCACGGTCGGCTGCAGGTTCGCCCGCAGCTCGAGCTCGACTTCGGCCACCGAAGTCGCGGGCACGGTGGCCGATACGAAGTGCAGCACCTGATCCACGCCCTCGAGGGCGCGTCGCACGACGAGATCGTCGAGCAGGTTCCCGTGCACCACCTCCGTACCCGGCGCGCTGCGCGCTTCATCAGGAATCGATTCGACCGAGAGGTCGAAGAGCCGCAGCGAGGAGCCTGCGCGAGCCAGCCACAGGGCCACCTGGCTGCCGAGAAAGCCGCCCGCGCCGAGCAGCAGCGTGCGCCCCGTCAGCCCGGGCGGCGCTCCGCGCACCGGCGCGAGCACGCGGCCCGGCATCAGGTCGGGTGCTTTCCCGCCGCGAGGCGCTCGAGATCGGCGCGAACCATCGGCTCCACCCGCTCCAGGAAGATCACGCCGCGTTTCCAGCCGATCGCCTCAGGGCGAGACGTCGTCCAGACGCGCCATGAGAAAGAGCAGGCCGGAGCTGATGGGCGCGCCTGCGAGCAGGTGAAAGGCGTTGCGCACGTAGATGTGGACGTCGAGCCCCGGGGCCGGCGTGCCCGCCGGATCGCAGGGACCGACCGAATAGAGGGTGACGGGGTGACCCGTTCCCTGCCGCAGGATCGACCAGAGCAGCTGCTGGCCGAAGGGTACGACGTTGTCCGCGCCCGCCGAGATGATCAGTGTCGGCGCAGTCTGGCTGAGGAGCGCAGGAATCGGCGAGCGGGATTCGTACTCGGCGTTCGTGCAGCCAATGCGGCCACAGATCAGGCCGTCGAACACGTCGGCGAGCTGCGGTCCGCCGATGTTCCACGCGCGCGTTCCACCTTCGCACGTCGACTCGGTCGCCGCCGCCCAGCTCGTCCGATGGTACTGGACGAGCGCCTTCCAATCGGTGGGAGGCACGTAGGCAACGACGGCCCGGAGGTCGGGAATCAACGCCGAGGCCCGCAGCACGACGCAGCCGCCGATGGACCCGCCCACGAGCCCAATGCGGCCCGGTTCGATCATCTCGAGCGACCGGATCAGCAGCGCCGCGGACGCCACGTCCGTTGCCTCGCCCAGGCACAGCTCGTGCGTCCCTTCGCTGCCGTCGTTGCCTCGCAGCGAGGGGGTGAAAGCCGCTCGCCCGTGGTTCGCAGCCCAGTCGATGCAGGTCTGCACCATGTTGGCGCCGGTGCCGGTTGCGAAGACGCCGCCGAGTCCGCCCGGCACATGGATCACTGCGGAATGCCGCGCAGCGTCCGCCGGGTAACACAGCAGACCGCCGACCGAGAGCCCTCCAGAGGCGTAGGCGATCAGCTCCATGGCTACACCGCCAATTGTCGCCAGCAGCCGGCGGCCGAGCAGCGTCCCGTCGGGCGCGGATGTCGCGGGTATGCCGAGCGCCGAGTTCCAGGGCATTGGCGTCGCTTCCGGGGCGGGAGCGTCGCAGCGCGGGTCGTCCGGTTGGAGCATGGACGCGAGCGTGAGACCGGCCGGCTTGCCATCCGGTGTCGGGAGGCCGCTCCCGAGCCGCTTCGCGCGTGCGGCCTTGCATGCTTCCCGTGTCAGGCCTGCCAGAACCCGCTCGCTGCGCGCGCCGATGCCCGAGGCGCCCGACACGGGCCCCCGGCCCCCAGCGAGCCCGCCGCCGCCATCCCCCGACAGTGAAGTGCCCGGCCACAGCAACGCGAGCAGGAGCGTGAAGCTCGCAATCCCGGTCGTCAGCCGGGCGGAACCACCGGGGGCATCAGCGCCGCGCCATCCGCTCGGTCTCATCCGTTCTCCTCGCGTCCAAGTCCCCGTATCGGGATCCAGCACCCCGTGTCGGGATCCAGCACCGCGGCAACGGCCGTCGACCGGAGGACGGCCACGGAGCCTTTTCCAGGATACGATTTTTGGCGGAGTCGCTTTGTACTTAATTTGCCCCAGGTTTCCCCGGCTCCCGATGGGGCCCGTGAGACTTCCCGGGGGGGTCAGGCGCGCTTGCGATTGACGAAGTCGGCCATCGTCTGCAGGCTGCGGAAGTTCCTCGGGACGATCTCGCTGTCGTCTACGCTGATCCCGTAGGTCGCTTCCAGGAAGGTCACCACTTGCATCACCTCCACCGAATCGACGACGCCCTTGCGAACGAGCGGCGCGTCCGCATCGACTCGTTCCGCCTCGGCGATACCGAGCTTCTCGCACAGGAACCGGCGTATCGACTCGACGATCTCCACTCGATCTCCCTTCGCCTGCGGGCGACGCTCGGCGTCGCCTGGGCCTCACCTCGACTCTGGCTCCAGCCTGGCGCGCAGAGCCCCGCGATCCAGCTTGCCCGTGGAGGTCATGGGCAGACTGCGAACCCAGCGGATCTCGGCCGGGATCATGTACTTCGGAATGCGGGCAGCCAAGCTGTGGCGCAAGGCTCGCTCCGCCTTCGCGTCGGGAGCCGCGCCCGTGCTGGCGACGACGAAGGCTACGAGATCGGTCTCGCGCACGCCCTCTCGCTCGAACTCGAAGGGAACCACGGCACCCTCTGCGACGCCCTCCACCAACGCCAGTGCGGCCTCGACCTCCGCGAGCTCGACCCGGTAGCCGCGCACCTTGATCTGGTGATCCCGCCGCCCGTGGAAGGCGTAGCTGCCGTCGGCACGCCGGATCACCAGATCGCCGGTCCGATACAGCCGGTCTCCGAGATGAGGGTATAGGAAATCCGGAACCAGACTGGCCTCGGTCCGCTCGGGGTCACCCCAGTAACCGGACATCAGCGTGCCGCCGCGGACGAGCAACTCGCCTTCGGCGCCGTCCGGAACCGGCCGGAGATTGTCGTCGACCACCACTCCCTGACAGCCCTCGCAGTCGAAGCCGATCGGGATGGAGGGCTCCGTCCAGTCGGAGAGATCGGGCACCGGCCAGTACGTGCAGACATTGGTCTCGGTGGGGCCGTAGAGGTTCACGAGACTTCGACCCGGTAGCGCCGCCTGGAGACCGCGCAGGTCGCTCACCGGATATGCCTCTCCCGCGAAGAGCAGCGTGCGCAGCGCCGGGAGGCCCTCCGGATCGAGCGCCCCGGCCCGCACCATCCGGCGCAGGACACCGGGAACCGAGTACCAGAGGGTCAGGCGCTCCTCCGCCATCCGCTGCGCGCAGGCAATGGGGAAGCGCACCGTTTCATCGTCGAGCACGGCCACGCAGGCTCCGCCGTATGCGGCTGCGAAGACGTCGAAGGTGGAGATGTCGAAATGGAACGGAGCGTGGTTGCCGAGCACGTCCTCGGGCCCGACGGCGAAGCGTTCCGCCGCCCACTCCGCGAAGCTGAGCGCTGCGAGGTGGGAGAGCATCACGCCTTTGGGTGTTCCGGTGGAGCCCGACGTGTAGAGGACATAGGCGAGGTCGCGCGGCGTCGCGGGCCGCCTCGCGAAGCCGGGAGCGCTGCGCGTGGCCTCCTCGAGGGAGAGGATGCCCTCGCCTTCGAGACGCTCGTCTCCGTCGATCTGGATCACCGCCGCCTCGGGCACTGCCTCGCGAATGGCTGCGACCGCCTCGGGGAGCTCGCCGGACGCCAGCACCGCCCGCATGCCACAGTTTTGTGCCATGTAGGCGGCGCGAGCGGGAGGGGACTGTGGGTCGATCGGGACGTAGGCGGCTCCGCTGCGGAGCACGCCCCAGATACCGACGAGCGAGGCGACGGACTTCGGGAGGAGCAGGCCGACGCGGTCTCCGCGCTGCACGCCCAGCCCCGCGAGCGCAGCGGCAACTCGCGCCGTCTCCCGATCGAGCTCCCGGTAGCTGAGGCCGCGCCCGGCCCCCGCCATGACGACTGCCGGACGATCGGGATGAGCGCGAACGGCCCGCTCCAGCAGCTTTACCAGCGACAGCGCCAAGGCTCAGAGCCCCAGATGGCGCGCGATGATCATCCGCTGGATCTCCGAGGTGCCGGAGTAGATCGTGCCGCCCACCGCGTCGCGAAGGTTGCGCTCGATCCCGAGCTCGCTCACGTAGCCGTAGCCCCCGAAGAGCTGGATCGCGTCGAGGCCCGATTGCACCATGCATTCGCTCACGTAGAGCTTCGCCATCGCCGACTCCATGGGGGTGCGCTTCCCCTGTCCCTTCAGCCACGCCGTCTTGTAGATGAGCAGCTGCGCCGTCTCGATGCGAACGCGCATGTCCGCAACCTTGTTCGACACCGACTGGAACTTCCCGATCGGCTTGCCGAAACGCTTCCAGGTACGGGCGCGCTCGATGCACTCCTCCAGCTGCCGCTGCATGGCGCCGACGTTCGCCGCCAGGATGCAGGCCCGTTCGTGGTCCATGGAGCTCTGGAAGATGGCCAATCCAGCTCCCTCGTCGGCCAGCCGCTGCGACTCGGCGACCTCGCAGTCGGCGAGGAAGACCTGCCCCATGGGCGACGTGCGCAGCCCCATTTTCTCCATGCCCGGACTGACGGCGAGGCCCGGCGTATCTCTTTCCACGATGAAGGCGGTGATTCCCTCTGAGCCGGCTTCCGGGTCGACGGTGGCGAACACGATCACGACGTCGGCGATCGGAGCATTGGTGATGAACGTCTTCGAGCCATTCAAGACGTAGCGGTCTCCCACGCGGCGCGCGCTCGTCTGAACGTTGAACGCGTCGGAGCCAGACCCCTCCTCCGTCATTCCATGCGCGCCGATCCACTGCCCGCTCACGAGCTTGGGCAGGTAGCGCCGCTTCTGTTCGGGCGTGCCGAAGCGGAGAATGGGCGTCTCGACGGCCCACATGTGTGCGTTCACCGAGAAGATGAGCCCGTTGTCGGCGCAGCCGTACCCGAGCCCCTCCATGGCGCAGACGGTGGCGAGGAGGTCGCGTCCCGTCCCGCCGAACTCCTCCGGAATCGACAAACCCTGGATCCCGAGCCGGGCGAGGGCGTCCCACTTCTCGCGCGAGAAGCGACCCGCGCGCTCGTCTGCGAGGAGATTCGCGTTGAGCTCCTTGCGCGCGAAATCGGCGACCGCCTGCTTCAGCTCCTCTTGCTCGGGACTCAGCTCGAAGTTCATGCGCGAGACTCCCTCGATGGCGGCCTTGCCGGGCGGATCAGTGGAAGGGCCAGAAGTGCTCTGGAGTGTAGTCGAGGTTGCGCGGTCGGCGGCCCACGATCTGGGCGGGATTCCCGCGCACGATCGAAAAGGGCGGCGTGCTCTTGGTCACCACCGAGCCAGCGGTCACCACCGTACCCTCGCCCAGGGTGACACCGAGCAGGATCGTGGCTCCGGAGCCCACGAAGACGTGATTCTCGATCGTGATCGGCCCGGTGATGCCCCTGAAGTCGGAAGCGAAGATGTCGTGGCTGCCCATGATCAGGTTCGACCGATAGGCGATGGCGACGTCGTCGCCGATCGTCAGATCGTCCATGCCCGCGCCCACGATCAGACAGCCCATCTGGAGCGTGCTGCGATTGCCGATCCGCACGCGGCCCCGACCACCATAGACTGTGAGCCCGTGGTGGATGCTGGTTCGTTCTCCGATCTCCCAGCCCAGGGCGTACCGGTAGTAGGCCAGGCGCAGCGCGTGACCGGGGAGCTGGGCGACGACGCGGTTGCCGGCGAAGAGGATCAGGCTGCGCGCCAGGAAGCGCAGGCGCTCCCGTCCGCCCTCGCGGATCACGACCTTCTCTGCCGGCGCCAGCGGCGACTCGATATGGGGCGGGTCCTGTTCGCCGAGCGAGCGTGGTGCTGCGGTGGCGTCTCGCGGCTTCGACGCGTCGTGCATGGATCCCGGGCCCCCGCGGCGCTTCGAGCGGCGGAGGGTGACCGCATGCGGGGGATAGTGCAACCACTCGCTCTCCTGGCAGGCTGCGACGGGCAGCGAGGGAACGCGTGCCTCCAGCGACGGCGCCGCCTCTGGTAGGATGCGCGACGCGGCAAGCCAGCGTGTGTCGTCTTCTCGCGCGTGGTGGCCGCGTCGCCGCTCGCGAGCCGAGGCCGAAATGGGGAATCCGTCGAGTGGCGGCGACGTCGGGCGGTCGGAGAGTTGGCGGAAGAAGATCGGTTCTCGCCTGATTCTCGCCCTCGCCTCCACTCTGCTGATGCTCTTGCTCCTCGAAGTCCTCGCGCGGGTCTTCGTGACCGATCCGCGCGGTCTGTTCGCCGTCTCGCCACGGCTGGGTTACGTGATGGCGCCCCACTTCAGCGGCAAGCACGGGAAATTCGGGCAGTTCAAGGTCCAGATCGAGACCAATTCCAAGGGGCTACGCGATCGGGAGTTCTCCGCGAAGGGGGAACGCCAGAGAATTCTCGTCTTGGGGGATTCCGTCAGCTTCGGTTGGGGTGTCGAGGCAGAGCAGGCGTTTCCAAAGCGACTCGAGTCGCTGCAGGCGCCGCGTGCCGCGCGACGCCCATTCGAAGTCGTGAACGGCGGCGTTTGGGGTTACAACACACTCCAGGAGACGGAGTACGTCAGGGCAGGTGCGGGCGGCTACCAACCGGATCTGGTGCTGGTCGGCTTCACCTCGCCCGTGACGATCGAACGCAACTGGAAGTGCCTGCAAAGCGGCGTGATCACGGTGGAACCGCTGGCCGAGCCCCGTACCGCGCGCCGTTTCCTCAAAGCGCACAGCAATCTCTTCTCGTTTCTCGAACGGCAGTGGGCATACCAGGGTCGTCTCTACTTGATGGTCCTGGGCGTCTTGCAGAAAGTGGGCTTGGCGCGCGAAAGCGCCGCGTTGGCCGGGGACCCCGCGCGGAGTCGGGCACATCCGCTCGCACTCAAGGTGACCGACCCCGATGCGGTCGCGTCGGCCAGTGTCGATTTGCTCGAGACATTGGAGATGTCCATCGCCGCCTTGGGGGCGCGTATGGTCGTGGTGGTATTCCCTTCGGCGCCCGTTCTCGCGGACACGCTGGCCAACAAAACGCCCGAGTCGATGGAGCGGAAGCTCACGCGAATTCTGACGCAGAGGCTCGTCGACGCGGGAATCGAAACCTTGGATCTCACGGCACCGCTCGCGGAGCTCTCCAGGAACGAGCCGCTCTATCTGCCCCATGACAGCGTTCACATCAACGCAGCCGGACACGAGAAGAGCGCCGAGGTGATTCGGGATTTTCTGGGTTTGTAGCCGCCGGATCGCGGCTGATGCGTGCGCGGGGGGGCGTCCGCTGCGAGCCCGGCCGGCTCAGGTCGCGTGGCGCGGGAGCGTGAAGGCGAAGGTCGAGCCGCGTCCGAGCTGGCTCTCGACCTGGATCGCGCC
>Ga0210377_10002372_pt1 | contig 16565 bp, 18 predicted proteins | sample PLM4_65_b1redo_FD_155480 | JGI IMG/M metagenome (GOLD analysis project Ga0210377, IMG submission 155480) | Groundwater sediment microbial communities from an aquifer in East River, Colorado, USA - PLM4_65_b1 redo | ecosystem: Environmental > Terrestrial > Soil > Riparian zone | place: USA: East... | reverse complement strand
CAGGTCGACGCCGTCGATCTCGATCTGGCCCGCGTCCGGATCGAAGAGGCGCAGCAGCAGCGCGACCAGCGTGCTCTTGCCGGCCCCGGTGGGGCCGAGCAGCGCCGTCACCGCACCGAAGGGGACCTGGAAGGAAACCTCCTCGAGCGCAGTCCGCCCGGGCTGGTAGGCGAAGCTGACCCGGTGGAACGCGATGGCCCGCTGCGGCCGCGGGAGCTCGATCGCATCGCGCGCCTCGCGAACCTCGGGCTCGATGTCGAGCAGCTCGAAGACGCGGTCGAGCCCGACGGCGATGTCCTGCGCGCGCGCCCAGAGCACCAGCAGCCGCTCGATCGCCTGCGTGCTCGCGCCGAAGGTGGCCTTCGAGAAGCTGAAGAGCCCGAGGTTCCAGGCGGTGAATCCGGCGGCTGCGAGCACACGCTGTGCGAAGAGCGCGGAGCCCTGCTGGGTGCGCAGCGTCGCGAGACCGGTGGCGGCCAGGATCGCCGTAGCGACCAGCGCGAAGGCGAGCACTCCGAGCGCCGCGAAGGAGCTGCGCGCGCGAAAGGCCGCCGCGAAGGCGGCCTGCGAGCGCTCCTCGAAGCGCCGCTGCTCGCGGGCCTCGGCGCCGTAAGCCTTGATCACGCGGATGCCCGCGAGCGTCTCCTGGATCTGCGAGGTGAGGGCGCTGTTGCTCGCGCGCGCCTGGCGGAATCCGCGGCGCAGCCGCGGTGTGAAGAGCGCGCCGAGCAGCAGGGCCGGTGGCCACGCGCACAGCAGCAGCAGCGCGAGCTTGGCATCGAGCAGCGCGACCAGCGCCGTGGAGAAGACGAAGCGGAGGACCTGCGCCAGCGGTGCCAGCACCACCGTCTGGATCAGGTCCGTCACCATCGCGCTGTCCTGATAGAGACGGTAGATGGCGTCGCCGACCCTGCTGTCCTGGTGGAAGCGCAGCGAGAGCTGCTGGAGGCGCTGGAAGAGCTCGAGCCGGAGCTCCTGGTTGATGCGCTGGAGGATCCAGAGCAGGTAGTAGGCGAGGGCGCTCCCGAGCGGCGCGAGCAGGAGGCCGAGCCCTACGCCGAGCAACAGCTCGCGGTTGCGCACGCTGTGGCGGGTGGCGGCGTCGAGCGCGTCGACCGCTACGCTGACGGCGGGATCGAGCGCGAGCAGGCGCGCCTCGAAGGGCGTCAGGGGCTCGCCCTGGAGCACGCGGGTCCAGTGCAGATCGAGGAGCAGCGCCCCGGCGGCCGTCCCGAGCATCCCGAGCACCGCCACCGCCAGCGCGAAGCGCACCAGGTCGGCGCGCACCGGGCGCAGCATCGGCAGGCAGCGCCGCAGCGCGCGCAGCACCAGCCGCAGCGAGAGTCCGTCGCCCTCACCGCCCGCGGAGGCTCCCAGCCCCGGGATGTCCGGTGAGATCGGCGACGGCACGCAGCAGCTCCTCGCGGCGGAGGGTGAGCATAGCCGCGGCCAGGGCCTTGACTCGGGGGCTTGCCTGGCCGAAACAGGAGGGGCGACTTCGCCGCTGGAGGAAGCCATGCTTCGCACGCTTCGCCGCCCCTTCGCGGGCGCCCTGCTCGCGCTCGGCCTGCTGATCGCCGCCGCGCCGGCACGGGCGGACGAGTACGATCCGCAATACGCAGGGCACCCGCTCAGGATCCTCGCCTATGTCCTGCATCCAGTCGGGGTGGCGTTCGACTACCTCCTCTTCCGCCCCGCCCATTGGCTCGGAAGCCATGAGCCGCTGAAGACGATCTTCGGGCACGCCGACGACTGAGAAGCGCTCCCAGCTCCGTCCGACCAGATTCTGATTGTTCTGCGCGACCATCGCTGGTATGGTATTTGCATATGCTCATTCAGGGACGCCTTCAGCGGATCGCCACCGGTGCGCTCGCGGCGTCCGCGTTGGCGCTGCTCGGCGCCGACTCCGCTCCCGGGCGCTTCACCTCGAAGCTGCAGGTCACCGGCATGACCTTCGTGAGCAGCCGCGGCTCGGCCAGCGAGCTGGTGCTGGTCGCGCAGAGCGCCGAGCTGCGCCCCGAAACGAATCTCGCGATGCTGGACGACGTCCACGTCAGCGCGATGGACCCGGATCAGTCGCGCAGCTTCGACATGCGCTGCGACCGCGGCGAGCTCGACGTCGAGACGAACGATTTCCTGGCCCAGGGCGACGTGCGAGGCAGCACCGGCGAAGGCCAGCGCTACCGGACGGAATGGGTGCGCTACGACCATTCGCGCGGGCTGCTCTATACGGACGCTCCGGTCGCGATGGAGGATGCTTCCGGCTCCTTCCGCGGCGACGGATTCCGCTACGACACGAGAAAGCGCAGCTTTCGGCTGCTCGGCAACGTGAGCGTGGTGCAGAAGCCGTGAGCGGGGACGATGTTGCATCGTACTGGCGCGTCGCGGTCGTGTGCCTGGCGCTCGCGCCAACCGCGGCGGGCGCTTCCCCACCGCCGGCGGCCGAGGCGCCGCGCGTAGCGATCGGCGTCGCCGCGTTCGAATCGGTGGGCTCCGCGACCGGGCCCGGGCCCGACGTGGCTCGCCTGCTCGCGGATCGGATCGGCACGCGCGGAGTAAACGCCATCGTGGGCCCCGGCGAGCTGGGTGCGGCGAGCAGCGCCGAGCCGACTCCCGCCCAGATCCAGGCCTGGGCCGCGGCGGCTGGGGTCTCGACCATCGCGGTGGGGCGGGTGACCTGGATCGGAGGGCGCCAGAGCGTCGACGTCCGGCTGCGCACCGGCGACTCGGGCGGCCTGCTCGGCACCTTCGTGGCGGAGGCCAAGACCCCCGAGGAGCTCGCCTCCGGGCTCGATCGGCTGGCGGGAGAGATCGTCGACGCGACGGTCGCGTGGCTGAAAACCGGGGTCTCGGCCGCTCCGCCGTCGCACGCGCAGATTCCGCCGCGCGACGAAACGCGCGAGCCGAAGCCGCCGCGCGACGAGAAGGAGAATCCTTTCGGCCTCGGCGGCTTCGACAGCGACCAGCCGCTCTCGATCCACTCGGGCGAGCTCGAGGCCTCACAGACCGGGGGCGCCCGGCGGCTGGTATTCATCAAGGGCGTGCGAGTCGAGCAGGCCGACATGAAGCTGGAGTCGGCTCGTCTCGAGGCGTTCTACCCCGAGAAGGCCAGTCAGCCCGAGCGTCTGGTGGCAACCGGGGGGGTGCGCGTGGTGCAGGGGACACGCGAGGCCCGCTGCGATCAGGCGACCTACTACCGCAGCGAGGAGCGCCTGGTCTGCGATGGCCACGCCGAGCTGCGCGATGGCGAGGACCGCGTCACGGGCGCGCTGATCGAATTCGACCTGGCGGCCGAGCGGGTGGTGGTGAAGGGCGGAGCCACGGTGCTCTTCCACCCGGAGCCGGATGAGCCGAAGCCGCCGCCGGCCCGCGACGCGAGTGCCGCGCCTGGAGGCCCCACGCCGTGACCACGCTCGCCGGGATCGCGCTCACCAAGCGCTATCGCGATCACGAGGTCGTGCGCTCGATCGACCTCGAGGTCCACCCGGCGGAGGTGGTGGGACTGCTGGGTCCCAACGGTGCTGGCAAGACGACCACCTTCAACATGCTCGCCGGCGGCGTCCGCCCGTCGGGGGGAAAGGTGTTCCTCGGGGAAACCGAGATCACCGAGCTTCCGATGTACCGCCGGGCCCGGCTCGGAATCACGTATCTTCCGCAGGAACCCTCGATATTCAGGAAGCTTTCCGTCGCGGACAACGTGAACGCCATCCTCGAGACCGTGGAGGCGAACCGCACCGTGCGCCGCGAGCGTCTGCGCGAGCTTTTGGCCGAGCTCGGTCTGACCGAAAAGGCGGGTCGACGAGGAGACAGCCTGTCAGGCGGGGAGCGACGGCGCGTGGAGATCACCCGGGCCCTGGTGCTCGATCCGAAATTCATGCTGCTCGACGAGCCATTCGCCGGGATCGACCCGATCGCCGTCAGCGACATCCAGAAGATCATCGAGCAGCTCAAGAACCGCGGAATCGGGGTCGTTATCACCGACCACAACGTCCGGGAGACGCTCTCGATCTGCGACCGCGCGTACATCATCAAGGATGGCGCGATCGTTCGCCAGGGGCCGCCGGAAGAGATTGCGGCCGACCCCAAGGTACGTGAAATATATCTCGGAGAGAACTTCCGATTGGGATAGAAATAGAGCGATGGCACTGGAACTGAAACAACAGCTCCGCCTCAGCCAGCAACTGGTGATGACGCCCCAGCTGCAGCAGGCGATCAAGCTGCTCCAGCTCTCGCGGCTGGAGCTGGTGGGGCTGGTACAGCAGGAGCTCGAGGAGAACCCGGTCCTCGAGGAGGCCCTGGAGGGCGACGAGGAGGCCAGCCTGGCCTCCAGCGCGGAGGCCCAGGCCGAGGAGGCCTCGCCGCTGCCCGTCGAGACGGAGCCCGCGGCGCCCGAGGGCGAGGCTGCGGAGCCGGCCGCCAGCGCCGACCGCGAGCCGACGGACGCCGAGAAGCTCGCCGACGTCGATTGGCAGAGCTACGCCGAGGACTATCCCCAGACCGGACCGCGCGAGATCCGGGACGATTCCGACCGGCCCTCCTTCGAAGCCTCGCTGACGCGGCGCGCGACGTTGGCCGAGCACCTGCACTGGCAGCTGCAGCTCTCGGGTTTTCCCGCCGACGAGGATGTCGCCGCCCAGTTCATCATCGGCAACATCGACGAGCGGGGCTATCTGCAGTCGAGCCTGGAGGAGATCGCGCGCCAGGCCGGCGTGCCCGAGACGGTGGTCGCCTCGGCGCTGGCTCGCGTCCAGGAGTTCGATCCGACGGGGGTCGGTGCGCGCGACCTGAAGGAGTGTCTGACGCTCCAGGTGCGCGCCCTCGGCATCGACGATCCGATCGTCCTGCGGATCCTCGCCGAAGCGCTGGATCCGCTGATCAAGCGCGATTTTCGCGGCGTCGCGCGCCAGCTCGGCATCAGCGTGGAGGAGGTCGCCGTGGCCTCGCGCATCGTGGGTCGGCTCGAGCCCCGCCCCGGGCGCGCCTTCGGCGGTGAAGAGCCCGTCTACATCGTCCCGGACATCTTCGTCCACAAGATCGGTGACGAGTTCCACGTGGTGCTCAACGACGACGGCCTCCCGCGGCTGCGCATCAACGCGCTCTACCGCGAAGTCCTCGCGCGCGGGAGCCAGACGCCGAAGGACACCAAGACCTACGTCCACGAGAAGGTGCGCTCGGCGATGTGGCTGATCAAATCGATCCATCAGCGCCAGCGCACCATCTACCGGGTGATGCAGAGCATCATCAAACACCAGCGCGAGTTCTTCGAGCGGGGCATCAACCATCTGAAGCCCCTCAATCTGCGCGACGTGGCGGACGACATCGAGATGCACGAATCCACGGTCTCGCGCGTCACCACGAACAAGTACGCGAACACGCCGCAGGGCATCTTCGAGCTGAAGTACTTCTTCAATTCGAGCATCAATCGGGTGGATGGCGAGGCGATCGCGAGCGAGAGCGTGAAGGATCGCATCGGACGCTTGATCCACAGCGAGGATCCGCGGCGGCCGCTCTCGGACCAGAGGATCGCGGAGATGCTCAAGGTCGCGAACATCGACATCGCCCGCCGGACCGTGACCAAGTACCGCGAAGCCCTGAATCTCCTCTCATCGACGAAGAGACGACAGGTCGGCTAGCCTTCCGCGCGCGCCCGGAGGCCCCTTCGATGAAGATCATGGACATCCTCGTGAAGGACGCCGTGATCCTCGATCTCGGCGTCCGCAACAAGCGCGACGTGCTCGCCGAGATGGCCCACGCGCTGGCCAAGGTCGAGCCGCAGATCGACGCGAATCGCCTGCTCGAGGTGCTGCTCGAGCGCGAGGCGTTGCAGAGCACCGGCATCGGCGAGGGCGTCGCGATCCCGCACGGGAAGATGGCGGGCCTCGACCGCCTGCTCGCGACCTTCGCCCGCAGTCGCCAGGGCATCGACTTCGAATCGATCGACGGACAACCCACGCATCACTTCTTCCTCCTCGTCGTGCCGGAGCACTCCGGAGGCCAGTACCTGAAGGCGCTCGCGAGAATCTCCCGTTTCTTCCGGGACGCGACCTTCCGTCAGCGCCTCGCCGAGGGAGAGAGCCTCGAGGACGTGGTCGGCGCGATCCAGGAGGAGGACGCGAAGCTCTAGCCGGTGGCCAGCGCCCCTCTCACGACCGTGCACGGAGCGCTGGTGGACGTGGATGGGGTGGGCGTCCTGCTGCTCGGCCGCAGCGGCATCGGGAAGAGCGAATGCGCGCTCGAGCTGGTTTCCCGCGGACACCGCCTGGTCGCCGACGACATCGTGGAGCTGCGGCCCGGTGAAGATGGCCGGGTGATCGGCTCGGCCCCGGAACGCGTGCGGCACTACATGGAAATCCGGGGTCTCGGGATCGTCTTCATCCCCGACCTCTTCGGCCCCGAAGGCGTGCGGGAAGAGATGCCGATCGATCTCCTGTGTCAGCTCGAGAAGTGGACCGAGGGCGCGGAGTACGAGCGCCTCGGCCTGGAGCGGGCGACGCAGCCGATCGGCGGAGTGGAGGTCCCGCGCGTGACGCTTCCGGCGCGCCCGGGCGGCAGCATGGCGACCGTGATCGAGGTGGCCGCACGCGATCAGCGCCAGCGGTCCGCCGGGGTGAATGCCGCGCGCCGCCTGGATGCGAAGCTGCGCCGCGAGATGCAGGGCTCGTGAGCGCAACCTCGCCGCGCATCGTGTTCCTGAGCGGCGTCTCGGGCAGCGGCAAGAGCACCGCGATGGCTGCGCTGGAAGACCTGGCCTTCTACTGCGTCGACAACCTGCCGGTGCAGCTGGTCGACCAATTCCTCGACCTCTGCGCCAAATCGGACCCGCCGATCGAGAAGATCGCGCTCGCCATCGACACCCGGGAGCCGAGGTTCCTGGCGGCCGTGCCGGCGGTGATCGAGCAGCTCCGCGAGCGAGGCGCCGAGGTCGCCGTGCTCTTCCTCGACTGCGCGAACGAGGCGCTCGTGAACCGCTATCGCGAGACGCGGCGGGTGCATCCCCAGGCCCCGACCGGGACGGTGGAGGAGGGGATCGCCATCGAGCGCCGCCTGCTGGTCGACATGGCGCGCCTGGCGGATCAGGTGATCGACACCTCCTCGCTCAACATCCATCAGCTCAAGGCCGCGGTCGTGCAGTACATCTCGGGGACGGCGCGTCCGACCGTGGTGAACCTGATCTCCTTCGGCTTCCGCTACGGCACGCCCCCGGCCGCCGAGCTGCTCTTCGACGTCCGCTTCCTGGCCAATCCCTACTTCGAGGATCACCTGCGCCCGCTGACGGGCCAGGACGCCGAGGTCAGCGAGTACGTGCTCAAGTCCCCGCGCGGCTCGGCGCTCCAGAAGCGGCTGCGAGAGCTGCTCGCCTTTCTGCTCCCGCTCTACGATGCGGAAGGCAAGGCCTACGTGACGATCGGAATCGGCTGCACGGGAGGCCGCCACCGCTCGGTGGTCGTCGCGAATGCGCTGGCCGGCGAGCTGCGCTCCGCCAGTCGTGAGGTCAACGTCGAGCATCGGGACGTGGAGAGGGGGGCATGAGCGTCGGAGTCGTGATCGTGACGCACTATCGGCTGGGCGAGGAGTTCCTACAGGCGCTGCGCCTGATCGTCCCGAACGAGCCCGGTTTCCTGGCGGTCGGCATCGAGCCGACGCAGTCCGTGGAGGAGATGCGCGGGGCCATCGCGCAGGCGCTCTCGAAGGCGGAGCAGGGGCAGGGGGTCCTCGTGCTCACCGACATGTTCGGCGGCACGCCTTCCAACATCAGCCTCTCCTTCCTCGCCGAGCACGAGGTCGAGGTGGTGACGGGCGTGAACCTTCCCATGCTGATCAAGCTCGCGACGCTCTCGGAGGCGAAGCCGCTCGCCGAGCTCGCCGTCTTCATCAAGAGCTACGGCCAGCGGAACATCTCCGTCGCCAGCGAGATCCTGCCCGACGAGGCCGTGTGAGCGGGCCGAACGCCTACGAAGCCGAATTCACGGTCCGCTCGGAGCTCGGCCTGCACGCGCGGCCGGCGGGGCAGTTCGTCGTGCTCGCGAGCCGCTTCGCTTCCGAGATCTCGGTCGGGCGGGGGGCGGATTGGGTCGATGGGCGCAGCGTGCTCTCGCTGCTCTCGCTCGCCGCCAGCCGCGGCACCCGGCTCCGGATCCGGGCGGTGGGCTCGGATGCGCAGGCCGCCGTCGAAGCCCTCGGCCGGGTTCTGGAAGAGTCGCAGGCCGCGCCGCCGCGGCCGCCGGCGGGCTGAAGGCGGCCCCGGCAGTTGCCGCCGCGAGGCGATTGAATCCATCCGCCGCGTCCTCTATGGTGCGGATTCCCCAAGGGAATTCAGAGGAGCTTCGCCATGTCCGCCCGCTCGCTGTTCACCTCCGAGTCGGTCTCGATGGGCCACCCGGACAAGATGTGCGACCAGATCTCGGACGCGATCCTGGATGCCATGCTCGCCCAGGATCCCCGCTCGCGGGTCGCTTGCGAGACCCTCACCACCACCGGCCTGGTGATGGTGGCGGGCGAGATCACGTCGAGCGCGAAGGTCGAGATCACGCCGCTGGTGCGCTCCGTGGTCGAGGACATCGGGTACACCGACTCCGACATGGGCTTCGACGCGGCCACCTGCGCGGTCACCATCTGCCTCGGCAAGCAGTCCCCCGACATCGCGCAGGGCGTGACCGAGGGCGACGGCCTGCACAAGGAGCAGGGCGCCGGCGATCAGGGCATGATGTTCGGCTACGCCTGCGACGAGACCCCGGAGCTGATGCCGGCCCCGATCCGTCTCGCGCACCGCCTGATCGAGGCCCACCGGGAGCACTTCGAATCGGGCGAGCTCGAGTTCCTGCGCCCGGATGCGAAGTCGCAGGTGACGATCGAGTACGCGGGCGACCGGCCGCGGCGCATCCAGGCCGTCGTGCTCTCGACCCAGCACTCGCCCGACGTCTCCTACGACCAGCTGCGCAAGGACGTGATCGCGAAGATCATCAAGCCCTCCCTGCCGGCGGAGCTGCTCGACGACACCACCATCTTCCACGTGAACCCGACCGGCCGCTTCGTGGTGGGCGGACCGATGGGCGACGCGGGCCTGACCGGCCGCAAGATCATCGTGGACACCTACGGCGGCATGGGCCGCCACGGCGGCGGTGCCTTCTCGGGCAAGGACCCCTCGAAGGTCGACCGCAGCGCCGCCTACGCGATGCGGTGGGTCGCCAAGAACGTGGTCGCAGCGGGCCTCGCACGACGTTGCGAGGTGCAGGTGGCGTATGCGATCGGCGTCGCCGAGCCGATCTCCGTGCGCGTCGACAGCTTCGGCACCAGCCAGCTCGACGAGGAGAAGCTCGCGCGCCTGGTGCGCAAGCACTTCGACCTCACGCCCAAGGGCATCATCACGGGCCTCGACCTGCTGCGGCCGATCTACCGCGCCACCTCGTACCACGGCCACTTCGGCCGCGAGAACGAGGGCTTCCCCTGGGAGCGCACCGATCGCGCCGAAGCGCTGCGCACGGACGCAGAGAGCTGACAGGCTCCGCAGATACGGCGTGCGGGCGCCGTTCCAGCGTCGCTGAAGAAGGTTTTGAGGGTGGGAGTGGGGGCCCGGTGCCGGGGGCTCGAGCGAGCGGCTATTCCCGTCGTGCTCTCGCCGCTTGGCCGGTTCCTACACATCCGAGAGACGCCGTAGCCAGCCACCGACGAGGCGAAGGTCTGGGGCCGTGTGACGCAAGTTAGCGTCGAAATTCTCAAAGAAAAAGTGACAGTGACCTCCTGGGCGCTGGGCACCGACACCGACATCGGCCGATATGACGGCGTGATTCTCGGAGTGGAAGGGATCTCCGGAGTGGATACCGCGGAGATCAGCCGGGACGTGGGCTCGGCCCTCGAGCTCACCGGCCAGGGCTTCGACCCGTGTTGCAACCCGAACGCCGTCGATCCTGGTGAGTTCCTCTATTTTGCCTCCTCGGACGGCGCTCCGTCAGGCTTCGCCAGCAACGATGGTGAGCTGTGGCGGATCGAGTACACCGTGACGAACCCTGTCACCGACGCGGCTGCGGACATCGCATACAGGATCCAGCCCGGCGCATGTCGCACCGACTTTGGCGGCGTCGCGAGCCCATAGGCCGGGCGAAACTCCCCCAGACCTGGTATCTCCGCGCGCCATGGGGGGTAGGTTCCGGCCGACTCGGGCCGGTCTTCTCGTCCTGTGCGGTTGGCTGGGGGCTGTCGCGCTGGCGCGCGAGGGCTCCGCGGCCGAGCCGTCGGTCCGCGTGCTGCTGGCCGACTCCGCGGGAGCCGTGGAGGTGCGGCGCGGCGACGACCAGACGTCGCTGCGACCGGCTACGGGCGGGGTGCGCGCGAACGGGCAGCTCTCGGGCGGGGTCTGGCGCGCGGCGGGGGACGAGACGGTCGTCGTCGACGGGGTGCGGGTGCGGGGAGCCGTGGAGGTCGAGCGGGTCGCGGGCGGCCTGCGGGTCGTGAACGAGGTTCCGCTGGAGGCCTACGTGGCCGGCACCGTGGGTCGCGAGGTCTACGCGTTCTGGAGCGCGGAAACGCTCAAGGCCCAGGCCGTCGTGACCCGCACGTATGCGCTGCACGAGCGCGCGCTACGGGCGCGGCGGGCCTTCGACGTGTTCGGCGGGACAAGGGGCCAGGTCTACGGCGGCGTGGCTGCCGAGAGCCCGGCTGTCCTGGCGGCGACCCGAGCGACGCAGGGCGAGTACCTCGCCTGGCAATCGAAGCCGATCCTCGCGGTCTTCCACTCGGCCTCCGGCGGGCAGACGGCGAGCGCCGAGGAGGTGTGGGGGCGCGCCGCCCCCTATCTCGTGAGCCTGCCGGTCGAGAACGAGGAGGATTCCCCGGATACCTACTGGCGAGCTTCGATCACAGGCACCACACTGGGGCGCGCTCTGGCGACTCTGGGCATCCAGATCGGCACGGTTCGAGAGATCCGGGTCGTCGAGCGAACGCCGAGTGGGCGGGCCATGCGCGTCGAGCTGCGGGGCGACGGCGGTGATTCGAAGCTCGGAGCGCGAGAATTGCGCAGCGCCCTCGGAGAAAACGTGATTCGCAGCACGCTGTTCGAGATCCGCCCCGCCCCCGACGGCTTTGCCTTCGTCGGCGCGGGCCACGGCCACGGCGTCGGCATGAGCCAGTGGGGGGCGGAAGCGATGGCGCGCCGCGGCGCCGACTACCGCCGGATCCTGGGCACGTTCTTCCCCGGCACCGAGCTGTCCCAGGGCCTGACGCGATGAAGAGCCTCGCCGCGCTGGTGTGGCTCCAGGTGGGGCCCGGCGATGCCTCGCCCTTCGGCATGCTGGTGCCGATGCTGCTGATCTTCCTGATCTTCTATTTCCTGTTGATCCGCCCGCAACAGCGCCGTCAGCGCGAGCAAGAGACGCTGCTCAAGGGCCTCGAGAAGGGCGACGACGTGGTGACCGCGGGCGGGCTGCACGGCAAGATCATCGGTGTCAGCGACGACGTGCTCACGCTCGACGTCGGCGCCTTCCCGGGTGAACGAGTGCGCGTCAAGGTGAGCCGCTCGAAGATCGAGAGCGGTGGCAAGCCGAAGAAGGAAGACGCCAAGGCCAAAAAGGATGTTGCGCCGTGAGCGGCAACCTGCGCCTGCGGCTGGCGGCGGTGGCGGGGACCGTCCTCTTCCTGAGCTACTTCGCCGCGGCGAACTGCTTTTCCGAGCAGACCCGCCTGGCGAGCCCGTTGATCCCCGACGCCGGCATCCGGCTGGGCCTCGACCTCCAGGGCGGCATCCACTGGGTGGTGGGCGTGAAGCTGGAAGCGGCGATCGAGCACGAGCTCGAGTTCCAGCGCAGCTCGCTCATCGATCAGCTCGAAGACGACGGCGTGAAGCTGGGCGCCAGCAGCATCGAGGACGGGCGCCTGCGGGTCGAGGTGACCGACGCGGCGGATGGCGACAAGGTGCGCAACTGGGTGAAGGATCGCGGCCTGCTGGTGCCGGAGGCTGGCGGCGACGGCGCGCTCGAGTTCACCCTTTCCGAGCGCTGGAAGAAGGAGGTTCGCGAGCGCGGGATGATGCAGGTGCTCGAAGTCCTGCGTCGCCGGATCGAAGACCCGATCGAGGGCATCCCCGACTCGGTGGTGACCCGCCAGGGCGACGACCGCATCCTGGTCCAGATCCCGGGCGGCCAGGTCGATCGCAACCGGGCGCGGGACATGCTGAAGGTCACCGGCTTCCTCGAGTTCAAGATCGTGCAGGATTCGGCGCAGACCGAGGAGCTGCTGCGCGCCAAGCATCCGAGCGGGCTGCCGCCCGCGACCGAGATCGCCTTCGAACGCGACAAGGAATCGCAGCGCATCCTGGCGGCGTACCTGGTCCCGGCGGCGGCCGACATCACCGGCGACTATCTGGAGGACGCGCGCGTCGGATTCGACAACCGCCAGCGTTCGATCGTCCAGTTCCAGTTCAATGCGCAGGGCGGCGAGCTGTTCCAGAAGCTCACCGGCGACCACATCGGCTCGCAGCTCGCGATCGTGCTCGACGAGCGTGTCTACAGCGCGCCCGTGGTCCGCTCGCGGATCGGATCGCGCGGCCAGATCGAGGGCCGCTTCAGCTCGGCGGAGGCGGCCGACCTCGCGGTCGTGCTGCGCTCGGGCTCGCTCTCGCTGCCGGTGACGATCGAGGAAGAGCGCACGGTGGGGCCCGGGCTGGGGGCGGACTCGATCACCTCGGGGATCCGCGCCACCGTCGTCAGCTTCGTCGCGGTGCTCGGATTCATGCTCTACTACTACCGCTTCTCGGGTATCTACGCGGGCATCGCCCTGGTGCTCAACCTCACCATCATGATTGGCCTGATGACGATGTTCGGAGCGACGCTCACCATGCCGGGGCTGGGCGCCTTCGTGCTCACGATCGGCATGGCGGTCGACGCCAACGTCCTGATCTTCGAACGCATGCGCGAGGAGCTGCGCGCCGGCAAGACGCCGCGGGGTGCGATCGGCGCCGGCTTCAACAAGGCCTTCTGGGCGATCGCCGACTCGAACATCACCACCATCGGCACCGCGCTCGTGCTCTACGAATACGGCACCGGGCCCATCAAGGGGTTCGCGGTCGCGCTCTCGATCGGCATCATCACCAGCGTCTTCGCCGCGCTGGCGATCACGCGCGTCCTGTTCGAGCTCTACCCGGGCGACCGACACGTCGAGACGCTCTCGATTTGAGCAGAGGGGCCGCATGCCGATCGAATTGATTCCGCCGAACACCAACATCGACTTCATCGGCAAGCGGTACATCTGCGCGGTCGTGTCGGTGCTGGTGATCCTGGCCGGTGCGATCGCGATTCCCGTGCGCGGGATCCGGCTGGGGATCGATTTCGCCGGCGGGACCGAGGTGCAGGTGCGCTTCGCCGAGGGCACGGCGATCGACGAGGGTGCGCTCCGGAAGGTGGTCGAGGACTGCGGCGTGAGCGACGCCAGCGTGGTGCGATTCGGCGAGCTTGGAGTCACCGACTACCTGATCCGGTTCCGCGCCGGCGCTGCTTCTGCGGAGACCCCAGGGGGCGGGCGTTGCCCGCTCACCGCCGAGGACGAGAAGGCGCTGGCCGCGGAGAGTCTCGCCGCGGCGGGAGCGGGAGATGCCACCAGCACCCAGGTGCAGAGGCTCAAGCTCGCCATGAGCCACGCGATCGGCCCGCTCGAGATCCAGCGGGTCGAGTTCGTGGGCGCGCGCGTGGGGAGCGATCTTCGCCGCGCCGCCCTCTATTCGCTCGGCCTCTCTTCGGTCTTGATCCTGATCTACATCGGCTTTCGTTTCAGCTCGCGCTTTGCGCCGGGCGCCGTGATCGCGCTCTTCCACGACATGCTGATCACCGCGGGGATCTTCGTGATCGCGGGCTGGCAGTTCGACCTCACCGTGCTCGCGGCCCTGCTCACGATCATGGGCTACAGCCTGAACGACACCATCATCATCTACGACCGGATCCGCGAGAACATGTCGCTGCACACCAAGTACGACCTGGGCGAGGTGCTGAACCGCAGCGTCAACCAGACCCTCTCGCGCACCGCCCTGACGGGAGGGACCACCTTCCTGTCCTGCATGGCGCTGCTGTTCCTGGGCGGACCGGTGGTGCAGCCGTTCGCGATCGCGATGGCGATCGGAATCGTGGTCGGGACGTTCTCGTCGATCTACGTGGCAGCGCCGATCCTGCTCTACCTCGAGCGGCGCCCGGGCACCGCGCGAGCCTGAGCCTCAGCCGACCTTGCGGACCTCGGTGGAGGCAGCCGGGGCTGCGCCCGCGGCGCCCGCCTGCTTGGTCATCTGGATCGAGCCGTTCACCACGGCGCCCTCGGCCACCACCAGGCGCGGCGCGGCGACGTCGCCCTCCACGATCCCGGTGGCCTGGATCTCGATGCGCTCGCTGCCCTTCACGTTGCCCGCCACGCGCCCGATCACCACCACGGACTTCGCGCTGACCTCGGCCTTGACGACGCCGTTGGCGCCCACCGTGACCTGGTTGTTGGGAAGCTCGACCTTGCCCTCGACCTTGCCCTCGATCACGAGGTCCTCGTTGCCGCTCAGGTCGCCCTTGATCGAGATCGACTTTCCGATGTTCGCCATGCCGTCCCCCTTGCCGATCGGTGCCGGTTGATTGCGCTCGCTGCCCCGGTCGGGGCGGGTCGCGTACGGGGCGGGGGGAAAGCCCGGCGCCTTGGGCTCGTCTTCCTTGCCCTTGCCGCTGAACAAGCTCATGTGCCCCCCTCCCCGAAGCTTGGACGGCGCAGCTTAACGCAGGCGTCCGACCGCATCGATGGCGATGTTGCGGGTCTGGAGGATGGTCCCCTGGAAGCGGTCCAGATCGGTCACGGAAGTGCGGTAGACGCGGAAGGCGAAGATCTTCTCGGTCTCGGCGCCCACCAGGTCGCGCTCGCGCAGCAGCACGTCGAAGGGCGTCGACTCGCCGTACTCGAGGCGGATCTTCTCGGCGCGCAGCTGCTCCTCGGCGGCCACCACGCGGCGCTGGGAGGCCTCGATGCCCTCCTGCGCCGCCGTCAGCTGGCGCGCAGCCAGCCGCACCTCGAGCACGATCTGCTGCTCGACGCGCCGCTTCGAGACCATCGCGCGGCGCAGCTCGAGCTCCGACTTCGAGACCCCGTGCCGCCCGGCGGTGTTCGGGATCGGGATCGAGAAGACGGCCCCGCCGACGAAACGATCGGCCGCGCCCTTCGTGAAGAAGTTGTCGTAGCTGTCCTTGTAGTCGTTGCCGATCGAGATGCCGGGGCCTGGCAAGGGGCACGTCGGGCTCGTGCCGCCGAACCTGCAGTCGAGGTCAGGGTTGTCGCTGCCGGAGAGGCCCTCGTTACCGTACTCGCCCACCAGGTCGAGCTGTGGCAGGCGTTGGTTCTTGGCGAACTTGAGCGCGATCTCCTGGCGTTCGATCTCGCGCTGCGCCACCGCCAGCTCCGGGCGGTGCTCGAGCCCCTTGCGCACCGCCTCCTCGACGTCGATGTCGTAGGCGACGTAATCCTCGGGGCGATCGGTGGGCTGGATCATCAGCTTCGATTCCGCGGTCAGGTTCGGGCCCAGCACCAGATCGATCAGGCGATCCTGGGCGGTGAGATACGTGGCGTCCGCCGTGATCCGGGAAAATTCGCGCGCGGCGACGCCGGCCTCGGCCTCGGTGACCTCGACCTTGGAGACGACGCCCACTTCGTACTGGGTCTTCGTCTGCTCGAGCAGAGCCTTCGCTGTCTCCAGGCTCTTCTCCTCGACGCGCAGCTGCTCCTCGTTCGCGATCAGGCCCCAGTAGGCGCCCTCGATGTCGCGCACCGTGTCCATCACCTCGCGGCGGAAGTTCTCGAGCTCCGCTTCGCGCAGGATGCGCGTGGTCTTCACGCGGGTCCACGGCTCGTTCCAGATCAGGCCGCGCAGCAGCGGCTGATTGATCCCGATGCTCACGATCGAGCGCATCGCCGGCGAGACCGACTGAATCGTGTTGTTGGTCTCGAGCCGGCTGCTGTACAGCGAGAGCCCGTAGCTCGTGCCGAGCCACGGGACCAGGCCGCGGAAGCCGCCCTCTCCCTCGACGCCTTTGACCAAGGTCGCGTTCTGCGAATTGAGCGCCACGGCGTTAGGCGTCTCGCTGTCCAGGTACCTGGTATCGCCGTAGAACTCGGGGTCGTAGGATCCCCAGGCGATCTGCTCCTCCTCGTCGGCGATCAGCGGCCCGTGGCGCTGCACCTCGAGATTGAGGTTGTTCTCGAGGCCCATCGCGATCGCCTCCTGGAGCGAGAGGGCGAGGTTCCCGTGCAGCGTGGGCGGGGAGATCGGCGAGGGCACCGCCGGCACCGGGGGCACGTCCTCGGCGCGGGCGCCGGGTGCGGCGAGCACCAGCCATGCGAGAACGAGGGCGGTCGAGATCGCGCGCAGCACGGGGGTCCTCCTGACGGGCGTGGGCCAGACTTTACCAGCAGTTCCGCGATTCGTTGAACGGGTGGGCGCGGGGCGCCGCCGCTATTCTCGCGGGTCATGAGCGTCGCGGCTCTTGTCCTGGCTGCGGGCCGCGGCGAGCGCCTCGGACTGCGGATGCCCAAGGCCTTCGTCCCGCTCGCGGGCCGGCCGCTGC
>Ga0210377_10002371_pt1 | contig 16565 bp, 14 predicted proteins | sample PLM4_65_b1redo_FD_155480 | JGI IMG/M metagenome (GOLD analysis project Ga0210377, IMG submission 155480) | Groundwater sediment microbial communities from an aquifer in East River, Colorado, USA - PLM4_65_b1 redo | ecosystem: Environmental > Terrestrial > Soil > Riparian zone | place: USA: East... | reverse complement strand
CCGTCCTCGGCTTTATCGCCACGCTGTTCCTGACGATGCGCGAGCTGCTGCGTCATACGGGCACCGCATAGGGCCGCGCCTTCACTTCACCGGCGTCAGCGGCGGCTTGCCTTCGAGCCAAGCCTTTAGATTGTCGACCACGAGCTGGGCCATGGCGTTGCGGGTATGGTGCGTGGCCGAGCCCACATGGGGCTGGAGCACGACGTTCTCCATCTTGATCAGCGCCTCGGGCACCCGCGGCTCGTTTTCGAACACGTCGAGGCCGGCGCCGGCGATCTTGCCCTGCTCGAGCGCCTTGATCAGCGCCGCCTCGTCCACGACCGAGCCGCGCGACACGTTGATCAGATAGCCGCGGGGTCCGAGCGCCTCGAGCACTTGCGCATTGATCAGATGGCGCGTCGCGGCGCCGCCCGGCACGATCACCATCAGGATGTCGACGTCGCGCGCCATCTCGACGAGGCGCTGATAGTGCAAATAGGCTTGGCCGGTCTGCGGCGTGCGCGTGTGGTAGACGATCTTCAGATCGAACGCGGCGGCGCGGCGCGCGATGGTCTTGCCGATGCGCCCGAAGCCCACCATGCCGAGCGTGCGGTTGCGGAGCGTGTCGGTCAGCGCCATCGCGCCTTTCAGCCACTTGCCCTCGCGCACATAGCGGTCGCCCTGGGGAATCCGCCGGATCGTGGCCAGCAGCAGCGACATCGCGAGATCGGCCACGTCGTCGTTGAGCACGTCGGGCGTGTTGGTGACGATGATCTTGTGCTCGCGCGCATAGGCGAGGTCGATCGCGTCGACGCCGACGCCCTGGCAGCCCACGATCTCGAGCTTGGGCAGCTCGCGCATGATCTCGCGGCTGGCCCCCTTCGTGCCGTCGGTGGCGATGGCGCGCGTCGTCGGCGCCACGCGCTTCAGGAGCGCCTCCTTGTCCGGGGCTTCCCAGAGCTTGTGCATCTCGAACAGCGGAGCGAGTCCCTCCATGACCCGCGGCATCAGCGGTCCCACCACGACGAGTCCGGGCTTGGCCATGCTTCCCTTCCATCCCTTTGAGACTTCATGCTTCGGCGCATGGAATAGCCGCCCGCGCCGCGGACGGCAATCGCCGGCCGCCGCCCCGGATCAATCGACGCCGACGCGCTTGAGCAAGCGCGGCGAGCCGGGACTGAACGGCGTCCGCCCGTGCAGCACGCGCCAATTGTCGAGGATGATGCAATCGCCCGCCGCCATGGGAACGCGAACTGCCGCGGCGGCGGCGGCCTGAGAGAAATGGTCGGCCACCAACCGCGCCCGCTCGTCGCCTCCGTTGCCCGGATGGCTGTCCAGCACTTCACGTAGATTGAAGCGAACCTTGGGCCAGGGCCGCCCCGGCATCGGCGTCAGAATGGGCGCCTTCACCTGCCGCCACTCGAAATTCGTTCGGAAGCACGCGTCCGCCGCCCATGGCTCGAGCCGATCCAGAATCGCCACGATATTCGAGAACAGGCTGTCGCCGCCGCCGGCCGGATCGGCATGCCAGCAATGGAGCAGCACGTAGCGGCTGGGGACCTCGAAGAAAGACTCGTCGGTGTGGAGATGATGCGCGATCGCCATGGTCGACAGCATCATCTTGCCGGACGCGTCGGGCATCGGCTCCGGCAGGGCGTTGATCAGGTGCACGGCTTCTCCTTCGCGGACCGGATCTCCGAGGTTGAGGCCGAGGCTCCGGATGGTGCCGAAGCTGGCGGCGAGGTCGAGCAATGCCGGGTTCCCGACCCAGCAGGGAACGCCGGCGACCAGGATCCAGCCGAACTTTTCGACCAGCGCGGCGAGCGACTCCGGCTCGTAGTCGCCGTATTCAAGAACCTGTCCGTCCCGTAGCGACATCGGATTTCCCGGCTCGTGTTATCGAAAGCGTTCCGGTTCGACCGCGCATGCAAGGCTTCCCGCGGCCGCATCGGCAGGCTCGGCACAAAGATATCGCAGGCGCCGTCCAGACGCAGTAGTTTCCGCAGGCGATGGCGCAAATCTCCCGGCGGTGAGCATGCGGCGGATCCTGTTCGTGCTGGGGTCGGACTATCTGCCCGCTTCGATCAACGGCTCGAACGTCTCCATCCACGCCTTGTGCCGGCGCTTGGTGGCGGCGGGCTTCGAGCCGCTGGTCGCGTGCGCGCCCGATAGGGCCACGGCCCGGCGACCATCGGTCGGCGTGTGGTCCGCACCGACCTACCCCATCTTGCGCCTCGGCGATCCGGTCGAAGCCATGAAGGAGATGATCGCCCGTCTCAAACCCGAAGCGGTGGTATTGCGCGGTCCGGTGCGCGCGGCCGAATGGGCCATGGCGAGCGGCCATCCCCTCCACATCTACTTCGCGAGCGACTTTCACGCGCACGGATTCCCGTCACCCCGCGAAGCGCCGAATCTGCGCTATGCCGCGAATTCGCCGTTTCTCGTGCGCCTGGCGGAAGCTTATTTCGGCGCACCGGTCGCGCTGGTCCCGTGCTTGATCGAGCCGGCGGAGTATCGTTGCGAGCGCACCGGCGAGGCGGTCCTCTTCGTCAACCCGGTGGCATTGAAGGGCGTGCACATCGCCGCCGCGATCGCGGCGCGCCTGCCGCACCGGCAATTCCTGTTTGTCCGCTCCTGGCCCGACGACGCCCGGCATCGGCATTCCGATATCCGCTTGCCCAACGTCGAGTGGGCCGAGACCACGCTCGACATGCGCCCGCTCTTCGCGCGGACGAAGCTCGTGCTCATGCCGAGCGTCTGGGAGGAAAGCTCCGGGCGCACGCTAGGCGAGGCCCAGCTGAGCGGCATTCCCGCCGTCGTGAGCGATCGGGGCGGCCTGCGTGAAAGCGTGGGCCCGGGCGGCGTCGTGATCCCGTTGGGCGATCCGATCGAGCGTTGGTGCGAGGCGGTCGAAGCGCTGTTCACCGACGAAGTGCGATATGCCACGCTGTCGCGTCTGGCCCGGCAACATGCGGACCGGCCGGAATACGTGCCCGAGCGCGTCGTCGCCCGCTTCCTCGAATTCATCGCTTCGTGACGCGGCGCCGGGTGCGAGACTCCGGCGCGGCCCGGCGCAGATCTCTAGTCGCTGGGCGGCGGCGGCGGCGAGGGCGGAACGAAATCGGGCGGCCGGTTCTGGTCCTGAAACAGCTGGTTGATCTTGGTCCAGAGATCCTCGAACCCGCCCGCCGTGTTCAACAGCTTGAGGGTCTCGGCAAAACCGAGGCCCGTCAGCCGTTCGAATTCCGTGAGGTCGACGAAGCGGATCTGGCCGCCGATTTGGCCCAAGAACTGCTGGAGGAATTCGGGTCCGACCGGCTGCGGATTGCAGGCCGGCACCGTGCTGCACCCCCAGCCGGTGCGGAAGATTTCGGTGAGGACGCCGTTGATGAGAACCGTGACCAGGCTCTGCGGCCGGTCGGCGCTGTTGTCGGGGCCGACGCCGAAGAGGCCGATGAAGAACCCGTTGGGGCCGCCCGAGAACACCACCATCGAGCCGCGGATGCCCACGGTCGCGGTCGGCAGCTTGATCTGGATCGCCTCCTGCTCCTGGCGCGCGATGCGTCCGGAAATCAGGCGCAACGTGCCGCGCGTTACCGACGCCGCGATTTTTCCGGCGCCCGTGGCCGGGTTGTAGACGAACTCGTCGATCACCATGGAGGAGTTCGGCCCGACCGTGAATGTCGTGCCGTCGAGCAGCATGAGCTGGAGGCCGCCCGCGGGCCCGGTCACGATGCGGTCGCCGAGGAAGATCTCGTCGCCGCTGCGGACATTGCGGCCGACCGTGGCTTGCGGCGTGCGGAACGAGACCTGCTGCACCGGGCCGCGCACGGCCCCCGCGACTCCGGCCTTGGTGACGGTCTGTCCGACGGCGGCGGGCGCGCCGGCCATGGAGAGGGCCGAGGCCGCGCCGAGCACGGTCATGGGAACTGATTTCCGGATCTTCATGAATGCCTCCAATCCCCTGGCCCGGCTTTCCCGCGGCGGAGTTGCCGCGGGTCCCGAGCCAGCCTGGACTGCCGGCCGGCGTCAGTCGCCGGCCCGCGATCCATTAGACATACATACCAGACCCGGATGGCGCGCGCTAAGGGGCCGAAGAGTGCGCGTGCGGCCGTTCCGCTAGCCGCTGCCGCACGGATAGGTGCACGACGGCGGCGTCGGCGGCGCATTGCCGGGCCGGTTCTGGTCCTGCATGACTTGATTGATGGCCTGCCAAAGCTGCTCGAAGCCGCCCTGGGTCTGCAGCAATTGCAGCGCGGTGACGAGGTTCATGCCCGTCAGCCGCTCGAACTCGGCGAGGCTGACGTAGCGGACATTGGCGCCGATCTGGCCGAGCAGAGTCTGCATGAATTCGGGGCCGACCTTCTGCGGGTTGCAGACCGGGCTGGCCGGCGTCACCATGCAGCCGTAGCCCTCGCGAAAAATGCCGTTGCCGGTGCCGTTGCTGGAGACGAAGACGAGGCTCTGCGGCCGATCCGCCGAATTGTTGGCGCCGACGCCGAACAGGCCGATGAAGAAGCCGTCGGGGCCGCCCGAGATCACGACCATGGTGCCGCGCACGCCGACCGTCGCCATCGGCAGGCGGATGCGGATCGCCTCCTCGGTCTGGCGCGAGAGCTTGCCCGAGATGACGCGGAGCGTGCCGCGCGCGACGCTGGCGGTAAGCTTTCCGGTGCCGGTCGTGGGGTTGTAGACGAATTCGTCGATCACCATCGACGAGTTGGGGCCGATCGAAAACGTCGTGCCGTCGAGCAGCAGGATCTGCACGCCGCCGCCGGGGCCGGTCACGATGCGGTCGCCCAGATGAATCCGGTCGCCGCCGCCGACATTGCGGCCGACGCCCTGGGGCGCGCTGTACGAAATCTGTTGAACGGGTCCGCGCACGGCCGCCGCGATGCCCGCCCTGGTGCCGACCTGGGCCTGGGCGGACTCATACGACAACGCGATTGCGAGCACCCAGGCCAACCCGAGCGCCGCGCGAACCAAGCTTCTGACGACAGGCATGGCAGCCTCCCTGGCTGACCACGCCCCTAACCCGACGACCTATTCCATACGGCGCTGGCGCCGCCGACGTCCCTGCGAGGGCTCGACGCGAGCACCCGGATGCGACGAGGATTCAGGAGAGAATCTTCGTCTTTTCAAATATTTATCGTAGAGAACGAAGGTCGTGCCTTAGATCCTAGTTGAGGCAGATGACGGCTTGCTGCCTGCCCACGCCTGTGCGGCGAGGCTCCGCGCGCGTCGCGGGCTTTGTCTTGGCCCCCGCCCGGCCGGCGGCATCGGCGAATTGCGCGCCGCTCCGCGCCGACGCCGTGCTGCAGGGATCGAAGGGCGGCGACGACGGCGACAGCGGGCTGCCGGGCCGATTGCGGTCTTGGAACAGCTTTTCGAATTGCTCCCAAAGTTCGAAGCCGCCCCGAGTCTGAAGCAGCTTGAGCGCATTGACGAGATCCAGGCCCGTCACCCGCTCGAACTCGATGAGATCGACGCCGCGGACATTTCCGGCGATCTGGCCGAGGATCTGCTGGATGAAGTTGGCATCGACCGGCTTCGGATCGCAGACCGGATTGGCCGGCGTCATCGTGCAACCGGTACCGTTGCGGAAGATCTCGTAGATCGTGCCGCCGATGCCGATCGTGACCAGGCTTCCCGGCCGGTCGACCGAGTTGTCGGGCCCGACGCCGAACAGGCCGACGAAAAATCCGTTGGCGTCGCCCGAGAACATGACCATCGAGCCGCGGACGCCGACGGTCGCCACCGGCAGGTTGATGCGGATCGCTTCCTGCTCCTGGCGCGCGATGCGGCCCGAGACGAGGCGCAGCGTGCCGCGCGCGAGCGACGCCGTGATCTTCCCGGTGCCGTTCGCGGGATTGTAGACGAACTCGTCGATCGCCATCGACGAGTTCGGCCCGACGGAGAAGGTCGTGCCGTCGAGCAGCATGATCTGAAGGCCGGCGGCGGGGCCGGTCACGATGCGGTCGCCGAGGAACACCTCGTCGCCGCTGCCGACGTTGCGCCCGACGGTGGCCTGCGGCGAGCGGAACGAGATCTGCTGGACCGGTCCGCGGACCGCGGCCGCGACACCGGCCTTGGTGCCGATCGGCGCCTGGGCCGATGCCGAAACGGGGGCAAAGGCGAGCCCGAACGCGAGCGCGCCCTGCGCAAGGAATTTGGCGAACGACATGGCTTGCCCTCCGGCCGCGGACGCCGCGGCCCCCCAGTTCAGAAGTCGAAACGCTTCGTCAGCGCGCCCATCACGCGGAAATTGTGATAGCGGTAATTGTCGATGTTGGAGAAAGCCCGCGTGTATTCGAACCCGACGCTGATGCCGATGTCGCGCAGCGGCCGCGGGGCCGTGTCCCATCCGGTCAAGGTCGCGAACGGCACGCCGAAGATGGTGCGGGCGCGGAGGAAGTTGTCCTCGCGCTTGGTGGCGTTGATGTTGGGATCGGCGGCATCGTACCAGTCGCCCTGCCACGACACGTCGGTCAGAAGGAACATGCCGCGGCCGAGCAGCCAGCCGTGCTCGAGCGACACGCCGGCGCCGTAGTAGTCGTAGAAGCCCTCGCGCGCGTCCTTGCGGATGCCGCTGGCCGTGAGCGTGAGGCGGTGCTCGGGCGTCACGACATAGCGCACGCCGGCGCTGATGCGCCATTCGGGCCCGGTGCGGAAGCGCGAGGAGTCCGCCCGCTCCGTGGCGTTGAAGACTTGATACTCGCCGGCGCCGACGACGAAGAAGTGGAGGTTGCGCCGCGTCGGCCAATCGAAGCGGATGGTGCCGCCATAAGCCTGCAGCACCGTGTCGCTGTCGAGCCGCGCATAGCGGAAATGCGGCTGGATGCGGAGCTCGTAAGGCGCGAGATCGAGCGCCACGCCGCCGCGCACGTCCACGGCGGTGAACGTGAACTGATCCGAGCGCAGCGAGAGATCGTGGAGGCCGGTGACCGCACCGATCAGCCGGTGCCGGCGCTGGAAGGCGAGATCGTGCTCGACCTCGAGCCGCACCAGGCTCTCGAGCGAGTGCGCATCGACCTCTTCGGGGCGGCTCACCGCGGCGCCCGACGAGATCAGGCTCCGCGTGATCGGCGCGGCGTTGCGGTTGCTGTCCCAGTTCCAGCCGAAGCGGACGATGGCCGTGAACTTCGTCGAGCGCTTCTGGCGCGAGATCTCGCCGCGATAATACTCGAGCTCGCGCCGGAGCCCGACGTCCATGTCGAGCTTCAGCACCGTGTCGAGTTCGCGCTCGGCCTCGGCCACCGCGTTCAGGCGATAGAGCACGATGGCGTAGATGAGCCGCACGCGCGGCTGGTTGGGATTCTTGAGCAGGATGCGCTCGAGCGTGGAGAGCGCGCCCAAGAGATCGCCCTGGCGGATCTGCGTCAGCGCGAAGGCATAGTTGAGCTCGACGTTGTCGGGATCGCGCAGGACTTCCTCGAAGCTCACGTCGCGCCCGGCGAACGAGCCGCCGGGGCCGAGCGATTCGCGCTGCGTCTGCGTCGTGCGCACCGTCGTGTCGGTGTCGCGCCCGGGCTGATCGACCTCGCGCCGCACGTCCGGGCTGGTCTGGGCCAGGGCCGTGCCCGCAAGCGCAATGCAGAGCGTGGTGGAAAAAAATCCCGGGGTCAGCCGCACGCCGCGCCCACGCCGAACCCGCTGCGATTCAGCCATATTCCCCTCCGTATCCGCTTCGGTTCGGCGGCCCTCTTGTTCGCTCGTCAAGTCCACCCGGGCCGCGCGCCAAAGATTTAATTAGCTTACGCCGCCTCCGGCGCGAAGAACACCTGAAAATACGCCTGAGGACCCGGCACTTACGGAGACTCGGGGGGTCCCGCACGCGCGTGACAGCCGTCACAACGGCGGCGTGACAAGCGTCACAGCCAAGCCGCGATGTCGCGATTATGGTTCGGGCACTGTGACCTACTTCACAAGACGCGATCGGACGGCAGGCCGCTTCGGCGCCTGACAATCCGGCCCAGTTGGGACGCGGAGGGACTGAAAGGCCAAACTCAACCTGAGGAGCCGGCCATGAAGCGCCTCGCCTCGCACCAGATCACTCGCCGTTCGCACCCCGCCCGCCGTTACGGCGCCGCCTTCGGCGCGCCTGCCTTGGGGCTTGCGCTGGCGGCGCTCGCGGCCTCGCCGGCCGCGGCCGATTGCAGCGCCGGCCCGATGACCGTGAGCACCGGCCCCGGCGCGAGCTACACCTGCACGCGCAATTGTGTCGCCACCGGCGGCGCGCGCGTCATCGCGTCATTGACCTTCAGCGGCAGCGTCACGGCCACCCAGTGCATGCAAGAGTGCACGCGCACGCTCGGCTGCACCGCCGTCAGCTACCAGACCACGGTCGAAATGCGCGACGGCGTGCCGTTGATCCACATTGCCTGCACCCTCTACGGCGCCGGCGAGCCCACGGCGGCGGACTACCGGTCCCCGGGCCCCGGCCGCACCGCGGGCGTGTGCTATCGCGACCCGCCCTCGGGCCTCTTGCGCGACCCGCGCTTGCAGCTCGACACGCGGGCAATCGATCAAGACAGCCTGCGCCCGGGCGGCCTGCCGAAGATCGGCGTCAACATCAGCCCGAAAAAGCCGTAGCCGCCGCGACGCGAACGCCGCTCGCATTGCGGCAACAGGGGCGCATCGTGTGCGCCGTCCGCCCGGAGCCGCCGCGGGTCGTCGAGCTGCCGGGCCCGAACAAAAAGCATTGACCGCGACTTACCTGCCGAACGCAGCGGAGAACGGACATGACGCGCATCGTTGCCCGACGTATCCCCGCCCCGCGCCTCAGCCGCGCCGCGCTCGGCGCGCTCGCTGTCGGCTTGGGCTTCGCTGGTGCGGCGCCCGCCGCCGCCGATTGCACCGGCCCGCATCTCACCATCCACCGCGCCCACGCGGTCGACTATGTCTGCCGGGCGAGATGCGCAGCCAGCGCCGGGGATGCGCGCCTCCTCGTGACCCGCGATCGCGACGGTCATGACGCGACGGCATGCATGAGCTTGTGCGACGCGTGGGTAGGCTGCAGGGCGATCAGCTTCGAATTTCTTACCGAAACGGGATCGGACGGCAGAGTCTACCAATACACGACCTGCTACATATGGGGAGAAGGCGAGCTGGCGACCACCGATCGAGACGGCGAGGCCTCTCCCCGCGCGCGCCAGCCCGGTGTCTGCTATCGAAGATGGGCGCCGTCGCGCGATCCCCGCATCCAGATCGACACGCGCATCTTCAATCAAGACAGCCTGCGCCCTGGCCTGCCGAAAATCGGCGTGCCGTACAACCCGGGCAAGTAGCCGGCGCGCGGCCGCGCCGTCGGGGCGGTGACGCTACTTGGTCTCCGCGACGTAGACGCCGTCCCAGCCGGCCAGCGGCGGGTCCTTACGGAATTCGGCGATGCGCTCGGCGTAGACCGCGCAGAGGCCCGCGAGCTCGGCGCCGCCGGCCTCGCGCAATTGCGCCAGCGCGCGCTCGGCGGCGTCCCATTGCGCGGCGCGATAGGCGACGAGGAACCCGGCCTGCAGCGCCTCGAGCGCGCGGAACGCGTCGGTCTGCGCGCGCTCGGGGCCGCCCAGCAGGGTGAAGACGCGCGCGGGCGCGGTCTTGCCCTTGACGCGGACGAGATCGACCTCGATCGCGGCGAATTCGGACGCGAGCGACCGCGTCTCCTCGCCGATCAAGGTGGCGACGCCGTAGGCCTTGGTCTGGCCTTCGAGGCGCGAGGCCAGGTTCACGCCGTCGCCGAGCACCGAATAATCGAAGCGCTGTTGCGAACCCATGTTGCCGACGCAGCACACCGCCGAATTGAGGCCGATGCCGATATTGATCTTGATGTGCTCGCGCCCGGCCTTCTCCGCCTCGTCCTTGAGCTCGGCGTTGAGCAGTTTCAGCTGCTCGAGCATGTCGAGCGCGGCGCGGCATGCGCTCTTGGCGTGCTCGGGGTTGTCGAGCGGCGCGTTCCAGAAAGCCATCACGGCGTCGCCGATGTATTTGTCGACGGTGCCGCCGTTCTCGAGGACCACCTCGGTCATCGGCGTGAGGTAGCGGTTCATGAAATTGGTGAGGCCCTCGGCGTCGAAGCGTTCGGAGATGCCCGTGAAGCCGCGGATGTCCGAGAACAGCAGCGTCATCGGCCGCAATTCGCCGCCGAGCTTCAGGCGCGAGGGATCGGCGGCCAGGCGCTCGACCAGCGCCGGCGCGAGATAGCGGCCGAAGGCCGAGCGCACCTGCTGGCGCTCGCGCTCGGTGCGGAAATAGACCAACAGCGTCGTCAGCACGAGAACGAGCACGACCGCGAGCGCGGGATAGACCGGGTCGAGCAGCCAGCCGAAGCGGTCGAACGCCATCCAGGCGAGCGCCACCGCCATGGCGGCGCCGCCGAAGCCGATGAGGCCGGCCCAGGCAGCGCCGATGCGCGGCACCAGCAGCATGACGCCGGCGCAGAGCACGAAGATGAAAACCTGTTCGGCCCCGCTGGAGAAGTCGGGCCGCAGCAGATAGGTGCCCGACACCACTTGCTCGATCGCCTGGGCGTGAACTTCGACGCCCGGCGTCGCCGGATCGAGCGGCGTCGCGCGGAGATCGAGCAGGCCGGCCGCGCTGGTGCCGAAGATGATGATGCGTTCGGCGAAATCCTCGGGGTTGAAATTTCCCGCCAGGATCTTCCACGCCGAGATCGAGCGCTCGGGGTCGCGCTTGGCGAAATACACCACGAGCCGGCCTTCGGCGTCGGTCGGCACGGACGCCCGCCCGATCTGGACCGCCTCCACCGCGGCGCCCTGGTTCACGGTGCGCACCTTGTAGGAGTGGGCGCCCTGGCCGACGCGCAGCAGCTCGGTGAACAGCGTCGGGTAGATCTGTTCGCCGACGCGCATCACGGCCGGCACGCGGCGGACGACCTGGTCGCGCGCCGGAACCCAGTTGAGCGCGCCGTTGCCTTTGGCCGCCGCCTCGAGCTCGGGCAGCGATGCCACCGCCGCCGGCCCACCGAAAAGCACCCTGAGCGGGCTCTCGCCCACGACGCCGTAGCCGGCCTTGGGCGCCGGTTCGCGCCCGGAGCTGTTCACGATGAAGAACCCGGTGACGACGCGGCCGCGGGCGATGGCGGAGGCGAGGACTTTGTCGTTGTCCGGCAGGTCGTCGGCCGTGGCCAGGATGCGCTCGGTCTCGGGCGTCTTGGGCCAGCTCCGGATGACGCGCGCCGGCGAAAGCCGGTCGGGCTCGGAGAACACGATGTCGAACCCGATGGCGGCGACCTTGGCCTCGGTCAGCTTGTCGACCAGCTGGGCGATGAGCGTGCGCGGCCACGGCCATTGCCCGTGCCTGGCCAGCGACTCGTCGTCGATGTCGACGATGCGCACGAGCGATGCCTTCACGTCCTGCTCGCGCGGCTTGGTGCGCTGGTAGACGTCGAAGGCGAGGTCGCGCATCAGCTCGACCGGCATCGGATCCCAGGCGCGCAGGGCCACGATGAGCGCGAGGCACGCCCACGGGATCAGACCGAAAAGCCGCCCTCCAATGCGGTGCATGACTTACCCACCGGCACGGGCGGCGCCCGCGCCGCTTGGCCGTTCGAATTTCTGAGACCCGGTGGAGCGTGCGGTAGTCCGGTCGAGCATGGCGCGACCGTAGCATGAGCCGAAGGCGCGCGCCCATCCTTCGTGCTCGCCCCTGACATTCAGATTCACGCCTCGCCCGAGGCGAAACGCCACGCCCGGGCGCCGGCGGGAACCGGAAGCCGGCGGCGGCGTTGGCCTGGGGTCTGCCCCGAACCGTCCATGGAGCCCGGCCCCTTGAATCCCATTGCCTCCGCTTCGATGGCCACCGCCATCGACGTCGCCCGCGAAGTTTCGCCCGCCACGCCCGTGATCCTCTGGCCTGTTGACTGGCCGGCACCCGAGCTGGTCGCCTGGACGCTCGCGCAGATGCTGGCCGAGACCTCGCCGTTCGGCGCCCCCTGGGATGCGCCGCACGCGCGCAGGGCCGCGCAAGGCCGGGCCGGAGGAAAAACGAAATGGTGGGCGCGACAGGGATTGAACCTGTGACCCCTACGATGTCACCGTAGTGCTCTACCGCTGAGCTACGCGCCCGAAGGCCGCCCCGACACCGGCCGGGGGCCAAACGAGGCCGGTCTTATCGCTTGCACGAAATGGGAATGCAAGGCCCGGCGCGCAAGCGCGGCGCCGGCGCGGTGTCGGTTCGCGCACGGACGAAAGCGGCGGCCCCGATGCGAGGCCGCCGCCCAAACTCGGTCCAACGACCGCCGATTCGGCTTAGTAGCAGCGCGTGCCGACGAAGACCCGCTGCCATCCGTAGTAGCCATTGTAGTACCAGCGGTAATAGTTGTAGCAGTTGCTGTAGCGGTAGCCCCAGTGATGCGCCTGGCCGAGGGCGCTGTCGGGCTTGTTGGTCTTGGTCAGGTCCGCCGGACGCACCGCCTCGCCCGGAATTTCGAAGGTGAGCTGGCCGTGACCTGGATGATCCGCCTGCGCGGCGCCCGAACCGAACACGACGGCAAACGCGACTGCGATCGTCGCGAGCTCTTTTCTCATGGATTTGGTCCTTTCCTCAGGAAACAGGGCTACACCCCTGCGCACGGTCTGGGGACCGCTGGTCCCCACCACCTGTACGCAGCATGCCACAAGGGTGTGACCCGCGACAGTGATCAAGATCACACCCCGCAGGCTCCCGTGCCGGCTGCGGCCAATCCATTACGGCGGCGCACAAAACCGCGGCTGCGTTTGACGCTAGGCGCCGCGCGGCCGCTTCGCTTATAGTCGCGGCCACGAAGAAAACGTTTGCGCAACGATTTAATGGGAGGAACCGATGAAGACGCGCTTTGCCTTCGCCGCCGCCGCCCTCGCTCTGGGCCTCTCCCTGCCCGCGGCCGCCCAGAACAAGTCGGTCACGCTCGGCACCGCCTCCACCGGCGGCACCTATTTCGTCTATGGCGGCGTGGTCGCCTCGCTGCTGACCAACAAGATTCCCGGCCTGACGGTTTCGACCCAGCAGACCCAGGGCCCCAACCAGAACGTGGTCCTCGTCTCCGAGAAGAAGGTCGAAATGGGCATGACGACCATGGGCATCGCCTTCCACGCCTGGGAGGGCACCCAGGACGGCTGGACCAAGGGCAAGAAGTACGACCAGATCCGCGCCCTGTTCCCGATGTACGACACGCCCTTCCACTTCATCACGCTGGCCAAGAACAACATCAAGGGCGTGGCGGACTTGAAGGGCAAGACCGTGGGCGTAGGCCCCAAGGCCGGCACCTGCGGCACCTACTTCCCGCTCATGTTCAAGGCGCTCAAGGTCGATGTGAACGTGCAGTACGGCGGCGCCAGCGACATGGGCAACCGCCTTTCCGACGGCCTGATTGCCGCCTTCCCGTTCTGCGCCGGACTGCCGATCGCGATCTATAGCGAGCTCGATGCCTCGCGCGAGGTGGCGTATTTCACCTATACCGACGCCGAGCTCGCGACGCTGAAGAAGGCCATCCCCGAACTCTCGGATTCGGTCATCCCCAAGGGCACCTACAAGAGCCAGAAGGAGGACCACAAGACCGTGGGCGTCTACAACTTCTTCATCGTGCACAAGGACTTCGATGCCGAGCTCGCGTACAAGGTCACCAAGGCGGTGCTCGAAAACAACGCCGAACTGACCAAGGGGCATGCCGCCGGATCCGAAACGGTGATCAAGAACTGGGACAAGAACACGTTCCTGCCCTTCCACCCCGGCGCGGTGAGGTACTACGTCGAGAAGGGCATCAAGCTTCCCGACATTCTGATCGGCAAGTAGCGGTCCGCGGAGGTCTGCTCGGGCGCGCGCTTTTCCTGAGGCGCGCGCCCCGTTTTGCGGGGCGGGGGCGATGGCGAGCGGGGACGCGAGCAAGCCGGCGATTGCCGATCCGATCGCAAGCGGCGAGATCGCGCCGATCAGCGAGCAGGAATTCGCCAGCTCCTGGCGCGATCTGTCGGGCTGGAAGAAGACGGCGCTGTTCTGGCTGGCGGCGGCCTTCGCCGCCTTCCATCTCCTCAACCTCAATTATCTCGCGCTCGACTCGACGCTGTTCCGCATCGTGCATCTGTCCGGCGGCGCGGCACTCGGCTTCCTGATGGTGTCGTCGCGGCGCGGCGAAAAGCCGGGCCGCATTCCGTGGCACGATTGGCTGCTGGCGCTCGCCGCGCTCGCGGTCGGCTTCTATCTCTCCTGGGAGGTGGACGATTGGCAGATGCGCGTCGGCACGGTGGCGACGGTCTGGGATTTCGTCGCCGCGCTGGCGGGCACGATCCTCGTGCTCGAGTTCACCCGCCGCACCTCGGGCTGGGCGCTCACCATCATCGCGCTCGTCTTCATCGTCTACGGCTTCGGCTTCGTCGGCCGCTCGATGCCCGGCGCGCTCCATCACCAGGGCAAGCCGTTCCAGGATTGGTTCGTCCAGATCTTCAGCGAGAACGGCGTCTTCGGCCAGACGCTCGAGGTCTCGTCGACCTTCATCATCCTGTTCGTGATCTTCGGCGTTTTCCTCCAGCGCTCGGGCGCCGGCGACTATTTCAACAATCTCTCGGTGGCACTCGTCGGCTGGGCGCGCGGCGGGCCGGCCAAGGTGGCGGTGATCTCGGGCGCCATGTTCGGTTCGATCAGCGGTTCGTCGGTCGCCAATGTCGTGGCTTCGGGTGCGATCACAATTCCGATGATGCGCCGCGTCGGCTACGACCGCGCGACGGCGGGCGCCATCGAGGCCACCTCCTCGACCGGCGGGCAGATCACGCCGCCCGTGCTCGGCGCCGGCGCCTTCATCATGGCCCAGGCGCTCGGCATCCCCTACACCGACATCGCCTGGGCCGCGGTGTTTCCCTGCTTCCTCTTCTACGTCGCCAATTACGCGCACTGTCACCTGCACGCGCTGCGCCACGGCCTCAAAGGCATCCCGCGGAAGGAGCTGCCGCGCCTCGTGCCGATGCTGGGCCAGCTCTATTTCATCGCGCCGATCGTGATCCTGATCTACGCGTTCGTGACCGGCTTTTCGCCGTTCCGCGCGGCTTCGCTCGCCATGCTGGCCGCGATCCTGGTCACGCTCGGGCTGGTCGCGACGAGCCCCGGCCCGCTGCCGCGCGGCTTCAAGCTATTCCTGTTCGCGAGCGCGCTCGCGCTGGGCGCCGTCGAATTCGCGCTGCTGGCCGATATCAACGAGGTGACAGTGCCCGGCTTCGGCCCGATCGTGCTGTTCTTCGCGCTCGCCGTGGCGGCGCTCGCGATCGCGCTGCTCGCGGGCCTTCTCGACCGCCTGAAGCGCGGCGAGGACACGACGCCGTTCGGCCTCGCCGGCCTCGCACGCACCCTAGAGGGCGGCACGCGCGACGCGCTGCAGCTCATCGCCGTGTGCGCCGCCGCCGGCATCGTCGCCGGCGCCATCGCCACCACCGGCATCGGCGGTCGCATCACCTATGTGCTGCTCGCGATCGCGGGCCAGAACCAGCTCTTGGCCATGCTCTTCACCGCCGTCATCGTGACCGTGCTCGGCATGGGCATGCCGACGACCGCGGCCTACGCCATCGCCGCCTCGGTGGTGGCTCCCGGCCTCATCCGCCTCGAGATCAATCCGCTCACCGCGCACATGTTCATCTTCTACTTCGCGATCCTCTCGGCGATCACGCCGCCGGTCGCGATCGCGTCCTTCGCCGCCGCCGCCATGGCCAAGGCCGATCCCTGGAAAACGTCGTGGATCGCGGTCAAGATCGGGCTCGCGACCTTCATCGTGCCGTTCCTCTTCTTCTATTCGCCGGTGCTGCTCGGCAAGGGCGCGTGGCAGGATGTGGCGCAGGCGCTCGCGACCGCCTCGATCGGCGTCTATTTCCTCGCTTGCGCGACCGAGGGCTGGATCAACGGGCCGCTCGTGTGGCCGCTGCGCATCGTGCTGGCCACGGCGGCCATTTGCCTGATGATCCCCGAGATCTACACCGACATCGGCGGGCTCGCCGTGGGCGTCGCCGTCTACGCCTATCAGCGCTGGCGCCACGGGCTCAACCCGGCCGAAAAGATTCCCTCGCCGAAGATATCGGCCGGCGCATAGCGGCTTTCTCCGGAGCGCGGGCGCCGCGCTCTGTTGCCGCTGGCGGCGGCACGCTCGTCGAGCGTATTCGTATCCACGGCATTCGCCGCAAGGTTCCGCCTTGGCCCCCAAAGACGCCCCCTCCGCCGCCCCGCTCGCCGAGCGCGAGGTGACGACGATCGTGATCGGCGTGCTGCTGGCCGTGTTCCTGGCGGCGCTCGACCAGACCATCGTCGCCACCGCCCTCCCCACCATCGCGGCCGAGCTGCGCGGCGCCGACCATCTCTCCTGGGTCGTCTCGGCTTATCTCCTCACCGCCACCGTCTCGATGCCGATCTACGGCAAATTGGGCGATCTCTACGGCCGGCGCGCGCTGCTCACGATCGCGACCTCGATCTTCACCGCCGCCTCGGTGCTGTGTGCGCTCGCCGACGGCATGGGCCAGCTCATCGCCGCGCGGGCGCTGCACGGGCTCGGCGCCGGCGGGCTGCTCACGCTGGCGCAGGCGACGATCGGCGAGGTGGTGGCGCCGCGCGAGCGCGGGAAA
>Ga0210377_10002370_pt1 | contig 16571 bp, 22 predicted proteins | sample PLM4_65_b1redo_FD_155480 | JGI IMG/M metagenome (GOLD analysis project Ga0210377, IMG submission 155480) | Groundwater sediment microbial communities from an aquifer in East River, Colorado, USA - PLM4_65_b1 redo | ecosystem: Environmental > Terrestrial > Soil > Riparian zone | place: USA: East... | reverse complement strand
GTGGATCCGGTGCAGGTCCATGAACTGCCGTGCTACCTGGAGAGCCTCTTCTTTCGACTTTACCTCGACCAGCGCATACCCGCCGACGACTTCCTTGGCCTCGGTGAACGGTCCATCCGTCACCTTCAGCTTGCCGCCGCTGGACCGGACCCGTAGTCCATCCGCAGTGCCCTTGAGTCCGGCCGTGTCCTTCAGCACGCCGCTCGCGAATCCCTGGGTCACAAACTCACCCATGGCGTCCATCAGGCCCTGGGGAATGGGATGCGACCGATAGCTCTCGGCGTGCTTGATGAGCATTAGGAACTTCATGGTCTGGTCTCCTGGTCACAGCAAGAATGTTGACCTTCATGAGATTGCGCGACCGGGGCGGTCACCCGGGATGGGTCGCGACCCTGGCCCTCACCAACACGTCGATCGAGGGCCGCCAGAATCGACACCGGCAGGCAGGGATGTGCCGTGGATCGGAGTCCCCGCTATATGGAGCGGAGTGGGTCAGCCGATTGGGCCGAGGGGACGGCCAGGGGGGCGGGCTGCCTGCGGCACGTTGGCGGACGACTGCTGAAGCTGGGCTGGGCAGGTCGCAGTGATGTCGACGAGACGATACTCGCCCTTGAGTACTCCGGCCGTGGTCGCAACCAGTGAGCTCACCCACGGGCACCCTGGTCGTGTACTCCATCGCCGGAGAGTCATCCGGACCGTGTCGCCTTTGGTGGTTGACGTTGCCAGGACCCAGCGTCCGAGCCAGTCCCGCAGCGCGCCGGAGTCGGCCTGTGCGGCATACGCAGCCCAGACCGCGGGCCCGGACGGGACACCGAAGGGCTCGACAGGACCCTGCGGAGCAGTCGAGTGATTCCATGGCTCGGCCGCTGTTGAGGCAGGGCCGAGGGGTAACGGGCTCATGCCAAGGTGAAGTCCGGGCGTGACTTGGGAATCGTGAAGTGCGCGAGCGATGAGATTATAGAGGGCCGGGTCGGACGACGCGCCTCCTATGGGGGCGGTGTAGGTCGTCAACGCCAGCCCGGCGGCACCGAGGGCGCCGCAGGTGGCTAGAGCGGCTGGGAGCAGATGGCGAGGCATGGCGACACCCCTTCAGCAACCTGACTACCCCCAAAAGCTGCAGGCCGGGGGCCGCTCGCGCAAGCGAGCAGGTCGACGGCCTGGCAGTGTGACTCCGAAAACCAGGAGGTGCGCTAACGACGTGGAGCTTCCTTGGACAGTGTGACCCGGAACCTCGTGACCCCGTATGTCGCGTCGCTCGATAGTTGATTCGGGCGAATGTGGAACGGAAGCTCCCAGGAAGTTCGGCGCGTCCGAGGCATAGGTGCCTTCGAGACTGGGAGCCGGCGAAGGGGTCGTTGTGTCGCTGCAGGCCATGCCCAGGAACGTTGCGGTCGCGCGTCAGTCGGGCGGTGACGCCCGGGCAGGCCGACGAAAGCTGCAGCGATACCAGGGGTGACGGATCGAGTCGCAGGTCCCGAGTCTCGAATCAAACAGGCGGGCGTGGCCGGACTCCGGTACCCTGGGATCGAACGGTCCTGCGGTGTCGTACAGGGCGACCTCCGCGCCGTCGTAGCCTCGTCCGGCCTGAAGGATGGCGACCCGCGTTGGAGGGCCGGAATCCACCATGTACCGCAAGTCGGCGTACCAACGCCAGCCCCTGGAGGTGCTCTCGGTTGAGAGTTGGGCCACCAGGGCATCATACGCCGTCTGCGATCGGGCCAACCTGGCCTGGAACACGCGCGTGTCGCTATAGCGGGCGAGCAAAGGATGGACGGCAAACAGGACTCCTCCTCCCAGGGCGAAGATGAGCAGCGGGCGGAAGGAGCGCAGGCTGGGCGGGATTCCCGGGCGAATGGAGGCCTTGAGAGCGGCGGCAGTGAGTGCGAGCCCCAGGAGCACGTAAGGCGGCCAGACAACGAGGGCGGCGGTCCCCCACCCTCCGAGGAACGGGCGGAGTCCCAGAATGATGAGGGCGCCCAGGCCCAACCAGAGGATGAGGAGGATCGGCATTGCCCCGGATCTACCGATGGCCGTGGAGTGTCAGCTTCATGCGGTCGTCAGACTGCGCTGATATGGCCGGTGACGTCACTCCCGCGGGGTCGAGGCCAGAGGGAAGGTAAACATCGCAGGTGGGTCTGACAGCCGTCGCCCTCCCGCCGCCGCGTACAGGCCCATGGCGGCGCGGTTCGCCGGGCTCGTAAGCACCCAGGCCTCCCGGCAGCCCAGAGCCCGTCCGTGGTCAAGGAGGAGGCGCAGCACGTTCTGTCCGATTCCCTGACGCTGGTGGGTGGGCGCGACGCCGACCTCGTTGATCCAGAGTTCGGGAGGTTTGTCCGGGTGGACGTAATGCACCCCGGACGCAAACCCGACGACGGCGCCGCCGTCCACGGCCACCGCGAGGTGGTGCCTCGGATCGTCGAGGAACTGCTTGCTCAGCCCTGGATCGGGGTCATGATCAAACACCCCGGCGGCGGCGGCAGCGAGAAGACCCTCATCGCCTGGGCCGAGTAGCCGGAACTCAACTGCCATACCGCGCCTCCTTGTGGCCGCCGAACGATCCCTCAAATAAGCTGCAGGCCACAGCACGCCCGCGCAAGCGAGTGGATCGACGGCCAGCGGTGTCTGTGCCCTGATAATCGATGGCCCAGGCGGCTTGGTCCCCTGCGATAGTTAGATGCCCTCACGGCACGGGTGACTGGCCCGAGCCTATCGCAGCGTCGCGAGGCCTCGTGGCGTGCGGAAGGTGGCGACCAGGCTGGCCTGGGAGCCCGGCTCGATGCGGAGATCGAGTCCGAGCGCCCGGAGCTTCGAACGGAGACCCTCGGGATCCGGATGCTCGGCATGGAAGTCCGTGAGGGTGACAGTGGCAGGCGCGTCCCCCGCGGGGTGCGGACTGGTTCCCCAGTCGATGAAGAAGGGCACGGGGCCGCTCTCGGCGACCTGGAGCGGGTCGGTCAACTCCCAGTTGAGGATCGTTCCGTCCGGCCGCTGGCGGGTGCCGGGAGTGGGGAGGCCGAGCCGGATGCCTCGGGTCAGGGCCTTGGCGACGAGGAGGCCGAGATGAGTGCCTTTGGCTGCCCAGGTCACGAGGCGGGGCGCGGCCAGGGTCGCCAGCCCGAAGATCAGGGGCCTGGCCCCCGGGCTGCGGCCTGGGTCGGGCCCGATGAGTTCGAGGTAGGTGGTCGGACTGAGGGGGAGAATGGCGTTGCGGGTGCCCCAGGCTGGGTGAGTGCCGCCGGCGAGGGGCCTGACCCCGAATGTGGCCTCGATGTCGTCGAGAGTGCGCCCGAAGGAGGGGGTGGCGTAGACGAGATGGTCGAGAGAAGTCGGAACTGGCGTCACTGCAGGGGAAGCCGAAGAGGGGAGGCCACCTGACGACTCCGCATATTCTGCAGGCCGGAGCGCGCTCGCGCTACCCCTTGCTCACGATCTGGATGAGATTGCAAGTGTCATCAAACACGGCCATCGTGACGGGCCCCATCTGCATGGGCTGCTGTGATGGGAAGGAAGGGAAGGGCGGTCGGTCTAGTCAGGCCATCCCACGGGGATGCCGTACCTCGTAGTGGGCAGACCTCGCGTCAAAGCGTGCCAGCAGGGCCTTCGCCGCCGGCAGTACTACCGCCGTCTCGTAGTCCGGTCCGGCGAAGGCGCGAATGGCATCCAGGGAGTCAAACCACATCAGGGTGACGAACTCTACGGAATCACCATCGGGCCGCCTGAGCAACTCGATGCCGTGATACCCGGCCAGATGCTGTCCCTCAATCCAGTGGAAGATCTCGGACCTCAGTAGATGCTCGTAGGCGTCGGCGTTGGCGGCGGTCGTCCACCCGTGCCAGACTCGGCAGATCATGAGCAGCCCTCAGTCACGTTTCGACCCCACCGTTGCATCGGGTTCAGCTCCGTCGCGTCGTCAAGCACGCTCTCCCATGCGCCGACCCACGCCGGCTGCGCCGACAGCTGCCAGATGGCATGGCCAGTCTGTCAGCACCCGTGGGGATTCGGGAGGAGGTTCCAGTATCCCTGCCGGGCATTGTAGGTACCGTACTTTGCCAGCCAGGCGACCTGGTCGGGGTGTACGGTGCCGACTGCCTTTTCGGCGCCTTGTGCGTTGCCCGCTGAGGGGATCATCAGGGAAGGGCTCTGCTCAGGTGAGGTAGGGCCGGACGTGGCCGCGGCGCCAGTCACACAAGCCAGGGTGAGGACCAGGTGGAATCGTGTCACGGGGTATTCCCCTTCCAGAATGGGTGCGGAATGACCTTGCATAAGCTGCAGGCCCAGGCCCGCTCGCGCAAGCGAGCAACCTCCGTCTGCTGACCCCGCGGGCAACGTGAGTGATCGAAGTCTCTTACCTGTGATGCAACCGGGACTCAGGCAAGTAGCCGCATGGCGGTCAGGGCGTAAACCTCCGCGCATTGGACGAGTTTGCGAACGGATACAAACTCATTGGGTCCATGTGACACCGATAGCAGCCCAGGGCCATACGCCATCGAGGGGATACCCAGGGCGGCGTAGTGCCGTGTTTCGAGTACTCCGGGGCACAGCTCGAAGCGCGCTCCGCGGCTGGTGACGCCGCGAATCCCGGTGGCCAGAGCGCGGCCTAGCTGCGACCCCGACTCCGTGGCTGCCGAGCGCCCTTCCTGCATGATGTCGACATCGCAGGCAACGCCGATGCTGCGAGCGCTTTGAACCACCTCGAGCAGCCGGGCGCGCTCTGCGTCAAAGTCCTCCTCCGGGTTGGTGCGCCGATCGAGGGTGAATGAGACCCGATCGGGGACGACGTTGAAGTTGTGCCCCCCGGCGAGTTCGCCCCCGAGCAGGAGGATGGACCGGCGGGCGGCTTCGGGGTGGATCGTGAATGCAGTCCGTCGCTGCGATACCTCCCGCTCCAGGTCGCCCAGCATGCCGGCGACTGTGAGCATGGCGCGAAACGCATTCCGCCCGCGAAAGTGAAGACCAACGTGAGCCGGCTTACCGCGTACGGAAATGCGCATCGAGATGACGCCGCGATTGGCGTTCCATACGACGCCTCCGGTCGGCTCCATCGTGAGCATGCCGATGGCGTCGCGCTCCACAAATCCCGCTTTCACGAGCGCCACAGTCCCACGGGAGCCGGAAGTCTCCTCATCGGGAACCGACATGGAAATGACGCGCCCCTTCGGCTCGAAGCCGGAGCGGGCGAGGGCCCGGATCGCGAATGCCATCGCCGCGATCCCTCCCTTCATGTCCGCCGCGCCGCGCCCGTGGAGGTTTGCCTTCCTGACCACCGGCTTGAACTGCGCGCGCTCCTGCGCCGGGACCACATCGTAGTGCCCGCTGAAGTACAGCGCCCGGCCGCCGCTGCCGAAGGAGCCGGCCACACAGGGACCCTTCGCGGTGGGATTCACCGTGCGGACGGCGAGATCGAGCTCGCGCAGCCGGCGTGCGATCCGGCTGGCGCAGGGTGAATAGTTGGTGCCCGGTGGATTCTCGCTGGGGATGGCGATCAACTCCGACGCAAACGCGACCAGATCCGCGGTGTCCTGCGCGAGTTGACGGCGGACGCGCCTGGCCAGCTCATTCCTGTGCTTCGGGGTCAGCATGCGATCGAGTGGGGGTCACGAGTGGATGCTTCACAGTCCAAGGTGGGCCAGCCGTTTTCGGCGCGGCGATAACCTGGCGTGTCACGGTGCGAAAACGCCTGGCGAACGACCGCAAAAACTGCAGGGCAAGGCGCGCTCGCGCAAGCGAGCGGCTCGACGGCCGGTCGTGTGTACACATTGGAAACGGGTGGGCGAGGCGAGTCAGCGTCTTGCGATAGTTGACAGCAGTAAGGAGGAGCGGCAGGCTCGGCTCGACCGGTAGTCCCCCAGGGAGCCGGCGATACCGGGGCGGGGATACGCGACGGCAACCGGGACGGGTTATGTCACCGCGCTTTCCGCGGCCAGTTTGACCTGCCGGAGGAGGGCCCATCGAATGACCCCGCTCCCGCCCCGAATGAACCGCCAGTAGCGGAGAAAGCGCCGTCGCGTAGCTGGGTCGCCACACGCGACTCGCGTCTCGGTGCTCAGCATCGTCCGTCCGGGCTGGACCGGCCCCAGCTCGAAGCTCCAGGTTGCCCGTGCCAGGCCGGCGGGTACCGGGTCCCGGAAGGTGCCGGGGTCGGTAGGAACCAGGCCGCCGACAAGGGTCCAGAAGCGGCCGGTGAGACCAAAGATGAGTTCGGCGGGTGGCGTCGCCTCCAGCTGGGTAAAGGCGCCGGTCAGCAGGTGGCCCATCGGGCCCTGAAGCCGTGCCGCGCTCGCCGCTCGCCAGCGCTTCCACGCCTGCCTGGGCGTGAGGATGAGCGCAGGCAGGACTCGAAGTGCCATGAGTGTACGGAGGACCGGGTTACGTCCGAAATCGGTCGTCAGGAGGGCCCGGTACACGACGTCGGGGGCCGCCTGAATCTCGACCTGATGCCGCGATCGCGCGTCCCAGCTGGGCATCCAGGTATCCAGTGGCATGGCGATACCGCGGTTGGCGTAACGATCCCGCATAGGCTGCGGCCGACCACCTTACTCGGCCTTGTCTCCTTCGAAGAAGAGCGCCATCCGCTCGGCCGGCCAGGGTGTCGCCCGCCTGGTTTCCTTGTCCACATGGGCGACAGTCATCAGGCACCGCGATACCTCCTTGCCAGCGGCATCGCGCATGCTGCACTCGATGAGCGCGTCTGGCCCATCGAACTGACGGACGAAGGAGGTAATGGTCACCTCCTGATCGCCTCGGGTCGGCCGCACAAAGTCGATTTCCAGCCTTCGGACCCAGACCATGAACGGCAATGTCGCCAGCGTCCCGAGGTCCCAGCCGATGTAGTCACGAAGCCCCTGCATCCGGTGGTCGGTGAAATAGATCGCGTAGTTCCCCGTGCTCAAGTGGTCATAGGGATCGAGCTCGGAGAAGCGGATCCGGTGGGTGCTTCGAAAGACAATGGGCGACTTCGACATCCTCGCCTCCCAGGAAATGGTCGGGGGTTGCAAGCGTCATGCTGTCGGGCTGTGCTCGGTGTAGCCATGGCGCAGCAGGTCCGCCACGTGGAGCCGGGTGGTGTCCAGCAGCGGAATAGAGCCCGAGCTGCCCTCCGGGAGAATCAGGGGGAGCTCGGTCCCGCCCAGGATCACTGCCTCGACCCGGTGGGCCTGTTCGAGCCGGTCAATCACCGCCAGGAGGCCGGCGCGGGTTTCCGGGCGGAACACCCCGAGCGCCAACTCCTCGAAGTAGACCCGGTGGGCATAGTCCCGGTCTGCGGCGGCAGGAGTGTGGACCTGAATCCCCATCCGGGCGAAGGTCTCGGGGTAGAAAGTGGCTTCCATGGTGGTGCGGGTACCGAGGAGCCCAACCGAGGTGAGTCCACGAGCGGCAGCCTCTCGCGCGGTGGCCTCCACGATGCTTACAAGCGGAATGGGCGAATTGGCCGCAACTGCATCAAAGACGAGATGCGGTGTATTCGAGGCAAACGCGGCTAAGGTGGCCCCTGCGTTGGCCAGCCGGACCACCTCGGCGGTGAGGAAGGCGGTGAGACCCGAGCGGTCTCCCTGGCCGACGTAGCCCAGGAGCTCGGTCAGGTTGATGCTGTTGATGAGGACGTGGGGGTAGGTCGTGGGAAAGCGCGCGCGGTGGCCCTCAACCAGCTGCCGGTAGTAGGCGATTGTGGACTCAGGGGCGATGCCCCCGACCAGGCCGAAGATCGTCATGGGTGCCAGGGCGTCGCTCGGGCGTGTCCGTTAGTCGCTGTTCAGCGGTGGGCACCGCAGTCGGTCTCCCACTCGGGCCTCCGATGGAAAAGCTATGGCTCACGATTCAGCAAAAAGGTGCGGACCCGGGCGCGTTCGCGCAACAGACCGGTCGACAGCCGGATGGCGACGGCGCTCGAAAGCTCACAGCCGCTGCGGTGTCAGTCGTCATCCGGCAGTCAGGTGGCGAGAATTGCGAGCGCAAGAACCGGATAGTCGGGTGGCGAGGGCGATTGCAATGTTGGAGAGCACATTGCGCAGTGTCACCCTTGCCCTTCGAGGACCCGATGTCTCGTTTCGCGCTCTTTGCCCTTCTGTGTCTCCCACACCTTGCCACCGCTCAGCAGTCCGCGCCGCGCCGGCCCGCGGCATGGACCGCCGCGACCATCCCCTGGGCTGAGGTGTACCCCGATGGAACGAAGTACGCGCTGCTGGAAGGGCGCCGAGACGTTGCCGGCGAGGCATTCACCTATGCGTTCTACATCCCGGCGGGATACTGGGAGCATCATTGGCATTCCGCGGACGCGCGGGTCGCAGTCCTTCAGGGGGCACTGAAGCTGGCCTACGGGTCCGTGCTGGACTCGCTGCACACCACAAGCTACGGGGTCGGCAGCTTCGCCCTGGTGCCGGCCAACCGGCAGCACACGATGGGGGCCGATGAGCCAACTGTGATTATCGGGACGGCGGTGGGCCCATGGGCAACCCACCAGCACGGGCACTGATTGAGGCAGCCGCGGGCCTTGGCTCTGGGGCGGCATGGACCTCGCGAGCGGCTCGACGATCTTCAGGATTCAGGCGCCGGACCACCGTCTCAGTGAGCCGGTTTGAGCACCATCAGCGCCAGAGCCCCGAGTGGCGCAAGAATGGCAGCGAGTCCCCAGACCTCCCAGCGCCAGGACAGGCGACGATAGCGGTCCCCCTCCCAGGGGCCGCCGGCCGCCGCCCTGACTGCCAGCCCATGCAGTTGGCGCTGGAGGGGAGCGACCTGGAAACCGAACGCGAGGCCCGACAGAGTGAAGAGGATAATCGACTGCCAGATCCAGGGCGTTCGGAGGAGGGGAAGGTCTCCAACGATCGCGGCGCCTACACCGAAGAGCACAATGAGGAGTACACCGGGGATGGTGAACCAACGGTCGCTGCGGATGATGCCGTCCAGTGTGTGGGCCATGATGCGGGGATCCGCCGAGCGGTCCCCGTGGGCCTTCCAGAAGAGGCCGGTGATGATGTTGCCGAGGAAAAGCGCGACGGCCAGGATATGCAGGGCCTTGAGGGCGAGGTACATGAGCGCTCCGCAGGAGGGCCGAGGGGCTTACCGTGGTCCCATGTACGAGGCGCGCGGGCCGGGGGATTCAGAATGCAACGCCGGAGTCGGCGTCGGCTCGGGTCGTGCCCGGCCGGGTGGGTGTGAACCGCGAAAACAGGTGGCGGAGGTGGTGCCGGCCTCATGGGGCTAGTTAGCTGAGGCCGCCTACCCAACGCGGTCGTCGAACAGCGTCTTCCAGGCGGTGAGCCAGCTTCCCAGGGCAGTGCGCTTCATGAGAAAGACCAGGAAAGCGAACTCCAGCAGGACGAGACTGCCAACGACCGTGGGGAGGTGGGATCGCAGGAGGTCGCTCCGAGCAAGGAGGATGAGCGCTCCGGTAGTGCCCAGGATGATGAGGGACACCGGCGCCAGTTCTCGCAACGCGCGGCGGGTGGCCAGGTGAACGGATCGGATCTGGTCCGCGGGGATGTACCGGGCCTGGGCGGAAGGCAGGCGGAGCGACAGGTGATCCGTCGAGGCGGACAGGAGAAAGCCATCGACCACTGTGCCATCGAGCAGGCCGACCCTGAGGCGGACCTCAGCGCCCCGCGCTCGGGATTGGTCGAGGGCGGTCAGGGCGTTAGACAGGGCGGAGCGCCGTGCGGGCAGCATGAGTGTGGCGCGGAGCAGCTAAGCGTCTGGTTGTATGCTGCGGGCCAGGACGCGACCACGCAAGCGAGCGGATCGACGGCCGCCCGGCTCCGTCAGGTGATTGCGACGGCATCGATCTCGACCCGCGCTCCCCGGGGCAGCGCCGCCACGGCTACGGTTGAGCGGGCTGGCTTGTGGTCGCCAAAGGCCTCGGCGTAGGCCTGCTCATGGATCCCACCCGGCACGATTTCCATGGTAGCGGGATCGAGGGGGAGCTGACCGGCAGTGAACACCAGTTTTCCGTCCGATACAGCCTGGCTGTAGGGACCGTAGACTCTTGGTGCGTGGGGCGAATTGGTGGCAGTCAGTGTCATGGCAGGTTCCGGGGCGCGGGTCCAGGGTCAAGCTACTCTCGCAGGGCAACACGTGGCTCAGCGGCCTCCTGGCGCGACCAGGCAGCATAGCCGTCTATGGAGATGCGGAAGCAGCCTGCAAAAGCCGACAACGGAAGACGGAATGCGGCAACGAGGCTGGGGAGGGCAGGACGAAGGCCGATGGCCGCGGGCGGGTCGGCTTCGTCCGGTAGTTAGCTGGCCGCCAGTGACCGGTGGCCTGGGTCCGTGTCTCGAGGAGCGATGGAGCAGGGAAGCGCGTGAGGGGTGCCATGGCCGGGTGAGTCCCTGCCGGCAGGGCCGCACGACATGTAGGTTGTTCCTCATCGCTGCCCCCGACCCGCGCGAACAGCACATCTCTCGAGCCAGGAGGACGTCGGTGCCCCAAAGTGCGGCCGCCATCGCGAAGGCCAGCTACCAGCGGTGCCAGGAAGCCCCACGCTTCTTCGAAGCGTTCTACCAGAGGTTCTTCGAAGCCTGCCCTGCTGCTCGGCCGATGTTTGCCAAGACGGACTTCGCCCGACAGCACAAATTGCTGCAGCATGCGATCGGACTCCTCCTCGCGTACGACCAGCAACGGGCGGGGGGGCTGAACCTGCTATCCCGGGTTGCGGAACGCCACGGCCGGACCGACCTGAAGGTCGATCCCGCCCACTATGACGATTTCGTGGAGAGCCTGATCCGGACAGCGCGTGCGCTCGATCCACAATTCACCGAGGATACGGAGATTGCATGGCGCGAGGCAACCGCCGCTGGAGTCGCCTACATGAAGTCGAAGGCGTGAGTTGGTTGCCGCCCGGGCAGCCGGAGTAGCGGGGCCTCAACTCCGAAGCCGGGAAGGTCAGCCAGGCTGCCATGACTTCCGCCGACTGCCTCAGTGTCATGCAGTAGTCAGGTGGCGAGTGTATACAGGGCGGCATCACTCACCGGCCGATACCCGATGCGCCGATAGATCGCGTTCGAGGTCGGGTTCGCCAGATCCGTGTACAGGCAGCAGAAGCGAGTGCCGGCATCCAGCATCGTCTGGCTGAGAGCCGCCACACAAGCCGTCGCGTAGCCGCGCTCCCGCGCCGTTGGTGGGGTGTAGACCAGGTTGATCCGGACGCTGTTGGGCGTTCTCCCGGTCCACGCGGCCATCGTGACCGGATGCCGGTCCTCCCAGACGTACAGTTCGCCGCTGGCAACACGACTCGCGGCCAGGTGCGCAGGATCGCCCTGGATGGCGTCGGTCTCAGCCATGAAGGCCTGGATCCAGGAGGTGACGACAGGAAGATCCGCCGGTCGGACCGCACGGAAACGGCCGGGAGGAAGTGGATCCGGCGGTATGACGGCGGTCAACTGGTGGATGCGCTGGGCTATCCGGCGGCTGATTGGCCGACCTCGAAGGGCAGCAAAGCGCTCGACGAAGGCGCCGGCGGTGGGCTCTGGGCCCAGGATGTCCCTTATGCCGGGACAGGCCAGGTGGGCATCCTGGGCAAGCAAGTCGAGGCCCCCGGGGGAATCAGCCTGGGTGATCCCGAGCTTCGACGGGAGGGTGCTGAAGGCACAAAGCCGGATCTCTGGATCGAGGACGGCGGCGAAGTATGGAGTTGGGCTCGCGCCGGAGCTCCCGGTGGCCAGGGCGTGAGCGATGCCGAGGATGAGGTTGTTCTCGACCTCGGCCCGCAGGAGGAAGGGCTCTGCGGCAGCCAGGAACGCGGCAGGGGTAGGGTAGCGCTCGAGCTTCAGTGGTATCGCTCGCGGTAGGTGGCCGTCAGGTGCATGTGCATATCTCCGCGCTTCCTGGGTGGTCCTGGGATCGGGCGGACATTCGATGATGCGTCGCGAGGCGCGCAGGGCCGCCAATGGCAGGGCTCCTGACGTACCGGCCTCCGTTTCATGCGCAACGCGAATGGCCATGCCCGAGTCGACCGCCTCCAGCGGAGCCATGAATACAGGAGTCTCGACCCCAGCAGTCCACTGGCCCGAGGCGTGTCAGCTTCACGCGAAAGTCAGGTGGCAAGCGGGTTGGGTGATGGCCCCTGTTGAGCAAGGAACTCCTCGAAGTCCTGATCGAGTGCCGCCCGCCGCTTTCGCCAGTCCGCCCGCATCTCCGCCTCGTCCCGGATGTGGGCGTAGCCGGGCGAGACGAGCGCGGCTGCACTTTCGATGTGGAGCAGCACGACCCCGGCCACGGGATAACGCGCTGGCGCCCCTGCGAAGACCCGATGCAGCGCGTCGTTAAACACGCGACCCTCGGTATGGAGGTCGACGGGTCCCGCGAAGCGGTAGCCACGACGGGAAAGCTGGTCCACGACATTCATCTCCATGTAGGGGTTGGCGGCCAGATTGGCCCGGGTCCCGGGAGACGCGATGTCCAGGAAGAAGAGGCTGATGTCATCCCAGACCCGAATCGTGCCTTTCGGGCTGAGATTGGGACGGCCGTTGGGGGTCACCGTCGCTGCGAAGCACAGGTGAGCGGCTTGTATGACTGCCCGCATATCTGGAGTGAGGGAGACCGGCATAGGCTGGAATGGGGAGGAGTCTTGCCACCTGACGACCCCGGACCAGCCGGGGGCAATGAGCGGGAAGCAGGCCAGGAAGCGTGCGAGCGTCGTCGACCGGCGGGGCCAGCTCTCGTCGGGTACGGGCGACGGAGATTGTGGCGAACGGCGCGGAGCTGGTCGAGGGGCAACGGCATTCGAGCGCCCGGCGAACGAAGCAGCAGAGAAGGTAGCGGCGTTACCCGGAGCGTGCCAAACCCGGGTCGACGGGCGGATGCCTGCGGTCCTGGAAAACCGATGGCCGGAAAGTGTCAGCTTCAGGCGGTGGCTGGCCCGACGGCGGTTCCACAACGGTGAGCAAGGGCATGTGATCGCTCCGCGCTGACCAGTTGTCATGGGCGCCGACGGTCACGGAACTGATCCAGGGCGCCCAGGAGGCCGGGAGAAAGCAGTAGTCGATGTGATACGGCCGGTGCTGATGCCGGTATTCGAAGAACGTCGGTACGGTCTCGGAACCATGGGGCTCCGCATGGTAGTAATGGTATGAACTCGCGAGGCCCAGCGCCTCTAATCGGCGGACGAGCGCCGAGTGATTGCGGTCCCTGGGGTGATTGCGATCCCAGAGGGAGTGCGAATTGAAGTCCCCCAGGAACACGACTGGACCGCGCTCGAACCAGTGAGCGCTCAGGTCCAGGGCCCGATGTATCCCCCTCACGTACCGTTGGGACCCATCATTGCAGGCCCAGACAGCCCAGAGCAGGAAGGAGAGTGGGCCGGTGACCCTTATCGGCCGGAGCCATTGTGGTGGAGTGACCCAGGATCCGAGCGGGGCGATGCGCCAAGGCGGCTTGGCAATCACCCCAAGGCCGCCATGCCTGTTGGCACCGAACCAGAGGGTCGATCCCGGGATGTCCGGAAGTCGCGGGCACTCGGGGACAACGGCGAGATCTACGGCGAGCGCGTTGATGGCGGCGAGCTTGGTGGCCAGAGGGCCCCTGCAACAGTTCCAGGCAAGGAGGCGCAACGCGGACTCCGGTCGCATGACGGCGGCTAGAAGGTCGCCGCTTTCCCCCTCCGGGCGAGAACATGCCGGCCCACACGCATTTCCGGCCGCAGCAGCAGCTGGCCGATCAGGGTATCGCCATGAAGCTCATAGGTCCACCGAATGCTCACCCGGGCGTTGGCGAAATCCCCGTCCCAGGAGAGCCGCTCGGGCGAATAGGTCACCTCCAGATCGCCCATGGGCACGACCTGGCCCTGAACGATCTTCGCTGCGTGGAGCATGGAGCGATTGGTGTCAGGCGGAAGTGGAACAAACTCGTAGAGGACCTCTTCGTCGTTGCAGGCGGCATTCCATGGAGCGCGGACACACGTTGACGTGCCGTGCCACCACCCGAGGATTGCGGTCGGGCCTGAATCGCCCGTCTGGGTGATCGGGCTCGCGAGCAGAACGGCGACAGCGAGCGCCCCACCAATGGTGACCCTCATGCGTTGCGTCCATGGGAGCGGTTGAGGGTTGAGCACGGGAATCCGGATAGGAGCAGCCTCGAGTTGTCAGGCTGGGCCGAGAGCCGCTCCGCCCGTTCGCCCGTACGACGTCACGACAAGCTGCAGGCCGACACGCCCTCGCGCAAGGAAGCGGGCGACGGCCTGGTGGCTCTGAGCTGCGAAGCCGATGGCCGGGGCGCCTGGCCGGGCCGAACCGGGGGGACCGCGGGTGAATTGAAGGGTGGTCTCAGGCGCGGAACAGAAGAGGGCTCAGGAGGCACGCCCAGATGTAGAGACCCACGCCAAACACGGTATGGGTCATCAGGCTCTTCAGCCTGGCCCGGCCGGGAGCGGGCGTCTTGGAAGCGGCGATACCGAGCCCAAGGGATGGCTGCATGACAAGGAAGGGCACAAGTGTTGTCACAATGCCGAAAGCCAGAGCAGGCAACAGAGTCGGCCGCTCGAACCAGGTGCCGGACGCAAGAAGTACGAACACGAGGGCGAAGCCGGTGCCAATAAGGTAGTGAGCGACCCAGCCGATGGTGCATTCATGCTGTTTCTGCTCAGCGGCGGCAATACTCTCGTGCACAAAGGTCCCGCCCGGCATGTGGAGAAGCCAGCGACCGAGTAGACAGTAGCTCAGCGACTGAATGCGGAAGCCATGCCTCAAGAGCAATGCCCAAAGATCGATGACGAGAGTTGCGCCAAGTCCGATGAGGATTGCGCCGATGATGTAACGTGGTTCAAGAAGCATTGGTTGCATTCGTTTGGATGCCACAGGTGTCGACCGCGGGCTTAACTTGCCGCCAGAGACGCAAGGGCGAGCCCCAGGTGGCGGGTCGCGCAGAGTAGTAGCGGGAAGGGTCCGGCACCACGCCCTGGTGTTGTTCAAAGAAGAGTTTGCACCCTTGGCCGGAACCTGGCGGGCATTTGAATTCGGGCTTACCGAGTGGAACAGACTCGGCCGTGGGCAGGATGATACCCTGCGCGCTGAGCTTCTGCTTCTGACAAGTACTTGCCAGCCTTGGTCTTCCCGTAGTACCGGGTCCCGGCGCAGTGATGACGAAGACGGCTCCGCCCTTCTGGCTGGCGTCTAACGACTCCCACTGCATAGGCCCTAGTACCGGGTCACCCGAACGCGGACCTTGCGACTGAAGAGGGCGCCCTCGACCGCCTTCACCTCCGCCCACGCGTAGTAGTCTCCTGGCGGCAGCTTCAGCGCATCGTGTGATGGCTCCCACTGTTCGGCACCCAGCCATTGGTAGGTAATGGTGATGCCCTTCCTGGCTCCAATAGGGAGCTCAGTGAGGGTCTGGCCGCAGGAATAGATGCCAGCAGATGGCACGCGCACTGTCCGCTTGAGGTCCTCAACGTAGAGCATCACCTGGCATGTCGTCGCGAAATGCAGGACGAGAGCCGAGTCACGCGGATTGGTGAGAGTTACGGATAGGGGTTCTGGCGTACCCCGGCGCAGACTGACGTCCGAGGGGGTGACTGTAAGGCCCAGATCCGAGATGCCAGGCGACTGCCCGACGCCCTGATTCTCCGTGAAGAGGAGAAGGGCCAAGACGATGAGCAGGCGTCGCATCTAACCGGCGCCTTTGGCGGTCGCTCGCGTCGCAGCAGCCCCCTGGCTCATTCTCCTCCCATGGAAACCAGCATGCCTCGCCAGCCCCCAGCCGTGGGGACCACCCGGATGCGGGGCCAGTGCAGACCACCAGCCGGTGACAAGACGAGAAGCGCCAAGTGGAGCGTGTCGGGGAGCAGGGTGTCGCCAGCGATCCCGAATGCCACACAGGCGCGTCGGTAGGAGGGCCAGCCTGCGTCGTGGCGCTGCCTCAGGCAGTCAGCCCAGGGGCCGTACCGCACGGCCCGACCAAGCCGCGTGATGCCAGGAAGCGTCGGCAGGAGCGACTCCGCGAGCACCAGCTGCGTCGGTCGGGCATCGGGGACGAAAAAGGCGGGGGCGGGATTCGGTAACCTGACCACTCGGGGCTCGAGCCAGATGGTGTCGCAGGGCGCCAGGGCGGGGCAGAGCGCAGGGCCGGCTGGGCTACCGTGGGCCCACGGGAGGGTCGCGAGGGCTCGTCCGATGGCGGCCGGCAGGGTCCTCGGGGCTGGGGGAGCAGATCGGCATGCGAGGAGGATCAGCAGGCCGAGCATGGCGAACCGACGGGGTGTTGGAGGATCCATGATGCCCTCCGGAGAGGTATGGAGCCAGGCCTGACGTCTCGCACAAGCTGCAGGCCCAGGCCCGCTCGCGCAAGCGAGCGAGTCCACTGCCGGACAGTCTCTGGCTGAGAGACCTGATGGCCGGAGCGCGTCAGCTTCGCGTGATAGTCAGGGTGTCATCGCGCGAGGCCAGCCTGGAAGCGGCCAGGGGCGAGCTTCCTGGCAAGGCGTTTTCGCCTGGGGCAGGCGTCGCCTGTGCTACCGGGCCCGAAGCAGCCGGGTGAGGGCACGGTCCAGTGCCGCGGCGAAGGCCTGCTTGGCGCGAGCATCGTAGGGTGGGGGGCCACCGGTGACGCCTCCGGCCGTCCGGTACTGGTCCATGAAGTCCCGGACC
>Ga0210377_10002369_pt1 | contig 16572 bp, 12 predicted proteins | sample PLM4_65_b1redo_FD_155480 | JGI IMG/M metagenome (GOLD analysis project Ga0210377, IMG submission 155480) | Groundwater sediment microbial communities from an aquifer in East River, Colorado, USA - PLM4_65_b1 redo | ecosystem: Environmental > Terrestrial > Soil > Riparian zone | place: USA: East... | reverse complement strand
CGTTACGGAAGAGCCCGGCCTTCGCCCTGACCGCCGTTGCCACCATTGCGCTGGGGATCGGGTCCAGCACGGCGATCTTCAGCGTCGTCAATGCCGTCCTCCTCCGGCCGCTCCCCTATTCTGACCAGGCTCAGCTGGTGACGATATGGGGCGATCTCACGGCCCGGAACGTCATCGACTTCCCGATGCCACCCGGCGACCTGTACGATCTGCGGCAGCAGGGGACCCTCTTCGAACAGACCGCGGCGATCACCACCGGCAAGCGGCCGCTCCGGAGCGACGATGGGGAATCGGAGCTGATCCCGACGGCCGGCATCACCACCAATTTTTTCCGGACGCTGGGCGCCCGGGTCGTGCTGGGCCGCGATTTCCAGGAGAGCGACGGCACCCCCCAGCCGCCGCCCCCCGAGACGCCGGAAGGACAGGCGACCGGCCCCCAACCCCCGCGCCTTCCCACCTATGCCATCATCAGCCACGGATTCTGGCAGCGCCGCTTCGGCGGTGACCCCACCGCTATCGGCAAGCGAATTCAGTTTGGCAATCAGAGCGCTGAGGTAATCGGTGTCCTGGAGCCCAGGTTCGAGGTGCTGTTCCATCGCGGTGTAAACATCGAGCGCCGCCCCGACGTCTATACCGCGATGCGCATCGACCTCGAGAACGGCTCCCGGGTCAACGTGTTCCTCAGGGTCATGGGCAGGATGAAACCGGGCGTGACCATCGACCAGGCCCAGGCGCAGATCAACTCCCTGGTTGCGGACCTGCGGCGGCGATTTCCCATCAAGGAAACCGCCGGACTCCGCTGGCGGGTTGAGCCGATGCACGGGGACCTCACCGCCGATGTCCGTCCCACCATCGTGGCACTCATGGGCGCGGTCATTTTCGTCCTGCTGATCGCCTGTGCAAACGTCGCCAACCTGCTGCTGGTCCGTGCTTCGATTCGGGAGCGCGAGCTGGCGGTGCGCTCCGCCCTTGGCGGCAGCCGCGGCCAGCTCGTCCGACAGATGCTGGTGGAGAGTCTCACCATTGCCGGCTTCGGCGCGGTACTCGGACTCGCGCTCGCGTGGGCCGGCATCCGGCTGCTGCTGACGATCGGACCCGACAATCTCCCCCGGCTCGATTATGTCGCCATCGACCCGCTGGTGCTCGGCTTCACCGCCCTCGCCACGCTGGCCGCGGCGGTCTTTTTCGGGCTGGTGCCCGCGCTGAGGGCGTCACGAGTGGACATCGCGGACATTCTGCGCACCGGCGGGCGCAATGCGGGGCTGGCGGGCGGACGGTTTTTGCGAAGCGCGGTGGTGACGTCGGAGGTTGCGCTCGCGTTCGTGCTGCTGGTGGGCAGTGGCCTCATGATTCGCAGCTTCATCGCGATTCACCGCGCCGATCCCGGCTACGATCCGAAGGGCGTCTTCACCTTCTTTCTCCCAAACCTCGCGCGTCCCACACCCGAGGCGCGGGCCGCGTTTGTCCAGCAGCTCTCCGATCGGCTCTCCGGACTCCCCGGGGTGACGGCGGTATCTGCGGCTAACCCGCTTCCGCTCGACGGAGAGACGTCCAACGTTCGGTGGGGCCCCGAGGCGGCGGCGGCCGACCCGGCCCTCTTCCAGCAGGCAAACCTGCACGTGGTGCAGCCGGGGTACTTCGAGGCGATGCGAACCAAGCTCGTCGCGGGCCGCACTTTCGCCGCCGCGGACAACGTCGCGGGACAACACCTCGTCGTGGTGGACACTCGCCTGGCCCGGAAGGCGTTCCCGGGGCAGGCGGCAGTGGGCAGGCAGATCCTCATGCGGACCGGAGGGCCGGAGGCCGAGCCGTTTCAGATCATCGGCGTGGTGGGACACCAGCGGCATGAGACCCTGGCGGCCGACGGGCGGGAGGCGGTGTTCCTGCCCGACGGCTTCTTCGGCTTCGGCGCGACCGACCGCTGGGTCGTTCGCACATCGGGAGATCCGGTGCAGCTGGCCGGGCCGGTCCGCGCCGCGATTCGCGAGCTGGACCGCTCGCTCGCGGTCACCGACCTCCAGCCGATGCAGGCGCTGGTCGATCGGGCTCGCGCGCCCACGCGGTTCGGGCTGGTGCTGATCGGGATCTTCGCCACGATCGCGGTGGTCCTCGCCGCGGTCGGTCTCTACGGCGTCCTCTCCACCACCGTCCGGCAACGCACTTCGGAGATCGGTGTGCGCCTGGCATTCGGCGCGGAGCGCGGCAACATTCTCCGCCTCATCGTCGGGCAGGGACTCAAGCTGAGCGTGATCGGCGTCGTCCTCGGCGTCGCCGCCGCCGTCGGACTGACTCGCCTGATGAGCTCGATGCTGGTGGGCGTCGGCGCCACCGATCCCATGACCTTCGGCGCGATGATCGTGCTCTTCCTCGTGCTCGCTACGGTGGCGTGCTGGATCCCCGCGCGGCGCGCGGCGGGATTGGATCCCAACGTAGCCCTGCGCGACGAGTGAGACGCGAAGCCGCGGGGACGCGAGGGCGCGAAGTAACTGCCCGCGTCCTCGCGCGGCGGGAGGTGATGCGGGCGGTGAGGGTCAAGGGTGGCTACCTGGGCGGGATTCCCCGCAGAGAATCCCGCCCCAGCGGCGGCGACCAGCAGCCTCCCGGCGTCAATTCACCGTGATCTGCGTGATCATTCCATGAGCGATGTGGGGCTTCCCATCCTTCGAATCAGAGACGAAGCAAATGAGACCGTAGTCGCCCGGGGTCAGATCGACCGTGGCGGTGTTGACAACCCCGGTGGTCATCGGCGACGCACCACTAACGAGGGAACCCGGCGGAGGCCCCTCGGGCTTCTCGAGCCATGCCGCCATCTGCTGCACCGTCTTGCCCGGCTCGAGCTTCACGAACACGAGCTCGTGCATCTGGGGCCCGAGATTCTCGACCCGGATCACATGACGACCGGCGGCGAGAGGTCCGGTGATCTCGAAGGCATAGTCGCTGAGTTTGACGATGATGTCCGCCACCGGCATCGCCGCGGTACTGTTCCCCTGGCTGACTTCCAGGGCCTGCGCCATTCCCTTCATCACATGCGGCTTCCCGTCCGTGGACGGAATGAAGCACACGATGGTGTAGCTGCCCGGGAGGAGATCCACCGTCGCCTCTGCGGTTCCGCCCGGCATCGCCGCGTTGGGACCCCCCATGACCACGAGGTCAGCCGGGGGCGGACCGGCCAGGTTTGCCTTCTGGAATTCGGCCAGCGGCATCTTCACGAGCACCACGTGGTGGGCCTCCTTCCCCTCGTTCATGAGATGGAAGGTGGTCACCCCTGACGTAATCGTGTCCGGCGCCTGGAAGGCATAATCCGTGGCCGTCACGTGAACCAGTGCGGGAGCCGCTGGTGCCGGGGCCTCCGCGGCCTGTTCCGCGGGCGGTTCCGTCTTCGCGCAAGCGGCCAGTATAAGAGCGGGAAGTATCAGCCGGGGCCATCCGCGGATGCGCATTCGTGAGAATCCTTTTTGGGGGTTAGGCAAGCGATGATGACATGATAGGCTTTGCGGCGCCAAAGGGAAGCTTCTCACCGGACCGAGTGCAGGGTAGGATTCCGAAATGAAGCTCTCCCCAATCGTTCTGCCAGCCCTCCTCGCCGGTCTCGCCGCCTGCTCCGGTGGTTCCTCCCCCAAGGGGGTGCTCCAGTCGGTTCGATCCGCCTTCAACCCTCCCCCTCCCCCTCCCGACACGATTCCGGAGATGCTGGATTACGCCCCCGACCTCCAGGTGAGCGTGGCCGACATGGCCAAGCTCCCGGACGGCGTCCTCTGGCAGGACGTCCAGACCGGCGACACCCTCGGGGGCGTGGCGATCGTGGGCGACTCGGTCGAGATCGGCTTTAACGGCTGGCTGCCCAGCGGGGCCAAGGTCGACAGCGGATTCGCGGCGCTCAGGATCGGGACGGGGAGCATTCTCGCGGGGATCGACGCGGCGCTAGCCGGAATGACGTCAGGCGGGAGACGAAAGCTCGTCATCCCCCCCGGTTCGGCCTTCGGCCCGGAGGGGACTGGGGACATCCCTCCAAACGCGGTGATGGTCTACGACGTGGAGCTGCGCCGGATCATCCGCTAGGGTCAGCGCCCTCGGTCCTTGAAGCGAGTCTTGGCGCGCGTTTCGGCTTCGGCGGCGGCTTTCCTCAGCATTTGTTCCGGAGTGACCGGGTTCGCGCCTAGCCGGGGCTGGCCCATCTTGAGGACCACCTGTCCTTCCTCGATTGCGACGGTCACTGGCCGCCCTCCACGCACTTCGTAGGCACCCAGCACCTCCTCGCCCACCGTGGCGCCCGGTTTGACCCGCTCCTTCAGTGTGTCCCGGTCAGGGAGCCCTTCGACCGACAGAAACCGGAGTCCACTCGCGCTCTGCAGCCGGACCAGCACCGCGAATCGCGCCCCGGAGAGGTGGCGCACCGACCGGAGCTCCGTGCTCTCGGCGAGTTCACGCGCCCAGCGGAGGGCTTCGTGTTCTTGCGCGGTATACTGCGGCGCTCCGGTCTCGGGCCGATCGGGCGGTGCGGACTTGGCGGACTTGCCTTTGCGCTCCTGCTGGGCGCGAAGTCGCTTGAGGTACTCCGGTTCCTGGCTCACACGCACACTCCTGCTGGATCGCTGCAAACAAGGGGCTTTAGGATAAGCCCAAGATACCGCCCCGGAAACCCCGGCGCGCCGCCGCCGCTCAGCGGACCAGGTGCAGCTTGTCCTGGCGCTTGAGGGCCCAGCGGGGGCGGCCATCCGGTCCGACGAAGAAGTCCTCCTCCATGGCCATCCGCACCCGCTGGCCTCCCCACTCCGGCACGGCGGTCGTGGCTTGCAGCTCGCTGGAATACCACATGCCCGGGATCACCTTGTGATCGCCCCGCCCGGGCACGCCTTCCTGGTAGTCCCACAAGCCGATCAGCGGGCCCGCGCCGTGGCCGTGCATCCCGATCGGATGACTGTAGATGGTCCCATCGATGCCTTCCCGCCGCATCTTGGCCAGCGCCGACGCCAAGATCTCGTTCCCGGAGAGGCCGGGCCGAAGCTCCTCGAAAAGGATGTCCTGGAGCCGGTTGGCGCTGGACAGCGCCTTCCGGAGGCCGACGGGGGCGTCAGACTCCCCCGGCAGGAGCACGTAGGCGTTGTGCTGGGTGTCGGTGTTGAGCCGGAGCGCGGTAATGCCCACGTCGCAATGCAGCACGTCGCCGCGCTGAATCACCGGGTCGGGACCGAGCTGCTCCGCCGTCGCCCCGCGCCGCTGAACCTCGATGGAAGGCTGGAACCATGTGCCCAGGCCCAGATCGTTGATCCGCTGGCGCCAGAACCAGACCAGGTCGCTCGTGCGGGTACTGCCCGGCGTGATGGTCTTGTCCGAGAACATCTCCTCGATGGTCCGCCAGACCAGCTGCGTCAGGCGCGCGTAGAACGCCTCCTCCTCCGGCAGCCGGCCGGCAATCAGATCGACGACGAGACCTTCCACCGGCCGGAACCGCCTGGTCCACTCGGGTCCCAGGGCCTCGCTCATTCCCTCGAGCTCGCCGGACGAGAGGCCGTCGGAGAACGCGAAAGTGCGCGATTTGTCGATGCCGATCACCTTGGGATCCCGCTCCTCCAGCACCTTCTTGAGCACCTGCCACTGTTCATCGCCCCAGAGCTCGGCCTGGTTGCCGGCCACCCCGGCGGTTCCCGAGACCGGCTTGGTACTGCGAACCGCCTCGAAGAGTCCACCTTGCGACGATCCACCCAGGGCGATCCGCTCGATGCCCTTTTCGAGGCCGCGATCGTGGAACACGTAGATCGTGCGACGGCGGGCCGCGAACGTGGTCGGCGAAACGAGCGAGGTGAAGACCGGGTCCTCGTTGTATTCCCGCATCGGGACGACCCAGAGGTCGATTCCGTATTTCCGCATCAGTGGCGGGAGCAGCGTGGTGATCCGCTTTTCGAGCCACTGCTGCTGGAGATCGGCCTGCTCGCGCAGGGTGCCGAAGGGCCGCTCCGGAGCCTGCGCCGCAACCGGGGCGACCAGGAGCAGCGCCGCAGTCATCGCGAGGCCGGGCCGCGCCCGTGGCGATCTCATCGGCGCGTCGGGCCCTGCGGGCCCTCGCGATGACAGGATCGCGATCATCAGAAGGGCGTGTAGGCGGGAGGGGTGACCCCGTTCATCCGGAGGTAGGGCACCGTCTGGCCGAGGGTCCAGGGAAAATGGTCCAGCAACTCCATGAGCGCGCGAAAGCGGGGCACTTTGTTGCCGAACATGGTCACCTCCGTGAGCATGTCCGCATCCTTCACGCCGCGGACCATCGCGATGGTGTGATCCATCGCCCGCACCGCGTACTCACGAAGGGCCGCCTTGTTGTGCAGATACACAGCCGAGTCGCCCAGGGAGGGAACCGCCATCGAGCCGGTGATGGCGAGGTGCGCGATGAGGGCATCGCCCCCGGCGGTGTGCTCGATCTGCTCGGCGAAGTTCCGGACCCCCGGGGTGGGGCGGAATCCCAGCATGGAATCGGGGGCCGCGTCGATATACCGCAGCAGAGATGCCTTGTGGGTCTGCAGGACCGAGATCAGGGTGGACTGAGGCAGAAACTGTTGCGCCCCGGCCGGCACCGCGACGACAGGGAGCAGGGCCAGGGCAGCGAGCAGGCGAAGCGACCGCATGGAATCCTCCGGGGGAATGGAACGGGCAAGCGATCAGGGGCGCTCGGAAAATTGACCCCGCAGGCGGTCGGCGGCAAGCGGGCGGCTTGCGTGGCTGCCGACGGCGGGGGAGATTGGTCGATCGTTCGGCGTCTCTCTGCGGATCCCCGGAGAACCAAGTGGAACACACCCTTACGGTGACTCAGGACCCCGTCTCCCAGGGCATCGTCGCCACGATCATCATCGCGGTCTTCGTGCTGCTGGCCATGGAGAAAGCCCATCGGGTGCTGGTGATCTTCTCCGCCGTGGCGCTCCTCTGGGTCATCACCTATTTCACCCCCTGGCACCTCATCACATTCGAGGCGGCGCACCAGGCCCTCGACCTGAATGTGCTGCTCCTGCTCGCCTCGATGATGGCGGTCGTAGGCGTGCTCAAGACGACGGGGGTGTTCGACTGGGCGGTCGGCCGCCTCATCGAGCGCACCCGGGGCAGACCGGGAAGCCTCCTCGCGATGGTCGTGTGGTTCACCGGCCTGCTGTCCGCCGTCTGCGATAACGTCACCACCGTGATCTTCGTCTACCCGATGGCGATCCGGATGGCGGCCGCGACCGCGATCCGGCCGGCTGCGATTCTCCTCCCGATGGTTATTGCCTCGAACATCGGAGGAACGGCGACGCTCATCGGCGACCCGCCCAACATCCTGATCGGCTCGGGGGCCGGGCTCTCGTTTTTCGATTTTGTCGAGAATCTGACGATGCCGATCCTCTGGATGCTGGTGGCCTGCCTCTGGTTCGCCCGGCGGTATTACCGCGCCGAGCTGGCCGCGGCCCGGCCGGCCGCCGTGGCCGTCGAAACCGATGTAATTCAGCAGCCGCTTCTTCTGAAATGGGGCCTGGCGATCTCCGCGCTGATCTTTGTGGGCTTCTTCACCCACTCGCTCACCGGGATGCCGGTCGCGGTGCCCGCGGCAATCGGCGCGGCGATGATCCTGGTGGCCCAGGATCGGATTACCATGCGCAGCTACCAGCCCACCGAGGGTGAGCGGGTGCACGGGATCCTGCACGTGATCGAGCGGGAGATCGAGTGGCCCACCCTCGCGTTTTTCTCGTTCCTCTTCATCGCCGTCGGCGCCGCGGTGGGGACCGGCCTGATCGATACCCTCGCCAGTGGACTGGAGCGTTTCATCGGGTGGGGTCGCGAAAGCTTCGGGTTGTCGGAGACGGGCACCCTATTCTTTGCGGCGATGATGGTGCTCTGGGTGAGCGGCTTCCTCTCCGCGCTGATCGACAACATCCCGTATGTGGCGGTCACGATTCCGCTGATCGCCCGCCTGGTGGGTGGTCTCACCGGCGATACCGAGATTCTCTGGTGGGCCCTGTCGCTCGGCGCCTGCCTCGGGGGGAATGGCACCGCCATCGGCGCTTCGGCCAATGTCACGACGATCGGCCTGGCCGACAAGGCGGGGCATCACATCTCGTTCAACGAATTCACCCGGTACGGCGCCTCGATGGCCACGATCACCTTGCTGATGTCCTCGGCATTCATCGCCGCGCATCTGTATGTCGGGAAGATTCCGACGCTCATCGGGGGAGGCGCGGCGCTGGTGCTTTACCTGGTCTTCAAGGGGATGCGATCGGTGAGCGGTCAGCGGTAACCGCTTTCCCGCCTTCCCATGGCGTGGAGGTAGGCCCTGTCCCACGCCGCCGGCACACTCTCCCGCGCAGAATACGGCCCCGGCTGGTAACGGCTGGACCGAATGCCGGCGTGACTCTCTTCTGTAATCCGCCAATCCTGCCGATTGGTCACATCCCAGAATTCAATGGCGTCTTGTGGGTTGAAGCTCGGGTGCCCGAAGGAGTCCGGGTGGAACATCCATTCGCTCTCGACCCGCGTCTCGGTCGCCGAGATAGGCCAGAGCATGTAATAGTTCACATAGTCGGGCTGAATGCTGAGGAGCATGTTCGGCTGAACGGAGTAATAGAAGGCGCGACGGCGCTCCTCCAACGGGAGCTCCGCGATGGGAAGTCCCGCCGCCCCGCCGGTCATGGTCACGCTCACTGCCGGCTCCGAGATGATCATGTATCCGCCCAGGAACGGCCCCTCGACGAGATCATTCGCCCCGCTCTGGTACGGCATCCTCGCGGACAGCTCCGGGTGAATCACGGGGCAGTGGAGGCATTCATTGTAGTTCTGAAACACCAGCTTCCAGTTGCTGCGCACGTCGTAGGAGACGCGGTGGCCCACCTTGAGATTCGAGAGGCCGAAGCGGGAGAACCGGCCGATCAGCGGGGCGTGCGACCCCTCGAATGTCTCCGGCTCCAGCGCCAGATTCGCGAACAGAAACCCTTCCCACTCCATGATGGCGGCCTGGTGCAGCGGATAGTCGGCTTTGCTGAACCCGGCTACGTCGCCCATGTGGGGCGCGCCGATGAGCTTGCCGTCGGTGGTATACGTCCAGGCGTGATACTGGCACTGGATCGTCTCGGAAAAATGGCCCGAGTCCTGGGAGCAGAGCCGGGTGCCCCGGTGCCGGCAGACGTTGAAGAAGGCGCGGAGTGCGCCGTTGCGGTCTCGAACGAAAATCAGGCTCTCGCCCGCGATCACCCGGACGAAGTAATCGCCAGGCATCGCAAGCCGGTCGGCGCGCCCGACGCAGATCCACTGCCGCGCAAAGAGCCGATCGCGCTCCTCCTCGAATATCGCGGCGGAGTTGTAGTATTCGCCGGGAAGCGTGCGGGCGCCTTGTTTGAAAGACCCGGTTGTCTGGACAAACGTCTTCATTGCTGGTCTCCCCGTCTCTCGCGCCTGTTGCGAAGCACCTGGCGGGCGGCGAGCCACCCCGGCCCGCCGGCGATCCCGCTCCCCGGATGTGTCCCCGCGCCGCAAAGATAGAGCCCCTGGAGCGGCGTCTCGTAGCGCGATGCGCCGGGGACCGGCCGCATGAACAGGATCTGGTCGAGTGTCATCTCACCCTGAGTGGTCGCGCCTTCGGTCAAGCCGAATGCCGCCTCGAGGTCCGGCGGCGCGCGCACCACGAGCTCCCGCACCATGCGCGAAAACCCCGGTGCCGTGCTCTCGATTCCCGCGGTGACGGCGCGGCCGAGGGTCGCTCGCCGTTCCGCAGTCCAGTCCCCCTCGGCGAGGCGGTACGGGGCCCACTGCGCTGTCGCGACCAGCACATGCTTCCCTTCGGGAGCCAGACCCGGCCAGCGCATCGACGGGATCCGCACTTCGATATGGGGTTGCTCGGAAATCCTCCCATACTTTGCGGCATCGGCGGCGCGCTCGATTTGATCGAGCGAGGGCGAAAGGGAGAGGACTCCGCGAAGCGCGTCGGCCGGGTCGGGCAAACCGGGGAATTCAGGAAGCGAGTCCAGTGCGTAGAGCACCCTGGCCGAGCTGCCGCGGAATTTGATATTGCGAACGGCGAGCAGGAATTCCGGATCGAGCCACACCGGATCTACCATGCCGAGGAGCGTACTCGCGGGATCGGCGCTGGAGAGCACCGTTCGGGCGGCGATGGTCTCGCCGCTGGCCAGGATCACTCCGGTGGCGCGGTCGGCGGCGGCGGCGATTCCCGTTACGTCCGCCCCGCATCGGATGGTGACACCCAGCCGACGAGCGGCATCGGCCACCGCGTCGGCAAGCGCCCCGGGGCCCGATTTCCAATAGCCGCGGCCGCGAATCGCACCGGGCCGGACGCCGACATGCTGGTGCAGCATGACGAACGCGGTTCCCCCGGAACGCGGACCTTGCCGTATTTCCGCCGTCCCCGCCGCGCCGATCGCCACCTTGAGCGGCTCGCAGTCGAGGTTGTCGTCCAGATATTCCTGGACCGACATCGGCATGACCCGGAGCAGCTCGACCATCCCGGCGCGGCCGAGTCCGCGAAGCTTGCGAGCCATGCCAAGGAGTGGCAGCAGGTCGCGCAGTGCGGTGGAACCGATATCCGGCGGTGGAAGCACGTACAACGATTCGAGGAAGGCCGTGAGACTCCCGATCCGGGCGGCAAAGGCGGGCCACCGGTCGGCGTCGACGGGGGAGTAACGCCGGATCGCCTGAACACCCTTCGAAATATTCGCCGGCAGCGCGAGCCACGCCCGCTCTCCCGCGGGGACGGCCACCGGCGCGTCCGGAAGCATGCGCTCGAGTGCGCCGAGCCCGAGCTCCCGAGCCACCACGGGAGGAAGCCACCCCGCATCGAGCCCGAGCGGAGCGACCCGAAACCCAGGGCGAAACTCCGCCGCATTCGTCAGCCCGCCAGTCGAGTCGCTCCGCTCCACGACCAGCACCCGGCTGCCGGCTCGCGCCAGCGTGCCCGCGGCCACGAGTCCGTTCACCCCGGCGCCGATGACGATGGCGTCGTAGCTCATCCGGGTCTCCCGAGGATCTCGAGCGCGGCCAGTCGCCCCGACGCGCCCATGATTCCCCCGCCGGGATGCGTCCCCGCGCCGCACTGCCAGTACCCCTCGATCGGAGTTCGGTAGTCGGCCCAGCCGGCAACGGGCCGGAGGAAGAAGAGCTGGTGCAGCGCGAGCTCGCCGGCGAAGATGTTGCCCTCCGTGAGACCGGTGGTGCGCTCTATGTCCAACGGGGTGAGCACCTGCCGGCCGAGGATCGCTCCCATGATGTTGGGAGCGTAACGGCAGAGCGTGTCCACCACCGCGTCACCGAAGGCCTCGCGGCGCGCGTCGGTCCATCCCCCGGTCAGATTATACGGCGCGTACTGGACGAAGATGCTCATGACGTGCTTCCCGGGCGGCGCCATGCCGGGGTCGATCATCGACGGGATGACGATGTCCATGTAGGGGTTGCGCGAAAACTCGCCGTACTTCGCATCGTCATAGGCCCGTTCCAGATACTCGAGACTCGGGCTGATCGAGAACGCCCCGCGATGCTGGGGCCCGATCCCCGGGAGACAGGTGAAATTCGGCAGCTCGGAGAGCGCGAGGTTCACCTTTCCCGATGACCCGCGGAATTTGAAGCGGCGGATTCCTTCAACCACGTCACCCGGAAGCTGCGCGGGCTCCACGAGCTCCAGAAAAGTCCGGCGCGGATCGAGCCCGCTCACGACGATGGGAGCGGGGATTTCCTCCCCGCCTTCCAGCACGACACCGGTTGCCCGGCCGTGGCGCACCAGCACGCGGTCCACCGCCGCGCCCATCCGGATCTCGGCGCCGTGCGCCCGCGCGGCCCGTGCGATCGTCTCGCTGATCGCGCCGGTCCCGCCCTTCTGAAATCCCCAGGCCCGAAATGCCCCGTCGATCTCGCCCATGTAATGATGCAGGAGGACGTACGCGGTTCCGGGAGAGCGGGGACCCAGGAATGTGCCGATGATGCCGCTGGCGGACTTGGTGGCTTTGAGCGGATCGAACTCGAACCATTCGTCGAGGTAATCCGCCGAGCTCATCGTCATGAGCTTGTACAGCGCATGGAACCGCTCGGCCCCCAGGGAGCGGAAGTGCCCCGCGAACTTGAGCATCCCGCGGAGGTCCGACGGCGCGAGCGATGCCGGATCCGGAGGGACCATGCTCAGGATGGGGCGGACCGCCATCGCCATGTGGTGCATCAGCCTGCCGAACAGCGTCGCGGCCTCTGCGTCGCGCGGCGAGTGACGCGCCAGCTCCCGGCGGGTCTGATCGGGATCGGCCCAGCTGCCGAGGTAATCGCCGTTGTCGAGCGGAACGACGGTGCTCTCGAGCGGCAGAATGTGGAGCCCGTGGCGGGGAAGCTCGAGATCGCGGATGATCTCGGGGCGGAGGAGGCTCACCACGTAAGAGAACACCGAGAATTTGAATCCCGGAAAGATCTCCTCCGTCACCGCGGCGCCACCGACGAGCGGGCGCCGCTCCAGCACGAGCGTCTTCCGCCCCGCGCGCGCCAGATAGGCGGCGGTGACGAGGCCGTTGTGGCCGCCACCGATGACGATCGCGTCGTACCGAGGAGTCATGGTGGGGGGCTAACTGCCAACGGCCAACTGCTGACTGCTACCGGCTCATCGAGGCAAGCAGTCAGCGGTTCGCGGTTGGCGGCTATCCGTTAGCTCTTCTTCCTCTCAGGGTTGTAGAAGGGCAGCGGCGTCACTTGCGCCTCCGCCTGAAGCCGCTGGTGCTCGACGGTGACTTCGAGTCGCACGCCGGTACCGGGCGCGAAATGCGGGGCACGGAGATGCGCGAGCGCGAGGTATTGCTTGAGCAGCGGGGACCAGCAGCCGCTCGACGCATAGCCGATCTGGGCGCCGTCCCGGTAGACCGGTGTGCTGACCCGCCACGCCGCCGTGGGGAGTTGAGGCGGGAGGCCGGCCTTCGCATAGAGGGCTTCCAGCGAGACCCAGTCCACCGCCAGCCCCACGAGGCGCCACGCAGGCCCTCGGGCGCGCTCGGCCCGGAGCATCAAACGGCCGGTATACGGCCCCTTCTCTTCCGGAACGGTCCAGTCGAGCCCCAGCTCCAGCGGCGAGGACTTCTGCGCTTCGATCAAGGCGTGATGGGACGAATGGTAGTCGACGTCGAGCATGATCAGTCCCGCTTCGATGCGGGCCATGTCGAGCGCCCAGATGCCCGCGGGAGTGATGCCATAAGGAGTGCCGGCCTCGATCAGCGCGTCCCACACCGGCACGGCGCGCTCGGCCGCGACCCAGATTTCGTAGCCGAGATCTCCGGTATAGCCGGTTCGCGAAACGGTGACCGGTACCCCCCGAATACTCGTCTCGACCAGACGGAAGTACTTGAGCGCGGTAAAATCCGCGGGACTCACCTGCTGGAGTATCGCGCGCGCGAGCGGCCCTTGCAGCGCCAAGGCGCCCAACCGTCCGGAGACTTCCTCGATCTCGACCTCCATCCCGGCGCCATTCAGCGTGAGCCAGCGCAGATTCGGCTCGGCGCTCGTCAGGCGATAGAGCCCATCGCCGAGGCGGCTGACCGTGCCGTCATCGATCACCTTACCGTGACGGTCGCACCACGACGTGTAGAACACCTGCCCCACCCGGCATTTCGTGATGTCGCGGGTCACCATGCGATCGAGAAGTCGGGCTGCGTCTCGGCCGGAAATCAGGTACTTGTAAAGCGGGGAGACGTCCAGCAGGGCGGCGGAGCTCCGGATCGCCGCATATTCGCGGTCGTGCACCAGCTCGTATGCGCTGGCAACAGCGTGGCCGGCCCAGCGCCGCCAGGCCTGACCCTGGACCAGCGGGGCGGTGCGGATATGAAATGGGGTCGTCTTGAGCACGGTGCCCGATACTAGTCGGTCGACGGGGAGGCCGGGAGGGTCGGAGGGTTTTTCGGGGTTTCCACGGTGGACACTCGCCCCCGAACGGCTTATTTATCCCACCTGATGCGCGCCCGCTTCTGCTTTGCGGCCTTCGCCGCTGTGATCCTGCTCTGTCCCATCCCGGGCGGAGTCGCCACGGCGCACGCGCAAGACGAAGGTCCGCGCTCTCTCGTTCCCCTCCCCAGCATACCGGAAAAGCCCTTCGCAGCACTCTCGCGTACCCTGCTCGGCGGCCGCGATTCGCTGGTACAGCTGACCAAACAGCAGGTCGGCCTCAAGTACAGGCTCGGCGCGGTCAAGCCCGGCCTGGCGTTCGATTGCAGCGGCCTGGTGAAATGGGTGATGGCGGCGTTCGACCTGCATCTTCCCCGCACCGCCGCCGAGCAGGCCCGCCTCGGCATCGAAGTACCCAGGGACACGGCGCGGCTCCTCCCGGGCGATTTGCTTTTCTTCGGCCGCGGCAAACGCGTGACTCACATCGGGATTTATGTCGGCGAAGGCAAGTACGTTCACGCCGCCAACCGCCGGAAGGGTGTCATCGAGAGCGAGGTCTCGCCGCCCAACTCCCGTTGGTGGAAGGGCGCACGACGGGTGATCGTGGAGGATAGTCTCGCAGCGATGGTCCGGACCGGGACCTAGTGGCTGGATGCTGGTGACTGAAGGCTGAAGACCCAGACCCGTTGCCTGTTGTCGGGCTTACCAATACTCCCAGCGTCCCCGCGTCACCACATATACCGACAGACAGGCGTTGGTGACTCCATGGGCCAGGATGAGATCGCCCAGACTCCGGGTTCGCCGCATCCAGAGGTTGTACAGTAATCCCGCCGCCAGCCCGACATCCCACATCGACCCGTGCTCACTTGCGAAGAGCAGCGCGGTGAGCGCGAAGCTGGCGGTGGTGTACCGCCCCAGGGGGACTTCCCGAAAGTCGTCCATGTGATCGATCCAGCGGGGAAGCCATGCCCGCCAGAAGAGCTCTTCCACGATGGGTACCAGCACGGCCGCTCGGGCGAAGCGGAGTGCCAGCACGAAGCCGTCATTTCTCGCGGCCTCCGGGAGGGTTCCCTCGACCCTTCCGGTGATGCCGTTGCTGAAGAGCCAGGAATTCCGAAAGTCGGGGAGAAGAACGTCCGGGGCGATCCAGAGGGCGAAGACCCCGATCCCCAGCGCGATGCTCGTCCACCAATGCCCCACCCGGAGCGAAATGACCTGGCGGGAGAACACCAGCAGGGTGAGCGCAACCAGGGCGACCCGGAGGATGGCCTCGGTGCGCACTCCAACCGGCAGCCTGGGCCCCACGAGCAACAACCCCATGAACACCACGAACGGTGCGACGTAGGGGATCGAGGGGTAGCGTTCGGTGAGGTGCATAAGAGACGCCAACCGCTAACCGCCAACCGCTAACGATCGCTCGCGGTTAGCGGTTAGCAGTTGGCGGTTAGCTGTCAGAAGGTGTACGACACCTTCGTCAGGACAAACCTTCCCAGATTCGGCACCCCGACGAACGTCGAATAATGTTTGTTGAATAAATTCTGCACGTTCACCGAAAGCAGCATATTGCGCGCGCCGATCGGGGGTTTCCAGGTTCCCTGGATATCGAGCACCCCATAGGAATCGGTGGGCAGGAGCCGGTTCGGGTCATCCGGATCAGGAGCGCTGACATAGACCCCGGAGTTGACCGGGAAACCCTTGACCGCGCGGAAGCGGGTCTCGGCGCTCCACCCGTTCGGATCGTCCCGCCAGCCCACCGTCAGCGAACCCTTGCTCTTGGAGGCATTCAGCGCGATGTCGGTCGGTCCATCCACTTCCGTCTTCGAAAAGAAGTCCTTGTTGACGAAAGAGTAGCTTCCCGCCAGCGTGAGATGACTCCCCACCACAAAGTCCATCGCGACATCCGCTCCCCAGAGATCCACTACGCCGAAGTTGCGATAGGTCAGGAAGATATCGGGCCGGGCCGTGAGCGGCGTGTTGGTCGGCACGACGGTGCCGAGGGGAACGCCGGTGGTTGCGACCGATGTTGCCGCGGAAAGTCCGGCCATTCCGGTCCCCAGTGCGGCTGCCGTCGCGGCCGCGTTCGGAACGCCCGCCTGGGTGAAGAGTCCGGTGAGGTACGCGATCGTCGTGGTCCGGTCGAGGAACACCGTCGGCGATTCGACGATCAGGGGCCCGGTGAAATTCCGTTTGTGCTCGTACCAGGCGTCGGCCGAGATCTGGAAGCGGCCCCCCACCAGCGCCTTGTATCCGACCTCGAGCTGGTGGTTGATCGTCGGCTTGAGTCGGGCGATGTCCCGCACCTGGTCCACCGGATCGCCGATATCGATGAATTGTCGCGTGGTGGAATTCAGCAACCGCAGCTGGGTTCCCACCTGGGTGGTCGGTGGATTCGACTGCATCAGGGGGCAGAGCGGGCCCGCCGACGCGCACACCGCGCCCACCGCGACCTGCCAGAGCAGCGCCGCGTTGGCGGGAAGCAGCTCCGGAGTGCCGGCCGGCAACAGCGGCTGGAACGGTGTCCTCATGCAGAGGCCATTGCCGGCGCCCCCGGGGCACCCGCCGTTGACCCGAAATTGGAAGCCCTCCTTCGGCACCCCCAGGGCGCGGACGTCATACCGCAGCCCCCCGCCCAGCGGAATCTGCGTTGCGACGATGTCGAGGAAGAGGTTGTTGTTGCTCGGCGTCGAGAAGGCGCGGTTGAAGGTGACGCGG
>Ga0210377_10002368_pt1 | contig 16581 bp, 16 predicted proteins | sample PLM4_65_b1redo_FD_155480 | JGI IMG/M metagenome (GOLD analysis project Ga0210377, IMG submission 155480) | Groundwater sediment microbial communities from an aquifer in East River, Colorado, USA - PLM4_65_b1 redo | ecosystem: Environmental > Terrestrial > Soil > Riparian zone | place: USA: East... | reverse complement strand
CCTGTTCATCGTGTTCATCATGGCTATAGCGAAGAAGTCCGACTTCCCGGTGGTGCCGAAGCCGGATGCGCTGTCACAGAGCCTCGGTATCATGGGCATTTACCGTGAGGAGTCGCTCGGCAAGGACGTCGAGTGGACCGTCCATAAGACGCCCACGGCCCTTGCCCTGTTCATCGTGATCGGCATCATGGCCGGTATGTTCGGTCTCGGCGCCGGCTGGGCGAATGTGCCGGTGTTGAACCTCATGATGGGCGCGCCGCTCAAGATCTCGGTGGCCACGAGCAAGTTCCTGCTCTCGATCACCGATACTTCGGCCGCCTGGGTGTATTTGAACCAGGGCGCGGTGCTTCCCATGATCGTGGTGCCGTCCCTCGTGGGCATCATGCTCGGCTCCATCGTGGGCGTAAAGATCCTCGCCAAGGCGAAACCCAAGGCCATCAAGTGGATGGTAATCGGACTCCTGCTCTTCGCAGGACTCAGGTCCCTGCTCAAGGGACTCGGCATCTGGCCATAGGAGAAAGAAAAAATGTCAAACGAAAAGACCAAAGCATCGGAAGAGCAGATGGCGTACGCAGGCGTCCTCAATATCGGCATGTGGTCCGGACTGGCCCTGCTCATCGTCACCTTCTTTGTCTACATATCGGGCGTGCTGCCGACCTTCGTGCCGATCAATGACCTGCCGCAATACTGGACCATGAGAGTGCATGACTTCAACGTCGCCCTTCACGCGCCCACGGGCTGGGGCTGGGCGCCGCTGATCGGGAACGGTGATTATCTTAACTTCATTCCCATCGCGATACTCTCGGGCCTCACGATCCTTTGCTATCTCGTGATCCTGCCGATCCTGGTCAGAAAGAAGGACACGCCCTATGTCGTCATTGCAATCGTGGAAGTGCTGGTACTTTCTCTGGCAGCGAGCGGACTCCTGAAAGTAGGCGGGCATTAATCATATTCGGAACGGCATCTGAAAAAATACTATCGAGGGGCGGCTGAAAAGCCGCCTTTTTTGTTGGTTCTGCCATCGCAGACGGGAAAATGGCGGGCGCCCGATTTCATCAGGCAGATCTCCTGAATCACGAAAACATTGACATGCTCCATGAGGATGGCATATAATTAGAACAAATAATTTATAGAAACGTTTTTTTGCGGACTGACGCGCCCGAAATGCAACACGTGGTGTTCGGGAAAGTAGGCTAGCGGTGAGCATTTATAAAGTAAATGCTTTTGCTAGCTTTTTTTATTTCATCGTTAAGGAGGTCTTCTTGGAAGTCTCGGATTTTTTTCTCAAACTGCTTGTTATTCTTCTTTCAGCCAAATTCTTTGCTGAGGTCTTCAGCAGACTGAGCATCCCATCAGTTCTGGGTGAGGTAGTCGCGGGGCTAATTATCGGACCTAGTGTTCTTGGTTTCGTGTCTCCCGATGCGACCCTGCATCTGATCGCTGAGATCGGCATCTTGCTGCTCCTGTTCGAAGTGGGGCTCGAGACCGACGTGGGCCAGCTCGTGAAGGAAGGCCTCCGGTCCACGCTGGTAGCGGTCACCGGCGTCGTCGTGCCCGGCGCGCTCGGCTTCTGGACGTCCTATCACTGGTTCGGGATGGCAATGATACCTTCCCTCTTCGTGGGAGGCACGATCGTGGCCACAAGCATCGGCATCACGGTGCGGGTCTTGAAGGACCTGAACCAGCACAACACACGGATGGCGAGGATCGTGCTGGGCGCCGCCGTCCTGGACGACGTGATCGGCGTCGTGGTGCTCGCAGTGCTCTATGATTTCGCCGTCAAGGGAACGGTGAGCGTCTACGCAACGGCGCGAATTCTGGTTTTCATCACTGCATTTCTTCTGCTTGCTCCCATTTTGGCCAAGCTTTTCGTGCCGCTCATGGCCAAGGCGGCGTCCTCAAGCAGGACCAAGGGCATGATCCCCACGATCATCATTTCTTTGATCCTGTTGATGGCTGTTATATCCCATGGCGTGGGTGCCCCGGAGATCCTGGGGTCCTTTGCCGCCGGCATCGCCCTGGCCCGGCGTTTCTTCCTTCCCCTTGGCGCGAGCATCGACCACTACAGCCATCAGCTTGCGGAGCAGATCGAGGAGAGCATGACGCCCATCATCGACCTGTTCGTTCCGGTCTTCTTTGTCATGGTGGGGGTCTCGATCAATCTTCGGGCGATCGACATGACCTCCGGTTCTTTCTGGGTATTTGCAGGCGTCCTCACTGTCGTTGCCGTCTTGAGCAAAATGGTCAGCGGCGTATGGGCTCCGGGCGATTTTCGCGAAAAGCTTTCAACGGGTGTTGCCATGGTCCCCCGGGGCGAGGTCGGTCTTATCTTTGCGGAGGTGGGCAAAAGGAGCAAGATATTTGACGATGCGGCCTATGCCGGAGTAGTCTTCGTCGTGGCGCTTACGACCCTGCTCGCGCCGCTTGCCATGCGATACGTAATGGAAGAGGATGTTAAAAAATAACCATATATTCGTGATGGTCTCGTAAGAAGTTCCCACTGCTGTCATTGCGAGGAGCGGAGCGACGCGGCAATCTCGATTTTCAAGCTGATGCGAACTACGAGATTGCTTCGCTACGCTCGCAAAGACGGCTTTCTTGACTTTTTACGAATGCATCATCCGTAGGTGAGACAAGCTGGAAATATAAGGGGGTGAGAAGGAACATGATTACCGGCATCCTTATTCTGGCCATCATCGGGATGGTGACTTTGTTTTCGATTCAGAATGTAACGACAATCAGCGTATCACTGCTGATCTGGCGTTTCGAGACAACGTTGCCGGCGCTTATTTTTATCTCAGTCCTTCTCGGCGTGATTGTGGAGCAATTAGCGCGGAAGTGGGCAGCGAGACGGAGCGGTAAAGTCAATAAATCGTAGTGCGTCGGAACGGGTGCTGCCGCAGGTTGATTGTTCGGTTCTGACAATCAAACCCGACGGTTTCGTCACGCCGGTATCCTGCGGTGAAGGACGAAAAAGAAAAAGAGGCGCTTAATACTGCGGTGTGAAATAGGGCATAAATACAATCTGCGCGTCAAGGAAATTATATATGGTTGTAACGTGGTTTGAGTTTGCCCTGTGCTCGGCGGTCATCATTTACTGCGGGACGAAACTGTCGCGCTATGGGGATGTAATCGCGGAAAAGACAGGGCTTGGGAGAGCGTGGATCAGTCTGATCCTGATGTCCGGTGTCACCTCCCTGCCCGAACTGATCACGGGGGTCAGTTCCGTGACGTTCGCGGATGCTCCGCGGGCTTTTCCGCGCGGAACGCGCTTTTGTTATAGTTCAATTTGTTCTCAGTAACCCCGCCGAAGGCGGGGCACTCTATCCACCGGGAGGTATTACAATGGATCAGCAAAAAATTCCCAAAATGGTTGCACTCGGTATTCTGGCGCTTCTCGGTCTTATGCTTGTCATGTCCACGTACTTTGTGATCGACGCGGGCGAACGCGGGGTCATACTCCGATTCGGCGCGGTGAACCGTGTGGTGCCAGAGGGGCTTCATTTCAAAGTCCCCTTTATGGAGGACATCGTCCGCATGACCGTGCGAGTTCAGAAGACCACCACCAAGACCGAAGCCGCCAGCCAGGACCTGCAGATTGTCCAGTCCACCATGGTCCTGAACTACAGCCTCCAGCCGGACAAGGTCGGCGATACCTACAGGACCCTCGGCCTGAACCAGGACGTGTCGGAGAAGATCATCAATCCCAGCATTGAAGAGAGCTTTAAAGCAGCAGCAGCGCGGTACACAGCCGAGGAACTGATCTCGAAACGCGAGGCGCTCAAGACCCAGGTGCGGGATTATCTCCGCGACCGTTTGGCGCCTTTCGGCATCATGGTGGTGGAGCTCTCGATCACGGATTTCCAGTTCTCGTCCAAGTTCAACGAGGCCATTGAATCGAAGCAGACCGCCGAGCAGCACGCGCTCAGGGCGAAGCGGGACCTGGACCGGATCAAGGTGGAGGCGCAGCAGAAGATCGCCACGGCCCAGGCCGACGCCGAGGCGCTTCGTCTCCAGCGCCAGGTGATCTCGCCTGACCTCATCAAGCTGCGCCAGATCGATGCCCAGATAAAGGCCATCGAGAAATGGGACGGCAAGCTGCCGAACGTGACCGGCGGCGCTGTTCCGTTCATCCAGGTCGATGAAAAGAAGTAAAGCGCGTTGAAGCGGGGACAGGCTGCATTATCGTGTACCTCCGGAGGATGTCGCGATCTATAAAAATAAATAAGCATGAGGGGGAGAAACCGGCTTGATCAGTAATTGACAGGGTGGGAAGATGCCTGATCATGCCGGTATCCGTTAAGCTAAACGATGAATCCTATGATAGAGAAAATCATTACGCCCGCTGCCGTATCGCTCGGGTTCGTTGTGGCCCTGCTGGTCGTCAGGTCGGCGGCGTTCCGCATCCTGCACCGTTGGGCCGAGAAGACCACGACAAAGGTCGACGATTTGATCATAAGATCGATCAAGGCGCCCTCGATCTTCTGGGCGGTTGCGCTCGGCGTCTATCTCGGCATAGCGCTTTCCGACCTTCCTGCGCGGTATTCCCTGGTGATCGGTAGAGCGATCAATGCGCTGCTCATCCTTTCCGTCACGATCGCCCTGGCAAGACTATCGGGTAAAGCACTCAACCAGTATGTAAAAAATTCGAACCTCCCTATTCCCACAACCGGGCTCGCCAATGGCGTAATGCAGGGCATCATCTACTGCATCGGCATTCTGATCGTTCTCAGCCTGCTCGGCGTTTCCATCACCCCTATGATCACCGCCCTCGATGTGGGCGGGCTTGCCGTTGCGCTCGCGCTCCAGGATACGCTCGCAAACCTTTTCGCCGGCATCCATGTCCTGACGGAAAAATCAGTCAGGGTCGGCGATTTTATAAAGCTGGAATCCGGCCAGGAGGGCCATGTCGACGATATCACATGGCGTACCACGCGGGTCCGGATGCTTCCGAACAACGTCGTCGTGATCCCGAACAGCAAGCTTGCCCAAAGTGTCGTGACGAACTACTATCCGAAGGCATTCGAATTCAAACAGTGCGTCACCATCCTCAAGTTGACCGGTAAAAAGGCGAAGAACCTGCGCGAGCTGAAGGATGTCCTTGCAGAGGTAGGCGAAGGGGCGATCGCCCGCCACATGTTCCAGTCTATTCTGAAAGGACACATCATGGAATATAGGAACGACTTCGCGCACTGAGCGGGAGAGAGCATAGAGGAACGGGCGCTGGCGGAACGTTTGTCATCGATCCCTTGTAAATCTAATATGTTCAATTCCGGCGGCGGGCGCATTCTCGGCTTAGAATTAATCGTTTATTGACATTTCCTTCATGCTTATTGTTGTGGTTGTGATACTGCTCTTAACGACGCTGTTCCTTGTCGTAGCAGCAGATTTTCGGGCGCGAAAACGCCGCCTGCTGCAACGCCGTGCTCCGGAAAGCCCGGAGCGCCGGGAGTAATAGCGTTTTCTTGCTTCAAGAAGGGTTGCCATGAAATCTCTGGTAAAGGGGCTGTTCGAAGATCATTTTGCGAACGGCGAAGGGCTCATCGTGGTGTCGAACAGGGAGCCCTACATCCACAAAAAAGCGGGATCGGGCATCAAGGTCGAGCGACCTGCGGGCGGGCTGACCTCTGCCATGGACGACGTACTGCGGGCGACCGGCGGGACATGGGTGGCCTGGGGGAGCGGCAGCGGAGATCGGGACACGGTGGATGATCGCAGTCATATCCAGGTCCCTCCGGAAAATCCTACGTATACGCTTAAGCGTGTCTGGCTGAGGCCCGGCGAGGCGGATAACTACTATCACGGGTATTCAAACCAGGTGCTCTGGCCCCTCTGCCACATCACCCTCGACCGGGTCTACTACCGGAAAAAGTTCTGGGAGGATTATAAAAAAGTAAATTGCCTGTTTGCAGACGCGGTCCTCGAGGAGGCTGACAAGAACTCCGCCGTCTGGATACATGACTTCCATCTCTGTCTGGCTCCGAGGCTGCTCCGGGAGCGCAGACCGGAGATGACGGTCGCGCATTTTTGGCACATCCCCTGGCCCGATTGGAGCGTTTTCCGGGTGTGTCCCCAGTCCGGTGAACTTCTCGATGGTCTCCTGGGTAATGATCTGATCGGATTTCAGATCCCGCTCTTTGCGAGGAATTTTTTGACCTGCGCCAGGGAAAGCCTCGGGGCGGAGGTGGACGACCGGAATCTGACTGTCGCGTACAAGGGCCATACCACGAAGCTTAAGGCATTTCCCATCAGCATAGATTTTGATCGCTTCAACTCCATGGCGTCCTCGGCGCGGACCGTCAGAATGATGAATAATATCAGGGATCGGTACCGTCTTGGTCAAGGATACATCGGCATCGGTGTCGACCGCCTTGAATATACGAAGGCGCTCATCAAGCGACTTCAGGCCATTCATCTGTTCTTCGATCGTTACGAAAAGTTTCGGGGGAAATTTACCTTCATCCAGATAGCCGTGCCCACGCGGATGAAGGAGCCGTACATCAGTTACAAACAGACCGTGGAAGAACTCATCGCAAAGATCAACGGGCGGTATTCCCGGCAGGACTGGCGGCCGGTCGTCTACCTGGACGAAAAGGTAGAGCACGAAGACCTTGTCGCGTTTTACCGGATGGCCGATGTGGCCGTCATCAGCTCCGTGTACGACGGCATGAATCTCGTTGCCAAGGAATATGCGGCCGCGCAGGCGGACGAAAAAGGCGTGCTTATCCTGAGCGAGCTCGCCGGCGCGGCGGAGGAACTGGAAGGCGCGCTCCTCGTGAATCCTTACGATATTGAGGGGTTCTCCGACAGTATTTACAAGGCGCTCACGATGCCTCAGAGCGAGAAGACGGCAAGGATGGCGGCGCTACGGCTCCGGATCAAGGAGAATGATATTTACCGTTGGATTTACGGGATAATTCACGATATCGTGACGGTCTCCTCAGTAAAACGCAACCAATGCTGCTATCTTTTCGACCACGTAAGTGAACTGCGGCAGCGGTCGGAGCGCCAAAAAATGTTTCTGTTCCTCGATTACGACGGGACCCTCGCGCCTATCGCGGAATCTCCGGACAAAGCGCAAATGTCGGAGGAGATGCGTTCCCTCCTCATGCGTGTAAAAGAGCGTATGCTTGTAGCTGTCATAAGCGGGAGAAGCCTTGCGGACCTGAAAGAACGAGTCGGTATTAAAGACATGCTCTATGCGGGAAACCACGGCATGGAGATATGGGATGGCGAAACAACGGCAGCCAACCCGCGGTTAATGGACAACCGTCAATCGCTGATAGAACTTCTGGAGAAGTTAAAATCCTCACTCTCTCACATTAAGGGCGTGTTCATCGAGGACAAGGGGATAACCGCGAGTGTGCATTTCAGGACAGTGCATGCCCGGCACTGGGGTGAGCTGTTTGATGTCTTCAAAAGGATATCTACGCGGTACGAGCATTTTTTTAAAATCACGCCCGGCAAAAAGGTTTTAGAAATACGGCCGCTCGACGCCTGGAACAAGGGAGATGCGGTATCGTGGATGCTCGAAAAGTTCGGCGCGGGAACGCTCCCCGTTTATGTGGGCGACGATATAACCGATGAAGACGCATTTCGCGCGCTCAAGAGCAGCGGCATCTCCATCGCCGTCGGCGGGAGCCATGCCGCGGATTATTGCCTCAAAAGCCAGGAAGAAGTGAAGGCGTTTCTTCAGCTAAACTTGAATTGAGTGGAAAGCAGAAAGCATTGAGTTTCCCTTTCTCAGCGGACGGTCAAGCTTCGAGAAGAGAAAACAGAAAAAACATGAGCAAGTCATTCGAATTCAAACAGTGCGTTACGATACTCAAATCCACCGGCAAGAAAGCGGGGAGCCTGCGCGAGTTGAGAGACGTGATTTCCTCGATAAGCGCTGAGTCCCTCATCCATCACACGTATCAGTATTATTTAAAAGGCATGATTCACGAATACACGAACGACTTTGCCCAATGGGCCGGGGAGAGCCTTGAAGAGCGGGCGCTTGCGGAACGGCTGTCGAACATCGATCCCTACGACTTCAGCGCTGTCGAGGACATCAGAAAGGCGCTGGTGAGCGCCGTCGACGAGCACCTCGAAGGCTTTCCCGAGCCCCGTATCGCCATGCCGGGAGACGAGTTCTTTTTCAACGAGACCGTCACAATCGTTTTCCCCGCAGGCATGCGCGCACGGAATCTTGCCGAGTTTTTGATGGCCGTCAAATACGCGGACGGCAGCTCGCTGTACTACCACTTTTTCGACGCGAGGCAGCGCCTCGGGGGCTTCGATGATTTTTCAATATGGTTCGATGAAGCGCTCGGGAAAAACGTCCTGGCGAAACGCGTGCGGCTGATCGACCCGTTCATGCACAGCCTTGAGGGCATCCGGGAGCGTATAGCCGCGGCAGTTGATGACGAAGTGCGGCAAGACATGGAAGCAGCGGGTGTATCTCCATGATCGACGAATACAAAGGCATATCGCCGAAAAGCGACCTGGCGCTTCTCCGGAAGCTGGGGGAAGCCTTCAAGGGGAGATCGTTCCTCCATATCAACTCCACCCGAGAAGGCGGCGGGGTTGCCGAGATCCTTCACCGCATGGTCCCTATTCTCCTGGACCTCGGTATCGACGCGCGCTGGGAGGTAATCAGGGGAGACGCGAAATTTTATGAGACCACAAAGAAGGTCCACAACGCGCTCCAGGGCAACGAGGAACATTTTACCGCAGAGATGTGGGACCATCACTTTGAGGTGAACAGGAGCAATGCTGAAAAGCTCGACCTGGATGCGGATGTGGTCCTGGTCCATGATCCTCAGCCCGCGCCGCTCGTGGAGTTCAGGAAAAAAGGCGCCTGGATCTGGCGCTGCCATATCGACGTGTCGAATCCCCTGCCCGATGTTTGGAATGCCCTCAAGCGGTACAGCGAGCACTACGACGCAGCCGTCTTTTCCGTGGCGAAGTTCGCCCGGTCCATGCCTGTTGACGAGTTCATCATACCGCCGTCCATAGACCCGGTGAGCGACAAGAACAGGGACCTCACGGATGAAGAAATAAACGAGACGGCGAAGAAGTTCAATGTCCCCCGGGACCGGCCGATGCTCCTTCAGGTTTCGCGTTTCGATGTTTTCAAAGATCCCATCGGCGTGATCAAGGCTTATCGCATGGTAAAAAAGTACAACGACTGCGTGCTGGTCCTGGCCGGGAGCCCTGCCACGGACGACCCCGAAGGCGAGGCGGTCCTGGCTGAAGTGCGCGAGTTCGCTTCCGGCGACCCGGACATCATCATCCTGCTTCTGCCTCCCTTCAGCGACAAGGACATCAACGCGCTCCAGCGGCTGGCGACGGTAGTGCTCCAGAAGTCTCTGAAAGAGGGCTTCGGACTCACGGTGTCCGAGGCCATGTGGAAGGAGAAACCCGTGATCGGCGGGGCCGTGGGCGGCATCCCGATCCAGATCGTGCACGGGGTCACGGGCTTCCTCGTTCATTCCTCCGAGGGCGCCGCGTTCCGCATTCGCCAGCTCCTGAACAATCCCGACATGGCGAAGCGCATGGGAGAACGGGGCAGAGAGTACGTGCGGAATAATTTCCTGATCACGCGCCAGGTGCGGGACTACCTTGCCGTATGGTATGCCATCGAGAACAGAGGGAAGAATGTGCTCGAATTGTAGCGCGGACGGGCCGTGAAGATTTTTGATGAAAACGTGAAGCAGGCGGCGCCCATCTTGGAAAAAGGATTTTTTTATGGTTTTGCTCTGGATAGAGTTCATTCTATGCTCGGTGGTCATCATTTACTGTGGGACGAAGCTGTCACGCTACGGGGACGTGCTCGCCGAAAAGACAGGGCTCGGCAGGGCCTGGATCGGGCTTGTCCTCATGGCAAGCGTCACGTCCCTGCCGGAGCTTATCACGGGTATCAGTTCGGTCGCTCTCGCACATGCGCCGGACATCGCGCTCGGGGATGTCATGGGCAGTTGTGTATTCAACCTGGCGATTATATCCCTCATGGATTTGCTTCACGGTCCGCAGCCGATATTCTCCAAGGCCGAACACGGGCACATTCTCTCCGCCGGTTTCGGTATAATTTTGATCGGTATTGCGTCCGTATCTATCCTTGCCGGTGGCCTGGTCCCGTCTCTGGGCAGTATCGGCCTGTATACACCCGCGCTCATTGTGATCTACGGCATCGGCATCAGGAGCGTATTTCTGTTCGAAAAGAAAAAGATCGTGAAATTCGTGGACGAAATGGCTGAGGCTGTTCACTATGAAGAGGTAACTACAAGGGAAGCGGTGATTATGTATTCCCTGAACGCCGTCTTCATCATAGGCGCGGCCGCCTGGCTGCCGTTCCTGGGCGATCACCTGGCCACAGCGACGGGACTTGGGCAGACATTTTTCGGGGCCGTCTTCGTGGCCATGACGACGTCGCTTCCGGAACTGGTCGTATCCATTGCCGCCCTCAGGATCGGCGCGGCTGACATGGCCATTGCAAACCTCTTTGGTAGCAATATGTTCAATATATTAATTCTGGCGATCGACGATCTTGCTTACACGCACGGCCCACTGTTCAGTGCGGTATCGCAGAATCATGCGATCACCGGGATGATCGCCGTTATCATGACAGGCATTGTAGTCGTGAGCCTGATGTACCGCCTGGAGAAGAAAACGGCTTTGCGCATCGGATGGGACGCGCTCGCGCTTATTCTTGCCTATCTCGTGAACATCGCTCTTTTGTACCGGCTGCGGGGAAGGGGATAGTGGGCCGGATTGTGATCGTTACAGACTTTGACGGTACGCTGCCGCATCCGAAAACCTACGCTGTTCGTGGTGCTGTTATTAAACTTGACAATTTGCTTGAATACGGTTATTACTTTACTACAATGAACAAGCGAGGTAAATTCATAAACATATTGGTTCTCAGTATTTATATCTTCTATGCAACTTTTCCTCTGTTATATGCCACGAGTGGCGCGAATGCAGAGGAGGCGGATTATGCTTACGCTTCTCCATCAACGGTTCAACGATCAATCCTGGAACAAAATCTGTTGTTGGTTTCTTCCGGCGAACAGGATGTTGATTCTCCTTTAGACCCTGCCGCACATATTCTGCTGAAAAAGAAACGGGCAATTGCGACCTCCTTTAAGGAGATAGTACCAAAATTAATTTCGCAGTTCGTTAAATTTTCCGATTTCGAACCCTCTTTCCAAATAGCATTTGTTTTCATGCACATCCCTTTTGACACCCTAAACTGTCCAAACGGATTTACCTACTATCATTCGGGCATATCGCCCCCCTCTGCCTAACCAAGCCAAGTCTTTCCCATAAGCCCTGATTCCGCTCGGAATAAGACACGGACACAAATTGCGTTCTTTTACTGCAATAATGTTCCCGCTATTCTATGGAAGGATGCTCTCGGGCATCGTTTTATTACTGCATCTTGCGGCGAACAGCGAACTTCGATAATCATTAATGGAGATGAAAGATGAATATCTTTTACCCTGAATATGCATTTCTCCTCATCGTTGTCGTGATTGCGGCATGGCACATATTGAAGGACGTGGCTGACGGCGACGGAAGAAAAAAAAGGCGGAGACTCGCTCGCGACGGCATGTCCGATAATGAAAAAAAATCAGATAAGCAGGGAAAGGAGAGGGCCAGTTCGTAATGTCTTGTAAAAAGCCTGGAGGCAAATCAGTTTCAAAAAAAGGAGTTTGTTCATGCCGAAATTTGTCACGAGATATTTTTTTTCAGCCTTCACGATTTCTTTATTCATTGTGCTCGCCACCGGTTGTTATTCTCCAAATGTTTCAATTGCCCGCAAAATAGACGGAGAGCGTGACAGCGCAATCCCGAGGACAATTCCCGTTGATGCCGATGTTCTGTCAACAAAATCCGTTTTTAGAGAGGAAGAAGGCGCAGGTGCGATGCAGGAGGCGGTCTCTTCCATCGAAAATGTCGAAAACGACGAAGCTTCCTCAACCGGAAAAAATGAAATCGGCGAACAATCCTCCCTGGAGGCTGCCATGGATTTAACAGAAACGGCCGACGAATACTGGGTTGACGGAGATGTGGAGAAGTCGCTCGAAGCATTGGACCAGGCGTACGGGCTCATTGTGGGAGTGGACTCCGGGGGCGATCCCGAGCTGATCCGGCAGAAGGAAGACCTGAGGTATGCTATCTCGAAGAAAGTTATTCAAATTTACGCCTCGCGATATACTGCCGCAAAAGGAAGCCACAAGGCTATACCGCGCATCATGAATAAGTATATCAAGCGTGAAATCGAGCTGTTTAAAAATAAAGAACGACGGTTTTTTAATGATGCCTATAAGCGTTCGGGGAGATTCAGGGCGGATATCGTCAAAGCTCTTAAGGAAGCGGGTTTGCCTGAGGAACTCTCGTGGCTTCCTCTTATAGAAAGCGGGTTTAAAGTCAAAGCGTTGTCCCGCGCCCGTGCCCTCGGCCTCTGGCAGTTCATCCCTTCTACGGGGTATAAGTTTGGACTTAAGAGGACAAACTGGATCGACGAAAGAATGGACCCGGAAAAATCTACAGCAGCGGCGATCGCCTATTTAAAGGAATTGCACGCCATTTTCGGAGACTGGGCCACAGTTCTTGCCGCTTACAATTGCGGCGAAGGCACCGTCCTGAGAGCCATTCGCAGGCAAAAGATCGGCTACCTCGATAATTTCTGGGACCTCTATGAACGGCTCCCTTCTGAAACAGCACGGTATTATCCGCGCTTTCTCGCCGTGCTCGCAATATTGAAGGACCCAGCCCGTTATGACATGGTGCTCGAAAATGCCGACACCTCCCCTGAATTTGAGGCCGTGACTGTTCAGAGGCAGTTCCATCTAAAGACAATAGCGGAGAAGCTGGCTGTCTCCTTCGAGGAGATGACTGCATTGAATCCTGAGCTTCGCCGTCAGATTACACCCGCAGCTCCTTATTCTCTCAAGGTTCCTGCCGGGAAAGGTCGGATAGCGCTTGAGAGCCTCGATAAATTGCAGGCACCGTCGTTTCTGAAAAAGGGGTATGTGTTTCACCGTGTAAGAAGAGGGGAAAATCTGTCGCTCCTTGCCCTGAGGTACCGCACGAGTATCAGTGCGATCGAAGATTTGAATAAATTACGCCGAACTTATGTCCTGCAGGTGGGACAAAAACTGAAGATTCCGCAAATGGGAACCTAGAAATAGAACGTGGTTAGGTACTACATCCTTGAACTGCAGCGACAGTAATAACGATGCATCGCATGCATCGAAACTCATGGGAGGATTCGATATAAACAGGTTAAACAGGAAGAGTGCATGGTATTTGATGGCTGTATTATCAATCGGACTGCTGGCTCTATGGGGGTGTCCAAAAAAGGCCGACATAACCGCGACACCGGAGACACAATGGGAAGAGGCCCCGACTGCAAAACAAGCTCCACCCGAGCAAAAAGCGATGTCTGAGGCCGAGGAAGCCAGGGAGCGGGCCGCAGCCGCAACCGCGGACCTGCAGCCTGTGTATTTCGATTTCGACCGATCTTTTATCCGTGATGAAGCGAGAGAGGTCATGAAAGCGAATGCAGAATGGCTCAAGGCTCACCCGCAGGCGAAGATCAAGATCGAGGGCAATTGCGATGAACGGGGGACCAGAGAATATAACCAGGCCCTCGGCCAGCGGCGTGCGGCAAGCGCAAAGAGATATCTTACCGATATGGACATTTCCGGAAGCCGTATGTCGCTTATCAGCTACGGAAAAGAAAAACCGGGTTGTACCGAAAGCACCGAAAGTTGCCGGCAGAAGAACAGAAGAGCTGACTTTGTCGTAGTATCGGATTAAGTGTTTGTGTAAAGGGAAGTTGGCAAATTGCCTGTTTAGAGACGACGGAAAAAACGATACTCGGGAAGAGCGGGAAACAGGCGGTATCCTCCCGCTTGTAGTAAGCTGTAGCACTGTTTCATTTAGGGTGTCGAAGGTCTGCCATTCCTTCGGCACCCGGTTCTTTGTGGTTCTCGCTGGGGGGGGAAATAGGAGGGACTGGATATGGATATGAAGAAAAGTAAGTTTGCTCTTGTCATTCGTGGTTTTGGTAGTGATCTCGCATATGCTCTGGACAAAAGGTGAGTCATGCTGATCATCTGCATTGCTTTAACGATATTTTACATTCGCAATTACTCTCGCCGCGTTAAAAGCCGGCCTGAGTATGGTCGACAGCGGCGGCATGGCTTGCGGTCACAGCGTCAGCAGAGAGTCGTTGTATCGGCTGCTAAACGGGGGTTGGGAGGCTATGCAGATCTGATTGTACCCAAAGCCGATAACGATCGAAACCGTACGGTGCGGCTATCGTGAAAAATAATAAGACACTTCATACCTCGACGCTTCTTGTACTTCTCACGATTTCAGCATATTTTCTGGCCGACACCGTGGATACGATGATCGGGCGCAGTCTCGAGGCCGCTACGAAATTTACTTTACCGCTGGAGCGGGACCGTGCCGCCTTGCAGACGAGCCGCGAGTTGAGTGAGTATTCGTCCATATTGGAACGCGGAGTTTTCGGTGAAGTATCGGGACCGTCCGTCGGGTCTGTGCCGGCCATAGCGACGTCCTATAAGCTTATCGGCACGGTGGAAGGCACCATGTTCTCCGGCGCTGTGCTGGCGGACAGCGCCGGTCAGACTTTCTATCGCATCAATCAGAAACTGCCTGATGGATCATCCGTCGTCAAGGTCATGCGAGATAAGATAACCCTTCGGAGATCCGACGGCTCAACCGTGGACATTGAGATCGTAGACGATACAAAGATCGTGGCTCTTCGGAACAACGGCGGCGCCGGCGTGAAGAAACTTTCGGACGGCAGGTTCATGGTCGACCAGAGAGAGGTGCTGGCAAGCACCGAAAACATGAGCCAGATCCTGACGCAGGCGCGGGCGCTGCCGTACATGGAGCATGGGAAGACTGTAGGATTTCGGATCAGCGAGATCGTGCCTGGCAGCATCTATACGAAAATAGGGCTGCAGAACGGCGACGTCATTCAGAAGGTCAATTCCCAGGATATCGATGACCCGGCAAAGTTTTTTCAGCTCTATCAAGGCCTTCGCGAGGAAAAGAGCATCGCCATCGACCTTATACGGGGCGGCCAGCGCCAGACGCTGAACTACGATATACGATAAATATTTTCGGTTTTAGTACCGCACTTGAACGGTATTGTACCTGAAGAAATAGAATGGCAAAAATAGTTTTACTTCGGATAGGAGAAACATCGCTATGAAGTCCAAAAGCATGCTGTATCTTACTCTATCCCTCTTTCTTCTGACGGTTCCCGGCTCAGCTTCGGCGGACAAGGTTGGCGGGGGTGATTTATGGTTCGCACCAAAAGGCGCGCTTCCGGTCCTGTTTAGCCACGAAATCCATGTGGTTGAAAAAGACCTTAAATGCACCGATTGTCATTACCAGATATTCCAGATGGCGCAGGGTTCGTATAAAATGCAAATGTAAAAAATCACAAAAGGATATTTTTGCGGCAAGTGCCATAATGGGCAAAAGGCGTTCGACGTGAAAGAAAAGACAAACTGCTCAAGGTGCCACCAGCCCAAGCGCTAGGCGGGAATAAACCACGGCGTACGCGACCAGGGAAAATCGTATGTCTTGTTTGTCTCAACCGGATTGTAATAATTCTTTGACCGGAACCGGAAGAAACTAATGTTTGAGACATAATCACGGATTTTATCGCTGTATACTGGATGCCCATCGCCGGAGCGCCTCCCAGTAAGGGCAGCGAGAGAGTCGTGAGGTGAAAGTGAAATATCTACTCCTCACGGAGAGCCTGTGCGCTATAATAGTAAAACGGTATGGACGTCAAACGATCATGCATGAACCTGTGAAACGGAAGCTTATTATCATAACCGACCTCGACGGGACCCTCCTCCATCCGAGGACATATTCCTTTGACGAGGCGCGACCTGCGCTTGAATTGATACGTCAACGGGACATTCCTCTCATTCTCTGCTCCAGCAAGACCAGGGCGGAGATCGAGGTCTATTGCCGCAGGCTTACGAACGATCATCCGTTTATTTCCGAGAACGGCGGCGGCGTATTCATTCCTGAAGGATATTTCCCCTCTTTTGCCGACGGTGAAATACAGGACGGCTATCGGCTGATACGCTTCGGCAGTCCCTACCAGGAGCTTCGGAACGCGCTGACGGATTTGCGGGAACGGCTGTCAATCAAGGTCAGGGGCTTCGGCGACCTGTCTGTGCAGGAGATCGCATCTATTTCTGGACTGAGCGAAGCAGAAGCTGCTCTCGCAAAGATGCGCGACTTCGACGAGCCGATCATCTTTGAAGAAAACGTTGCGAAGACGGATGTTTTTTTACAGGCGATCGAAGACCGGGGATTTCGCTGGACCAGGGGAAGATTTTATCATATCACCGGCGAGAACGACAAAGGCAGGGCGGTGACATTCCTGAAAGGTCTGTACGAAAAAAAGTACGGCCCGATACGGACCATCGGGATCGGCGACAGCCTGAATGATCTTCCGCTCCTGCGAGCGGTCGATCAACCGGTCCTGGTTCAGAAGGAGAACGGGACGTACGAGGAGGGGATCAGCCT
>Ga0210377_10002367_pt1 | contig 16584 bp, 4 predicted proteins | sample PLM4_65_b1redo_FD_155480 | JGI IMG/M metagenome (GOLD analysis project Ga0210377, IMG submission 155480) | Groundwater sediment microbial communities from an aquifer in East River, Colorado, USA - PLM4_65_b1 redo | ecosystem: Environmental > Terrestrial > Soil > Riparian zone | place: USA: East... | reverse complement strand
GCAGACCGGTCCGCCTTCGAAGCCAATCGTGCCAGGCTGCACGAGATTCTGGTTGGTCGTCGTCCAGTCCGGCGTATTGGCCGTGAGTCCATTGAGTCCCACCGTCGCCGTTCCCTCGAAGCCGGGAAAGGACTGGAGGATCACGCTGGCCTCGGCGTTGAGCACATCGAATCCGCCGCCGAACCCGAAGCCCCAGAACTGGTAGTTCCCATCCGCACCTCCGGCTCCGTAGACACCACCCACGCCGCTGTCGCAGCGCGTCCCGTAGAACGGGCCGCAGCCGAGCGCCGCTCGCTGCTCGTTGGTGAGCGTCGAGTCCATCGTCAGCCAGTCCGTCTGCTGCGAAAACTGATTCGTCTTGTTGATGAACGGGTTGAAGGCCGTGATCACGCCGTCGTTGAAGTCGACGTTGACGTTGCGCACCGGCGTGAAGGTTTCGAAGGACGTCTTCGTGGTGTTCTCGATCACTCGGATGAGTTGCTGCGCATCGATGTCGTGCTCACCCGAGAATAAGCTGGTGAGTATCTCGGAGAGCGGGATCGTGATCGCCGAGTTCAACGGAGACGCGCTGCCGAAGATCGACCACGCGCAGGCCCCCGAGTCGACGCTCGCCGCGATCGTCACCGTGCCGCTGCAGATGAAGGCGAATACCTGCTGGTTCGCCGATTGGTTCTCGAGAGCGTTCTGAGGCGACGACCCCGGGAGGTCGTAGAGCACCGGCAGCGGGTTGTTCACGGGGTCGGCGTAGTGCGCAAGCAGGGCCTCGTAGTCGGCGGGATCCCACTGGTTCTCGTTCACGCCGCCGACGGCACCGCCCGCTTTCAAGCAGTCCGGATCGACGCCCATGCCGAGGCCGCCCTGCATCGGTTCGTACCGCTTGGGATTCGCGGCCGAAAACTCGAAGGGAAAGCCGAAGGCCAGACCGGTGAAGGCGCCCGGCGTCACGCAGCGCCCCATTGCCCCCGCGATGCGCGGGCGGCCGCTCTCGGGATCCACGTTGCGCTCGTAGTAGTTGATCGCGTCGGGGTACGGGAAGTCGCTGTAGCCCCAGAAGTCGATGACGGCGAAGCTGAAGCGGTCCCAGCGCCATTCGACACGGCCACCGATCTCGAGGCCTTCGAGCGACTCCCACGGGTTCGGCGGCCGGTCGATGCCGGCGATGCCGATGCCGGTGACGCCGTGGAAGAAAAGACCCGCGGTGATGCCGCAGACGATGTCAGGCGTGAACGATTCGCCGCAGGCGCCGAGATCCGCCGGCTTGTATTCATCGAAGTTGAACGCGAACTCGGCGCGCACGTCCTCGAACGGGCCGACGTCGTAGAGCGAATAGACGAAGCGCCCCGCGAAGAGCGCGATGCGCGATTCCTCGAGGCTCGCGAGCGAGGCGAGCGCGAGGTCCTGCGGGTTGAACTGGTCGGTGGTGCGGAAGAGCTCCGTCTTGCCCCACACGATGTTCTGCAAGCCGAAGCGCATCCAGAGACGGCTGTCGAGCGTCTCGATGTCGACGTAGGCTTCCTTGACTTCCTTCCACTCCTGCTGGCTCTGGCCGCGGTTCCACGCGCGATCGGTGTCGCTGATGTTGAAGCCGATGCTGTCGAAGTCCTGCTCGAGCAGCGCGCGGCGCATGTTGCTGCTCGGGATGTAGATGCCCTGCGCGACATTCTCGTCGAATTCCGCGAGGTTCCCCTTGTCCGGGGCGGGGCGCGCGGGCAGCTCGGTCACGCCACCGGTCGCGCGGATGTTCTGGAAGGGGATGCAGTTGCCGTTTTTGACCGTGCCATTGATCTGAAACTGCGCCGCACTGGCGGGTTCGGTCGAGGGCGTCAAGCACGGGATGATGTTGTTGAAGTCCCCGCCGAAGCCGAACGCCACACCCGTAAACCCATCGAGGTTGGAGAAGAAGCCGGGGAAGCGGTCCTGCGCCTGGTTGAAGCCGAAGGTGGGATCGAGGTAGAACGCCACGACCCGAGGGTCGGCGATGTCACCGGTGGGGCTGTCGTTCGGATACGCAGGCCCCGAAAGCGGCGGCCCGATGTTCACGGCCCGCCTCACCGGACTGCGCGGCATCTGGCCACCGAATGTGGCGAGGCCGTTGCGCGTCGGCGGCAGGATCCCGCGGAACGTGTTCGCGCGGTCGCTGAGCGTCCCCAGGGTCCGGATGGTGTTCTTCGGAAGCCACGGCCCCATCACCAGCGTCCGGCCGGTGCCGCCGTCCGGGCCCTTCTTCGAGCGGAAGGTCCAGAGGTAATCGATCACGGGCGCGAAGGTGTAGTTCGCGGGGTCGTCGTCCACGCCCGTGTCGGGATTGACGCCGAGCTCGGCGTCGGCGCCCCGCGTCTGGAAGAGCGTGTCGAAGCCCGGAAAGCCCTCGCGCTTGCGCACGATCGTGACGAACGGGCGGTTCGACGGGCCCTCGGCCTGGTTCGGGTCGTACCCGGTGCCGGTGTTCTGCTTGATCCACGTCCTGTCGAAGGCTAGATCGCCGGTCAGCACGTTCGGGACGACCTGGAGCACCGCGAACGGCGAGGGCCGATCGTCACCGATGCGCGGCACCTCTTTGTCGGTCTCGATCACGCCGGCGTAGTCCTGATCCCTCGCGTCGCGCAGGCGCTGCGGCAGCCGCTCCGAGCGATCGCCGTAGGTGTTGACCGAGCGCATCGTGCCGCAGCCGCGCGAGTAGACGCAGTCGTAGCGGCCTTCGAGGCGGACATAGGCTTGGAGCAGGTCGATCGGCCCGAAGCCGTTCGGTGCGGCGTCGAGCTCGAGCTCGAGGTTGAGAACGTTGTACCACTGCGCGAGATCGGCTTCTTCGTTGAAGCTGCCGTCGAGCACGCGCAGCTGCTCTTCGACGAAGCCGTGGAGCTGGACGCGGCCGTCGAATGCCTCGAGCGCCCGCGCGGCCTGTGCATGCACGAGCATGCCACCCGCTGCGAACAGACACGCTACCGCCCGCCGAGTCAGATCGCCGGCCATGAAACCTCCTGCACCGCCGCAATCGTCGACGGGTCCCGTCGAGTGCGTATTTCCCACGAGCGAGACCGGAGTCGAAGCAACCCACGATGGGACGCAGAAGTCTGGGCGCGCGTCCGCGGGGCTTGCCCGGGCACCGTCTTACATGCGCTGTTATATCCCCGAGCAAAACGCGAAAGCAACGGTTTTCCGGGGAATGACGACGGCCGGCACGGCGAGCGGACGCCGTCGAGCGAATCGCCCCCCATTTGGGGGATGAGACGGCTGGGAAACGGCTCGGACTGGCTCTCCGGGTGGAGAGCGCGGCTTCGACGCTCTGCGTCAGCGCTTCTTGCGAGGCGTCGCGGGCGATCGCGGGGCGCGCGTCGCACCGCGCGCGGGCTTGCTCGCAGCCGCTCGCTTGCGCACCACCTTCGTCGTGAGCGGGCTCGGCTTGCGCGCGCCGCGGCGGCGCGTTGCGGGCTTCGTCGCCGGGCTGGCCGCGGCCTCGGAGGACGCGGCCGCGGCGGGCGCCGCGGCGTCCTCGGATTCGCCGCCCTTTGCGCGCCCGCGCGGCTGGAACTCGAATCCGTGGCGCCCCGTCGGCTTGAGCACGAGCGTCGCCGAGAAGGGCCGGCCGAAGCGCGAGGTGAAATCCGTGAGCAGCTCGGTCTTGCCGCCCGCGACGTAGACGAGGGCTTCCTCGCGCGTGATCTCGCGTTTGCAGACGGTGCGCGGCAGCACGAAGCCACAGCTCTTGGACTGCGCCTCATCCTTGGCGGCGCCCTCTTCCTTGAGCGCGCGCTCGCACACGAACTGCGTCGGCGACTCGACGACCTGGCACGCCTCGCCGGCGGGGCAGCGTCCGAGCGGCTCGGGGTTCACTTCGTACTCCGGTACGTCGACCGCGGTGCCGCCCTCGTCCCAGCCCGCGGAGCGCACTTTGAGCTGCCACGCTTCGCGATCGATCTCGATGTGGGCCCGGTAGCTGCGGCCGCTGCGCGCCGTGAAGCCGTCCATCACGGCCGTCTTGCCGTCGCGCAGCAGCGTCTGCACGGTGTGGCGATCGAGGTAGCGGCCGGAAGTGTCCTTCCAGAAACGCATCGGGCAGTCCTGCTCCGGCGCGATGTCCTTCTCGGGCCGGCAGCGGTAGAACCACGCCATCTCGATCACCGGGCGCCCGCACGCGGGGCAGGGCCCGAGCGTATGGTTCGCGTCGTAGAGCTCGTCGTACTCGAAATTCTTGGCGCGGTCGACGATCTCGGTCGCGTACTCCGCGATCTCGGCCATGAATTGCTTCGCCGTGCGCCCGCCGCGCTCGACCTCGATCAAGTGGCTCTCGATCTCGCCGGTGAGCTGCGGCGAGGTCAGGCGGTCGATGTGGATGCGCTTGAGCGTGTCGATCAGCCGGATGCCCTTCACGGCGGGCCGCAGCCCCTTGTCGAGGCGCACGACGTAGCCCTTCGCGATCAGGTTCTCGATGATGTCCGCGCGCGTCGCCGGCGTGCCGATCCCCTTCTCGTGGAGCACCGCCGCGAGGTCCTCGTCTTCGATCTGCTTGCCCGCGTTCTCCATCAGCGACAGCAGGCGCGCCTCGCTGATGCGCGGCGGCGGCTTCGTCTGCTCGGCCGACGTCTCGGCGTTCGCGAGGGCGACGCGCACGCCCTTGGCGTCGGTCGCGCCGGCGACGAGCGGCCGCAGCGTCACCTCGCCGGCATCCTCGTCGCCCGCCGCCGGGAGCACCGCTCGCCAGCCCTTCTCCTGGAGGAAGCGCGCGCGCGTGCGGAAGCGCTCGCCCGCGACCTCGCTGATGCGCTCCACGCGCTCCCAGATCGCCGGGCCGTGAAACGCGCCGAGAAAGCGTCGCACGACCAGGTCGAACAGGCGCTTGTCGTCCCCGGTCAGGACCGTTTCGGGAAGCGTCCCGGTCGGAATGATCGCGAAGTGGTCCGAGACACCGCCGTCGTCGAACACGCGCGCCTCATTCTCCAACCCCGAGGCGAGCAGGCGCGCTGCGGCGCTCGCCCAGTCCTCGAAGCCCTCGCCGGCCTGCGCATCGGCACCGGCGAAGGCCGTCAGCGTCTCGCGAACCATCTCGCGGTAGTCGCTCGGAAGGCAGCGCGAGGCGGTGCGTGGATAGGTCAGGAGCTTGTGGCGCTCGTACAGGCGCTGCGCGGCCGAGAGCGTGCGCCGAGCCGACCAGCCGAAGCGGCGGTTGCCCTCGCGCTGGAGGCTCGTGAGGTCGAAGAGCGGCGGCGCCGACTCCTTCGAGGGCTTGCGGGTCTCCTCGGCGCTGCCGGGCTTGCCGGCGACGCGCGCCACGATCGCCTGCGCGCGCGCCTCGTCGAAGATCCTGTCGTCGCGCCCGTCCTCGTCGGCGCCCGCCACGAAATTCGGGTCGAACCAGTCGCCGGTGTAGAGCGCCCCAGCCTGCTCGAAGCTGGCGCTGACGCGCCAGTAGGAGCGCGGCTGGTGCGCCAGGATCTCGAGCTCGCGCTCGACGAGCATCGCAAGGGTTGGCGTCTGCACGCGCCCCGCCGACCACGCGGTCTTCTCCTTGCGGCTCTTGAGCCGCTTGGTGAGCGCACGCGTCGCGTTCATGCCGATCAGCCAGTCCGAGCGCGCGCGGCAGGCGGCGGCGCTGGCCAGGCCCTCGAGCTCGCGGCCCGGACGCAGCGTCGTGAAGCCGGTGCGGATCGCGTTCTTCGTCATCGACTGCAGCCACAGGCGCCGGATGGGCTTGCGCGATTCCAGATCCTCGACGATCTCGCGGAAGATCAGCTCGCCCTCGCGCCCGGCGTCGCAGGCGTTGATCACCTCGTTCACGTCCTGGCGCGCGAGCAGCTTCTTGATCGTGCGGATGCGATCCGTCTGGCCCTTCTTGGCCTTGTACTTGAACTCCTTCGGAAGGATGGGCAGCACGTCGAGGGTCCAGCGCTTGTACTTGGGGTCGATCTCCTCGGGCGGGAGCAGCTCGAAGAGATGGCCGACGGCGAACGTCACGACGTAGGCGTCGTTCTCGAACCAGCCGTCCGCTTCGTGAAAGCCCCCCAGCGCGTCGGCGATGTCGCGCGCCACGCTCGGCTTCTCGGTGATGACGAGAGACTTGGCCATCCGACTCCGGCTCCGATCCTCCCTCCCCCCACGGGGGAGATCCGAGGCCTTCGGGCGATGGGGGCCCGACCCTTAGCCCGCACGTCCAGCGATGACAAGGCGGCGCAGCGCAGGCCTGCGTCGGGCATTCGACCCCAATCCTTGAGTGTTCGCGCTGATCCCCTGGGGGTGGTTGCGGCTAAGTTGCCGTTCGGGCAGCCTGAACCGCCTCGATTCCCAATCCTTTTGAGAAGTGGGGAAGAAAGAATGGCGGAGACCGTCTTTGGCCGGATCGTGCGCGGGGAGCTGCCCGCGAAACGCGTCTACGAGGACGAGCTCGCCATCGCCTTCCACGACGTGGGCCCCCAGGCCCCCGTCCACCTGCTGGTGATCCCGCGCAAGCCGCTGCCGAGGCTCTCCGCCGCCGGCGCCGAGGACGCGGCGCTGCTCGGCCACCTGCTGCTCGTCGCGCGCCATGTGGCGAAGGAAGCCGGCCTCACGGACTTCCGCGTCGTGGTCAACGACGGCGCGAGCGCCGGCCAGAGCGTCTTTCACCTCCACCTGCACGTGCTCGGCGGCCGCGCGCTCGGCTGGCCGCCGGGGTAGGTATAACCGTCGATCACAGCTAAGTGTTACACGCCCACCCCGAGCCAATGGCGGCCCCGTTGGGGTGTCATCCCCGCGAATCGACGCCCCGGTTCCGATTGTTTCGCCGGCGCGCGAACGAACTTTGATCAATTGCTGATCGAGCAACGTGTCCAAACGTGCTGGTATGCGGTGAGCCACGTCCGTCGTACCTATCGGAGGTCACGAGCTTGGCTCGAAATGCTCTCGCCTCTATCGCAGCAACGCGAGAACGCGTCATGAAACGCGTCATGAAACGCGGCGAGTTCGTGATTCGCCGCCGCGCGAATCCGTGTTGCACGCTCCTCGTGGTCTGCGTTCTCTTGCTCCCTCTATTCGATTCATCGTCCGCCTCAGCTGCCGAGCCCGAGCAAGCGTCGAGAACAGAGGTCCAGTCCGTTCGCGGCCTATCGCAGGTCCTCTTGCGTCCCAGCGCTTCCCGATCTCAGAGACGGCGCGGCGCCTCTGACATCCGCAAGCGCCTCACCGATCTACGCAGCGCGATCGGCGAGGTCGCGAACGATCCGTCGCCGGCGCGGGTCACTCGAATGCGCAACCGGAAGGCGGCCGCGGTCCAGGCTTGCAAGGGCCTCCGCGACGAGAGTCGAAACGAGTTGGCCTCGCTGTGGCGTGAGGTCGACTACGCCTCAGCCGACCCAATCGGACAGCGCGCTCGCCTCGACACCGCACGCCAGCACATCGACGCGGCGCTCGAGCAACCGACCCGCGTAGGCGGCCCGTCCATGACGGTCTTGCTCGACCTCGCGAACCCGGACGAGCGATAGCGCGATGAAGATGCAAGAGCGGACACGGCGGGGACTGGGAACCGTGGCCCTCTTGGCCGGCCTATCCGGCAGCCCCGAGCTCGCTGCCGCCGTCGATCTGGCGGCCGGCGATCTCGTAATCACGGATCTGAATGGGAATGTGAACGGGGACGGCCTCATCACTCGCGTACGCGGAACCGTGCAGACGCCGATCCCGACGAGCGAGCCCATCCGGAATCCGAGAGGAATCGCGATCAGCCCGATCGGGCGGCTCTACATCACGGATGGAGACACGGTCGACGGAGTGTACCGGGTAGATCCGGCGACCGGAGAGCGGGTGACGATCCTGGAGGAAGGCGCGCTCAACAACCCACGTGGGATCGCGTTCGACGCCGCGGGGAATCTCCTCGTCGTGAACCGCTTCCCTCCCGAGATTCTTCGAATCAATCCTGTGACGACGCTCGTCACCTCCGTCTCGCAAGCAGGCTATTTCGGATTGCTCTTCGACATCGCCATCGCCGCGAACGGAGACCTGTTCGTGACGGACGAGATGGGTCCGCTTCCACGAGTCTACCGGGTGGACCCCGCGACCGGCGTTCAGACGATCGTCGCTTCTGGCGGTTCGCTGGTGAGGCCGCAAGGCATTGAAATCGACGCGGCGGGCCGGCTCGTGATTGCGGACGCGACGTCGAAGATGATCGTCCGTATCGACCCAGCGGCGTACGACCAGGCGAACCCTGGTGCGAATCAGGCGGTCGTGTCTTCCGATCCCCAGCTCGTCGGTCCGGAAGGGCTAGCAATCGAAGCGAATGGAAACATAGTCGTCGCCGACCTCGGTGCGGACAAGGTCTTTCGAGTGAACCCCACCACCGGCGCGGCGACGGTTCTGCTTTCAACCACGTCCACAGCCAATCCGTATGCGATCGCGGTCGTCCGACAGATCCCCATCTGTCCGGGAGACCCTGCTTGCGAAGGCGACCCCGATCCAGATCCCACTCTCGGTCCGACTCTCGAAGTCGACCCGGGTCACCCGGAGATCGTGGCGAAGGCAGCGGAACTCGGCTCACCGCTTCGAATCTACAAGTTCGTGCGAAACGAAATCGCGTATGAGCCCTACTACGGCTCGAAGAAGGGAGCGCTCGGAACGCTCTGGTCCGGCGTTGGCAATGATTTCGATCACGCCTCACTGCTGATCGCGTTGCTGCGCGCCCGCGGAATCCAGGCGCGCTACGTCGTGGGCGTCGTCGACGTGGACGTGGATCAGCTCATGCAGTGGGCAGGAGTTCGCGACCCTGCCGCCGCGGTCGGAATCTTCAAGCTTCACTACTGCTTGAATCGCGACACTCTAGCCGCGTGCGGTGCCAGCCCGAAGCGGTTCGAAGTGGTCGACGATCCACAGACTCCGGGGGTTCCGGCCTCGGTCCGGATGGAGCACGCGTGGGTAGAAGCGCGCCTGTCGGCAGCGGACCGCGGCCTCGCTCTCGGCGGCTCCGCCAGCGATTGGCTCGCCCTCGATTCTTCGTGGAAGCAGAAGCAATATTCCGAGCCCATCGACCTTCCCATCGGGAATGAGGTGGTTGCCGGAGGCTGCGCGCCGCAAGACCTCTGCTTCGACTACGACGCCTACTATGCGAGCGTCGATCCGCGCCTCGCCTCGGAGATCTGGGAGGGGCAGATCCAGGCCTGGCTCGCACAGCAACCGGCCGGTGTCGTGCCAGCGGGGAGCACGACCGCGGACGTCGTCTACGACGGACCGATCCTGCCTTTCGAGGACGAAGTGCTCCCGCTGACGCTGCCCTTCATCCCGGAGCGCGTGGCGCCCCCACTCGTCGCCACCGCTGATCTTGGAACGATCGCAGACGGGCTACAGCGGCGCTTCCGGCTCGCCGTAGCGCTTTGCCCGGGTAGCTGCCTCTCGGGCGCCACGACCATCAAGAGCATCGCCTTCGTCGAGCTCGTGGGAAAGCGGCTGACCTTCACGTTCGAGCCCTATACCGACGCGTCGGCATGGGAGATCTGGTTCCAAAACGGTGGCGCCGTCGGCTATCACGAGTTCTGCCTCGCCAACCCTGCGACCATCGGCTGTGATCTGCTTGCCGTCTTGCGGCTCGATGGCGAGGCCGTGAACGTCGATACGGCGACACTCTGGGACGTCGCGTCGCCCGCGCCCCCCTACCTACAGATCCGGCGCGATTTCATTCCGGGCTTCTCGCCGACCAACCTTGCACCCTTCATCACCGGAATGAACGCCGACGCCGAGGCGATCTACCCGTTGAAGTTCGCGGATTCCGTGGCCATCGGCCTCGATGCCAATCAATCGTCCGCAGCGCAGGTGCAGAAGCGGATTGCAGCTCTTCTCGCCTCCCAGAATCAGTTCACGTTCGTGAGCGAGGGGGAAGGCGACGCGAACGGCAATGGAATACCAGGCGAGACGCTCGTCGATCAGGGAAGCCCGGGCATCACTACGTGCCCGTATGGCGGAGTCTTCAACACCCCCGCGCTCTCCGAATGCGATGTCTCGGTCGACGTCAAAGCCGGAGAGTTCGTCGATTCCCTTCTCGGGGAACTGCTTCACATCGCGAGCCTCCGATACCTCCAGCGCCTGCGGGAGGAAACCGACCGGGTATTGAGCCTCGATGGATACGTGAGTGGCTTCATACCCAACGTGATGCTCGCGAAGGCAGGCAGGAGCTACACGTACCTGTTCAATCAGCCCGTCGGCGTCGAGCCTGGGGCCCCGATCCTCGATCTTCGGGCGTCGACGCAACCGCCTGTCGCTGTCGATGGACCCGCGGTTCCCGATCCCTTGCGGATCCGCCGCGAGCTGCGGCTCCTGGGGCACGTCGGCTCTTCGCTCGAGCACCAGGTCTGGGAGGAGCTGATTGGCTCGGAGTTCGTATCGACGGTGAAGGGTATCCAACTGATCCGCGAGCGGTTCCCGGAGCAGCCACTCCAAACATTCACGAATGCGACCCAGGCCAGCATCGATTCGGCACTCGCGGGCTTCGGATTCGACCCGATCTCCGCAGCAACCCGGTCGCTCCTCTACAGCCTCGCGAATACCAGCACCGAAACCGTCATCACCCCGATCGCCGCCGTCTCGGGCGACCAACCCCCGACGGAAGTCTTCATCAGCGAGCAGCACTCGGCTTCCGTCATCGGGATCCTGATGGGGGTCACCGTCGGCGGGCAACTTCTCGGGGGATCGTGCCAGCTGGGCCTATGCGGGAGCTGGCTCGACGAGCTCTTGACCGGCTACGGGCTCTCAAACCTGATCGCTGCACGCGAAACGACGCAGGGCTTCGGGGCCGTCGACGTCGACGCCAGCTTCACGCCGCCGAACGATCCGTCGCTCACGAGCGCAGCCCTCGCGGGAGATCCCGTCTCGATGGTGAGCGGAAACCTACACCACACCGAGCAGGACATTCTTCTTCCCACCGACGGTCCCCCGTTCGATCTGACCCGGACGTACAACTCCCAGGTTCAGACGGCCGGATCCCTGGGATTCGGCTGGACGCACAGCTACGAGATGCGGATCGAGCCGGTGCAGGACGAGCAGGAGTTCGTCTACCTGCCGAGCGTCATCAAGGATTTCAAGGACCAGAACAAAGTGGAAGGTCCGCGCTCGGACACGCTCGATACGAAGAACGCGGGGACAGGAAACCCCGAGCAGATCGACTGGGTCGCGCTGCCGGCCGCGTTCCTGAATCAGGTGACGGTCGACTCGATCGATCTCGAGATCGCGTACAACGGCACGTTCAACGTGCGTCCGCAAACGGGGCAGGCGCAGATTCCTGTCTCGTCACCCAACACGGGTGCCTCCGCAAACCAGACGATTCGCCTGAAGCAGGCGAACGGGAATCCTTACACGAATCTCGCTGCGCTGCTGCGGGTGGAGCTCGACAACTTCGGGGGCAACCAGACGCTTCATCTCGCCCGGCTGAGGATCCACTACCGGGGCCCTGCCATCCGGCGCGTCGAACTCGCCGCGAGCGGATTCACCGGTTGGGATGCCGCCGTCGCGAACCTTCAGGATGATGATCCCTCCACCTGCTCGGCGCCCACGAGCCGCACGGCGACGATCACCTACCAGGCGCAGACCCCCAGCATCGTCATCGCCTACGAGATTCTGGCCGCCATTCGCCGCACGCCCGACACACTGAATGGCAATCCCGAAGCGCAGCTCTATCGCGGAACCACCGCGACCAACGATGCCTTCATCCTGGGCCCGAACGTGAATGCGACCGGCACGACGGAGCGCGGATACCGCGCGCGCTTCATGTCGAAGAACACGAATAGCTACGGCTTCGTGCTGACTTTCGATCGCGATGCGCTGAACCAGAACAATCCGAAGAAACACCGGCTCTGCCAGATCGATTACCGAATCCTGACGTTTCCCGAACAGCTCGATTTCGTGAGCGAGGATGGCTCCCACGAACGCTTCTCGAAGATCGACGGCGTCTGGACGGGCGCGGCAGGGGTGCGTGATCAGATCGCCGTCGCCACGTCACCCGCGATCGGATACACGATCACGCGGCCGGACGGCCGCAAGCTCAGCTTCGGGCGCCTCGCGGCGAACGGCGCCTTCCAGCTCACGCTCGTGTCGGACCCGCAGGGGCGAAGCCTCGGGCTCACTTACGGCGCAGGCGATCTTCTCGCAAAGGTGACCTGGCTGAACAGCCCCGCACCGCTTCCCGCCAATCGCGAAGCGCTCAGCTTCACGTACGCCGGCAGCAACCTCGACTTCGTCGAGGACTGGACGGGACGCCGCTGGGACTACACCGTCGATGCGGCAGGCGATCTGATCGAAGCCCGCGACCCGCTCGAGACAGCCAATGGCTGGCCGGGAGTGCAGTACGCATACTCGGCGGGCGAGACGGACAGCGAGCTGAACCACAATCTCACGCGCATCACCTTCCCCAAGGACGAAGACTCCATCGTGGGAGGCGACCGCTGGATCGCCTTCAGCTACTTCAACTCGGATCGTGTCGCGAGCCACGTCGACAGCCTGAACAATCGCCAGACCTTCCTGTTCAATGTCCCGCGCCAGGAAAGTCAGACCACGGACCCGCGCGGCTTCACGACCGTCTACCGGCACGACCTGAAGGGAAACCTGCTCCAGCGCGTCGACCCGGACGGCGCCACCTGGAGCTGGGCGTACGATGCCGATCGCAACGTCGTATCCGAGACGGATCCGCTCGGACGCTTGCGGAGCTTCGAAAGCTTCGACGCGCGGGGCAACCCCGCACGCATGATCGACCGCGACGGCAGGACGACCGACTTCACGTATGATGCGGCCTCTGGCGCCGCGAAGACCGTCCTCGACATGCGCGGCAACCTGCGATCGGTGGCGTTCTCGAGCGATGGCCTGCCGGAGCGCGTCTCCGCGGTGGTGGGGGGAGTGCCGGACGTCACGCTGGTGACCAACGCCTACGACGCGACCTCTCGCGTGCTGCGCGACACCACCCAGCCCTACGGCGACGGCACCGGCCGGGTCGCGGGCGCGCGCTACGACTACTTCCCGGGCAACCGCGACGTGCGCAGCATCGAACGCGGGAGCTACACCTGCAATCCGACCTGCACGCTCAGCAGCGTCACAGCGGCCACGCAGCTCACCTACGACCTGCTCGGCCGCCCGCTGAGCGAATCGATTACGCGCGTCACGGGGCCCGAGAATTCCACCCCGATCACGCTCGCCACGCAGTATCAGTACGACCTGCGCGGTCGGCCGCTGCGTGTGACACGGCCGGACGGCACCGCGCTCGTGTCCGCGTACGATCGCAACGGGAATCTCGAAGTCGAGTTCCTGGAGGAGCCGCGGCCGAGCGGCCCGCCACTTCAGCACCAGCGCAGCGAGTTTCGGTATGACGCCGGCGACCGGCTCGTCGAGAGCGAGGACGCGGCAGGGGGCATCACGCGCTTCGCCTACGACCCCTCCGGCAATCGCACCGCCGTGACCGATCCCGAGGGTCACGTCTCGCGCGTCGAGTACGACGCGATGAACCGCCCCGTGCGCGCGATCGACGCCAACGGCGCCGTGACGACGATGGAGTACGACCGCCTGAGCCAGGGGATCGCCGTGACCGACGCCACGGGCGTGCGCACGACCCGCGCCTACGACGCCACCGGAACCCTCATCGCGCTTCAGCTCGGAAACCAACCGCCCGCCACGCGCAAGCGCTGCTACAGCGACGACTGGCAGGCGCAGGGCTGCCTCAGCGCGGTCCCTACGGGTGGCTACGACGAGCTGCTCAGCGATCCCAACACGAACGCCATGAGCTTCCGCTTCGACGAGCTCGGCCGCGTGGTGCGCCACACCGACGCGACCCCGCAGCAGGGCCTCACCCAGCTGAGCTACGACCTGCGCGGCCAGCTGCGCCAGGTCATCGACCCGGAGGGCGCGACGACCACCTTCGACGTCGATCCCCTCGGCCGCGTCACCAGTGCGACCCACCCCTACACCCGCGTGCCCGGTACCTTTGTACCCGCCCCGATGCTCACCCAATACGACACGACCGGGAACCCGATCCGCATCACCCGCCCCGACGGCTGCGTGCTGTTCCAGGATTTCGACGCGATGGGCCAGCTGCTGTGGCGCCGCACCTCGACCCAGGATCCCTCCACCTGCCCCGCCGACGACCGCGCGATCGACGACCGCTACGGCTACGACGCGCGTGGCCTGCTCGTCGCCGCCCAGAACCAGCACGTGGGGCTGATCCGCGAGTACGACGCGCTGGGTCGCCTCACGCGCGAGACCGACGACCGCTTCGCCTCGAGCGTCGCCTACCAATACGACCGCGCCAGCCGCCTCACCGCCAAGGTCTACCCCGACGGCTCGCTGCTGCACGTCGCCTACGACGCCGCCGGCCGACCCGTGGGCATCACCGACCCCACGGGCGACACCACCCGCTACGTCTACGACCCCGCCGGTAGGCGCGTGCAGACGCGCAGCACCGCGAGCGCGATCCGCAGCGATCTCGCCTACGACCCCCTGGGACGCCTCGACTCGATCGCGAGCCAGCGCGCCGATGGCAGCGCGCGCCCGCCCGTGCGCTACCCCGCCTACGACCCCGCCGGCAACCGCCTCGCCCTACAGAACGAGCTCGGCACCACCAGCTACGCCTACGACGCCCTCCACCGCCTGGTGACGGCCGACCCGCCGGGCCTGCCGGGCGCAGAGGACTCCATCCACTACGCCTACGACCGCTCCGGCAACCGGACCTTTGCCGGTACGCAGAACGGCAGCGGCCAATGGACCCCTCCCTACCAGACCCTCAGCTACGAGACCCCCGCCACCGGCGGCCCCTCGCAGCGCCTGAAGGAAGTCCGCGACGCCGGCGGAAGCCTGCTCGACGTCTTCGTCTACGACGCGAACGGCAACCCCCGCCTGTGGCAGCACCCGGGCCTGCGCGTGCTGAACTGGGATGCCCTCGACCGGCTCGTCTCGATCTCGGGGACTTTCAGCGGCCAGTACCGATACGACCCGCTCGGCCGGCGCATCGAGAAGACGGAGGCGGGCGAGACGCTGCGCTACCAGTACGACGGGCTCGACGTGGTGGCGGAGTACTCCGTCACCCCGGGCGGCGCGAGCACCCTCGCCGCCAGCTACGTCTTCGGCCCCGGCATCGACGAGCCGATCAAGATCCGCCGCGGCGCGACGACGGCGGCGTACCACTCGGACGGGCTGGGCTCGATCCTCGCGGTCTCGAGCATCACAGCCGGTGCCAGCACGGACCTGCTCACCTACCGCTACGACGCCTTCGGGGTGATCGAACCCACGACCGGCACCCTCGACAGCACCTACACCTACACGGGTCGAGAGCTCGACGTTTCGGGCCTCTACTACTACCGAGCCCGCTACTACTTGCCCTCTGCCGGCCGCTTCCTCTCCCCCGACCCCATCGGCCTCGAAGGCGGACTCAACGCCTACGCCTACGTCGGAAGCAACCCCGTCAACTACACGGATCCGTTTGGGCTCATCTCGATGACTCCCAAGCCCATCTTGAACCTGATGCGCGGTGCGCCGGCGCAGACGCCGGCAGGCACAGCGAGCTTCGCTTCGATCCGAGCGCAAGAGCCCGCAGCACGACTCCTGGGTCTCTTCGATCTGTACTCCACGACTCCCATCTCCGATGCACTGTTCCCGAGTCGAGGCCCACTCCACTACATCGTCGGTAGCCAGGAAGACCAGATCGTCCGCGCCCTTTCGGGGCAGCTGCAGCCCGGCGAAGAGCTGGCAATGATGATTCCGGGGGCGCCTGTGGCTCAACGGGGGATTCGAGCCCTTGTCCCACGCAGCTTTGAGGCGCTCGCCCCAAGCCGAGGATTTTTAGGCGGATTCACAACAGAACAGACGCTTGCTCGTGGCGCCGTTATCGATCGCTACGGATACAGAGGCGGATACTTCACGTCCCCTCAAGGAACTCCCTTCTCTGCCCGCGGTCTACCTCCGGAGTACGCCAAGCTGCCGTTCGAGGCATTCGAAGTTGTTGAGCCGCTGAGAGTACGCAGTGGGCTCGCCGGGTATTCCTTCGGCGGCGGTGGCGGAATTCAGTACGAGCTGCCTGAGAGTGTCCAGATTTTGATTGACGCTGGGGTTCTGCGGAAGGTGAAGTGACGTGATCCGAAATGAACTTGACCGAAAACTTCGTCGCGAGGGTATCCGGCGGGACGCATACGATCTCGATGGAACAAAAAGGGATGAGTCATATTGCTTGGAGGAGGAGTCAACCGGATGGATTGTCTGTTACCGCGAGCGAGGTCTTCGCAGAGATCCACACCATTTTGAGTCAGAACATGATGCTTGCCTCTATCTGCTTCAACTGATCCTGAATGACCCTTCGACACGGATTGTCAATGTACGCTAGGCCGCCGATGAACGTCTATATCGCGAGTGCAGAGCGAGATTTCGATCAGCTCGTGACCGCCGACCCGCCCGGAGCCGCTCCGACCGTCCACTACGCCTACGACCGCTCCGGCAACCGGACCTTTGCAGGCATGCAAAACACCAGCGGCCAATGGACCGCCCCCTACCAGACCCTCAGCTACGAGACCCCCGCCACCGGCGGCCCCTCGCAGCGCCTGAAGGAAGTCCGCGACGCCGGCGGAAGCCTGCTCGACGTCTTCGTCTACGACGCGAACGGCAACCCCCGCC
>Ga0210377_10002365_pt1 | contig 16589 bp, 11 predicted proteins | sample PLM4_65_b1redo_FD_155480 | JGI IMG/M metagenome (GOLD analysis project Ga0210377, IMG submission 155480) | Groundwater sediment microbial communities from an aquifer in East River, Colorado, USA - PLM4_65_b1 redo | ecosystem: Environmental > Terrestrial > Soil > Riparian zone | place: USA: East... | reverse complement strand
GCAGATCTCGACCGAGCTCAGCTACCTCGTGATCCCCAAGACGGTCCGTCGCTCGGTCAACCGCAAGGCCATCGACAACGCGCGCAGCTTCATCCTGAAGAGCGCCGGGACGATGAAGGCCCTGCTCGTCGATCCCCTGCAGAACCTCGCACGTCTCGAGGACTTTCCGATGATCGACCGGCCGCAGGTGTGCCGGCGCTGCAGCTTCAGGCGGTTGTGCTTTCCCCCACTAGCGGGGGCCCGGGGGGCGCTCAGCCCCCCGATAGCCCAGTCCAGTGAACCCCGACAGTCCGTCCCTCGCTGATCCCCCCGTCTAGCGCGGCACTACCGGCAACACCACCCGCGACGGATGCTCGGCGTCGTGGTGGACGTGCTGCTCTGCCCGGAGCAGGCGCTCCTCGGTCGCGATCGCGCTGCCGGTGTTGGGGTTGCGATCGAGGTGGGGATGCAGCGAGCTCGTGACGTGGATCCCGATGCGGTGCCCGGCCTTGAACACGTTCGACGTGATCCCGTTCGCGAGCCGCAGCTTCACGATCCGGCCGGGCTCGAGCAGCTCGGGACGAGCCTCCCCGTTGCGATAGCGCGCCCGCAGCACCTCGAGCGTCGGGCTCATCAGGTTGTAGGCCCGTCCGTCGGGATGGACGTCCAGCAGGCGCACGATGAAGTCCGTGTCGCGTGCGCTCGAGCTCACCCACAGCTCCACCTCGATCGGCCCAGTGACCTCGACGTCGCGTGCGAGCGGCTCGCTGCGATAGGCGAGCAGGTCCGGGCGTGACTCGAGCGGGCTCTGGTCGAAAGGGCCGAGCCTGCCGCCGTGCGGGTCGACGACCGGGTCGCGCGGGTCGTACGCGTAGGCATCCGGCGATTCCGCGGCCAGGGGCGCCTCGCTCGTCAGCCGCTTGCCGGCGCGCAGGTAGTAGGCCGTTGGCCGGGCTCGCGCGAGCGGGAACGAAGGCTCGTCGCGCCAGGCATTGGCGCCCATCACGAAGATCCGCACCGGCGGCTCGCGGTCGATGCCGTTCGGGATTCCCTTCAGCCAGCGGTCGAAGAACCGCAGCAGCAGCCCTTCGTAGTCGAGACCGGCGGCGCTCCCGAAGTCGAGCTCTCCCACGCGCGTGCGGCGCGGCGTCGGCGTGCCGTGGGTCCAGGGCCCGATCACGAGGCGGCCGCCCCACTGGCCTGTGCCGGCGAAGTTGCGGGCGGCGCCTCCCGGGCCGTAGCCCTCGTCGTGCCAGCCCGAGAGATTCAGCACCGGCACCCGCACCCGGTCGTAGCGGCTTTCGATGCGCAGGAAGTCCCAGAACGGGCCGTCGTCGGGGTGGTCGAGCCACTCGAAGAACGCAGGAGCGACACCCTCGAGCGCGGGATGGGTGCGCAACGGGAGGTGGCGCAGCCAGGCGTCGCCGTTCGCCTCCCAGGCCCGGTCCGCCTCGTCGGCGGTCTTCGGCCCCGAAAGGCCCAGGCGGCGACGCACGTCAGGTGAGATCTCCTTGTAGAACCACGGCAGCCAGGAAAGGTCGAGCGCCCCTCCGAAGTAGCAGAAGCTCCGGCCACTCGAGAAGGTCATCGCCGGCGCCATCGCCTTGAGTTGGGGCGGCGCCTCGACCGCGGCCAGCCACTGCACCGCCGCGGGGTAGGAGAGGCCCGTGAGCCCCACCTGGCCGTCGCAGAACGGCAGCCCAGCGACCCAGGCGATCGTGTCGAAACCGTCACGGCCTTCCTGGCGGTAGGGATCGAAGACGCCCTCGGAGCGAAAGCGACCGCGCACGTCCTGGACCACGACCACGTAGCCCGCGCGCGCCGCGCGAAAGGCGAAGTCGTCCTCGCCCCACTCGGACTTCTTTCCGTAGGGGGTACGGACGAGCAGTGCGGGAAAGCGCCCGGGAACGTCCGGCCGCAGCACGTCGGCGCGCAGCACGACGCCGTCGCGCATGCGGGCTTCGAGGTCGCGGTCGACGCGGACGGGTGCGGCTGCCAGCAGAGTCGGGCCGAGCACCAGGCTCGCGGCGAGTGAAAGCGCCAGTGGTGGATTCATGCGCGCGAACGGCGGCATTCTAGCCCGCGCGCGGCGGGGCGAGCATAGAATCGGGCACCGATGCCGCGAGCCACGCGGGCCGCACTGCTGATCGTCGCTGCGCACGCGCTCGTCCTCGGCGTCCTCGGCCGCACGCCGCCGGGTCCGCTGCTGTCGAACCTGAGCATGATCGCGGCGGGCCTCGTCGCGGCGGCGACCTGCTGGCGGGCGGCCGCTCGCAGCTTTGGCTTTAGCCGCTCGGTGTGGCGGCTCGTCGCGACTGCGCTCGCCGTCTGGGTCGCCGCGCAGACGAGCTGGACCGTCACCGAGAACCTGCTCCAGGCCTCGGTGCCGGAGCCTTCGCTGACACACCTGCTGTTCCGCCTCTGCGGAGCGCCGCTGCTCGTGGCGCTACTGCTCGACGAGGACCAGGTCGGGGTGATCCCGCCCGACTGGGCCCGGGTGCTGGACTTTGCCCAGGTCGGGATCGTGTTCCTGTTCTTCTACTTCGACATCTACTTCGTGCCGCCGGCGCCCGGGATGAGCCTGGCGAGCCTGCAGGTCGCGGGCTTCCTCGACATCTCCGACATCGAGAACTGGCTGATCGCCGTGGCCTACGTGCTGCGGGCGGTCCTGGCCCGCTCGCCCGAGGCGCGCCGCCTGTTCTGGCGGACGGTGCTCTACGTGGTCGGCTATGCGATCGCGTCCACGACCTACAACTACGGCTACTACCACCAGCTGGCTCGCACCGGCCAGTGGTTCGATCTGCCCTGGACGATGGCACTCGGCGTCGCGAGCGTCGTCGCGGCCGGCTGGCAGCCGCGCGTCGAGGCCGCGAGGTCCACTCCGGCGAGTGTCGTGCGTGTGCTCACGGTCGGCTGGGTGCCGGCGATGGCCCCGATCGCAGTCCTGGCCCTGGCGCTGCAGGTGGCCCGCTACGAGCTGGTGCTGGCGTTCATCGCGGTGCTGGCCTCGGTCTCGGTCTTCGGCGCGCGGCTGCTGGTCGAGCGGTACCGGCAGGTGCGGGCGCTCGAGGCGCTGCGCGCGAGCGAGGAGCGCTACGCGCGGCTCGTCGAGCTGTCGCCGGACGCGATCGCGGTGTTCGCGGACGGACGCATCAGCTTCGCCAACCCGGCGGCCGCGCAGCTCGCGGGAGCGACAAGCCCGCAGGACCTCGTCGGACGCCCGGTGGGAGACTTCGTGACCCCCGAGACGCGGATGGCGATGCGCGAGCGGATCGTCGCCTTCCCGATGGGCTCGCCGGCCCTGGAGCTCGAGGCACGCCGGCTGGACGGGTCGGCGCTGAACGTCGAAGTCGTGTTCCTGCCGCTGCCGCCTGCCGACACGGCCTCCCCGGGGCAGAACAGCCCGGCGGGCCTGGTGGTCGCCCGCGACGTCACCGAGAGGCGGCGCGCCGAGACGGAGCGTGAGACGCTGATCCGCGAGCTCGAGGCGCGAAACGCCGAGCTCGAGCGCTTCAGCTACACCGTCTCCCACGACCTCAAGGCGCCGCTCGTGACGATCCGCGGCTTTCTCGGCCTGGTGGAGCAGGCGGCCGAGCGCGGCGACACCACCACGCTGCACGCGGACATGCAGCGCATCCACCGGGCGTCCGACCGCATGGAGCGGCTGCTGAACGAGGTGCTGGACCTCTCGCGCGCGGGACGCGTGGCGGGCCCGGCCGTGGCGGTGGAGCTGGCCTCGGTCGCGCGGGAGGCCGTGGCGAACGCCGCCCAGGAGCTCAAGCAGCAGCGCGTGGCGGTCGAGATCGCTCCGGGCCTGCCGGTCGTCATGGGTGACCGCGTGCGACTCGTGGAGGTGGTCCAGAACCTGATCGCCAATGCCGCTCGCTTCATGGGCAACGAGCCGCGGCCCCGGGTGGTGATCGGCAGGCGCGGCGGAGCGCCCGAGGGCCAGGCGTTGATCTTCGTCCAGGACAACGGAATCGGGATCGACTCGCGCTTCCACGAGCAGGTGTTCCGACTCTTCGACAAGCTCGACCCCGCGAGCCCCGGCACCGGCGTGGGCTTGGCGCTCGTCAAGCGCATCGTCGAGGTCCAGGGCGGTCGCGTCTGGGTCGAGTCGCCGGGCGCGGGCCACGGGACGACGTTCTGCTTCACCCTTCCGCTCGCGGGGTCCGGCTCAGTGCGCGGGTTGGGCGGCGACTGACGGCGCCGGTGCCTGCCGGGTGGTGAAGCTGCGGCGGCGCAGCGCCGCGGCGGCGATCACCAACACCTCGAAGGCCACGAAGCTGCCGACGTACCAGTAGCCCCCGGAGCCGAAGCCGTACGAGTGCAGCCCCGTGCCGAGCATGTAGTTGACGCCGTACCAGGCCATCAGCACCAGCAGGTAGCCGACGATCGAGCCCACGGCCATGCCGAAGTCCTTGATCCAGCCCACGAAGCGCCCGTGCAGCACGGCCAGGTAGCCGAGCAGCGCGATGAGCGCCCAGGTCTCCTTCGGGTCCCAGCCCCAGAAGCGGCCCCACGAGTAGGACGCCCAGACGCCCCCTAGCAACGTCCCGACCGCGAGGAACAGCGTGCCCAGCTGCAGCGCCCGATACAGGAAGAGCGAGAGCCGCTTGAACAGCATCACGTCGGCGGGCCGCAGGAAGTAGAGCCCGAGGTTCAGGTGTCCGATGCCCATCGCGAGCGTGAACGCGGCGTAGCCGAGCATGATCGTGAGCACGTGGACGGTGAGCCACATGTTGTCGCGCAGCACGGGGACGAGCGGCGAGATGGCGCCGTCGAAGATCGGCACGCTACAGGCGATGATGAGCGCGAGCGCCCCGAGCGCACCCGCGCAGGCCGCGAAGACGTGCGTCTTGTAGAACGCCTCGAAGACGAGGGCGAACAGCACGCCGCCCCAGGCCACGAACACGATCGTCTCGTACATGTTGGTGACCGGGGGGCGACCCGAGATCAGGACGCGCAGCAGCATGCCGTAGCTGTTGAGCAGGAACCCGGCCACGAGCGCGGCGTAGCCCGCGAGCATCAGCCTGCGGGAGGCGAGCGGGAAGCTCGCGAGCAGGACGAGGAAGCCCGCAAGGTAGAGCAGCCACGCCGTGCGGAAGGGGTGGAGGGTGTTGTAGTGAACCTCCATCCGGAGCTCCTTGGCGTCTGGGTAGACCGCGGGGGCGAGCTCGCGGAGCCGGGAGGAGAAGGCCCGCGCGGCGGTCGCGACGCCGGCGAGATCTTTGGCGCGGTAGGCCTCCAGCATCGCGCCCGAGAGCGCGCGCAGGCGCCCGAGCTGCGGGATGTCCGCCGCCTGACTGGACTGGAGATCGGCGAGCGAGAACCAGGCGGCTTTGGGGTTGGCGGGATGCGGAACGACGCGCAGGCTTTCGCCCGTCGTCACACCCTGGTACGTGACGAGCGTGTTCTCGAGCTCGAGCAGCTCGCGATCGATCGGATCGAGGTCGTGCTCGGCGTCGAGCTTCGCGCGCACCGCGGTCACGGCGGCCCGCAACCCCTCGTGCTGCGCGAGCTCGTGGAGACTGAAGCGGTCGCGTCCGGCCGGCAGCCCCGCGGCCTGCCGCAGCCCGGCGTGGGTCACCCGCTCGGGCGACGCGAGTGACGCGAGCAGCCACTCGATCGGCTCGAGACCGGCCACACGCTCGAACCCGAACGGCTTCGCCCCCTGCACGCGTTTGGCGAGCTCGCGCGCGAATGTGTCGAGCGGTTTGACGCGGCCGCCGTCCTGGATCGCGACCTGCCGCAGCGGCGCGAGATCCGCGCCGCCCGCAGCCTCGCCCGCGAGCGGAACCGACAGGCTAAGCGCGAAGAGAGACGGGATCAGCAGACTGCGTTTCATTGCGGTTCTCCCGGGCGCCATGGGCCGCGAGGGCCTGCGCCGCCTGGCGCCTGGCGAGCCAGGGCTTGCCGTAGAACATCCAGAGGATGCCGGCGCCGATGAGCGCCGTGCCGAGATAGACGAGGGGCAATCCCGGCGCGCGCGCGACCGAGAAGACCGAGATCATCGGCCGCCCTTCGACGAAAGACGACTGAAAGAAGATGTAGCCGCGGTGGTGGAGCGGGTGGTTCATCGAGACGAGCGTCTCGAAGCTGCCCAGCTCCCTGTCGTCGATCCTCACCGAGCTCTCGTACGTCGCGGCCATGCGCGAGCCAGGGTAGGACTCGTTGTTGAACCGGAGCAGTGTCACGCGGAACGGCAGCACCATCTCGATCGCGGCGGGTGCGGACTCGGGGGAGGCCGACCGCTCGACGAGCGTCACGCGATCGGACGTCTCGCCCTCGTAGAGGGCCATGCTCGAGTCGAGGCCGCGGTAGAGGGACACGAGCGAGCCCACGAGCACGAGCAGGATGCCCACGTGTGCGGCGACGAAGCCGACGTGGTGCTTCGACCAGGGCCAGCGGCTGAGCATCGAGGCGAGCACGTTGAGACCGAGGAGTCCGAGCAGGAACGCAAACCACGGCGTGCCGTAGATGTCGCGCTGAACCGCGGGCGTACCGTGTCGCATCTCGTAGAAGGTGGCGTAGGCGCAGATCGCTCCGATCGTCACCATCACCACGACGGAGAGCCGGACCGACGCCAGCCACCGGAATAGCCGGCCGCCGAAGCCCTTTTCTTTCATCAACATCAGAGACATATACCTTCCCAGTAACCACGATTCTAGGAAGACCGCTCGCGGCGAATCAATGAATCAAAAGAGCCAGATCGACCACGACCACCGTCGTCAAAGCCATCGACCGATTGACGCCCGAGCCCCTGTATCTCTAGAATCGGCAGCAACTTCCGCCCCATGCGAGGCGGCAAGCGTGAGGTGTGCTAGATGGCGACCCTAAGGCTCGTGCCTGTCTCCGGCCAGCCGATCGACGTCGTCAAGGACCAGACGGTCGTCGGGCGCGACCCAAGCTGCGAGATCGTGGTCGCCGACGGCTCTGTTTCGAGACGGCACGCGCGGCTCGAACTGCGGGGCGGAATCTGGTGGGTCGTCGACCAGGGAAGCGCCAACGGCACGTACCTCAACAGCCTGCGCATCGCCGAGCAGGCGCTCAAGAACGGGCAGGAGCTCCGCTTCGGCGCGCTCGCGTTCCGCGTGGACCTCAAGGAAGACCCGGAGGCGACGGTCGCAACCCCGGTCCTGAAGGACGACTCGGCGACGCTCCTGGCGACTCCCGAGCTGCCGCCCACGCCCAAGCCCGGAGCACCTCCTCCGCTGCCGAAAGCCACGGCCCCGCCGCCTTTGCCCGCCCCCGCACCCCCGAGTGCCGCCGCGGCGAAGGAGCGCTTCAAGGCCGGGGCGGCGGCTGCGCACACTCCGCCGGTGGCCTCGCCGGTGCCGCAGATGCCCGCGGGACCGGCCCCGACCAGGAAAGGCAGGAGCCCGCTCATCTGGGTCGGCGTGGGCTGCTGCGGTTGCCTGCTGCTCGTAGGCATCTTCGCGGCGGCGATCTTCGGCGGCACGTACATGGCGACGAAGGGCGCGGCCGACGCCGCGCACGCCTGGCTCGGCCAGGTCCGCCAGGGCCAGAGCGCGGCCGTCGAGGCGGGCCTCAGCGAGAGCTACCGCAGCCAGCTGGATCCGCAGGAGCTCGAGCACATCACGACCCTCGTCGCACAGTCCAAGGACGCCACGTTCCCGGGCCGTTCCGTCGACAACAACCGGGCCACCATGACCGGCGTGCTGACCGGCGGCGGGACGCCGCAGCCGGTCGTGATCCGCCTGGTCAAGGAGGGCGGAGCCTGGAAGGTCGACGGCGTCACGCTCGGCGTCGAGTAGCCGTGAACGCGTGACAGGCGCGAGCCCCGAGCCGGTCGAGATCCGCCACGAGCGTGCCGCGCGGCGCGTGGTCGTGTCGTGGGAGGACGGCCACGAGAGCGTCTTCCCGCTCGACTACCTGCGGAGCTGGTGCCCGTGCGCGACCTGCCAGGGCCACGACCCGGTCGCCCGCTATCTCGGCCTCGAGGGCCAGGAGCTCGTCCACGTGGACGGCGTCGGCAACTACGCTGTGTCATTCACGTGGCAGGACGGCCACAGCACCGGCATCTACAGCTTCCGCATGCTGCGCAAGCTCTGCCCGTGCGAGGCGTGCGGGGGCGAGAAGCGTTAGCGCGCCTCTTGCTCGGGCATCTCGGGCTCGAGGTGGACCACCACGTCGGCGATTCCCGGGTGGGCCTTCGCCAGCGTTTGCTCGATGCGGTCGGCCACCTCGTGCGCCTCGCGCAGGCTCGTCCCGCCGTCCAGGTGCAGCGTGAGGTCGACGTAGACGGCGTCGCGCCGCCCGCGCGTGCGCACGTTGTGGATGCTCAACACGCCCGGCACTCCCCCGGCCAGCCGCTCGATCTCCTCCGCCGGGATCACGGCCCGATCGGTGAGGACGTGGAACGCCCCGAGCAGGATCACACCCGCCTGCCAAGCGATGATCGCGGCGATCACGACGGCGACGAGCGGGTCGGCCCAGGAGGCGCCGAGCAGCGCGGCCACGAACGAGGCCACCACCCCGAGCGAGACGTAGAGATCCGCTCGGGTGTGGGTGGAGTCGGCCAACAGGAAGGCACTCTGCAGCCGCCGGCCCTCGCGCGCCTCGTAGGTGCTCACGAACAGGTTGACGCCGATCGTCGCGGCCATCACGGCCCAGTTGAGGAGCGAGATCTCGGGCAATGCCGGTCGCGTGGTGCGCCCGAAGGCCGAGCTGAAGATCTCCCAGGCGAGGGCGAGCAGCGCGATCCCGATCATGCTGGTGGCCGCGGTCTCGAACTTGCGGTGGCCGTACGGGTGGCCGGGGTCGGGCGGGCGGAACGCGAACGCCGCCACGATCAGGCCGATCACGTTGTTGGCCCCGTCGACCAGGCTGTGGAAGCCGTCGGCCACCATCGCCAGGCTGCCCGACAGGTAGCCGACGACGACCTTGCCCGCGGACACGGCGAGGTTGAGGGCGAGTGTTATCCAGAGGACGCGACGGACGCCGCGGCTCTCCTCGCCCGTTTCGACGGCGGCCGTCGTCAGGCCTCCTGCTGGCGCGGCACGAGCCAGTCGTAGCTCTGCGCCAGGGACATGCCGGAGGTGTAGAGAAAGCCCCACTGGAAGATCGCGATGAAGGGCAGCGTGCCGACGAGCCCGTACGCGAGAGCGTAGAGCGACGTGAACGTGAAGTAGCACGCGAGCCCGAGCTCCGCGTAGGGCACCCAGTTGGACTTGCCCTTGTAGGCCTTCTGCTTCCAGGTGTCGCCCGTACCCTCGATGCCGTACTTCGGGGTGCGCATGAACTCGGAGGGCTTGCCGAAGAGACCCTCGATCACGGCGAGCGCGTTGTTGATCGAGATGCCGATCCCGATCCCGAGAACGGCGGGGATGTAGCGCAGCTTGGTCTTCCAGGTGCCCGCGAACTGCTCCTTCTGCGACAGCGCGTAGAAGGCGCAGACGGACGCGGTCGCGGCGAGGAAGATCGGCACGTCCACCACGATCATCTCCGCCCAGCCCATGTTGTAGCGCAGCACCATGGCCGGGAACATCAGGCCCGCGAGCAGCACCATCAGCGGGTAGGCGAGGTTCGCGGTGAGGTGGAAGGTGGCTTCGACCTTCTCGCGCCACGACAGGTCCGACGCCAGCACCCGTGGCAGGAGCTTCTTGCAGACCTGCACCGAGCCCTTGGCCCAGCGCTGCTGCTGCGTCTTGAAGGCGTTCATCTCGACCGGCAGCTCGGCCGGGGCCACCAGGTCGGGCAGGTAGACGAAGCGCCAGCCGCGCATCTGCGCGCGGTAGCTGAGGTCGAGGTCCTCGGTGAGCGTGTCGTGCTGCCAGCCGCCCGCGTCCGCGATCACGCTGCGGCGCCAGATGCCGGCCGTGCCGTTGAAGTTGAAGAAGCGCCCCGAGCGGCTGCGCGCCCCGTGCTCCACCACGAAGTGGCCGTCGAGCATGATCGACTGCACTTCGGTGAGCAGCGAGTAGTCGCGGTTGATGTGGCCCCAGCGCGCCTGGACCATCCCGACCCTGGGGTCGTCGAAGTGGCCGAGCGTCTTCTCGAGCATATCCGGCGGCGCCACGAAGTCGGCGTCGAAGATCAGGACGAATTCGCCGGTTGCCTTCGCGAGGCCTTCGTCCAGGGCGCCTGCCTTGAAGCCGGTGCGGTCGGCGCGGTGGAGATAGTGGATGTCGAAGCCCTGCGCGCGGTAACGCTCGACGGCGCGGCTCGCGATGGCCGTCGTCTCGTCGGTCGAGTCGTCGAGCACCTGGATCTCGAGCCGGTCCTGCGGGTAGCGCAGAGCGGCGACCGAGGCCAGCAGGCGATCGACGACGTACATCTCGTTGAAGATGGGAAGCTGGACCGTCACGCGCGGGAGCACGGCGGGCAGCGGCCGGGGCGCGGCCTTCCTGTCCTTGTGCTTGAGGTAGAGCCACACCATCACGTAGCGGTGGCAGCCCATGATGGCGAGGATCACCAGGGTCAGGAAGTAGAGCCCCAGGATGCCGAACTCGACGACGCTCATCGCTCGAAAGCCGCCTCTCGCACGCGCCGGTCGCGGCCCCTTCCGGTCGCGGGGTACACGACTGCGCCTTCCTTGACTTTGTCCGAAACGCCGGTGGAAGCTGCCGATTTCGGTGCGCCGCAGCCGGCCTTGGAAGGCCTCGCGGCACAATCGTGTAGTCTAGCGGAGCGGCGTCTCAAGTCAATGGATCCCCGAAGCCTCAAAGATCTCCTCGAGCAGGTCCAAAAGGGCGCGCTCTCGACCGAGGACGCGGCGGCGCGGCTCGCCACCCTCCCGTACGAGGACCTGGGTTTCGCGAAGCTGGACCACCACCGGGCGCTGCGGCGGGGCTTCCCCGAGGCCGTGTTCGGGGGGGGCAAGACCCCCGAGCAGATCGTGACGATCGTCGACAGGATCGCAGCCCGCGGACAGCGGGTGCTCGTGACGCGCACGACGCGCGAGGTCCACGCGAAGGTGGCGGCGGTGCGCCCCGAGGCGCTGTTTCACGAGGCGGCCCGCTGCCTCACGCTCGCGGCCGAGCCGGCGCCGGCGCTGCCCGGTCGCATCGCCATCGCTGCCGCGGGCACCTCGGACCTTCCCGTCGCCGAGGAGGCGGCGGTGACGGCCGAGTTCCACGGAGCGGCGGTCGAGCGTGTCTACGACGTCGGCGTCGCGGGTCTGCACCGCCTGCTCGACCGCACCCCAACGATCCGGAGCGCGGACGTGGTGATCGTCGTGGCCGGGATGGAGGGCGCCCTGCCCTCGGTGGTGGCGGGGCTCGTGGATGCCCCGGTCGTGGCCGTGCCGACGAGCGTGGGCTATGGGGCCTCGTTTCATGGCCTTGCGGCCCTCCTGGCGATGCTCAACTCCTGCTCGTCCGGGGTAGGGGTCGTCAACATCGACAACGGCTTCGGGGCTGCGCACCTGGCCTGCCTCATCCTCCGCGGTCGCCGCGCGCCAGCAGCCGTCACGGTTGAGTCAAAAGCACCATAGCGTCCTTGACAAAACCGTTGATTCTGCTGATCTTGTATGTTGGTCTGCCCGCCGTGTCCCACCCTGCGACGCGCAAAAGGGCCTCGGCTGTGCGCGAATATGCGCCCCTTGGGGGCGCGCGGAGCGCGGCGGGTATCGAACGGTAAACGGCCGGGCCGACGCGCGTGAACGCCAACTCATTCAAAGTACTGGAGTTCGACCGTATTCGGGCGCTCCTGCTGCAGCAGGTGGGCTCTGCTTTGGGGCGCGAACGCCTCGAGGGGCTGCACCCGCTCGTCGAGCCCCAGGCTGTCCGGCTGGCGCTCGCCCGCACGGGCGAAGGCGTGGCGCTCCTGAAAGCGGTCGGGCGGCAGCCGTACCACGACCTCCTCGACCCGAGAGAGGCGCTGGCCGGCGCCCGTGTCCGCGGCTCCCACCTGGAGCCCCGCGCGCTCGCCGACGTCGCGTCCCTGGTCGAGGGCGGGGTCGAGATCGCGCGGCGCGTGGCCCGGGTCGAAGCGACGCCGGGGCTCGCCCGGCTGGCGTCGGAGGTCCGCGACACGAGCCCGGTCGCGGTGGCGATCCGGCGCGCACTCCTCCCGACCGGCGAGGTCGCTGACGATGCTTCACCCCGGCTGGCCGAGCTGCGCCGTGCGCTGCTGCGTCTCAAGGCGCAGCTCACGAGCGTGATGGAGGGCTATCTCCGCAGCCCCGAAAGCGAGCGGCTGCTGCAGGACCGCGTCGTCACGACGCGCAACGACCGCTACGTGCTGCTGCTGAAGGCCGAGCACAAGGGCCAGCTGCCGGGCATCGTCCACGGCACCTCCGGCTCCGGGGCGAGCCTGTTCGTGGAGCCCCTGCCCGCGGTCGAGCTCAACAACGACATCGTGGAGCTGCAGGACGAGGAGCGGCGCGAGGTCGTGCGCATCCTGCAGCAGCTCACGGCGCAGGTCGCGGAGCGGGCCGACGAGATCGAGGCGATGGCCCGGGTGCTCGGCGAGCTCGACGCTGTGCAGGCGATGGCGCTCTTGGCAGTGGCGATGGACGCCCACCCGCCCGAGATCGTCGAAGGAAAGGCGCCCGAGATCGAGCTCACCGACTCGCGCCATCCGCTGCTGATGCCGGAGCTCGCGGCGCGGCTCGGCATCACGCGGTCGAGCGAGCCCGTGCCCGTCAGCCTGCGCGTCGGCGGCACGAGCCCGGTGCTCGTGATCTCCGGGCCCAACACCGGCGGCAAGACGGTGGCGCTCAAGACCACGGGCCTTCTCGCGCTGATGGCGCAGTGCGGGCTTCACGTCCCCGCTGCCCCCGGCAGCCGCCTGCCCGTGTTCCGGCGCGTGTACGCCGACATCGGCGACGAGCAGTCGATCGCCGAGAACCTGTCCACGTTCTCCTCGCACCTCGCCGCGATCGTGGAGATGACCCGCGACCTGGCGCGGCCGGCGCTGGTGCTGCTCGACGAGGTGGGCGCCGGCACGGATCCCACGGAGGGCGGTGCCCTCGGAGTCGCGATCGTCGAGCATTTCCGGCGCGCGGGAGCCATGGTGCTCGCGACGACGCACCACGGGCTGATGAAGGCCTACGCCCAGTCGACGCCCGGCGTCGCGACGGCCTCCTTCGGCTACGACCCCGGGAACTACCGGCCGACATATCGCCTGACGCTCGGGGCGCCGGGCCGAAGTCTCGCGCTCGAGATGGCCGAGCGGCTGGGGCTGCCCGCCGAGGTCGTGGCCGACGCGCGGGCGCGGCGCGACGACAAGGAGCGGCAGGCCGAGGCGCTGCTGGCCCGGCTCGAGCGGGAGACGGCCGCGCTCGCTCAGGATCGTGAGCAGACGCTCGCCGCGAAGGCCGAAGCGGAGGGAACGCTGGCGCGCGTCGCGGCGCTGGAGCGCGAGCTTCAGGCGAAGAAGCGCCGCGAGGTGGAGCTTTTCGCGAAGGAGCTGAAGCGGCGCGGCGAGGACGCCGAGCGCAAGGCCGCCGAGGCGATCCGCGCGGCGGTCGAGACGCTCGAGACCGCCCAGAAGGCGGCCGCGGCAGCCCCTCGCGTGCGGCGCGAGGCGATCGCGGCGATCCGCGACGCTCGCGACGCGGTGCTGAAGGACCCCGAGCTCGGCCTCCCGGACGAGCCGGACGCCCCGGCGCTCGCGATCGCCGTGGGCATGCGCGTGCGGGTGAAGGCGATGGGCCTGACGGGCGAGGTGACGAGCGTGCACGGCCCCGAAGCCGAAGTCGCGGTCTCGGGCAAGCGCCTGCGAGTGGCCACGCACGAGCTGGTCAGCCTGGGCAACAAGCAACCCCAGGGGGCCTGGGGGGGCGGCGCCCCCCCAGCTCAAAGAACGCCAAGAGCAGCACCAGGCGTCTTTGGTGCTTCGGGCGAGGGTCGCCCCCCTACGAAGACCATTCCGCCCGAGGTGAACCTGATCGGCCTCACGGTCGAGGACGCGCGCGAGCGGGTGGACAAGCTGCTCGACGACGCCGCGCTCTCCGACCGCCACGAGATCCGGCTCGTCCACGGCTTCGGCGAGGGCAAGCTCAGGAAGGCGATCGCACAGATGCTCGAGAAGCATCCCCTCGTCTCCTCCTGGCGCCTCGGCGGGCCGAGCGAGGGCGGCGGCGGGGCGACGGTCGTGGAGCTCAAGGACTGAGATGGCCTTCCCGGAGAGCTTCGTCGAGGAGGTGCGGCGCGTGGCGGACATCGTGCGCGTCATCTCCGAGCACGTCGCGCTCAAGAAGATGGGCACCTCGTGGAAGGGCCTGTGCCCGTTCCACCAGGAGAAGAGCCCGTCCTTCAACGTGCGCCAGGAGCCGGCCGTCTTCCATTGCTTCGGCTGCGGCGAGGGCGGCGACGTCTTCGAGTTCCTGATGCTGCGCGAGCGGATGAGCTTCCCCGAGTCGGTCGAGACGCTGGCGCGCCGCTTCGGCGTGCCGGTGCCCGAGGGACGCGTCGAGCCAGGGCCCGACCGCAAGGAGCGCGAAGAGCTGCTGGCGCTCATGGAGGCGGCGGCGCAGCACTTCACGCGCACGTTCTGGGCGGCCCCCGGCACCAAGGCGCGCGAGTACCTGCTGGGCCGCGGCTTCCGCAAGGAGACGCTCGAGAAGATCCGCACCGGCGCCGCGCGCGACGCCTGGGACGATCTGCTCGGCGCGCTGCGCGGTAAGTTCGCGCCGGCGCTGCTGCTGAAGGCGGGGCTGGTGATCGAGCGCCAGGGCAAGGAGGGCCACTACGACCGCTTCCGCAACCGCGTGGTGTTCCCGATCCTGAACGAGGCCGGCAAGGTCGTGGCCTTCGGCGCGCGCAGCCTCGACGGCAGCGAGCCCAAGTACCTGAACTCGCCCGAGACGCCCTTCTACTCGAAGAGCCGCATCCTCTACGGCATGAGCTGGGCGCGCGACTCCGTGGTGCGGGAGAAGCGCGCGGTGCTGATGGAGGGCTACCTCGACGTGGCGCGCGCGATCGAGCAGGAGGTGAGCGAGGCCGTCGCGACCTGCGGCACGGCGCTCACCGGCTCGCACGCGCGCCTCTTGAAGCGCTTCGCCGAGACGGCCGTGCTGAACTTCGACCAGGACGAAGCCGGTCAGAAGGCCGCGCGCAAGAGCCTCGAGGTGCTGCTCGAGGAGGGCGTGCGGGTGCGGATCGTCGAGCTGCCCGAAGGGCACGATCCCGACACGTACCTGAAGGCGGAGGGCGCCGAGGCGTATCGAAAGCGCCTCGACGAGGCCCCGGAAGCGGTCGAGTGGCTGATGCGACGCGCCGTCACGCGGCACCCGCTTCAGTCCCCCGCGGGCAAGGCGGCGTACTTCGCCGACGTGCTGCCGGCTCTCGTGCGGACCGAGAACGCGGTCGAGCGCCAGGCGTGGCTCGGGCGCGTGGTCGAGCGCGGCGGCCTCGACGCGGGGGCGGCGCGCGAGGAGCTGCGGCGGGCGATCCAGGGCCGGCCCGGAAAAGCTTCGGCCGTCGGCGAGGCGGCCGCGCGCACGCCGAGCGCATCGCTCTCGAAGACGCTGCTGCCGGCCGAGCGCTGGCTGCTCGCGCTCGTGGCGCAGAGCGCGGCCGGCGTCGAGGACGCGCTCAAGGAGCTGGAGGAGACGGACCTCGTGGGGCTGCGCGCGGCACCGCTGCTGCGCGCCGCGCAGGCGGTGGCCCGGCGCGACGAGCGGGTGAGCTTGCCCGCGGTGCTCGCCGAGCTCGACGAGGAGGCGCAGCGGATGATGTCGCAGATCGCGGTCGAGGGAGCGCCGATGGAGCACCTCTCGGCCGAGGAGTGCGTGCGCACGCTGCGGCGACAGCCGCTCGAGGCGCGCATGGCGGAGATCCAGAAGAGCATCGCCGGGGCGAGCGGGGAGGCGCAGGACGCGCTCCTCGCCGAGAAGATCCGCCTCAGGCGTCAGATGGCAGAGCAATAGGGCAAAGGCGACAAGGGAGCAGGCGAAACGGCAATGGCGCTCACGATCGAGGAAAAGTACGACGAGGTACGGCAGCTCATCACGATGGGCAAGGAGAAGGGCTACCTCCTTTACGAGGAGGTGAACGACCTCCTGCCCTCCGACATCGGCTCGTCGGACGAGCTCGACGACATCTTCTCGATGTTCGGGTCGATGGGCATCGAGGTGGTCGACTCCGAGCAGAAGTTCCGGGAGAAGTCGGAAGGGGAAGAGGGCGTCGAGCTCGACCTCACACCCGGCACGCTCGACAAGACCAACGACCCGGTGCGCATGTACCTGCGCGAGATGGGCACGGTGCCGCTGCTGACGCGCGAGGGCGAGGTCGAGATCGCCAAGCGCATCGAGAGCGGCAAGAACGCGATGCTGCGCGCGATCTCGCGCACCAACATGGCGGCGCAGGAGGTGGCGCGGCTCGGCGAGCGCCTCGGCGCCCGCGAGATCGGCGTGCGCGACGCGGTCGTGTTCAACGAGGAGGAGGTCACCGAGGAGAAGCTCGAGGCCAAGATCAAGGCCACGCTGAAGCTGATCGGCAAGGCCAACGACGCGCACCAGGAGTACCTGGCCTACCGCAAGCATTTCGTGAAGCTCGAGAAGAAGTCGCGCACCTACGTCAAGGGCAAGTGGCGCCTGGCGCGGCTGCGGATCCGCATGTCGCTCTCGATCCGCCGCATCGACTTCGCGGAAGCCTTCAAGCGCCGGCTGGTCGAGCGGGTGCGCGAGGCGGTCGATC
>Ga0210377_10002364_pt1 | contig 16589 bp, 17 predicted proteins | sample PLM4_65_b1redo_FD_155480 | JGI IMG/M metagenome (GOLD analysis project Ga0210377, IMG submission 155480) | Groundwater sediment microbial communities from an aquifer in East River, Colorado, USA - PLM4_65_b1 redo | ecosystem: Environmental > Terrestrial > Soil > Riparian zone | place: USA: East... | reverse complement strand
GCTGTGCGGCATCGCCCTCCACCCCGCGGGACACACCCTCTCGCCGGTGATTCACGAGGCCGCGTATCGCGCGCTCGCGCTCGACGCCGCGTTCGCCGCCTTCGACGTCGAGCCCGCCCGCCTCGGCGACGCGGTGCGCGGCATGCGCGCGCTCGGCCTGACACAGCTCTGCGTCTCTTTGCCCCACAAGGAGGCGGTGCTCGCGCTGGCCGACCGCGTCTCGGACGAGGCGCGCGCGATCGGCGCGGCCAATACGCTCACCTTGCGCGGCGGCGAGCTCGTCGCCGACAACACCGACTGGATCGGCGTCCTGCGTACGCTCGAGCCACTCGGCCCGTGGGCCGGCAAGCGCGCGACGGTGCTCGGCGCGGGCGGCGCGGCGCGCGCGGTCGTGTTCGCGCTGCGTCACCTCGGCGCGGAGGTCCGCATCGTGAATCGCACCCGCGCGCGCGCCGAGAAGCTCGCCGCCGAACTCGGTGGGAAGATCGGCGCGCTCGAGGAGCCGTTCGACCTGCTCGTGAACGCGACCTCCGTCGGCATGTCGCCGGAGATCGCGGCGACGCCGGCACCCGCCTCCGCGCTCGCGCCCGGCGCGACCGTGTTCGACACGGTCTATCGCCCGCTCGAGACACGCCTCCTGCGCGAAGCGCGCGAGCGCGGCTGCCGCGTGCAGGACGGTCTCGACATGCTCGTGCACCAGGCGGTGGAGCAGATCCGGATCTGGAGCGGCAAGCGCGCCGACCCCGCGCTGCTGCGGCGCGCCGCGCTCGGAGCGATGTAGGCGCCAGCTCGACCCGGGTGACCGCGTCCGAGATCCGCCAGTCGCGCACGGGGCTACGGGCCTGAGCCGGCGTCCACCCCATCGCGCAGCGGCTTCGAGTACGCTGCACGACACGATGAGTCAGCCGAATCTCGAATGGGACGGCCCGATGTACCGGCTGGCGGTCGCGCAGCTCGACCAGACCGCCAAGCACATGGGGCTCGACGACAACGTGTGGGAGCGCCTGCGCACGCCGCAGCGCGCGCTGGTCGTGTCGTTCCCGTTCCGGCGCGACGACTACGAGACCGTCGACACGGTCACCGGCTACCGCGTGCAGCACCTGCTCACGATGGGCCCGACCAAAGGCGGCGTGCGCTACGACGAGGACGTGCACCTCGGCGAAGTGACCGCGCTCGCGATCTGGATGTCGTGGAAGTGTGCGCTGATCGGCCTGCCGTTCGGCGGCGCGAAGGGCGGCGTGCGCATCGACCCGAGCGCGCTCTCGCGCAGCGAGCTCCAGCGCATCACGCGCCGCTACACCATGGAGATCATCGAGATGATCGGCCCGGATCGCGACATCCCCGCGCCGGACCTCGGCACGAACGAACAGACGATGGCGTGGATGATGGACACGTACTCGGCGCAGAAAGGCTACGCGGTGCCGGGCGTCGTGACCGGGAAGCCGATCGAGATCGGCGGCTCGCTCGGCCGGCGCGAGGCGACCGGACGCGGCGTCGTGACGTGCGCGGTCGAAGCGTGCCGGCATCTCGAGCTCTCGTTCGTGGGCGCGCGCGTGGCGGTGCAGGGCTATGGCAACGTCGGCATGAATGCCGCGCACCTCGCGCAGGCGCAGGGCGCGCGCGTGGTCGCCGTCTCGGACGTGAAGGGGGGGATCTTCGACCCGGGCGGGCTCGACCTCGCGAAGGTCGACGCCTGGCAGCGCGAGCACCGCTTCCTCGAGGGCTTCCCCGGCGCCGAGGCCGTGACGAACGCGGAGCTGCTCGAGCTCGACTGCGACGTGCTGATCCCCGCCGCGATGCAGAGCCAGATCACCGAGGCCAACGCCGGCCGTGTCCGCGCGAAGCTCGTCGTCGAAGGCGCGAACGGCCCGACCTCGCTCGAGGCCGACGCCATCCTGCGCGCGCGCGGCGTCTTCGTCGTGCCGGACATCCTCGCGAACGCGGGCGGCGTCACGGTCTCGTACTTCGAGTGGGTGCAGGACGCGCAGCAGTTCTTCTGGACCGAGGACGAGGTCAATCAGCGCCTGGTCTCGATCATGACGAAGGCCTTCAAGGAGGCGCTCGCCGTCGCGCTCGAGCGGAAGGTCGACCTGCGCACCGCGTGCCTGATGCGAGGCATCTCCCGCATCACCACCGCGAAGCGCGTGCGCGGGGTGTTCCCCTAGAACGCGCTTGCCTATTGAGTGGCACTCGACTACTGTTGAGTCGGACTCAATGGGAGCGACGCGCATGGATCCCGTCACGATCGCGCCGGTGCAAGGGCCGTGAGCCCGCGCGCACGCCCGGCGCCCCGTGCACGGCGCACGCGCGATCCCGCCGACAAGCGCGCGCGGCTGATGGAGGCCGCGCGCGCGCTCTTCGCGGAACGCGGGTACGCCGCGACCACGACCGCCGACGTCGCGCGACACGCGGGTGTGTCGGAGGGCATCGTCTTCCACCACTTCGGCTCGAAGGCGGAGCTGCTCGAAGAGGTCGCGGCCGACTACGGCCGCGGCCTGGCACAGGCGATGTTCGACCTCCCTCCCGTGCCGGGTCAGCCACCGTCGGCGCGGCGCATGCTGCGCGCGGCGTTCGACTATGTGCGCGAGCACCGAGGCGTCGCCCGGGTGCTCGGGTTCCGGGCGCCCGAGGGCGGGACGCACAGCGCGCGCCGCGCCAGCCGCGACCAGATCGTCGGCGCGCTCGCGCGCGGCTTCGCGACCTGGAGCGAGGCGGGGCTCCTGCGCCCGATGGACGCGCAGATCACGGCGGAGCTCGTGTTCGCGCTGGTCGAGACGGCCCTGGTCGAGTGTTTCGCGCACGGCGACGGCACGCGCGAAGAGGACTACCTGCGCGAGGCCATCGCGTGCGTGGAAGGTGCGTTGGTAGCAAGGAGACCCCCCTCATGAGCGCTCCCGACTATCGCTCCGTGCGCCAGAATCCGTGGTGGATCCCGCCGTTCCTGGGCGGCGTTCCGCAGGGTGTCGGACCCGCGCACCTGCGCGTGCTCGGCTTCGTCACGCTGGCGATGTTCTTCGAGAACTACGACCTGGGCATGCTCGGGAACGCGCTGCCGCAGATCGCGGCGTCGTTCGGGCTCGACAAGGTGGAGCTCGGCGGGTTCACCGGACTGACGCGGCTCGGCGCCCTGCCCGCGTTCTTCCTGCTGCCGCTCGGCGATCGCATCGGCCGTCGTCGACTGCTGCTGCTCTCGATCGCGGGCATGAGCATCGGCTCGTTCGTGACCGCGCTCGCGCAGACGCCGACGCAGTTCGTGATCGCGCAGATCGCGACGCGCACCTTCATCGTCTCGGCCGCAGTGACGTCGTTCGTCGTCGTCAGCGAGGAGTTCCCCGCCGCGAACCGCGGCTGGGGAATCGGCATGCTCGGCGGGGTGGGCGCGATCGGCTTCGGCATGGGCGCGCTTCTGTACGGCTTCGTCGAACGCCTGCCCTTCGGCTGGCGCACGCTCTACGCGCTCGGGCTGATTCCGCTCTTCTTCCTTCCCGCGCTCGCGCGCGGGCTGCGCGAGACGGCGCGCTTCGCCGCGGCGCAAGCGGCCTCCGTCGAGTCCTCCTCGATCGGCGGCGTGCTGCGGCCGATCGCCGCGCTGATGCGCCGGCATCCGCGCCGCGCGCTCGCGATCGCGCTGATCGGCGCGCTGTCGAGCGCGGGCACCGGCCCGTCGTTCCAGTTCATCTCGCAGTTCCTGCAGAGCGAGCGCGGCTGGACGCCGGGCGCCTTCGCGGCGCTCTCGGTGGTGTTCGGGGCGTTCGCGATCGTCGGCAACCCGGTCGCGGGCCGGCTCGGGGACCGCTACGGCCGGCGCGTCGTTGCCGCCGCCGTGCTCGTTCTCTTCCCGCTGATGTCCGTCGCGTTCTACCTGGGACCGTCTTCCGTGGTGGCTGTGCCGTGGACGTTGATGGTGTTCCTGTCGATGGCGTGCAGCGTGTGCGTGCGCGCGCTCGCGACGGAGCTCTTCCCGACCGAGTTCCGCGGCACGGGTTCGGGAACCCTCGCACTGCTCGAGACGGTGGGCGTCGGTGTCGGGTTGCTCGTCTACTCTGCGGCGGCTGGCGCGCTCGGCAGCCAGGCCATCGCGATTCCGCTGGTCGCGCTCGCCTGCCTCGGCGCGGCCGCGAGCGTCTACCTCGTGCCCGAGACCGCGCGGCGCGAGCTCGAGGAGGTCTCCGCGGACGCGGCCTAGCTCCGGCCTCGCAGCCGTCTCATGCCCCGCGAGATTCTCGCGCCGATCTCGGTGGCCGGCACGGTTCGCCAGTCGAAGCGCAAGGTCAGCACGCGCAGCACGAACGCGCTGCCGATCGAGAGCCACGCGGCGAGCGAAGGATCGACGCGAAGGGGCAGCACCAGCGCGAGGTAGAGCGCGCTCGAGAGCGCGACGAGCACTGCGTAGTACTGGCCGGGCTGGAAGATGACCGGCACTTCCCCGACGAGCAGGTCGCGGATCACGCCGCCACCCACCCCGGTGATCAGACCGATCAGGACGGCGCCGGGGAGCGGAACTCCAGCGGCGACCGACTCCGTCAGCGCGACGACGCTGAACGCGGGCGCCGCGATCGCGTCCGCAAGCGCGATCGCTCCGATCGTGGCGCTCGCGCGCAGCAGCGGACGGAGCAGGATCACCGCGAACGCGCTGACCAGGATCATCGGCAGCGCCAGCGGATCGTGGGTCAGCCACGGCTCGCGCTGCAGGAAGAGCCCGTCCCGCAGCAAGCCGCCACCGGCGGCGGCGGCCAGCGCGATCGCCGAAACTCCGACGACGTCGAGCCCGCGTTGCGTGGCGACGAGCGCACCCGAGAGCGCCCAGAGCACCGTCGCGAGACTCGTGAAGTACGCCGGAAGCTCGAAGCGCTCGATCACGCGCGAGACGCGAGGGTCTTCGGCGCGGTGCGGCGGTAGCTGTCCTTCACGAGCTCCGTGACCTCGTCCCAGTCCACCGACGGCAGATCGAGCCGGAGGGCGACCCAGCCCTTGGCGCCGATGTACGCGGGGATGAAGAAGCGTTCCCCGTCGAAGCCGACGAGCTCGCGATTCTCACCGGGCGGGACCTTGCAGTTGAGCGCGGCCTTGCCGTCGCCGTGATGGTCGTTCGTGAAGTACGCGAACTTCTTGCCGCGCACCGAGAACGCCCGATGCGCGCCCGTCTTCTGCACGTCCGCCTCGGGCAGCGCGAGGCAGATCTTCTCGAGCCGCGCGAGTCTCTGCTCGACCCGCCCCACCCGCGCGCTCAGAGGTTCAGGAGCTCCGCGACTCTCTCGCGGTGCTCGGTCGGATCGCCGTACGTCACCTCGATGGCCTTCGCGCGCTTGAAGTACAGGTGACAGTCGTACTCCCAGGTGAAGCCGACGCCTCCGTGGATCTGGATGTTCTCCGCGCTCGCGTGGCGATACGCGTCGCTGGTGTAGGCCTTGGCCATGCTCGCGGCGAGCTCCGCCTCGTCGGTCTTCTCGGAGACCGCCCAGGCCGCGTAGTAGGTGATCGACTTCGAGGACTCGACCTCGATCAGCATGTCCGCGCACTTGTGCTTGATCGCCTGGTTCACGCCGATGGGCTTCCCGAACTGGATGCGCTCCTTGGCGTACTTCACCGAGTCCTCGAGCACCTTCTGCGCGCCGCCCAGCGCCTCGGCCGACAGGTAGACCAGCGCGTGCGTGCGCACCGACTTCCAGGTCGTCCAGCCGGAGCCCTCGCGTCCCAGGAGCTGCGCGGGCGTGCCGTCGAAGCGAACCTCGGCGATGCGGCGCGTCTGGTCCATCGACTTCAGCGGCGTGATCGTCAAGCCCGGAGCGCCGCGGTCGACCAGGAAGAGCGAGATCCCGCCCTCGCCCGCGCCGCCGCTGCGCGCGGCCACCACCATCTGATCCGCGTTCTGGGCGTCGGGCACGAAGAGCTTCGTGCCGCTCAGGGTCCAGCCCGAGCCCGCCTTCGTCGCCCGCGTCGCGATCTCGTCGGCGTTCTCGTTTCCGGACTCCTCGGTGATCGCGAACGAGAGCACCCGGCGGCCCGAGGCGACCTCCGGAAGGATCTCTTTTCGCTGCGTCTCCGTACCACCCTGGAGAACCGCGAGGGATCCCTGCAGGGTGGCGAAGAACGGCGACGGCGTGAGCGCGCGGCCGAGCTCCTCGGCGACCACGATCAGGTCGACCAGCGAGAGACCTGCGCCGCCATGGTCCTCGGGGAGCAGCAGACCCAGCCAGCCGAGCTCGGCCATCTTGGCCCAGATCTCGGGCTTGTAGCCGCGTGGATCGTCCATGAGCTCCCGCACGACCGGCATCGCGCACTCCTTGGCGAGGAACTCGCGCGCCGTGGTCCGCAGGAACTCTTGTTCTTCCGAGAAGCCGAAATTCATGCCTGCAGTCTATCGCCCGGCTTTTTCACGGGTCAAACCGGGGGGTTTGCTCCGCCGCGGGCTGGTGACGTAGGGTGGCGGCCCTGATGGGGAGGCAGAGCGGATGAGCGCGAGGATCGAGGCGCAGAGCGTCTCGAAGCGGTTCGGTCCGGTCGTCGCACTCGACGCCCTCTCGCTCGAGATCGCGCCCGGCGAGATCTTCGGCCTGATCGGACCCAACGGCGCGGGCAAGACCACGTTCATCCGCATCCTGACCGGCTACCGGTTGGCTTCGCAGGGCGACGTCCGGGTCGACGGCATCTCCGTCACGACCGATCGCTTCCGCGTGCAGGCGAAGCTCGGCTACGCGTGCGAGCAGCCGAAGCTCTACGGCGACCACACGGTCGACGCGTTCCTGCGCTTCATGGGCCAGGTGCGCGGGCTCAGCGGCGCCCGGCTGCGCGCCGCGATCGGCCTCTCCGTCGAGCGCATGGGGCTCGAGCCCGTGCGGCGCCGGCGGATCAGCGTGCTCTCGAAGGGCTTCCGCCAGCGGGTCGCGCTCGCGCAGGCGCTGCTCCACGATCCGTCGCTCCTGGTCGTGGATGAACCGACCGTCGGACTCGACCCCGCTCAGCAGATCGAGCTGCGCCGGATCATCGCGGGCTTTCGCGGCACGCACACGGTGGTGCTCTGCACCCACCAGCTCCACGAGGCTCAGATGATCTGCGACCGCGTGGCGCTGCTCGATCGCGGCCGGCTCGCGGCGATCGCCACCGCCGAGCAGCTGCGCGCGGACGGCAGCCTCGAGGCGCTCTTCCTGGCGCGCGTCGGCCAGCCGATCCACAGCGAGGGCGCGGCGTGATCGGACGCGTGGTCGCGCTCGCGCGGAAGGAGCTGCGCCAGCTCTTCGCGTCGCCGATCGCCTACGTCGTCGGCACGGCGTACGTCGCGCTCACCGGGATCTACTTCTTCCAGCACCTCGTCAGCTACAACCAGCTCCTCTTCGTGTACCAGTCCGAGGGGCTCACCGGCGGCGGCTTCGATCAAGGCACCGTGCCGAGCCAGATCAACGTGCTGAACGAGGTCTTCGTGCCGTCGGCGGACGACTTCGGGCTCTTCCTCCTGGTCGTGCTGCCGCTCGTGACGATGCGCGTGTTCGCGGAGGAGCGCGCGAACGGCACCGACGAGCTCCTGCTCACCAGCGGCCTGCGCCCGTGGGAGGTCGCCTTCGCCAAGCACGGCGTCACCTATCTGTTCGTGCTGCTGCTGCTCGCGGCGAGCGCGATCTACCCGGCCGTGGTCGTGGCGCGCGCCGGGCTCGGCTTCGAGCACCTGTTCGCGCTCTATGTCGGACAGCTCTGCTACGGCTGTGCGATCGCGTCGATCGGGCTCGCCTGCTCCTCGTTCACGTCGAGCCAGATCGTCGCCGCCGTGATCGGCTACGCGATCCCGTTCGTCATGCTCGACTTCGCCTGGCTCTCGAACGCGGTCTCGGAGGAGGTCGCGGGCAGGCTGAAGGAGATCGCCCTGCTCTCGCACTACGGGACCTTTCCGCGCGGCGTGATCGAGCTCTCGCACGTGACGTACTTCGCGAGCATCGTCTTCCTCGGCTGGCTCGCGTCGCTCACCTCGCTCGAGCTCGGCAGGGCGAGGTAGAGATGGCGTTCCTGCCGGCGGCCGGGCTGGTGATGATCCTCGTCGGTGTCGCGTCGTACTACGCAACGCGGTCGCTGCACGGGCTCTCGGCGTTCTCGGGCGCGAACCTCGGGCTGGGCGTGCTGCTCGTCATCGCCGGCGCGGCCGCGCAGCTCAAGAGCTTCCGAGGCTTCTCCGGGGCGGCATCGCGGCGCGTCGCGCTGCGCGCGCTCGCGATCCTGGCGGCGGGCTTCGTCGGCGTGATCGCGTTGAACTTCTGGGCCAGCCACTGGACGGCGCGCGTCGACCTCACCGCCGACCGGCTCTACACGCTCTCGGATCAGTCGCGGCAGATCTGCGCGGAGCTCCGCGGAGGCGCGGGCGCGCCGATCGAGCTCGTGTTCTTCGAGGACGCGCTGCTCGCCAAGGACGTGCGCCTGCTCGTCGACGCATACGCCGGGGACTGCCCCGAGGTCCAGATCCGCGACGCGAGCCGCAAGGAGCCGCCCGCGGGCGCGCGCGAGATCTACACGTCGACCGCCACGACCGTGGTCGCTTGCCGCGGCGACGTCTGCGACCCGGTCGGCTACCCGTCGGAGCGCAACATCACGAGCGCGATCCTGCGCCTCGCGAGCGCGCGCGCGCCGCGCGTCTACTTCCTGGTCGGACACGGCGAGGTCGACCTCGCGAGTCAGGCCGACGCCGGGTACTCGGGCCTGGCCTCGCTCTTGCGCGACCAGGGCTTCGACGTGCAAGCCATGGTCGGCCCCGCGACCGGAGAGATGCCGAGCGACGCCGACGTCGTGATCGCCGCGGCACCCGAGCGGGATCTCCTGCCCGAGGAGCTCGCGATCCTCGACCGCTACCTCGAAGGCGGCGGCCGCTTGCTCGCGCTGACCGAGCCGGGCCTGCGCTCGAATCTCTATTCGGATCTGCTTCTCCGCTTCGGCTTCGCGCTCGAAGACGGCGTGATCGTCGACGAGGCGACGAGTCCGCTGCTGAAGGACCCGTCGCCGCTGAATCTCCTGATCCACCTGTTCGCGCCGTACAGCCCGGTCACGCGCACGCTCTCGCGCCGCACGATGGTGCTGATGCCCACCGCGCGGCCCGTCGCGCTCGCGCGCAAGCCGCAGCCCGACGATCGCCTCGAACGAGTCGCGTTCGCGAGCGGGCGTGCGTGGATCGTCGGCGACGTCGCAGCGGCCCTCGCGCGACGGGGCCTCGAGCGGCCCGACGCGGCGCCCGAGGTCGAGCCGGCGGTCGTCGCGACCGGCAGCTACCCGCGCGGAGACGTCGATCCCGCGACGGAGACCGCGGAACGCGAAGCGCGCGTCGTGGTGATCGGCGACCGCGACTTCGCCTCGAACCACCTGCTCGATGCGCTCTACAACCGCGATCTCCTGCTGAATGCGGTGCGCTGGCTCGCCTCGGACGAGGCCCGCCTCGCGCTCACCGACAAGGCGTGGACCCCGAACCAGGACCCGCTCACCCTGCAGCAGACCGTCGCCTACTTCTACTTCCTGGCCTTCGCGCTGCCGGAGGCGCTGCTCCTGCTCGGCATCTACGCTTGGTGGCGCCAGCGCGCCTGAGTTAGCTTGCCCTGACTTCGAGAGGAGACGGGATTTGAGATGGATCGCGCTTCTGACCGTGGGCATCGCCCTCGCCGGCTGCAACCCGCAGGCGAGCAAGGACCTCGCGGAGATCAAGGCGACGCAGGCGGAGATCCTGAAGCGCCTCACCTCGATCGAGGATGGCCAGAAGAAGCTCCAGGCCGCCGCGCCCGCGCGTGCGGCGCGCACCGACGAGGACTACGACAAGCAGTACACGATCGCGATCGCCGACTCGCCCGTGCGCGGCAAGGCGACCGCGCCCGTCACCATCGTCGAGTTCTCGGACTTCCAGTGCCCGTTCTGCGCGCGCGCGAACCCGATCGTCGAGGACGTGCTGAAGAAGTACCCGAACCAGGTGAACTACGTCTTCAAGCACTTCCCGCTGGCCTTCCACGGCGCGGCGCGGCCCGCGGCGATGGCCTCGATGGCGGCGCAGGAGCAGGGCAAGTTCTGGGAGATGCACGAGGTGCTCTTCGCCAACCAGGCGACGCTCGACGCGGCCAAGATGGAGGACTACGCGAAGCAGGCGGGCCTCGATCTCGCGCGCTTCAAGCGCGACCTCGAAGCGAAGAAGGCCGAGTACGACAAGCGCATCGACGCGGAGCTGGCGCTCGGCCAGAGCGTCGACGTGCGCGGCACGCCGACGCTCTACGTCGGCGGCAAGAAGGTCCGCATCCGCACCGTCGAGGGCATGAGCGCGATGGTGGACGAACAACTCAAGAAGGGGTCTTAGCGGGGCCCGGCGCGGGGGCGGCCCCGCGCCACCCGCTCTTCGCTCGGCTTTGCCTCGCTGCGCGCTCCGCTTGCCGGACGTTCTGCCGCCTCGGAGGTCGGCAGAGTGATCGGACTCAGCCTGCCTGCGCCTTGACTGCTGCGGTGTAGGCGCGGACGCGCTTGGCGTTCACGCCCATGTCGCCGCGGCCGTCGCGGGAGCGGGAGCGGATGTCGATGCGAGAGCCGGCGGCGTCGGGTCGCACGCGGATCACGACGTCATCCACGAAGTGGAAGATCGACGAGGTGTCGGTGGCTTCGATGCGGCCGGTGGCGGCGTCGGCGCTCGTCACCTGCCAGCCGGGCAGCGACTCGGCGGCGGCCTTCGCCTGCGCAAAGGCCTGATCCGGCGGCAGCGAGACGAGGATCGGCGCGATGTCGGGATACGACTGGCGCTGGAGCTCGTCGAAGTGCGCGCGCTCCTCGTCGCCGGGCTCGGAGCTCGAGCGCTGCGCGGTGACTTCGGGCTTGTACTCGATGCGCTCGACCAGATCGGTCGAGACGTCGTTCATGGTCGGGGACTTCGAGAGGTTCACCGCGACGAAGGCCGGGATGGCGACGAGCAGCGGAACCACCGCGGCACGCAGCGCGCGTGGGCGCCAGGACTTTCCGGTCGCGCTCGCGAAGGCCGCTGCGCCGGCCAGTGCGATCCCGAACACCACCCCGATCACCACCGCGAGGAACACGAGCGAGAAGCCCCGGATCGGAGTGAGCACGCGAAGGAAGGCGCTGAGCGGCCCCAGGATCAGGAAAGTGATGATCACGTAGGTTGGCACCATCCAGAGTCGTTCCATCGCGCGTCTCCTCCTGGCCGGCGATTCTACCCTCTGGCAAGCTCGCGGATGGAGGTCTCATGTCTTCGCGCGAGGAACTCGCCGGCCCGGGGCACGCACACCCCGCGCATCCCCACGATCACGGCGCCGACGCGTCGCGGCCGCTGCGCGGGGCGTTCGCGATCACTGCGGCCGTGCTCGTGCTCGAGCTGGCGGGCGGACTTCTCACCGGCTCCGTCGCGCTGCTCGCGGACGCCGGACACATGCTCACGGACGCGGGCGCGCTCGCGATCGCGCTCTTCGCGGCCTGGGCTGCGACGCAGCCGCGCCTGCCCCGACACAGCTTCGGGTACGGGCGCGCGGAGATCCTCGCGGCGCTGCTCAACGGCTTGCTGCTCGGCGGCGTGTCGGTGGGCGTCGCGATCGAGTCGTTCTCGCGGCTCGCGGACGCGCGGCCCGTCGACGCCGGTCCGATGATGGCGATCGCCGCGATCGGCCTCGTGGCGAACGTGGTCTCCGGCGCGCTCCTGATGCGCGGCTCGCAAGTGAATCTGAACGTGCGCGCGGCGCTCTATCACGTGGTCGGCGACGCCCTCGGCTCGGTGGCTGCGCTCGTGGCCGGGGCCGCCATCTGGCTCTTCGACTTCACCCGCGCCGACGCCCTCGCCGGGCTCGCGATCGCGGTCCTCCTGGTGGCGAGCGCGGTGCGGCTCCTGCGCGAATCGGTCGAGGTCCTGCTCGAGGGCGCGCCACGCCACCTCGACCTGGACGCCATCGCGCGCGAGGTCGCGGCGCTCGGCGGTGTGGCGCGGGTGCACGACCTCCACATCTGGACCGTGGGCTCCGGCTTCCTCTCGATGAGCGCGCACGTGGACCTGCGTGCGGGGGCCGATCCCGAGGCCGTCCGGCGCTCGGTCCACCGCCTGCTCCACCAGCAGTACCGGATCGCCCATACGACGATCCAGACGGAATCTCCGCCCCCGCTGCTGCAGGTCGAGACTCCCCCGCTATAATGCCGCCGCTCCCGAGAACACCCAGGATAAAAGCAGGGGAATGTCGAAAAAGGACCTGATCACCGTCAGTGGCGCGATCGAGAAGATCCTCGGCGGCGGGCGCTACGCCGTGAAGCTCGAGAATGGCTCCATCATCACCGCGCAGCTCTCCGGCCGCATGCGCCGCTTCCACATCCGGGTGATCCAGGGCGACCGGGTCCAGTGTGGGATCTCGCCATACGACCCGAGCCACGGCTTCATCACCTACCGCGAGCCGCCGGGCGGCACGCCGCGGCCGGAAGAAGCCGCGAAGAAGTAGCGGCTAGCGCCGCTGCGCGCGGCCGATCTTCTTGCGGCTCTGGTTGATGTCGCGCAGCTCGACCATCGCCGCGTCGGCCACGGCCTGTCCGGCGACCTCGTCGCTCTCGCGCGCGAGCTCGTCCATGTCGACCCAGGCGGCGTAGACCGGGCGGGTTCGCTCGGTGATGATGCCGGCCTTGAGGAGGGTCTTGATCAAGACGCGGAAGATGTTCGTGCTCTTGGTCATGGCCGAGCGGCGATCCGCGTCGGTGAAGGCCTCGAGCACCGCGCTGCGCACCCACTGCCAGTCGAGCCCGAAGCCGCGGTAGATCTCCTGCTTCTGCTCGGAGTTCACCAGGTTGAAGAGCAGGGTCTGGAAGCACTTCGCCGCCCAGAGCTCGACCCGCTCGTGCTCCTCCTCGGAGAGCTTCGGGACCGTGAGGTCGGCCCAGATCTTCCCGAACTTGTGGTGGAAGGCCTCGTCGGTCATCACGAACTGCACGGTGCGGCGCAGCAGCGGGTCCTCGGTCAGCGAGTGGAAGGTCGCGAACGCACCCATCGCCAGACCCTCGACCAGCATCTGCATGCCGACGAGCTTCTTGTAGACCTCGGGCGCGAGCACGAGCTCCTCGAGCAGGCTGCCGAGCGTCGGACCGACCGCGAGCGGTGTACCCCAGCGCGCCTTCACGTAGTGCGAGAACGCGGTCACGTGGCGCGCTTCCTCGCGCGCCTGGTTCGCCGCGTACTCCTGCGCGCCCGGATCGCGCATGATCTGGCACAGGCTCGCGGAGAGCGAGAGCGCGCCCTGCTCGCCGTGCAGGATCGAGGAGAGCGAGAAGCGCGTGCTCTCGTTGGCGAGATCGATCTGCTGCTGCGGCGTGAGCCGGTCGGCGACCGCGCAGTTCAGCTCGACGACGAAGTCGCGCGGCATGAGCAGGCGGTCGCGCATCTCGAACTTCTCGTTGAAGTCGAGGTACGCCTGGTCGTTCGGATCCCAGAAGTGGTCCTCGGTCGCGCTGATGATCGCGTCGAAGGCCGTCGACCGGTCGCCGTAGCGGTCGGTCTCGATCAGCGCCTTGAAATCGTCGCGGTCGACGGTGTTGTAGGCCGCGTCGTGCGTGATGTGGCTGGACATGGGCGGGGACTCCTCACCTGACTCCGGAGAGCTGTAGATCGATCATCGTTTGCAGAACGGCTTCGCGCGGCGCGCGGCCCGGGGACTCGGCCCACCAGGTGACGACGCGCGCCCACATGCCGACCAGGGCTTGAGCCGTCACCGCGGGGTGTAGAGCGCCGGAGAGATCGGTGCGATTCGTCGCCAGGTCCGCCTCGAGCCGCGCGACCATGTGGTCGAGCGCGTCCGCGCCGACGCTCGCGGCTTCGGAGCCGCGTCCGAACGCCATGCGCACGAGCTCGCCGTGGTCCTCGGCGAAGCCGAGCAGCACCTCGGCGCGGGCTCGCGCGGCGGGCTCGAGCTGGCCGAGGAGCGGGTGCACCGAGACCTCGATGCGCCGCTCGAGCTCCGCCAGCGCCCCGAAGACGAGCTCGCGAAAGAGCTCGTGCTTGTCGCGGAAGTGCAGGTAGAAGGTGCCCGCGGCCACTCCGGCGGCGCCCGCGATGTCGTGGCTCGTGACCGCGTGCAGACCGCGCTCCGCGAAGAGCGTCTGGGCGCTGGCTCGCAGGCGCGCCCGGGTCGCCGCCCTCGCCCGGTCCGGGGCGCGGCTTGGCGAGTCGCTCGATCTGGTACTGACGCCCATGTCAGTGGGTGACGTTACCGTCAGCGCGGTTGCGCCGTCAAGCGCTTGTGCGCTTTCATGCGCCCATGGCCCAACCCGAACCCTCGGTGCTCCTGATCTGCGGCAGCCCCAGCGACCTGGACGTGGTCCTCGACTGCGAGGACGCGCTCGCCGACCTGCGCATTCCCTCGACCGTGCGCGTGCTCTCCGCCCACCGCACACCGGACGAGACGGCCCAGACGATCAAGAACGCCGACAAGGAGGGCATCCGCGTGGTGATCGCCTTCGCGGGCATGTCCGCGGCGCTCGCCGGGGTCTCGGCCGCCCATACCCTCCTGCCCGTGATCGGAGTGCCGTGCGCCAGCGGCGCGCTCTCGGGCTTCGACGCGGCGCTCTCCACGATGCAGATGCCCCCGGGCACGCCGGTCGCGACGGTCGCGGTGAACGGCGGGCGGAACGCCGCCCTGCTCGCCGCACGCATTCTCTCGCTCGACGACGCGGACCTGCGCGAGCGACTCGCTCGCCGGACGATCGATGATCGCGCGCGCTACCAGCCCGAGGTCATCGAGACCGAGCTCGCGAAGCGTCGCGCGGCGCGGAAGAGCAAGCGCTAGCGCCGTCGGATTTGCACAAGGTGCGAGCAAACGCTGCTCGCCCAGTGACGCGGCGCGTGCGTGGCGTGCGGCACGGCGCCCGCGCGCCTGGCACGGCAGTTGCTCGTACAGTTCAGGGTGAGTCCTGCGCGGTCGGCTCCGTCTGCGCGAATGTCGGCGACCGACGCCGGATTCCTGTATCTGGATCGCCCGCACGCGCCGCTTCAGATCGCGTCGCTGCTCGTGCTCGACGGGCCGGTCACGGTCGACGAGCTCGTCGCGCGGATCGAAGCGCGCATCTGGCGCGCGCCGCGCTACGCGCAACGCGCGATGCCGGTCCCGCTGGCGCTCGGACATCCGTCCTGGGAGGAAGCGCCGGACTTCGACGCGCGGGATCACATCCGGCGCTGGGCGCTGCCCGCGCCTGGCGGTCCCCACGAGCTGGCCGAGCTCGCGGCGCGATTGCTCGAGCAACCGCTGCGAAAGGACCTGCCGCTCTGGGAGATGCACGCGATCGAGGGCTGCCACGACGGCCGCGCGGCGCTCCTGATCAAGGTGCACCACTGCATGGTCGACGGGCTCTCGGGCCTGCGTCTGCTCGACGAGATCATGGACGCAGCGCCCGGCGTCGCGGACCCGCTTCCGGTGCCGAGATCGCGGAAGTACGCACCCGCTCCGAGAGAGCTCGTGCGCCGCGCGATCGGTGACGGCCTGCGCCGGCAGCTCCGCTCGGCGTCGGCGCTCACGGCCGCGTTGCGCCGGCCCGCGCAGGCGCGCGCTGCGGTTCGCGGGTTGCTCGATGCGGCATTCTCGGCCGTGCGTCTCGCTACCGGCGAGATTCCCACGATGCCCTGGAACGCCGCGCTCGGCGGGCGCCGGGAGCTCTACTTCACGAGCCTTCCGCTCGACGGCGTGAGCGCGATCCGGCGCTCGCACGGCGCGACGGTGAACGACGTCGTGCTGTGCGCGCTCGCGGGCGGGCTCCACCGCTACTTGAAGGCGATCGGCGTGCGCACGCGCGCGCTCGAGCTGACCGCGCTCGTGCCTGTGAGCATGCGCAGCGCGGAGGAGGCCGCCGCGTTCGGCAACCGCATCTCCGCGATCCTGGTGCCGCTGGCGGTGGACCTCGAAGACGAGATCTCCCGGCTCGGCGCGACCCGTGCGATCACCGATCGACTCAAGTCGGGTGGCGCCTGGACCGGGATCGACTCACTGCTCCAGCTGATCGAAGACCTGCCGCCGAGCCTGGTCGCGCTGGTCGGGCACGGCGTGCGGAACATCCGCATCGCGAACCTGATCGCGACGAACGTGCCCGGACCGCGCGAGCCGCGCTACCTGTGCTCGCGCAAGGTCGAAGCGGTCTATCCGATCGTACCGATCGCCGATGGCCTCGGGCTCGGGCTCGCCGTGTTCTCGTACGACGGCACGCTCTACGTCGGCCTGAACGCCGACCCCGCGCTCGTTCCCGATCTCGAGAAGCTGGGCCGCGCGATCGAGTCCGCGTTCGAAGAGCTGCGCTCGCGCGGCTGAAGCCGCGTCCGAGCTCAGACCTCTTCGAGCTCCAGCAGCTCCTCGACCGACTGCCGGCGGCGGATCGGGCGCACGAAGCCGTTCTCGAGCAGGATCTCCGGGGCGAGTGGACGCGTGTTGTAGTTGCTCGCCTGCGACGCCGCGTAGGCGCCCGCGTCGTGCAGCACGACGAAGTCGCCGACCGCCGCGGCGGGTAGCTCGCGCGGCACGACCACCCCGCCCTCTTCCTGCGTGAACACGTCTCCCGACTCGCAAAGCGGCCCCGCGACCACCGTGGGCTCGGTCGCGCCCGCGGCGCGCGAGCCGTCGGCGCGCACGATC
>Ga0210377_10002363_pt1 | contig 16590 bp, 11 predicted proteins | sample PLM4_65_b1redo_FD_155480 | JGI IMG/M metagenome (GOLD analysis project Ga0210377, IMG submission 155480) | Groundwater sediment microbial communities from an aquifer in East River, Colorado, USA - PLM4_65_b1 redo | ecosystem: Environmental > Terrestrial > Soil > Riparian zone | place: USA: East... | reverse complement strand
TTCTCCGCGATCTTCGATACCAACTGTGATTTTGTCATTGCCTTTGCCATGTCTTTCCCTCCTGTGAATTAGAATTATGCTACATTAGTGAAACTATAGCCTATAATGAGCGAATTGACAAGTGATGTTTTTCAATAATGGCACGAGCGGCGAAGCAAACGGCCGCGTGGCGTCAGCCCTGATAGAGCATGCTTCTTGCCTACAACTCATCCAGATCATTCATGGTCCCGTCCATGTTCTTGCGTACCAGCACCTCGCGTGGTTTGGACCCGTCTGCGGCCCCGACAATGCCGTCCTCCTGCATCATCTCGATCATGCGCGCAGCGCGGTTGTAGCCCACGCGGAGCCTGCGCTGGATGAAGGACGTGGATGCCTGGCCGTTCAGCTGGACCAGCTCCACGGCCCGCTGGTACAGCTCGTCCCGCTCGCTCTCCTCGACCTCCGCGACCTGCGCCTCGACGATCTCCTTTGCCCGTTGCTGGAGCAGCTCGTAATTCGGCTTACCCTGCTTCTTGACAAACTCCACCACGCGCTTGATCTCCGCCTCTGATACGAAGCACCCGTGGGCCCTGATGATGTGGGACGAACCGGGCGGCTGGAAGAGCATGTCGCCCATGCCGAGCAGGTTCTCCGCGCCGTTCGCATCGAGGATGGTGCGCGAATCGGTTTTGGATGAAACCTGAAAGGATATCCTTGCCGGCAGGTTCGCCTTGATAAGACCGGTGATCACGTCCACGCTCGGCCGCTGGGTCGCCACGATCAGGTGGATGCCTGCGGCCCGCGCCATCTGCGCAAGGCGCATGACGGAGTCCTCGACCTCACGCGCCACCGTCATCATGAGGTCCGCAAGCTCATCGATGATCACGACGATGTAGGGGAGCCGCTCTGCCTCGGGGACGGCCTTGTTATAGGAGTCAATATTCTTGTTCCCCTTCTCGGAGAGAGTGCGGTACCTCCGGTCCATCTCGGCTACAATGGCCCGAAGCGTCTCTGCCGCCTTCTTTGGCTGGGTGACGACCGGCGAAAGCAGGTGCGGTATGCCTTCATACACCGAGAGCTCGAGCATCTTGGGGTCGATCAGGGCGAGCTTGACCTCGTTCGGCCGTGCATTGTACAGGATCGCCAGAATGATGGAGTTGATGGCAACGCTCTTCCCCGATCCAGTGGCGCCTGCCACGAGCATATGCGGCATTTTATCGATGCTGCCGATCACCGATGCGCCGAAGATATCCTTGCCCAGGGGGATCTTGAGCTTCGATTTGTTCGACTGGTATTCCGGCGTTTCAAGGAGCTGGCGGAAATAGACCGTCTCGCGTGTGTTGTTCGGCACCTCGATGCCAACAGCAGCCTTGCCCGGAAGCGGCGCCACGATGCGCACGCTCCCGGCCTTCATGGCAAGCGCCAGGTCGTCCGACAGGTTCACGATCCTGCTCACCTTCACGCCCGGCGCCGGCTCGAACTCGAACATGGTGACCACGGGCCCGGGATAGACCTGCGTGATGCGTCCCTGGATGTCGAAGTCCTGGAGCTTGTGCTGCAGCAATTCGGACTGGGCGATCATGTCCTCTTTCGAGATCTTCTTCACCGTTGGCGGAACGGGATCGAGCAAATCCAGTGACGGGATCTGGTAGGCGTCCTTGCCCTCTTTGTTGCCCATGAATTCAAAGCTGGCCTGCACGGCCTTCGGCGGCTTGTCCGATTTTACGATGCGTGGGACCTGCGGCTCGGTCTGTTTCGGGATGTCCATGATCTTCGGTGGATCCTTGGGCACCGCTGGCCGCCTTTTTGCCTCACGAGCCTTTTCTTTGCGACCACGGTACACGGTTACCAGAATATCGAGCTGCTCCAACATCCGCCCGTTCAGGGCGCGCAGCCACGCAAGTGCCTTGAGCGGAGAAAAGGGGGTGAGCAACATGAGGGCGATGACCATGGCCGTGAGCGTGATGATAGTGGCGCCGATGCGGGAAAATCCGGAAACAAGCAATCGCGCGATGAAACCGCCAAGCATGCCGCCTGACGGTACCAACTCCCCGAACAGCCTGGTCGTTTCGCTCCCGAGCCCGAAGAATGCCCCCGCAGAGAGGAAGAATATGATGCCGCCGATCTTTTTGAGCAGCGGGTGTGCCACTTCCCGCGCGATGGTGAAGAGCAGGGCATACCCGAACATGAGAAGCGGTATCACATATGCGGAGAGGCCGAAGAGATGGAGCAGGGCGTCTGAGAGATATGCGCCGATGATCCCGATGGTGTTCCTGACCCCCGCGCCCGTGCCGGAGACGCTGAAGCAGGGATCGGTCGCGTTGTACGAGATCAGACTGAGCGTGATCAGCAGTCCAATGGCAAAGAGCAGCAACCCGATAATTTCGCTCCAGTGTTTATGCTTCGTTGCGTTAACCGCCATAAGCTCCTTTATGTCGAAAAAGACCGCTTGTGCCACAAGGCATCCCCGATTAAATCATTCGGGGACAAGCTCCGGCAGCAGGGGCTTTTTTAATCTTCTTCCAAAAAATAATTTTGTTTCTTAGTTGGAGCGGCTCGGCTAAGCCCGCCGAAGAAGTCCTTCGCGGCAAGAATCCATTATCGCCAAACAGCCCACAACGCCACCACTACCCCGGCCAGAGCCAGACGGTACCAGACAAAGAGATTCAGTGAATGCCGGTTCAGATATTGGAGCAGGAATTTTATGCACAGATACCCGACGATCGCTGAGAATAACGTCCCCAGCGCAAAAGGCAGCGCTTCGCCAGCAGCGAGGCGAAGCTTGTGCAGTTTCAGAATGGCCGCTCCCGCAATGACCGGTGTGGACAGGAGAAAGGAGAACCGCGCCGCATCTTCCCGCTTATAGCCGCTCAAAAGCCCGGCAGTAATCGTGATCCCCGAGCGCGACACGCCAGGGACCAGGGCAAGGGCCTGGGCGAAGCCGATAAGGATTGCGTGACCAAGCGACATGCGCCCGAGATCCGCGGTCTTGGCTGAATATCGGTCAGCTGCCCACATCACGAGGCTTATTGCAGCAAGCGTCCCGGCGATCAGGAGCGGATTCCGGAAGTTTTCTTCCACCACGTGTTCGTATTTCAGACCCAGGACACCCGCGGGGATCGTCGCCAGGACAATGAACCATACGAGCCTGCCTTCGTTGGTTTTCCACGTGCCGTCCTTGATACCGGTTAAGAATTTTCCGATGAGATCAAACCAGTCCCGCCAGAAGAACGCCAGGATCGCGACCAGGGTGCCGGCGTGCAGCGCCACATCGAAATTCAGGCTGTCGATCAACGTGCCCTGCTGGCCGAACATCCAGGGGAGCAGTATCAAGTGGGCCGAGGAACTGATTGGGAGAAACTCCGTGATCCCCTGTACAATGCCGAGAATAATCGCTTCAAAAATCACTGTTCACCTTTTCAACTGAATTATATGGCTTCCCAACATCCAATCAATATCGCTTCATCTTAATCACACTGCTTCAGGCGAACCCATTATTTCACAAAGCAGTCAGGATTTCAAGCTGTTTTGAATTTGATAAATAAAAAACGCATCTGGCCATTAACTTTTCCCTTTTAATGAGATGAGGTGCAGATCACGGCGAATGGCAGTCACGTCATTCTTGCGCTTGACCTTTGTTCGGTCAAGCTGCTCGAATGGCGTTCGACCGGGCGGCACGACTGAGCAAGCTGAAGACTCAAGACCAGGCGCGGCCTCCCCTTCCCACGATGCAATTACACTCTGCGCTTGAAGCAAGACACAGCGCAGGTTCTCCCACTCAATAAACCGCTTGATCAATACGAATTCTTCATATCAAATGTCACTTCGACAAATAATATTGTTCCATAGCCCTGCTTAATCGTTTACCACAATAATAGCTACAATAATCCTAAAGCACTACTTATTGTTGAACATTCGTACTTGTTTTATAAATACGACATTGTAATTATTTATTCCTTTACAAAAAAAAAAACTTGGATTAAGATATCCCAAATAAATTGGTTTCATTTTTGGTTTTCTTATATCATATCTGCTCCTGCAGGTATATTCATTAATATTCTGTCTCACATTTGAAAGGTGGTGATCATTATGCCTGTCAAACTTCTTCAAACGTGCCGTTGTGCGAATCAGGATAACAACATGCAGACACAACTTTGCACTTCGCTCTTGTACCCGCCTCATTCTTGATCAATATCATCAAAATACGTTCATCTAGATAAAAAAGAGGGCTTTTTCCCATTTAGGAAACCTCAATAATAATATTTTTTAATTTAAAAGGAGGAAATCATGCAAGACTCATTAATGTACCGGGGAGAGGCTATTCAGGAACATGCGGGACTAATTCAGGAAAGACCGAGGACATACGCCGAGGCGCTTGACGCCAAAATCGAGAACTATATAGCAAAGCTCAATGATTTCGAAGTGCGTTGTTCAATGCCGGATGTGGACAAGGACACGCTTCTCAATGAAATAACCGTGCTGACCGACTCAATGCTTCAAACCTGCGCCCAGTTTGAACAAGAAGTGAATGATCCGCTACCCATCAAGCAAGCTCAAGTCTACTTCCGCGAAAAAACGCATCCTATCCTGTCCAAAAGCTATTTCGTCAATAGAGCCAGAACGTGGCCGCAGGGTCATCAGGGTGACTTCATGATGTTGGAACAGATTTACAAAAACTTTCCGATGTCGGAAGGCCTTGGGTCGTATCTGGACAGATACCTACTTTCCGCTCCTCTCAGCGTTGGTGTACAGGAACGAATCGTAAAGATGCGAGACCTGTTACAAGAAGAACTGATTAGAAGAACCAATCCGAAAGTGCTGGATGTTGCCTGCGGTTCCTGCCGGGAGGTTTTCGAACTGGCTCCTGAAATCAAAGCATCTGGAGCCAAATTCACCTGTGTTGATCTGGACCCTGCTGCGCTGGAATTCGCCCTTGATCGTTTTGCTTATGCCGGGCTTGGAGAAAAGCATGCAGAATTGATCCAGTACAATGCACTCAGAATGTTTGACCTTGAGACCGCGCAGACGGAATTCGGCATGCAGGACGTCATATACAGCATCGGGTTTTTTGATTATCTCCCCGACGATTTCCTCGTGAAATTGCTTAGCTCCTTCTATCTGATGCTGAATCCCGGGGGAAAACTTATTGCATCTTTTAAAGATGCAGAACGTTATCCTTCGCAACATTGCCACTGGTTTGTTGATTGGGATGGGTTCCTGCAGCGCACCGAGAAAGACTTCTTAAAAGTGTTCCAGGACGCCAATATCCCGAGTAGTGCAATTTCAATGAGCCGGGTCGCTTCAAGATCCATTGTTTTCTATTCTATCACGAAGCAATAATATGTACGAATGGCGATATACCGGCCTTGTCTATAATGGTGTGATCAGCACGATGAAATAATAGTGGAAGGGGGTCAAGAAAAACGCAGGTAAGGGACTTCTTAATTTTGAGCGATACCGGTTGCATATGGTGTTAATATACCGTTCTGTGGCAGGGTTTAGCCTTGTAAAGTCATCGGGAATGTGCTATAAATACTTTCCCGAATTCGGATGTCATCGGTATGCCCTCCAGGTCTGAAAACGACAAAACTGTCCACGCGAGCGGGAGAATGAGCTGAAAAACAATTCACTTTCCAATAAGGTTGCAATCGTAACGGGCGGGACAAGGGGTATCGGCCGATCCATTGTCCTTGCCATATGCGGTGCGGGTGCTGATTGCGCGTTCACCTATTCCAGCAATCGCGACGCAGCAGAATCGCTTTCTGAAGAGGTGAAGATCCTCGGCAGAAGAGTGCTGCCCATTCAACTTGACGTGCGGGATTTTGAAGGCGCTAAAACGCTCATCGATACCGTAAAAAACGAACTTGGGCAGCTTGATATTCTTATTAACAATGCAGGAATTACAAAAGACAAGTCTCTTATGATGATGAGTCAGGAGGACTGGTCCGCCGTCATCGATACCAACCTTACGGGGGTATTCAATACCACCCGCGCGTCCATTATTACTTTTCTCAAACAAAAAACCGGAAACATCGTGAATATTTCGTCAGTGAGCGGCATCCACCCGCTCGCTGGTCAGGTCAATTACGCAGCAGCAAAGGCCGGTGTGATCGGCTTTACCAAATCGCTGGCCAAGGAAGTTGCGCCGTATAACATCAGGGTCAATGCGGTTGCCCCCGGCTTTATCAGTACCGAGATGACAGCGGCACTTGGCGAGAAAGCCAGAGATAAATTTTTGAAGATGATCCCTCTCCAGCGATTCGGCACTCCCGATGAAGTAGCAAAGGTCGTGCTCTTTTTGCTCAGTGACCTATCGCAGTACATAACAGGACAGACAATACAACTCGATGGGGGATTGGGGATATAGGCCTGGCATGAGCGAAAGAATTGTCATTACCGGCATAGGTGTACTCTCGCCCATTGCCATCGGCAGAGGGGAATACTGGGAAGGATTATTCCAGGGGAAAACGGGGTTTCGCCCCGTAACCCTTTTCGACACATCGCCTTTTCGTGTCAACATTGCGGGAGAGATAACGGGTTTTGATGCCCTTTCATTCCTCGGCAAAAAAGGGTTGCGCGATCTTGACAGGAGCACAAGATTGATCTGTTCTGCAGCCAAACTCGCCATCGAAGACAGCAGGCTTGAGATAACGGAGGATAATACCCATTCCACGGGGGTCTCCATCGGCACAACCTTCGGGAGCCTTCACAGCATCTCACAATTTGACCGGTCAGGCCTCATGGATGGGCCGCGGTTCGTTAATCCCTCGCATTTCCCAAACACAGTCATCAACTCTCCTGCCAGCCAAGTGTCCATTCGCTTTAAAATAAAAGGGTTCAACACCACCGTATCTACTGGTTTCTGCGCAAGCCTTGACGCTGTCTCCTATGCCGCTGACTTCATAAAACTGCACAGGGCCGCCGTTGTACTTGCGGGTGGCGTTGAAGAGCTGTGCGAAGAGACTTTTTTAGGATTTCATACGCTCGGTTGTTTATCGGGCACGGACGGCACTGAACCTGTCTGCTGCCCCTTCGATGCGCGAAGAAACGGGACCATTCTTTCGGAAGGCGCAGTAATACTGGTTCTTGAAGATGAAGAGCATGCTATCAACAGGGGCGCTGTTATTCTTGCGGAGATCCTGGGATACGGCAATTCCTTTGATCCTTCCGCAGACAACAACTTTAATCATGCAGGCCGGGGATTAGAGAACGCCATAACCTTTGCATTGCGGGAAGCTGATCTGAATCCTAAGGACATCGACTATATCTGCGCTTGTGCCAATTCTACAAAAGGGCTTGACCGAATGGAAACAAGCGTCATCAAGGATGTGTTCGGAAAGTCAGCATACTCAATACCGGTGAGTTCAATAAAGTCCATGGTGGGAGAATCGTTTTCAGCCTCCGGTGCCCTTTCCCTGGCTGCGGCAGTGGGAGCTCTCCAGATGGGTTTCATCCCGCCAACGGTAAATTATCAAGAGAGAGATCTCGAGTGCGATCTTGATTATGTTTCCGGCAAGGCCCGGCAGAAACAGATACAGAACGTACTCGTAACCTCGGCCGATCCCTATGGTCAAAACTCAGCGGTCATCGTTGGCCGTTATAACAGGTGAGCAATGCAACTTGACTTTGAAGAGATAAAAGAGCTCATCCCCCAGCGCTTCCCTTTTATTATGATCGATCGGATCCTGGAGATCGAGCCGGGGAAGCATGCAACTGCCGTGAAGAACATTTCAGGGAATGACATGGTTTTTCTCGGCCATTTCCCTGAGAAAGCTGTTATGCCTGGTGCTCTAATAATAGAAGCAATGGCCCAGACAGCCATCATTCTCTTTGCAACAAATAAAAAAAACGAGGGCAGTGACAAAAAGCCGATGTATTACTTTGGATCGGTCAAGGCGCGATTTCTTCACCCCGCCTTACCGGGAGATCAGTTGAAGATTAAGGTTGTAAATGTCAAAACCCTGCCGACTGGCGCATTTGTGTCAGGCGAGGTCTTTGTCGACGATAAAAAAATTACGGAAGCTGAGCTGGTATTTAGTGTAAAAAATGAATAAGAGAGTCGTCATAACAGGACTTGGCGTTATATCATCAATCGGGATTGGTTGGGAGCAATTCTGGAATAATCTCTTACAGGGGAAATCAGGGATAAGCCCCGTTACATCCTTTGACACATCGAACCAGTTTACCCATATAGCTGGCGAGGTTAATAATTTTAAGCCTGAGGACTTTATGCAGCAAGAGTTTCTCGGAACCTTGAGCCGGGCTTCTCAAATGGCCCTTGCCGGAGCAAAGCTTGCCTTTAACGATGCTCACCTATCTAGTAGCGATACATCAACTATTAACATCGCTACATGCGTTGGAACGAATATCGGTTCTATTCAAACCGTCGAAAAAGTTAACGAGATTCTTTTGCATGGAAATAATCATGATATCAGCAAGAGACTGGCGGGCCAGATTCCGACTGAGACAACGCCCGCCATGATCGCGAAAGAATTCAAACTCGGCGGTTGCAATATGATTTTTTCAACTGCCTGCTCAGCGGGTAATTATGCAGTAGGATATGGGTTTGACTTGATCACATTGGGCCGAGCACAAGTGGTCTTGGCAGGTGGTTTCGATGCACTTTCTAAGGTTGCATTCACCGGCTTTAATCAATTTTCAGCGGTGGCGCCGGACAAATGCCGTCCGTTCGATAAAAACCGAAAAGGTATGATGGTAGCGGAGGGCGCAGGAATGCTGGTTCTAGAATCGCTGGAAAGCGCTCTCGAGAGAAAAGCTCTCATTTATGCCGAAGTTTTGGGATATGGTCTAAGCTGCGACGCTCACCACATGACGACCTCGTCGGTCGATGGAATCAAATTGTGCATGATAAAAGCATTAGGCGAAGCGGGTGTTTCAGCTGAAGATATTGACTATATCAGCGCCCATGGTACCGGTACGTTGACGAACGACAGAAATGAATGCGCCGCAATCAAAGAGATATTCGGGGACCGATGTAAAAAGATACCAACCAGTTCCATCAAATCCATGCTTGGCCACACCATGGGCGCAGCCTCAGCAATCGAAGCAATCGCTTGCGCGCTCGTTGTTAAAAATGACATGATTCCGCCGACCATCAACTATGAAACGCCAGACGCGGAATGTGATATCGACTGTGTTCCCAATCATTCACGAAAACATCCCGTCACAATAGCATTGAATAATTCCTATGCATTTGGCGGTAACAATGCCTGTCTGGTTTTAAAAAAATTCACCGATTAAGTAAGGAGAGTAAAGAAAAAATGGTTGGTAATGTGGAAAATGCAATCGTCGCGATAATCGCTGAGGTCTCGGGATTTGAAGAAAATGAGATAACACCAGAGAAAAATTTTTTTAAAGATTTGGAAGTTGATTCTATTAAAGCGATCGAGATCACCGTTGCAATTGAAAAAAATTTTAAGATCTCTGTAAGAGATGAAGATGTCCCCAAAATTACAACCGTTAAGGAAGCCGTTGAGCTTGTTAACCTTTTACTAATTCAGAAAAAAAAACAGGAGGTTAAATAATTATAGTTATGATGTTGTAATTATTGTGGCACTGTCAAGAGGCCTTATTGGTGACTGCTATCTAGCGAAGGCGGTTGTGAAGATACATCTCGCGGAAAAACATATTAAACGGGTTGACTATTGAACTTTTTGTAAAAAAGCTCGAATTTATGATACTGCATACTTATGAGGCATGTCTCACAAGGGGGTTATATGAAGTTTTTCATAATACTTTTGTGGTATAATTAAATATCTATGCATAAAAAAGAATACATAGAACAAGAAACCATTAAACTATTCCAGTACTGGGGAACAATAGCCATTGGCGCCGGAGCTTTAGTTATCTTGTCTTTAAGCGGCTTGGATTATTTTGTCACTCCGGAGAATTTTTCGAAATTCTTCGTATATAGATCAATAAGTGCCTTTTTGTTCATTATTTTACTGGTGGTAAATAAACGTAAGGCAAGTAAAAATGTACAAATATGCGTCGCTGTATTCGCAGCAACTATTGTGGCTACCATGGTTGAGTTAATGGTACTCTCTTTTGGAGGCCATCAATCCAGTTATTATGTTGGTATGATTATTGTTTTTTTGTTTAGTCTAGGGTTCATCCCGCTTTTTTCGTTAACATTGACCATATTCTTTGCAGTTCTTATCTATTTCATTTATCTATTCCCTATTTTACTTTTTGATAAACTTACAAATGTGCCCGTATTTATCAACAATAATATCTTTTTACTCGCTACAGCTTCCATCTCCATTTCATGGAGATATTATAATGACAAACTATTTACTAATAAACTATCCCTCGAATATGATCTGGCCCAAGACAAAAAGCAACTTGAAGCCTACGCCTCTCAGCTTCAATCCATGGTCGAAGAAAGAACAAAAGAACTTCACGAATCCGAACAGTGGCACCGATCCCTTTTTGAGAACGCGACAGACGGCATTATCGTCATGGACCGTCACGGCATCATCGTAAACGTGAATGACAAGGCCTGCGAAATGCACGGCTTTACGCGAGAGGCGCTTGTCGGTACCCACATAAAGCTTTTGTCGGGCGACGGTGACCGGGACAACATGTCGGAGAGGATGCTGAAGATATTAAACGGCGAATCTCTCGTGTTTGAAGCCACGAACAACAAAAAGGACGGCACCCCAATCCATTTCGAAATCAGTTCCAAGGCCATCTCCATCGGCAACGAGTTGTTCATTCAGTCGTTCTATCGCGATATTACAGAAAAGCAAAAGTTCCAGCAACATTTGCTCCAGTCGCAGAAGATGGAATCTGTCGGGGTCCTCGCCGGCGGGATTGCCCACGACTTCAATAATATTTTGACCGCAATCCTCGGTCATACAGACCTCATACGACGATTTTCTGTTCTGGACGAAAAGGCGTCACGCAGTCTGAACGTTATCGAAGATGCGTCGCGAAGGGCAGGAAGAATGATCTCAAAACTGCTGGGTTTCGCGCGCAAGAGCAAATATGAACGTACCCCGATCAACCTTAATGATGTGGTGTATGAGACCATCAAACTGCTCGAACAGGTCATCGACAAGAGCATAAACCTGAGCGTGGAACTTGATAACCGGCTCCCGTTGATACAGGGCGATGTCAACCAGATGGAGCAGGTCATCATGAATTTCATCGTTAATGCCCGTGATGCCATGCCGAAAACCGGTGGGCGTATTGTCATACGTACGCAATCCAGAACAGTCGTGAAGGGCATGCCGGATGTACCACCCTATGTCCCTCCCGGGGAATATGTCCAGATCAGCGTCTCTGACACCGGCACAGGGATTCCCGATGATATTGTGCACAAAATTTTTGAGCCTTTCTTCACAACGAAGGAGCAGGGAAAAGGGACGGGGCTCGGTCTGTCTATGGTCTACGGAGCCATCAAAGACCATGAGGGATATCTCTCTGTTCAGAGCACGCTGGGTATCGGGAGCGTGTTTACCGTTTACCTGCCTGCTGCAGCCGCCACCGTGGTTGCCGGATCAAAGGCGGTGTCCATAATGCAGACCAGTGGAAAGGAAACCCTGCTTGTTGTTGACGATGAACAGGATATTCTGGACATCATGCGGGATTCGCTGGAAAGCCAGGGGTATAAGGTATTTGCAACCAGCGATTCGACCGTAGCAATGGACCTCTACCGAAGAATTTTTCACGAAGTGGCGCTTGTTATATCCGACATCGCCATGCCCGGCATCGATGGTAAGGAGCTTATACGTCAGATAAAAGGTGTCAATCCCGACGTCAAAATTCTCGCGGTTTCAGGATATTCGAGATATGTTGCAGGAAACGACGAGATCAAAGAAATTGACGGTTTTCTTCAGAAACCGTTTGAATCATATTATCTTCTTTCCGTGGTACGGAGGATACTCGATACAAAGTCAAAAAAATTCATACCTGCCTGATCGAACATAACCAGCCGCTAATCACCCTAAACGGGATTCCCGCTTTTTTACTTCAATCATTCATATCAAAGGTCCAAGTCACTTCTCCCAATTTAGAGAAGCAGCTCATTCGTTAGTAAACCGAGAGGACATCCGGGGGAATACCTCGGGCAAAAACCATAGAATCTGTTATAATGTATAGAAATTTCCCTATGACATGACCTCTGGGCATCTATTATAAACGCTGTTAATCTTTATTTTTTGCCCCTCACCAGGAAGGGAGACATTCTCGGTGTCGTTGAAAAAGGCGGAACATACTGTCCTGTTCATCGAGGACAATCTTGATTTTTGCGAGCGCGTCCGTGCGGCGTTCACAAAAGCGGACATACCTGTGCGCCTCGAATTTGCCTCCACGCCCGAGACCGGCTTCGAGATCATGCGTCGCGAGACCGTTGATGTCCTGTTCGTCAACGAGAGCCATATCGGGATCAGTACCTCCGAATTCGTGCTCCATCTCACCGCGATCAACGTGCACGTCCCGGTCATCTTGATATCGCCCCGAATAGATGATGCGGCAATCCTCCATGCGCTTCGAGGCGGTGCAGCAGACTGCGTCGGCATGGACCATGAAGCCGTGAGCAGCTACCCGGCAATAGCCCTGCGCGTCATTGCACGCTCCGAAACCTCCCAGGCGTATAGAGAGCAGACGCGGTCGATTATCAAAACCCAGAAGCAGTGGATGTCGATCATCGATGCCATTACCGACCACATCTATGTTCTTGACAACGCTCAAAGAATCGTGAAAGTGAACAACTCCTTTGCAACAACGATTGGTATGCACCCGCGGAATATCGTCGGGAAGAATCTCCAGGAGGTATTCAACCCAGACATCACGAACGAGGCATTGCTCAACGATGTTCGCAGGGACGGCGCGCCGCAGACATATGAGAAAAAGATCGATGGCGAAATCTATCAGGTCAGCATTTTCCCGCTCCTGGAGAACAAGCGCTTACTCACCATCCATGTATTGAAGAATATCACCGAAGTGCGAAGACTGAAGGATCAGCTATACCATGCCGACAAGCTCGCGTCCATCGGACTTCTGGTATCGGGTGTTGCACACGAAATCAATAACCCGTTGACCGGGACGATCGCCTATACTGAACTCCTCGCTATGAAAGTGACCGATGAGGAGACCAGGATCGAGCTGAAGAAGATCCTGGACAGTGCCGAGAGGTGCAGAAAGATTGTGGACAATCTCATGACCTTTTCCCGACAACGGAAGCCGTCCAAGAGCCTCGAAACCATGAACGACATCATTGACCGGGCCATCGGTCTCAGAATCTACTGGCTCAAGACCAATGGTATCGAGATCGTCAGGGATTACGATCCCGCTACAACAGTGTTCGTGGACGCGCAGCAGATACAACAGGTGGTTTTGAACTTGCTGCTCAATGCCGAGCAGGCGATCCTTGGCGCCGGACAGGAACATGGCAAGATCGTATTCAGAACCCGGGCCGACAAACAGCGCAAGCGGGTCATCGTAACCATAAGCGATAACGGCACCGGCATACCTCAGCAGATCGCCGCGAAGGTCTTTGATCCCTTTTACTCCACAAAACCCGTGGGCGAAGGAACAGGGCTGGGCCTCTCCATCTCCCATGGGATCATCACGGAGCACGGCGGGATCATCGGGTTCGAAAATAATGAAGGCGGGGGCTGCTCGTTTACTTTTGAACTTCCGACGGGAGCGGGCTTGCCCGCAGAACAGCCCAAGGATCAAGTAAAACAACGCATTGCATGAGCAGTTACGGGAAGGTTGAAGGGGTCATGCATGCGACTGATGACCACTGAATCAGCCGGAGGACTTTCAATCTTCGCAGCGGGCCATGAATATCCAGGGCATGATTCCTGTTCCGGTTTTTTCCAGGTCACTACGCCGCGTTCACGATTGTCAATTCTTGTTGTATTCCTTCAGCTCGGCGGCGGGAATATCATTGAGCGCCAGCACTTGGCTAACGGCATTCAACTCGATCGCCTTTTTCGGCATACCGAACACCACGCATGATTCTTCGTCCTGGGCGATCGTGTGTGCTCCGATTCCTTCATCTCAAGCATGCCTTTGGCCCCGTCGTCTCCCATCCCGGTCATGATCACCCCGATTGAGTTTTTACCCGCATACCGCGCGGCCGACCGGAACAGCACGTCCACAGACGGACGATGTCTATTCACGAGGGGCCCCTCCCTGACCTCCACAAAATAGCGCGCTCCGCTCCGCTTGAGCAGTAGGTGATGGTTCCCCGGAGCGATCAGCGCGCGGCCCCGCAGGACCGTATCATTGTTTTCTGCCTCTTTCACCGATATCTGGCATATCCTGTTCAGGCGCGTCGCGAAAGCCCGCGTGAAGTATTCGGGCATGTGCTGAACAATAACAATGCCGGGGGCGTCCAGGGGCATGGACTGGAGAAATATGTTCAAGGCCTCGGTACCGCCGGTGGAGGCACCGACCATAACGACCTTTCCCGTTGTTTTGTCCATGGCCTTCGAGGTGGGTTTTGCCAGAATGACGTCGGCAGAGAGTTTGGGAATGACCGGACGGGCCGGCGGCACGGCCTTCCTCACCTTCGCCTGGGAGGCCGCCTTGACCGCGTCACAGATGCGAACCTGCGATTCCTCGAGAAAGGCCTTCGTCCCTACCCGCGGCTTAAGAATGATCTCGATGGCGCCATATTCAAGTGCCTTGATCGCGGTCTCCGAGCCGGCCTCGGTGAGTCCCGAACAGATGACGACAGGAATAGGGTGCTGGGACATGATCTTCTGAAGAAACGTGATGCCATCCATGCGCGGCATTTCAATATCGAGCGTGATCACGTCGGGCACCTCATGCAGGATTTTTCCCGCTGCAATATAAGGGTCCGAAGCTGTCGCCATCACCTCGATATCGCGGTCCGATGAGAGGACCTCTTCGGATTGAACGTGGCTTGCATGGTATGCTCCCGAGAATATTCGTGTTAATGAGGTCCTCATAACAGGCAATTGTCTTCGTACGCATGCCTCTGGAAGAGCCGTGTAAATTTGCAAGTGAAAAACCCTTTTCAATATAAATAACAGGCCGAGGTAAGAAACAACAGAAAAAATTTACGTATACTTTGATATACAATGAACATGCCTGAGGTAGTACATTGAATTTTAATGACTCCAAAAAAAAAGGCGCCGTCAAAATCTCGGCGCCGACAAAGCAATGACATATTGCTCACGTTTTTTTCGTATCTATGCCCATTTTTTTCATTTTCTCGAGCAGGGTCGTACGGTTGAGTTTAAGCAACTGTGCTGCCTTGATTCTCACCCCTCCGGCCTTTTCAAGGGCCTGCATGATCAGATTTCGTTCCAGATCGCTGACCATCATATTAAGATCGATCCCGCTTTCTCCGAATTCCATCGTGGCGTTTTTAAATGACTCGGGCGTGGGCGTCTGTGCGGCCTGTTCCGGTTGCTTGAGGGCACCCCCCGCCCGCTCCATGTCCGCGATAGCCGGCTGGTGGAACTTCTCGGGAAGATCCCCTACGGTTACGACCTTGCTGCTAACGAGAATGGTAAGGCGCTCGATAAGGTTCTCGAGCTCCCGGACGTTCCCCGGCCATTGGTATTTCAGCAAACAGCGCATAGCATCGGGTGAGAATGTGAATACCTCGCGCTTTCTCTTGCGGGAGAATTCCTCGATAAAGTGGGCCGTTAGAAGCGCGATGTCCTCAACCCGCTGACGGAGCGGCGGCAGGTGGAGCGGTATCACATTCAAGCGATAGAAGAGGTCTTCCCGAAACTTTCCCTCCTTCGTGACCTTCTCCAGGTCCTTGTTTGTGGCTGCAAGGATCCGCACGTCCACTTTGATCGTCTTGACGCCGCCAACCCGCTCGAACTCACGCTCTTGCAGTATCCGCAGCAGTTTGACCTGTAACGAGGGATCAAGCTCGCCTACTTCATCGAGAAGGAGCGTGCCGCCCTGTGCCAGCTCGAAGCGGCCGATCCGGGTATTGATGGCGCCGGTAAAGGCACCCTTTTCATGGCCGAAGAGCTCGGACTCGAGCAGATCTTTGGGGATCGCGGCGCAGTTAAGGGGCACAAAGGGCCCGCCGGCTCGCGAAAGACTGTTGTAGTGGATGGTCTTGGCAATGAGCTCCTTGCCCGTCCCGCTTTCGCCGGTAATGAGAACCGTGCTGTCCGTGTCCGCAATCTTTTCGATCAATTCGTAGACCACCTGCATGGAAGGAGAATCACCGACGAGACCCTCGAAGTTATACTTGTTCTTGAGCTGCATCTTGAGCATTATGTTCTCTTTTTGGAGCTTCGCAACGGAAAGTGCTTTGTCGAGGACGATCATGAGCTCGTCGAGATTGAAAGGTTTGGTAATGTAATCGAATGCGCCGATTCGCATGGCCTCAACAGCGGTTTGTACGGTACCGAAGGCCGTCATAACGACAACAGGGACGGCAATCTTGGATGCGACGACCTCATTCAGGACCTCCATTCCGCTGATACCGGGCATCACAAGATCGGTGAAAACGAGATCGAACTTCTCCGCTCGCAACAGATCAAGCCCCGACTCGCCATTCGGAGCAAGCGTCACCTCGAACCCTTTTTGCCCGAGAAAGGTGCGGAGAACCTCTCGAACGGTTTCATCATCTTCTAT
>Ga0210377_10002362_pt1 | contig 16591 bp, 10 predicted proteins | sample PLM4_65_b1redo_FD_155480 | JGI IMG/M metagenome (GOLD analysis project Ga0210377, IMG submission 155480) | Groundwater sediment microbial communities from an aquifer in East River, Colorado, USA - PLM4_65_b1 redo | ecosystem: Environmental > Terrestrial > Soil > Riparian zone | place: USA: East... | reverse complement strand
CCCGGCTCGAGGAGCCGGACGTCCCCGACGGCCGCGAAGAAGATCCGGGTCTCGCCGGTCTCGGGGTCCACTTCCCTGACCTTGTCATTGTAGGTGTCCGCAACGAGCAGGCCGGTTGGCCCCGTCGAGACCCCGAGGGGGTGCTGGAGCAGGGCCGCGCCGCGGGCGCCGTCGCGGTCGCCGAAGTCGAAGAGCCCGGTGCCGACCAGCGTCACCTCCCCCTTCCCGAGGTCGAGGTACCGGACGGCCGAGGCTTCGCTGTCGGCGACGTAGAGGCGCGAGTCGTCGAGGGTGAGACCCGACGGCTGTGCGAAAGCCGCCGAGGCGAACAGACCGTCCTCGAGCGCTTCGCGGCCGGATCCTGCGAAGACGCCGATCGTCTCGTCCGCTCTCGAGAAGATCCAGATCTGGTGCGTGCCGGCCATCGCGACGAGGACGTAGTCCCCCGCCAGCGCCACGTCCCAGGGCGAGCGCAGCGGCATCGAGCGCGCCGGGACCGGGCTGCGGGGAATCCCGCGCCCGAGGCCGCCGGTTCCCGCGATCGTCTTCACTCTCCGACGCGCGAGGTCGGCTTCGCGGACCGCGTGGCTGCCCGTGTCCGCGATGAAGAGGACGTCGGCCTCGGGATCGTGGACCAGCCCCTGCGGATGCCGGAAGCACGCCCCGGCGAACGGGCCGTCGGAGAGTCCGGCTTCCCCCGACCCCAGGACCCGCTCAACGCTCCCGTCGGCGCCGATGATGAGGACACGGTGGTGCCCCGAGTCGGAGACGGCGAGGCGGTCGCCGGGAAGGGCGATGACCTTGCCCGGGAAAGCCAGAATGCCGGGAACCGCGACCGGAGGCGCCCCCACGCGAAAGGGGGCTCTGGCGAGAGTACCGTCCTCCCGTGCATCGTCGAGGATCTTGCCGACCAGCGTGTCCAGGGCTTCGAGGTCGGCCTCCCCCGGCGCGACGGCTACCAACATGCCGTCCGGGTGGATGACGGCCAGCGTCGGCCACGACCGGGTTCTCCCGATGCTTCTCCTCGAGGGCGGCCAGCACCGGGAGCACGTGCTGGCAGTTGATGCAGCAATACGTCCAGAAGTCGAGGACCACGACCTGCCCTCGAAGCTCCGCGAGGCTCAGGGGCCGCGGCGTCCCGATCCACCGGAAGCCCTCGGGAAACTCGGGAGCGTGGACGCGCGGCGGCATGTCTCAGGATGAGCCCTTTTTCGGTGCCCGAGCCTCCGAAGCCTTTTCCTTGCGGGGGACGACGACCGCCAACGCCGCGCGCAAACGGAGAAGGGCGTGGGTCGGAACGACGCGGACTTCGACCATCCGCCGGGGCCGAGTCTTCTGGACTGCGGCGACCGACAGTGCGTCGGTGAAAACGACGTCAGCGGCACGGACCAGCCGCTGCCACTCTCTCGTCGCCGACAACAGGCGGGTCTCGACGAGCAGATCGTCGCCCCGCAGGCTGCGGAAGAGTACCGAGGCGAAAGGTAGTGCCGGCAAGGCGTGGGAAACCGCGAGGACGATCGCACCTTGAGGCAGGGCGAGGATCCCTTCGCGGACTTCGGCCGCGGCCTCGAGGTTCACCGTCTCCACGGCCGCTCCGGGAGCGAGACCCCGCAGCGTATCCAGCTGATACGGCAGAACCACGGCGAGCGCCCCCGACAGTACGGCCGGCTCACGGGCCACGTCTTCGAACGTGCAACAGGAGGCCGTCACGCCGAGCCCCAGCCGGAGCTCGTGGGCCAGCAGCTCTCCCATTTCCCGCGACGGGTCGACGACGACGAGGCGGTCGGGAGGCGCCGCGGCCAGCCAGCGCTGGACGGCCGCCCGCACGTCCTCTCCCGAATAGCCGTTGTCGAAGGCCTTCTGGAGCGCGATGCGGATCATCTCGTCGAGATCGCCGGCCTCCTCGAGCTTCCCAGGCCCCGAACGTCGAACGAACACGCCCGAGCCCGTCTTCAGCTCCAGCAGGCCGGCGATCTCGAGCTCCCGGTAGGCGGCCGAGACGGTGTTCGGGTGGACGCGGAGCCGCCGCGCGAGGGCCCGGACGCTGGGAAGCCGCTGCGCAGCCCGCAGGTCGCCGCCCAGGATCTTGAGCTCGACCTGGGCACGGATCTGCTCACGCACGGGGACGCCCCCCTTGCGGTTGACGACGATGTCCATGGCCTTTGCCGAATTATGGCAGGATCGGGGGTCAGGATGCGAGGCCAAAGGCGCGCCGAGATCGACCTCTCCCCCAGAAGGCGAGAGGTCGATCAGCGGCGGGTGAGGGCCTCGGCCGTCGTGAAGCGCGGCTCGATGTCGATGGGGACGTCGCTCAGGCGGTCGATCACCCGCTGGACCTCGGGGCGGATCACGGCCCTCCGCGCCAGCAGCTCCTTCGCCTTCGCGTAGTCCCCCGTGGCCTGGATGGTCATGATCTCGGCCGTCAGGGCGGCGACACCCGCCTTGACCTTGCCCCAGTCCATCGAGAAGGTCCCCTCGTCGTCGACCTTGAAGCCTCCCTGGTCCAGGAGGAAGTTGACCTGGATCGCCATTCCCCTGGCGTGGGCGTCGGAGGTCCCGAAGCGCAGCGTCCGGAAGCTCGAGGCCAGGAACGTCGTGTACACGCCTCGCTCCTGCCCCTTGTCGAGGACGCCCTTGTCCATCAGGTACTGGAGGGCCCAGAGCCCGGAGATGTCTGCCTTGGCCTCTTCGAGGGGGCCGTTCGTCTCCTTCAGCTCCTGCCGCACGGTGGTTGCACGGCCACCGACGTGGATCGTCTGCGGCCCGAGACCGTGCATCAACTCGTGCATCAGCATGTGGGTGAAGAAGGCCTCGAAGGAGAGGGCGTCCTGGTCCCCAGCGCGGAGCGCCACTTTCACGATCGGCACGAGCGTCCTTTCGAACTTGGCCTCCTGCGTGTTCTTGAGCATCACGCGCTTGGAACCCATCTGGGCCACGACGCGTTCGCCGTTGGGGAGGTTGAAGGCGGCGGCCTGCACGCCGCGGTTCCCGTCGCCGGACGAGTAGACGACGTTGACCACACGTATGGGCGACAGGCCCCCCAGCTTCGGTCGCCGGAACTTCGGATCGATGGGGAGATGGTCCTCCAACTCCTGGAGCTCCGCACCGAACCGGGCCAGGCGGGCGGTCTCCGTGTCGTCCCGCAGCGTGATGAAGGCCTCGAAAGCCGCCTTGAAATTGAACCACCCGTCCTCGTACACCTCGTAAGGGCCGATCGTCGGCTCGATCGAGGCGTCGAGCTGCATCCAGGCCACGTCGCTGTCGTAGTAATCGTTGCTCAGCAACCCGGCTGCGCGCTTCGACAGAAACGCCTTCAGAGTCGGCTGCGTCGTCAGGGCGGCGGCCTCGCGCAGGAGCTCCGCTGCGCGGGCCAGCTCCCCCTGATACTCGAGGCTGTACGGGACGATCGTCAGGCGGCCGTCGGGCCCGCGGCGGATCGTGGTGAAGAAACCCGTCGCCGCCTCCCGATCCTTCTCCGGAAGCCCCTTCATCCACCGATCCACCTGTTCGCGAGTGGCCTCCGCGGGGTAGAAGTTGGCCGCGTCGGGCTTCGCCCCCACGCCCGGAACAAATGGTTGGTCATGGTCGAGGCGCGACCACGGCCCCTGGTTGATGAGGAAGTAGTGAAGACGGGCCTTGCCCAGGGGCGATCCGTCGCGAATCAGGTCGAGGAGCAGCGCCTCGTTCCCCGACGAGACCTGGCGCAGGAAGAGACCGTCCATGACCTTTGCCGCCTCGATCGTCTTGACGAGGGCCCTACGCTCGTTCTCCGGTAGCCTCGAGACGTCGGCCTTGATCTCGACCGGCACGAAGCGGGCGGCCATCGCGCGGAGCCGCGGCAGGTCCGGAGCCTCCGCCGAACCTGGGCCGGCGATCGCGGTTCCCAGGCAGCCGGTGAGGGCAAAGCGAATGAAGGTCTGCACCCATCCTCCTTCGGGAGAGGACTCTACGCCCCGCCGGTCCCCGGCTGCAAGGGGTCGCAGTCCCCCAGGTCCCGGGAGCCAGTGCTATCATCGGTCCCATTGGAAACCCTCGGAAAGTACAAGATCATCGGCAAGATCGGCCAGGGCGCCATGGGCGAGGTCTACAAGGCCCACGACGCGGCTCTCAACCGGCATGTCGCCATCAAGACCATCGTCGCCGACCTCGGCGGCGATGACACGCTGCGCAAGCGGTTCGAGCGCGAGGCTCAGTCGGCCGCAGGGCTCAACCATCCGAACATCATCAAGGTGTACGACTTCGGCGAGCAGGACGACAAGCTTTACATGGCCATGGAACTGCTCGAGGGGATTGACCTCAGGCAGGCCATCGACCGCGGCTCTTTCGCGAGCCTCGACGAGAAGCTCGACGTCATGGAGCAGGTGTGCGAGGGTCTCGCCTTCGCTCATGCCCATGAGATCGTCCACCGGGACCTGAAACCGGCCAACATCCACATCCTCCCGGGCCCCAAGGTGAGGATCATGGACTTCGGCCTCGCGCGGCCGAGCGGCTCGGAGATGACGCGCGCGGGCCTCGTCATGGGCACGCCGCACTACATGTCCCCCGAGCAGGTCCGGGGCGAGCGGGCGACCGCTCGATCCGACGTCTTCGCGATCGGCTGTGTCTTCTACGAGCTGCTGACCCTTCGCAAGCCTTTCGAAGCCGACTCCATGCATGCCGTCCTGTACAAGGTCATGCAGGAGGTGCCCCGCCCCACCCATGAAACGCCGGGCATACCGGCGGCGCTCGGCCAGGTCGTCGACAAAGCGCTCGCCAAGAACCCGGATCAGCGCTACCAGAACGCCGGGGAGCTGAAGACGGCCCTGCGGCACGCGCGCGAAGCCATAGCCGGAGGCCAGCGCGAGCGGCACCGCGCGGCGCCGTCGCCTGAGAGGCCTCCCGCCACCGCTGCGTCCCTTCGGGAGCTGGAGCGCGTCGCCGGCGGGGTCCGGCCCAGCGAGCCCACGCTGCGGCCGCAAGCGGGCGCGCCCACCCCGCCCCAACAGCCCCGGCTCTCGAGGGCGCCCCTCTACGCCGGGGGAGCCTTCGCCGTCGTTCTCGTCCTCGCGGGCGTCCTCTACTTCCTGTCGCGATGGGCCGCCGCACCCCCACCGCCTGCCCCCACGGCTCCAGGACAGGTCGAGAGCCTCGCACGCGCCGTCGCCGACACCCAGGTCGAGCTGGCGCGCAAGAGGCTGGAGGCGGGCGACCACGCCGAGGCGGCCCGCCAAGCGGAGCGGGCCCTGAAGCTGGATCCCGGCAACGCCGAGGCCAGGCGGATCCTCGACAGGGCCCGCAAGACCGCCGGCGAGGTCGCCGCCGCGGCAGCGGCGGCGAAAGCGGCCGCCAAGGGGGGAGACGCCGAGGTCGCGGCCGGCGCCCTCTGGAGGCTGCTCCGGCTAGCGCCGGACCATCCTCTCGTCGCGGAGCTGTCGCCACACGTCGAGGGCGCCTTCAAGGACCGGGCCGAAGAGGCCCGACGTTCGATGGCGTCCGCTCGCAAGGCCGCCGACGCTGCCGGCGCCGGACAGGATCCCGCCTTCGAGGAAGCAAGCGCCCTGTCCCGCGAGGGGGATAAAGCCGTCGAGGCACACCAGTTCGCCACGGGGGCGCGGGCTTGGCTGAAGGCCCAAGACCGTTTCGAGCTGGCGGTCCGGTCCGCCGCGCCGTCGCGCTAGACGGCCCGCTCGGCCTTCAGCCCTCGGTCCCTCGACACACCGTCAGAACGCGTACTCGATGCCGACGAGCGGGATCAGCTTGTCCCTCAGCCCGGCGTCGTTGAGCTTGAAGACCACGTTGAAGTCCAGCAGCAGCCGCCCGGTCGGGTTGACCTTGATTCCCACCGCGCCGTTCGCCAGATCGTAGGAAGCGGTCTCGAAGCCGATCTGAGGGAAGGTCTGGCCGTTCGCCGCCTTGAAGGTCTGAGTCACGAGCCGCGGCGAGTCGATGACGTGTTGGCCCAACAGGTCGAAGGCGACGGTCAGCTTCTTCGAGACGCCGATGTCCGCACCCACAGCATAGGAGACCTGGTCGGGCAGGTCCTCCTTCTGGCCCGTGGCGACGTTGCCGGCCAGAACGCTCTTCCCGTTCCAGAGGTACGCGACGTTGAGGTGCGGCACGAACTTGCCCTTTGAGATGGAGAGGACCGCGAAGGGCTTGACGCCCGCCGCGCCCAAGCCCAGGAAGTTCTCCTTGTCCCCGGTGGGCAGGCGCAGATCGACGCCCAGAGCCACCGACGCCGACTCGTGCTTCAGGGCGGTCCCCTTGAGGCGCAGGACCAGGTCGCCGATGCCGCTGGCCTGGCCCGAACCCGAAAACCGCTTCTGCGTGCCGAGGGCGGAGGGATCCCCGAAGAAGTGGGTGGCCGGGCTGCTCGCGGTCCCGATCCGCTGGACCGTGGCATCCGAGACCACCGCCAGGTCCACGCTCACGAAGGGCACGGCGAGGGAAAGGTCCACGTGGTCCCCCAGACCGTAGCTGAAGAAGGCCACGGTCTGGCTCACGGAGGCGTCGATGGAGTTGATCGTGGTGACGACGTCGGAGCGGCCTCCCCCGAGCAGGGCCTCGTCGTGGGTGAAGACCGCGGGCACGCTGCCCAGGTCCACACCTTCGAGGCTGTCGAAGTTGAAGTGCTGGAAGGTGACGCCGAACGTGAACTTGTGGCGGCCGATGGTCTCCGCGCGTTCGGTGAGGATGGGGCCGAAGCTCTGGGTCGAGCGCTGAAAGACGCCGAGCGAGCTGTCGAAAGTGTAGGTGAATCCGGAGGCGGGAGAGGGCAAGGGTACGGCCGCGAGCTGGCTGGCCAGGGCGATGTTGAACTGCGTGAACTCGGCCTGGAAGGCGCTATTGAAGTGGGCCGAATGGGTGCCGCCGCCGGGCAGGTTGGCGAGGCTGTCCACTTTGAGACCGCTCGACCCGTAGAGGTTGGGAATGAGGAGCGCCAGCTTGCCCGAGTCTTGGGCCAGGCCTCCGGTTGCGCCGACGAAAACCAGCCCGATCGAGAACAGCGCGGCACTTCGCAACATAGGACCTCCTCGATCCTTACCAAGGCTCCGTGAAGTCGCCAGTCCCGTCGGACGGGGCCCCGAACCGGCGGCGTCCCGGGATTATAACGCCGGGCCACCCGGGCGCAGCCCGCTGAATGGGATGAGAGCGTGTGGTACGATTCTGCTCAATTCGATCGAGATCTCGGGACGCGCCCGAGGGGATACGGATGGGGCTGGAACAGATCGGGAAGTACAAGATCCTCGGCAAGATCGGCCAGGGGGCGATGGGTGAGGTCTACAAGGCCCACGACCCCGTCCTCAACAGGCTCGTCGCCATCAAGACGATCTCGGCCAGCCTGGGAGCGGACGACCTTTTCCGGAAGCGGTTCCAGCGCGAGGCCCAGTCCGCCGCGCAGCTCAACCACCCCAACATCATTACCATCTATGACTTCGCCGAGACGCCGGCCGGAGTCTACATGGCCATGGAGCTGCTCGAGGGCAAGGATCTCCGGGACGCCATCGCCCGCAAGTCTCTCACGTGCCTCGAAGAGAGGCTGCACGTCGTCGAGCAGATCTGCGAGGGCCTCGCCTTCGCCCACGGCAAGGGCGTCATCCACAGGGACCTGAAGCCGGCCAACGTGCACCTCTCGCCGACCGGCGTCGTCAAGATTCTGGACTTCGGCCTGGCCCGCCTGGGCGCCTCGGAGATGACGGCCACGGGCACGGTCATGGGAACGCCGAACTACATGTCTCCGGAGCAGGTTCGTGGAGAGAAGGTGGACGCCCGATCGGACATCTTCTCCCTCGGAGCCGTCTTCTACGAGGTCGTCTCGGGCCACAAGCCCTTCGACGCCGCCTCGATGCACGCCATCCTCTACCAGGTGCTCGAGGGCGATCCCGAGCCGCTGCACCGATGGGTGCCCGAGGTTCCGGGCGCCCTCGCCGACATCGTGACCAAGGCGCTCTCCAAGGACCCTGGTGCCCGCTACCCGGACGTGGGGCAGATGCGCGAGGCGCTCCGGGTTGCGCGCCGCGATCTCAGCGCCGACGTTCTCGAGCGCACGCTCCTCGAGGGCGCAACCGGCGACGCCACCGTGCTGGAGAAGCCGAGCCCCCCTCCCCACGCGGCGCCGCGGGCCGCCCGCGCCACCTCGGCTCCGGCCGCCCACCGAAAGCCCATGGTCACCGGCGCCACGGCCCTGAACGTGGAGCCCGCTCTTGGCTCGGACCCTGCCCGAACGGCGCGCCCGACTCCGACGGTCCTCGGGGCGGAGCCCGCGACTCGAGCGGGAGTGCGCGGGCGGTCGCGCGCGCCCCTTTACGCTGGTGGCGCGGCAGCGCTCGTCGCACTGGTGGCGGGAGCCACGTCGGTGTACCTCAAGACACGCGGACACCCCGCCGGGCCGACTCTCCATTCATCCGAGGCGGCACAGGAACAGGTGGGCGCCCTCACGGAGGCCCTCGTGTCGGGTCAGGTGGAGCTGGCCAGAGCCGATTTCGACAACAAGAACTACTTGGGGGCGATCCAGCAGGCGGATAAGGCCCTGAAGGTCGATCGGGCGAACAGCTCGGCCCGCGAGGTCCGCGATCAAGCCGCGCAGAAGCTCCGGGACCTGGACCAGGCCGTCGGCGAGGCGCGCGCCGCCCTGGACGGGGGAGACACGGACAAGGCGAGCAGGGCCTTGAGCGCGATCCTGGCGATCGACCCGCGCCACCCGGCCGCGGGCCAGCTTTCGGCGGCGCTCAATCGCCACTTCCGCGGCCAGGCCGAGGACGCCCGCCGGATCGCTCGTGAGGCGCGCGCAGCAGCGGAGGCCACCAAGGTCTCCTCGTCCGAGGCCTTCGCCCAGGCGGCGAAGCTGGTCGCTGCGGCCGAGACGCTGTTCCAGAGCCAGGAGTACGCCGTCGCGGCGCAGAAGTTCCTCGAGTCGCGCGACAGCTTCGAGCGCGCGCGCCGCACGGCAGAGGCCGCTGCGCGGCAACCGGCGCCTCGCACCGCCACGGCCAGCGCCCCGGCACCGGCACCGGCGGCAGTTCAGGGCCTGCCGACGACCACGATGGTGGTGCCGAGCTTCGCGACCCCGACGTCGCCTCCGGAAGCCGCATCCGCCCCGGCGCCCCTGCCGGTGACGCCGCCGCCCGCGCCGGTCCGCACGGCACCGACCCCCGGTCAGGATGCCTTGGTCCGGCGCGTGATCGCCGACTACGGCAGGGCCATCGAGACCCGGGACCTCGATCTGTACAAGTCCGTCAAGCCCAACCTTTCTAGCGAGGAGGAGAAGCGCCTCCGGGAGAGCTTCAGGGCGATCCGCTCACAGCAGGTCGCCATCACCGTTCAGGGCGTGGAGGGCGACGCTTCCGCGGCCACGGCCAGGGTCATGCTTCAGTACACCGTCGATGGCCGGACGATGAAACCCATCGCCCAGACGTTCTACCTCGCGCGCGGCCCCGGCGGCGCCTGGACGATCCAGAGCATCGGGCAGTAGGAACCCGACGCTAGCAGCCGGGCAGGGTTTCGACCAGCAGTCGCCCGGCCGCGAGGCTGCGGAGCTCCTCGGCCAGCTCCAGGGTCGTGAGAATGGCCTGCCGGGCCTTGGCTTGCTCGAGGGTGCCCGCAGCCAGCCGCACGAGCAGGTCCTTTCCCCAAAGATGGTGGCGCTGCTCGTCGGGCTGTATCCCCTCGCGGTACATCCGGGCGGTCGCGGTGTCGCCGGAGGCATCGCAGAAGGCGATGAACAGCTCGTTGGCCTTGTAGCCGATCGCTTCCCGCGTGAACTGCGCGGCAGCGACGCGCTCCACCGTCGTCCCGAGGCTCTCCAGGTAGTGGTACAGACGGCTGTGGCCGTCGGCGAGGGGAGAGTAGGCGGTGACATCCTCGCCCAGCTCGGCCAGCCTCGCGGCAATGAGCCGGTAGTGGCGCGCCTCGTCACCCGTCTGCAGAGCGAACGCGAGCTTGGCCTCGATGTCCTCTGTCTCAGGCATCCAGCGCGCCGCGATCTCCGAAGCCTCCAGCTCGTTGCGAAGGGCCCCGCGGAGGAGCGTGGACATGTCGGCCCGGCCGACCGAGTCCCCCAGCCTCAAGAGGGCCACGTCCCGGACGGACAGCACCTGCCAGAGGGTCGTGTCCATCTCGTCGACGAACTCCGGTCCGGTCACGGCGCTAGCTTAGCACCACCGATCCCTCGGCGCAGGCCCTGTGCCGGTGGGTCGTTCGGGAGGCTTGGGGGCCGTGCATCCTGTTCGTGAGCCGGGGGCTGGCGTGATACGGATGCCTTCGCGAGGGGACCGGACGGAAGCCGGAACCCGCGCGTATCCGTGGGGATGCGCAGCCCGGAGCGCGCATGTTACGATCAGGCTCACGTTTGGAGCCGAGCATGGTCGACGCTCGCGAGACGTACGTCATCGCCTGCCACAATTGTCAGTCCCCGTTCGATGCCCTCGAAGCCGCCTGGTGCTCCTGCCTGGTCACGGAGCGCACGCTGGTGTGCGCGAGCTGCCTCACCTGCTTCTGCAAGGCGCCCTCGGCCTACAAGCAGCACTTCTGGTCGGCGGCGCCCAAGTCTCTTTGGGACCGGAAGTTCCAGGAACACCACGAGGAGTCCGCTCCCCGTCCGAACCCGGAGGAGGGTGCCGTCGTGCGTCCTCTCGTGCTCCTGGTGGAGGACGAGAAAGACGTCCAGAGGATCGGTGCTCGGGTCATCGAGAGCCTGGGTTACGGGTTGATCCTCGGATGCAACGGCGTCGAGGGGCTCGAGCTGGCACGGAAGTACCATCCCGACCTGGTCTTGACCGACGCTCTCATGCCCAAGATGGACGGGCGCGAGATGTGCCGCCGGATCAAGGAGGACTCGGAGCTGAGTGGCACCCGGGTGGTGGTGATGACATCCCTCTACACGAGCGTCAAGCACCAGACCGAGGCGTACAAGACCCACAAGGTCGACGACTACCTCGTCAAGCCCCTCGACTTCAACCAGCTCCGGACTCTCCTCGAGAAGCACTTGGGATAGCGATCGGCGGCAGCCGGGCCGCCTGGGCCCTTCGCCCCGGCGGAGCCGGGGGTGAAACACCGTGACACGGCGGGGGCTTCCGCTCTCTCTCGCCGTCTGCTCCATCCCGCTGTTGCTCACGGCCTGGGGCTACCGAAAGAGCAGCAACTCCGTCGAAAACGCCCGCCGCGAGCGCTTCGATCGCCGGGTGGACGAGGTGGCGGAGTCCATCAGGGAGCGCCTCGCGGCCTACGGCGGGATCTTGAAGGCCTGTGAGGCCTTCTTCGCCGGGAGCACAGCCGTCGACCGGGCGGGATTTCGCGCATTCGTGGCGGCCCTCGCCCTGGACGTCCACGATCACGCCATCAAGGGTCTGGGCTACGCGCCTCTCGTGTCGAGCTCGGAACTGGCCGCTTTCGAGCGCGCGGCCCGTCTGGGCGGCGCCCCGGGGTTCACGGTCCACCCGAGAGGAGAGCGGGCCGACTACTTCCCGATCCTCTACGTCGAGGGCCTGGACGACAACGGCGCAGCCCTGGGGTTCGACCTGGGATCGGAGCCGAACCGGCGCGCCGCGGCCGAGCGGTCGAGGGACACGGGTCTCGTGTCCATGACGGGGCGCATCGCCCTCCTGCAGGACCGGGAAGGAAAGCCGGGTTTCCTCCTGGTCCACGCCGTCTATCGGCACGGCGCGCGGCCGACCACGCGGTCCGAGCGCCGCGCGGCACTCCGGGGATGGGTCTATGCCGCCGCTCGGGTCGCGGACGTGATGCGCGGGCTGCCAACGGGCGAGATCGATCTCGAGGTCTACGACGGCGACACCGTGGCGCCGAGAGCTCTCCTCTACGAGAGCCGTCCCCACCCCACACCCAACACGGCCGGCGGGGCGACATCGAGGCTGGACGTCGGCGGCCATGTCTGGAGCCTGCGCCTTTCCCCGCGGCCGGATCCATACGAAGCCGCCGGGGACCGCGAGCCGTTCTTCGTTCTCCTCGGAGGCCTCCTGGCCAGCACGCTCACGGCCGCGATCGCGTTCTCCCTGTCCACGACCCGGGCACGCGCCATCGCACTTGCGCACACGATGACCGAGAGCCTGCGCCAGAGCGAGGAGCGCTTTCGCGCGTCCTTCGAGGACGCGGCCATAGGCATGGCGCTGGTGGCCCCAGGCGGTCGGTGGCTCAAGGTCAACCGGGCGCTCTGCGAGATCGTCGGCTACACGGAGAAGGAGCTGCTCGAACGGAGCTTCCAGGACATCACCCACCCCGAAGATCTCGACGTCGAGGTGGCGCTGGCGAACCGCGTGCTGACGGGTGAGATCCTCCAGTACTCCAGGGCGAAGCGCTATCTCCACCGGGACGGCCGGGTCGTCTGGGTCCTTCTGAGCGTCTCTCTGGTGCGCAACGAGAAGGGCGAGCCGCTCCACTTCATCGCCCAGATCCAGGATATCGCCGAGCGCGATCTCGCCCGCAAGGCCCTCGAGGCCAGCGAGGAGCGCCTGCGCTCCGTGATCGACAACATGATCGAAGGCCTCATCATTTGCGACGGGCGGAGCGTCATCGACTCGGCGAACTCGGCGGCAGAGCGAATGTTCGGCTACGGGCGCGGCGAGCTCGTGGGGCAGCATCTGCGCATCCTCCTGCCCCGGTACGCCACCCAGAACGCCGACGCGTATCTCCAGGACGCCGCGAGGAAGGCGCTCGGGCGCGTGACGCGATGGGAGGGAAGGAAGAGGAGCGGAGACGTGTTCCCCTTCGAGCTGTCGCTCTACAACTTCGAGACCTCCCAGGGCCGTCGCTTCGCCGGTTACATACGGGACGTCTCGGAGCTGGACAGGCTCGAGCGCATGAAGAAGGAGTTCGTCGCCACGGTCAGCCACGAGCTGCGCACGCCGTTGACGTCCATCCGTGGCTCGCTGCGCCTGCTGTCCGGCGGAGCCCTGGGCGAGCTGCCGGACGAGGCGCGAGACGTCGTCGCCATCGCGGAGCGCAACACCCTCCGGCTCATCACGCTGATCAACGACATCCTCGATCTCGAGCGCCTGGAGATGGGCCGCATGGAGATACGCTTCGAGCGTCACGACGCCGCGACGATCGTGGAGCGTTCCGTGGAGTCGGTACGGGGCTTGGCGGAACAGCAACGCGTGTCGCTGGACGTCCGGCCCTCGGGGGCCCCCGTCTGGGGAGACCCCGACCGCCTGGTCCAGGTCCTGGTGAACCTCCTTTCCAACGCGATCAAGTTCTCACCCGAGGGTGGCAACGTGACGGTGACCTGCGAGGAGACCTCGGAGGGCGCCGAGTTCCGAGTAGCGGACAAGGGCCGCGGCATCCCCGCCTCCCATCGCGAGCTGATCTTCCAGCGGTTCCAGCAGGTGGAGTCCTCGGACGCGCGGAAGAAAGGCGGGACGGGCCTGGGGCTGGCCATCTGCAAGGCCATCGTGGAGCAGCACGGCGGGACGATCGGCGTCGAGAGCGAGCCCGGCCGGGGAAGCACCTTCTGGTTCCGCGTCGCCTCGCGGCCGACGCCGGCCACGCAGGATGCCTTCGTCTCGGCTCTCCACGACGGTCTCACGACGGCCCCCGGCAGCGACGTGCTGATCGTGGAAAACGACGAGGCGCTCCTCGGCGTGCTCACTCGCCAGCTCTTGCAGGAAGGCCTCAGCGTGCGCAGCGCCCGCGGACGCGCCGAGGGCCTCCGCGTCGCCCGGGAGCAGCCGCCGGCGCTCCTCGTCCTCGACGTGGCGCTGCCCGATGGTGACGGGTTCGACCTGGTGACGGCCCTGCGCGAGGACCCCGCCTTGAAGACGACTCCCCTGCTTGTCTACACTGTCCTCGACCTCACGGAGGCCGAGCGGGAGAGGCTTCGTCTGGGCACGACCCGCGTTCTGATCAAGTCGAGGGCCACCGACGAAGAGTTCAAGGTCGCCGTCCTGGACATGATCGCCGAGCGGAGGGCCGAGGAGGGTCTCCCATGAAGGTGCTCGTCATCGACGACGAGGAGGACATCCGGCGCATCGCGCACCTTGCCTTGGCTCGCGTGGGCAAGATGGAGGTGGTCGACGCGGGGAGCGGCACCGAAGGGGTGCGCAAAGCCCAGGAGGAACGACCCGACGCCATCCTCCTCGACGTGATGATGCCCGGCCTCGACGGCCCGTCGACCCTGGCGGCGCTCCGGGCCAACCCGGCGACCGCCGCGATCCCGGTGGTCTTCCTGACGGCAAAGGCCATGACCGCCGAGCTGGAGCGCTTGAGAGGGCTCTGCCCCGCCGGCGTCCTCACCAAGCCCTTCGACCCGATGACGCTGGCGAGCGACCTGCGGGTGATTCTGGGCCGGCCGTAGCGTGGACGACTTCCAGGACGCCCTCCGGGGCCTGAGGGCCGAGTACGTCCGCGAGTCCGGCCCGCGGCTCGCGGAGATCGCGCGGCTCCTGGACGTCCTCTCGGGCGCGCACGGCGATCTCGCGACCCTCGACGACCTTCGCCGTCGTTTTCATGCCTTCGCCGGCTCGGGTACGACCTACGGATTCCCGGAGGTCACCGCCGTCGCCCGCGAGGCGGAGCGTGCGTGCACCGGTCTGCTCGATCGAGCGGGGCCGGTGACGCCGGCCCACGTCGAGGAGTGGAGGCGCCTGGCCTTCCGGATCCGGGCCCAGTTCGAGGGACCGGAGAACGCGGCGGCGCCCGCTCCCCGGGTCGGTCGGGAGCGTGCTTCCGCGGGCCTCGAAGTCCTCCTCGTCGGCGACGATTCGGGGGTCGGCGAGCTTCGTTCGCGGCTCCGCGAGCATGGGGGAATCACCGTTCACACCGCGACGACGCGGTCCGAAGCCTTCGAGTCTCTGGCGCTTCGGCTCCCCGACGGGCTCGTGGTGGACGTCCTCCTCCCCGACGGTTCGGGCTACGACGTGGTGCGACATCTCCGCGGCCTGCCTCGGGGCGAGGATCCGCCGGCCCTGGTCATCAGCACCCGCGCCGGGTTCCTCGACAAGGTGGAGGCGGTCCAGTGCGGAGCCGAAGGCTTCTTCGAGAAGCCGGTGGACTGGGAGGCTCTGGGCCAGCGTCTCGTTCATCTGATCCGCCGCAACCACGTCGAGCCCGGCCGCGTGCTCTATGTGGAGGACGATCCTCACCAGGCTTCCTTCGTGCGGTCCGTCCTCGAGTCCGCGGGCTACGACGTCCGCGTCTCGAGCGACCCGCGGCACTTCGAGGCCGACCTCGCCGGCTTTCGGCCCGACCTCCTGCTCGTGGACGTCCTGCTGCCCGGCGTCACCGGCTACGACCTCACCCGGGTCGTGCGCCAGGACGAGCGCCACGCGACGCTCCCCGTGGTGTTCTTGACGACCCAGGGGCAGGTCGAGGCCCGCGTCCACGCCACCCGGGCCGGCGGCGACGAGCTGCTGCTCAAGCCCGTGGCGCCAAACCTGCTCCTGTCCACGGTGGCCGCCCGTGTGGAGCGGGCCCGTTTCCTCCGGAGCCTCGTGGAGCGCGACGGGCTGACGCGACTCCTCACTCATACGGCCTTCCAGGAGCGTGCTCGCGCGCTCCTGGATCAGCGAGGGCGAACGCCCGAACGCCACCTGGTGTGGGCGATGATCGACCTGGACCACTTCAAGTCCGTCAACGATCGCTTCGGGCACCCGGTCGGGGACCGGGTCCTCGTTTCGCTGTCGGCGCTGCTCCGTCGCCGCTTGCGTCAGGCAAACGCCGTGGGCCGCTACGGCGGCGAGGAATTCGCGGTCCTCCTGGAAGGTCTGGACGACGCTCAGACCGTGGGGGTAGTCACACGGATCCTGGACGAGTTTGCCGCCACCGAGCATCACGCGGCCGACGGATCGGTCTTCAAGACGACCTTCAGCGCGGGAGTGGCCCTGCTCGAACCCAGGATGGACTTCGACGGTTGGCGACGCGCCGCCGACGACGCGCTCTGCGCAGCGAAGGCCGCGGGGCGCGCCCGCGTGGCCGCAGCCCCGCAGGCACCGGCGACGCCTGCCGGCTGAGCGCAAGGCCCGCTCCTCGAAGGCACGGCCAGGGACCCGGCCCTGTCCACGCGCGGGCCGGACGGCGCGAATGCGCGTCACGTCAGGACGCTGCGGAAAGCCGCTAGGTTCGCCGCTCCTGGCGCGCCGCAGGCAGCAGCTCGCGAAACATGCGGAGCGCCGAGTCGAGGTCGGCCGACGAGATCGGCTTCCGGACGAAGACCACCGGCCCCAGCTCGAGGGCCTCCAGGATCGCCCCCCGGTTGGCGTCGGTGCCGCTCATCAGCACGGCGGGGCGGCGGGGGTGGTGGGCGATCGCGTGACGGAGGATCTCGACGCCGCTGGTCCCCGGCAACATCAGATCGACGAAGAGGGCGCTGTAGCCGCCGTCCACGACTCGCTGCCGAGCATCCTCTACCTCGGTGCAAGGGTGGCCTTCCCATCCTCGTTCCGTGATGGCCTCGGCGAGGACCTGGGCGAAACTCGAGTCGTCGTCCACCACCAGGATCCGGGGGCGCCCTTCCAACGCGCGGCTCCGAAGGATCTCGCCGGGCCGGGCTTCCTGGAGGGCCTCTTCCGCCGCGGCCAGCAACGCCTCGCCGCCCCCTTCCACGTCTCCGAACACGGTGGCCACTCCCGCCGATCCGCTGCCTCGCGACCCGGGCTCCGAGGCG
>Ga0210377_10002361_pt1 | contig 16605 bp, 15 predicted proteins | sample PLM4_65_b1redo_FD_155480 | JGI IMG/M metagenome (GOLD analysis project Ga0210377, IMG submission 155480) | Groundwater sediment microbial communities from an aquifer in East River, Colorado, USA - PLM4_65_b1 redo | ecosystem: Environmental > Terrestrial > Soil > Riparian zone | place: USA: East... | reverse complement strand
AGGCGATTGCCCAGCTCGCGCTCATGGCGTTCCGCTCGCCGTGGCTCGTCCCGCGCCTCGCGAAGGCCCCGAAAGCGCTGCGCGCGTTGACGAGCGCGCGCACGTTCATGGAGGTGCATCGCCAGGTTCAGGGCGAGCGGCTGATGGGAGCGCGGCGGACAGGGGCGCAGCCGGCGGCCTGAATCAGCGCGCCCCATCACGGCCCCCCGGTCAGTCCTCCACCCGCCCCCGCAGGGCCTTCACCCGGCTGCGCTTCGCCTTGCTCCCGAGTCGTCGCTCCTTCGCGCCGCGCGTCGCCCGCGTCGGCCGCCGCGCCCGCGGCACGAACGCGGCGTCGGCGACGAGCGCCCGCAGACGCGCCAGCGCCTCCTCGCGGTTCTTCTCGAGGCTGCGGTGCGTCTGCGCCTTGATGACCACCACGCCGTCGGCCGTGATGCGGTGATCCTGCATCACCAGCAGCCGCTCCTTGATGGCCGGTGGCAGCGTCGACGCCCGGATATCGAAGCGCAGGTGGACCGCGTTCGACACCTTGTTGACGTTCTGCCCGCCCTTGCCCTGGGCGCGGATCGCGATGAACTCGACCTCGCTCTCCCGCACGTCGATCGGTTCAGTCTCTCGCGTCATGGGTCTCCGCCCCGCCGTCCCGATGGGCGCAGCGTGCATTATCAACCATGGCCCACGGTCCGGGAGCCGCGGCCCCCGCATCGCGCGACCTCAGGTGGCGCGGCCCCGCATCGTCTACACCGAGCCGGAATTCCAGCGCCGGAACCCGCACTGCCCGCCGGAGTTCGGCGGCATCTTCCAGGTGTCCAACGCCCTCTCGCACGACGAGGCCGTGCGCCAGGCGCTGGCCGAGTGGAACTTCTGCATCCGGCACTCGGGGGTCGGCTGGCCGCGTGTCATCAAGTCGGTGATCGTCGAGACCTGACCGCGGTTCAGGCCTTCTCGAACCCCTCGATCTCGTCCCACGAGAGGATCCCCTCGGCGACCAGCTGCTCGAGGGCCGCCTGGAAATCCTCCGATGAGACACCGCCGGGGCTCTGGTAGACCGCACGACGCACCGTCTCCCAGGCATCCCTCGGGGCGAGCTCCCTCAGGTCCTCCAGGGTCCTGCGGTCGAACTCCATGGGGCACCTCCTGCCGTCATCTTAGATCAACGCCGGTGGCCGGGGACCCGGCCGCCCTCGGGTAGAATCGTCCCCGCGCCGGGGGGCAGGAGCGTGCCCGGGCGCGGGAGGACGGGGCATGCGCAGGCTCTTCATCGACGGCCGGTTCACCGACGGCAGCGGCGGTTCCCCGATCGAGGTCATCGACCCGGCGACCGAGGAGCCGGCGGGGCAGGCGGCCCGCGGCGGCCCGCGCGACGTCGAGTTGGCCGTGGCGGCGGCGAAGACCGCGTTCCCGGCCTGGAAACGCACGAGCCCTTTCGCGCGCGCCGATCTCCTGGTCGAGATCGGCCGCCGCCTGCGCACCCACCGCGACGAGCTGGCGGTGACGCTCACGGGCGAGACCGGCCGCACCCTGCGCAAGAACCGCGGCTACGTCGACTGGTCGGCGACCTGCTTCGAGTACTACGCCGGGCTGGTGCGCGACCGCCGCGGCCGGGTCATCCCGTCGGCCGAGCCGGGGCAGCTCAACCTCGTTCTCAAGGAGCCGCTCGGCGTCGTCGGCTGCATCGTGCCGTGGAATTACCCGCTGCTCCTGCTGGCCTGGAAGGTGGCGCCGGCGCTGGCGGCCGGCAACACCGTGGTGATCAAGCCGGCGTCGCAGACGCCGCTGATGACGCTCGACCTGCACCAGGTGTTCGACCATCTCCCGCGCGGGGTGGTCAACATCATCACCGGCGCGGGGAGCGAGGTCGGGGACGCGCTGGTGCGGCACCCCGACGTGCCATGCATCGCCTTCACCGGTTCGACCGAGGTCGGCCGGCACATCTACCGCCTCGGCGCCGATCGCATGAAGAAGCTGCACCTCGAGCTCGGCGGCAGCGACGCGGTCATCGTCTGCGCCGACGCCGAGATCGACAGCGCGGCGCGCGCGGTGGCCTGGACCGCCTTCCTCAACGCCGGCCAGGTCTGCACCAGCGCCGAGCGGATCTACGTCGAGGCTTCGATCCACGACCGGTTCGCGGAGGCGTTCGCGGCGTTCACGCGCACGCTCGTGGTCGGACCCGGCATGGACGAGCGCACCGAGGTGACGCCGCTGATCGGGCGCGCCGAGCGCGACCGGGTCGAGGCGCTCGTCGCCACCGCCGTGCGCGAGGGGGGAACGATCGCCGCCGGTGGCCGCCGCCCGCCCGGACAGCCCAGAGGCTGGTACTACGAGCCGACCGTGCTCATCGGCATGCGCCAGGGGATGGCCCTCCTGAGCGACGAGATCTTCGGTCCGGTGGCGCCGGTCGTCCCGTTCGCCGACTTCGATGAGGCGCTGGGGTTCGCCAACGACTCGCCGTACGGTCTCGGCGCGACCCTGTTCTCGAATGACCCGCGGCGGGTGCGGCGCTACTACGAAGAGATCGAGGCCGGCAATGTCTGGGTCAACGACCCCCTGGTCGACAACCCGGCCGGCCCGTTCGGCGGTATGAAGATGTCGGGCCTCGGCCGCGAGCTGGGCGAGGAGGGTCTCGGGGAGTTCCAGCAGACCAAGCATGTCCACTGGGACATAGAGGCCAGGCCGAAGCCCTGGTGGTTCCCCTGGACCCCGCGCTGACCGGTCGTCCTCGCCCCGGCATGCTAAGATCGCGCGCCATCCGACATTACGGACCCCGAAGGAGGTCAGCGCGCATGTCGTTCCGCGCCAGCATCGTCGTCCTTGTTCCGGTTCTCGCGCTGGCCGCCGGGTCCACCGCCCGCGCCGCCGCCCCGACCCCCACCCTCGCCATCAGTGAAGGGGCCATGGTCCCGCTCGAGGTGCGCGGCGAGACGGTGCAGGCCTACGCCGTCCGGCCGATGCGGGCCGGCTTCTACCCGGGGGTCGTGATCATCCACGAATGGTGGGGGCTCAACAGCCAGATCAAGGGCGTCGCCGATCGCGCCGCCGAAGCGGGCTACGTCGCCATCGCGCCCGACCTCTACCGCGGCAAGCTGGGCACCGACGCCGGCCTGGCGCACGAGCTGATGCGCGGGCTCAACGAGAACTACGCGGTCGACGTGATCAAGAGCGCGGTCGGTTGGCTGCGGGCCTACGACGCCAAGGCGGTGCGCCGCGGCCCCGGCCACGAGATGCCGGTCGCCACGGTAGGCTTCTGCATGGGCGGCCGGCTGTCGCTGGCGACCGCCCTTGATCGGGCCGACATCCAGGCCGCGGTAATGTTCTACGGCAGCGTCGAAACCGATCCCCAGGCGCTGCGGCCGCTGGCCGTGCCGCTTCTCGGCATCTTCGGCAACGAAGACCGCGGCATCCCGCTCGACCAGATCAAGGCGTTCGAGGCGGCGCTCAAGGAGGCCGGCAAGGACGCGACGATCATCGTCTACCCCGGTGTCGGCCACGCCTTCTTCAACGAGGAGCGCCCCGGCTACGACAAAGAGGCGTCGCACGACGCCTGGGAGCGCACCAGGATGTTCCTCACCCAGAATCTGGGCCAGGCGCAGATGGCGCCGGCTCCGCCGGTTCCGCCCAAGAAGGCGCCGGCCGACGCCACACCGCTCGAGTAGGGACGCGGCGATGCCCACCCGCCCGACGAAGACGCTCGAGACCTTCCCGAACCCGCGGCCCGGGCGCGCCTACACCATCTCGTTTGAGTGCCCGGAGTTCACCTGCCTGTGTCCCAAGACCGGCCAGCCCGATTTCGCGACCATCCGCATCGAGTACGTCCCCGCGCGGCTGTGCGTCGAGCTCAAGTCGCTGAAACTGTATCTCTGGTCGTTCCGCGACGAGGGTCACTTCCACGAGGATGTCACCAACCTCATCCTCGACGACCTGGTGGCGCTCCTCAAGCCGCGCCGGATGACGGTGGCGGGCGACTTCAAGGTCCGCGGCGGCATCCACACGGTGGTCACCGCGAAGCATCCCTGAGGCGCCCGCCAGGTCCGGACCCGGGCGCGGCACCGTCGCGCGCGTCCTGTGCTAGTCTGTGCCGGCCTCGGCGCGACGGGGCAGGGGAGGAGGCGTGACTAAACGGGTCGTCTGGAGCGACCGCGTCCGCGACCGGGTCGAGAGCGGACCGTCGAGCTTCACGCAGCGCGCCAGCCTGGAGACCCGCGCGGCCGGCGGGTTCGACGCCCTCCTCGCGACGATCACGAGCGAGCGGACCGACCTGATCGTGCTCGACGCTTCGACGGGGGCGATACCGGCCGAGGACACCTGCCGCCGGCTGCGCTCCGACCCGCGCACCACCGCCATCCCGATTCTCATGCTTGCCAGCGACGGTCTCGATCCCGAGGCGCTGCAACGCGCCGGCTGCAACGAGGTGATCTCCGAGGCACTCGAGCCGCGCCTCCTGCAGGAGAAGATCGCCGGCGCACTCGGTCTCCGGCTGCGGCGCCACCCGCGTTTCCCGGTGGTGCTGCCGGTGGCGCGCGGCCGCATCTTCCACGAGTTCCTGGGCTACTCGAATTCCCTCAGCGAGTCGGGAATGGGTTTCGACACCATCGCGCGCATCCGCGGCGGCGACGAGCTGAATCTCAAGATCTACCGCAGCACCGAGGAGAAGCCGATCGCCGTCTCCGGCCGGGTCTGTGGCGTGCGTCCGAACATCGACACCGGTATCGGCTACACCGTTGGGATCGAGTTCGTCCGCCTCGCCTCCGACGACCGCCGCCGGCTTGTCGAGTTGTTCCCCGCGGACGGCTGCGTCACCTGGGGAAGCGACGCCCCCGAGGTCGATCCCGAGCCGCAGCAGCAGATCTGACCCGGCGCCGGGTCGCCGGTCCTACTCCGATCGCCGCAGAACCAGCATCGTGATGTCGTCCTCGTGCGGCCTGCCGGCATGGTGCCGCTCGAGAGCGGCGGTCACGGCGGCGGCGATCGTCGCGGCAGGTCCGCCGGCGGCGCCGGCGGCGGCGGAGAGCAGGCGCTCCTGCCCGAACATCTCCTCCGCCGGGCTCAGCCCCTCGGTCACGCCGTCGCTGTAGCAGAGCAGGACATCGCCCGGGTCCATGGTGACACGCCCCACCGCGTACTCGGATTCGTCGAACAGGCCCAGGGGCATGCCGGCCGGCGGGAGCGGCAGCGGGTCGGCCGCGCGCCGGAGGATGAAGGGAGTCTCCTGGCCGGCATTGACGTAGGTCAGGTGGTGCCGCTCCGGATCGAGCACCGCGAAGAAGCAGGTGGTGAACCGGTTCGGTGGAAAGCGGGCGTGCAGCAGCCGGTTGAGACGGCTCATGGTCTCCTGCTCGGAGAGGCCGCTCGCGGCCAGCGCGCGCATGGCCGAATGGAAGCAGCACATGAGAAGGGCGGCGGGCAGGCCTTTGCCCGCGACGTCACCAAGCGTGAGGATGTGGCGGCCCCCCGGCAGGGCGATGTAGTCGTAGCTGTCGCCGCCGACATGGCGGCATGGAACGCTGTGGCCGAAGACCTCGTAGCCCGGGATCGCGGGCGCATCGGCGGGCAGGAGATGGTCCACGATGGCCGCCGCCTGCAGCATCTCGCTCTCGAGCGCGCGTGTCCTGACCGCCGCGTCGAAGAGACGCGCGTTCTCGATCTTGACCGCGGCGACGCTCGCCAGGTGCGCCAGGATCCGGAGATCCTGCCCGGTGAAAAGGCCGGCGGACTCGCGGCTGTCGACGTACAGCAGCCCGAGCACCTTGTCGTCGTCACGCAGGGGAACGCACATCACCGAGCGGATGTGGTCGCCGACGAGAGAGGGATGCCCGTTGAACCGGGTGTCGCGCAGAGCGTCCGAGGTCAGGATCGACTCGCGCCGGTGGAGCACGCGCTCGACAATGGCGCTGCTGATGGTGATTGCGACGCCCCGCTCCGCCGGCGGCGTCCTCACGACCTTCGGTTCGAGCCGGCCTTTCTCCACCAGCATCAGTGCCGCTCGTTCGTAGCCGATGGTCCGCCCGGCAAGGTCGAGGATCGCCTCGAGGATCTGTTCGATGGGCCGGTGGAAGAGCATCTGCCGGTCGGCCTCGAGGACGAGTTCCATGATCGTCGCCGCGGCGTCCTGCGAGGGTCTGCGGCGGAGTGCCGCCGGCGCGGGTCCTGCCAGGGTGGCAGGGGTTCCGGACGTGGTCAGGGGTGACGGCGTGACCGCGGGGAAGGGGGTGGTCAGCGCGGGCAGGCGGATCTGGTCGGGGCCGAGCATCGTCGTGCCCGGCCCGGTCGGCATCGGGGTCGGCGTGATGTCCACGGGTGTGTTCGTGTCGCCGCCGAACACGATGGTCGTGCGGCCGAGCCGGATGCGGTCGCCGGGATGCAGGTGGACGGAGCCGGCGACTGAAACCCCGTTGAGCAGGGTGCCGCAGCGGGCGCCGAGGTCGACGAGGCAATGGCCGCCGGGTCCGCGCAGGATCTCGGCGTGAACGCGCGACACCGTCGGGTCGTCGATCACGAGATCATTGCGGCCGGACCGGCCGATGTGCAGGCTGGCGTCGGTCAATTGGAGATGCTGGCGCCGCCCGTCGGGCGTCGTCACGACCAGCGAGATCATCAGATTGTCCCGGTGGTCCTGGCGGCCGGTCCGCCCGGCGGGGCGAACGATGACAGGGCCAGCTTCTCGTCCTCGAACAGCGCGTCCGGGAACATCAGATGGATGACCGTCTCGATGGCGAGGTGGTATCGGCCCCGCTGCCAGTGGATCTTGATCTCGCCCTGTCTCTCGATTGCCCGCTTCTTGCAGGCGGCGAGCTCGCCGATCCCGGCGCTGTCGATGTAGGGGACGCCGCGCAGGTTGAGCATTATGTGTATGTGCGCGTCCGCCAGGAGCCTCTGGACCGTGTCGGCGAGCAACTCCACCGGGGGCCCCAGGACCAGGCGTCCGTGCAGGTCAAGAATCCTCACGCTGCGATCGATCCTGATGTCGATCTTCATGGCGTCGCCTCCTTCCGGAACGCCGGGCCGACAGGAGGGTCCTGGCGGTGTGGAACGACACGGGGATTCGAACCTGTACATGGAGCGCCGCCATGCCGCAACACACCCCACCGTCCTCCCGGACAGTGAACTCAGTCGACTGCGCGGCGATCCCCAGGTTCCGAGACTGTTGCTGACAGTTGGTTTACACCCGACGCGAGCCGGCTGTCAATCGCGGACGCGGCGACACTCAGTGGAACGAGGCCAGCGCCCGGGTCTCGTCCTCGAAGAGGGCGTCGGGGAACATCAGCATGATGATGGTGTCGACGGCGAGGTGGTACCTGCCATCGGTCCAGAGCACCTTGATGGCACCTTTCCTCTCGAGGACCCGCTTCTTGCAGGCCGCCAGCTGGCCGATGCCGGCACTGTCGACGTAGGGGGCCCCGTGCAGGTTGATGAGGATCTGGTTGTGCCCCTCGCCGAGCAGCCGGAGGACAGTGTCCTTGAGAGTATCCTCGGGCTGGCCCAGGACGAGGCGTCCGTGCAAATCGAGGATCTGGACACTGCCTGCGCCGCGGACCTCGATCTTCATCGTACGGACTCCCCTGGCGTGGGCGGCGAACCCGGTTCCTAGTACACCCGGGGAGAAGCCGGTGTCAAGCCGATCCGGTCGCTTGGGGCCGTCGGGGCGCCGGCTCCGGGTCAGTTGCGCTCGGGCGCGCCGTTGTTGATCCAGGCGACCACGATGTCGGGCTCGCCGGTCAGAAAATACTGGCGCATGCTGCCGCCGGTGTTCAGGAACGACCGGACGCTTGTGCGCAGGGCGAAGACCTCGGGGTAGGTGGTCAGCGGCGTCTGCGGGCGCGACTTGCCGGGGGCGTGGCAGTTGACGCAGCCGAGGTCCTTGCCGTTGGATTGCTTGCCGCGGTTGGCGAACAGGGCCTGGATGGTGTTGACGTAAGTGACGCGCGTCGACACGCTCACGCTGTCGGTGGCGCTGGCGGCGGGCGACCCGCTGTCGGTCACCGTCAGCGTGAAGGAATAGGTCGCCGTCGTTCGCGTCGGGGCGACGAAGGTCGGCCGCGAGGTCGACGCGCCCGACAGGGTCACGGCCGGGCCGGCGGTCTGGGTCCAGGCGTAGGTCAGCGTGCCGCCGTCCGGATCGAGCGAACCGGTGCCGTCGAGGGTCACGGTGACACCGGGGTCGAGATTGACCTGGTCGGGGCCGGCGTTCGCCAGCGGCGGCTGGTTGCTCGACTGCACCGAGATGGCGAGCGCCTTCGAGCCGGTGGCGCCGGCGTTGTCGGTGACGGTCAGGAGGGCGGTGTAGTTCCCGGCGGCCTGGTATGTGTGTGTGGGGCTCTGCTGCGTCGAGGTACCGCCGTCGCCGAAGGTCCAGGCGTACGAGACGATGGTGCCGTCGGGGTCGGTCCCCGACCCGGTGAACGACACCGCCAGCGGCGCGGTCCCGGATGTCGGCGTGGCCGTGGCGCTCGCCGTCGGCGCCTGGTTGCCCGGCGAGTTGACGGTGATGCCGACGGCGGCCGTGCCGGTGGCGCCGAGATTGTCCCTGACCGTGAGGGTCGCGGTGAAATTACCGGCGGCCTGGTAAATATGCGACGGGTTCTGCTGTGTCGAGGTGCCGCCGTCGCCGAAGGTCCAGGCGTACGAGGCGATGGTGCCGTCTGGATCCGAACCTGCGCCGGTGAACGCTACGGTCAGCGGCGTCGTGCCCGAAAGGGGACTGGCGCCCGTCGTGGCGGTCGGGGGACGGTTGGCCGCCGCCCCGACGCCGATCGAGATGCTGGCGGTCGACGCAGCCCCGGCGTTGTCGGTGACCGTCAGCACCGCGTTGTAGTTGCCAGCCGCCTGATAGGTGTGCGACGGGCTCTGCTGGCTCGAGGTGCCGCCATCGCCGAACGTCCATGCGTACGAGGCGACAGTGCCATCGGCGTCGGTGGCCGAGGCGGTGAAGGTGACCGTGAGAGGGGCGAGACCGGTGGTCGGGGTCGCCGAGGCGGTGACCGACGGCGGCTGGTTCGAACCCTGCGTCACGGTGATTGCGACCGACGCCGAGTCGGTGGCGTCGGCGTCATCGGTGACGGTGAGGGTCGCGTTGTAGGCGCCGGCGGCGCGGTAGACATGGTCCGGGCTCTGCTCGGTGGCGTGATCGCCGTCACCAAAGTCCCAGGTGTACGACACCACCGTGCCGTCCGGGTCGGTAGCGGCCGTGGTGAAGGTCACGGTCAGGGGTGTCGAACCGGAGGCGGGCGTCGCGGTGGCGCCGGCGATCGGCGCGAGGTTGTGCTTCGGCTTGACGAAGTCGCTGCACGCAACGAGGAGAACCAGCGCCAACGGAACGGCGACAGCGGCGGTCCGCATCATGATTCGAATCCGTCCAGTCGACACGTGGCTTCCTCCCCGGTGTTCCGCGCGCATCATGCGAATTTCGTCATCCCCGAGCGGAGCGAAGCGCGTCGGAGACGCCGGGTTCCGTCCGCAAGCCCTGTGCCACGCGGTCTCCGACGGCTCCACGGCACTTCACGGCGCCGCGATGACAGGCCTGTACGCGGAGAGCCCGATAGCGTCAGGGGAATTCCCTGATTGTCCGGACATCGATTCGCGCCGACCTTGTCCGGTGACACTGTGGAGCGGCTGCACGCCCGGGACGCGGTCCTGCTGCCATGCGGCGCGCGACGGGCGCATGGCGAACATGTCAACGATCGGTGCGGGAGATTCTCATCGACTGACAGGGTGAATACAGATTTCGCATCAGCCGATAACGCTCATGCGATCCGAGCTTGTGCCGGCGCTGGATTACGGCGCGTTGTCGCTGGAACCGGACTTGCTAGATCCGGCCGGTCGCTGTGTGGCGTTGCCGTGCGCCACAAACTAGAATCGCCGGGGAGAAGCGTCAGCTTATGAATCCATCGACGTCGGAAGCTCGCGTCCGTGATCCGCTGCGTCCCATGATCGCAGGGACGGCGCCACACACGGTGCCGAAAAATTCGGTGGTGACGATGCCCGCCGTCGACCGGCGGACTCCCTGGACACGCCATCTCCCTATCGCCGTGCTGCTCGGGGTTCTGGTCGCCCTGAACCTGGCCGGGATGCCGTACTACCTCCTGGCGACAGCGCAAAGAGTGCGCCACCCCCTCCATTCCTGGCTCAAGCCGACTGGGATCGTCGGCCAGGCCGCGGGTCTGGGCGCCTTCGCGCTCTTCATGTTCATGTGGCTTTATCCGCTGCGCAAGAAGTTCCGCTTCCTCGCCTTCACCGGGTCAATCGCCAAATGGCTCAACGTGCACGTGGTCGCGGGGCTGTGCATACCGCTCCTGGCCGCTCTGCACGCCGCCTGGCACTTCACCGGGCTCATCGGTCTCGGCTATGCGGCGATGATGATCGTCGTACTGAGCGGCTTCGTCGGCCGCTACCTCTATGTCCGCATCCCGCACAGCCGCAGCGGTCTCGAGATGAGCCTCGAGGAGATCGAAACGGAGCGCAAGGTGCTGCTCAAGTACGTCGCCAACACCGCCGGCCTGCCGATCGAGGAGGTCGAGCGAATTCTCGCGCCCCGGCCGATGGAGAAGGGACGCGGCAGCGCGCTGATCGCGCTCACCCGCATGGCCACGGATGACTTCGACCGCTGGCTGGCGACCCGGCGCCTGGCCCTGGGTGTCCGCGGCGCCGCCGGTACGCGCGCGGTCGATCGCAAGGTCCTCGCCCTCGTGCGCCGCCTCGCACGGCGCCAGATGGGCCTCAGCCAGCAGGTCCGCCTTCTCGACGCGACTCACGAGGTCTTCCGCTTCTGGCACGTGGCCCATCGGCCGGTGGCGATCAGCGCCCTGCTCGCTGTCACGATCCACGTGGTGGTGGCCGTGGCGATGGGCGTCACCTGGTTCGCCTAGGAGCCTGTCCGAGTCATGGGATGGGTCGCGTTCGCGGCGCCGCGGGGCCGTATGCGAGGCGCCGCGACGACGGCGATGCGGGACATCGCCGAGGCGCGGCAACGACGCAGACGGCCCCGCGCCGCCGCGAACCCGAAGGGCGCACGGGGGTTGCGGCCCCATGCTTCGTGACTCGTCGTCATCGATGCCCCACATCGATTCCTCCTCGCGCCTCGCCTGGGACCCGCAAGCCCCATGCGCGCGACCCATCCCATGACTCGGACAGGCTCCTGGCAAGGGGGACCGTGCATTCTGGAGCGCGCATCCCGGTACTTGCGCTGGCGATCCTGATGCTGATGGTGGCGCCGGCCCTGGCCCAGGTGTCGCCGGGACCGCTTGCCACTGCCCACCAGGAGGTCGACTCGCCGCTGAAGTGCTTCAACTGCCACGGCCAGGGGCAGGAGGCGATGCGCGACCGCTGCCTCGCATGCCACCAGGAGGTCGCCTGGCTCGCGAAGGCCGAGCTCGGGCTGCACGGTCAGAAGGGGATGGAGAAATGCGCGTCGTGTCACCCGGATCACGCCGGACGTGATTTCGCCATGATCGCCTGGGAGGAAGGCAGCCCCGAGCGTTTCGACCACGCGCGCACCGGGTGGCGGCTCGGCGGCCGGCACCTCGAGCTGAAGTGCGGCGATTGCCACAAGCCGGTGCTGCAGACATCGGAATCCCTGCGCCTGTCGAAGCGCCGCAAGCCCGAGGGGAGCTGGCTCGGCCTCGAGCGCGCCTGCGTTTCCTGTCACACCGCCAAGGACGTCCATCGCGGCAGCCTCGGGAAGGACTGCGCCAAGTGCCATGACGACCGGGTGTGGAAACCGGCGCCGCTGTTCGACCACGGGCACACCGACTACCCCCTTACCGGGAAACACATCGACGTCACCTGCGACAAGTGCCACCTGGCGGCGAGTCTGAAGCCGCGCAGTGACGATCAAGGACGCCCGATACCGGTCTACAAGCCGGTGCCGCACCAGGAGTGTTCCACCTGCCACGCCGATCCGCACACCGGGCGCCTGGGCCCCGATTGCGCCCGCTGTCACGCGACCGGGAGCTGGAAGAAGGTCGACGCGCAGGTGTTCAATCACGATCGCACCCGCTACCCGCTGCGCGCCAGGCACGCGGCCGTGAAGTGCGAGACGTGCCACGACCCGCGCCTCGCCTGGGGCAAGAAGCCGCCATTCGCGGCCTGCACCGACTGCCACGCCGACAAGAGGACCGGGCGCGACGATCCGCACGCCGGGCTGGCGACGCTGCAGGGGAAGAAGGCCGACTGCGCCGCCTGCCACGACGAGGGGGGGTGGAAGGCGTCGACGTATACCGTGGCCCGGCACGCCACGGCCGATTACACACTCGCCGGCAAGCATGCCGCCGTGAAGTGCGACGCCTGCCATCGCAAGGAGCCGCCCGGGCCGGCCTCCGCGGCGCTCGGCAAGGCGGGCGTGCTCATCCGCATGCGCCACGCCCGCTGCCGCGACTGTCACGAGGATGCCCACGCCGGCCAGCTGGCGAAGCGTGCCGATGGTGGGGCGTGCGAGCCCTGTCACGGGGTCGCCGGCTGGAAGCCGAGCCTGTACACGGTGAAGGAACACGCGATGCTGCGACTGCCGCTCGCGGGCCGGCACGCAACGGTCGCGTGCGCCGCCTGCCACGGCCCGCAGCGCCGCGGCCTGCCGCCGCTGCCCGGAAAGGAGACACTCGGCACGGCCGCGGTGATGCTGAAGAGCAAGGAGATCGAATGCACGGCGTGCCACGTCGATCCGCATGCCGGCCGCTTCGCGGGCAGGAGCGAGCGCGCCAAGCCGGCCGGCTGCCTCGCCTGCCACGACACCAGGACCTTCCGCCCGGCGAATGTGAGCGTGGCGGCGCACCGCGGCTTCGGGTACGCCCTCGAAGGGGCGCACCGCGCGGTTGCGTGCGACGCCTGCCACAAGGAAAGCAAGGGGCGACCGCTCGACTCGAGCCTGCTGCTCCCGGCGCGCAGGCTGCCGGCGATGCCGTTCGCCGTGAAGGATCAACGCTGCGAGGCCTGCCATCAGAACCCGCACGGCGACCAGTTCGCCCGCCGCAAGGATCATGGCGCCTGCGTGGCCTGTCACAACGAGGACATGTTCAGGCCGGCCACCCGGTTCGATCACACCCGCGACGCCGGTTTCGCGCTCGACGGCGGTCATGCGCGGGTGGCCTGCGTCGGCTGCCACCCGGCCCGTCGCGACGCGAAGGGCCACAGCGTCGTGGTCTACCGCCCGGTTCCGAAGGAATGCAAGGCCTGCCACGCGGAGAAGCGATCATGAATGGACGATGGTTCGTGCTGTGCGCCGGTCTGCTCGCGACTTCCGTCGGCGCGGCCTGGGCGGCGCCCGCCCCCGGCGCCGACAATCCGCATGGCACCTATGCCGAGGAGTGCAGCATGTGCCACCGGGCTGATTCCTGGCGGCCGGCGGTGATCACCAAGGCCTTCGACCACGCGAAGAGCGGGTTCCGCCTGCAGGGGGCCCACGCCACCGCGGCCTGCAGGGCCTGCCATGTGTCGCTGGAGTTCTCGGCGACGAAGCTGAAGACGGAGTGCGTTTCATGCCACCAGGACATCCATCGCAACGAGCTCGGGCCCGATTGCTCGCGCTGCCACACGACGCGCAACTTCATCGACTACGCGCGCATGCGCCGGGCACATTCCCTGACGCGTTTCCCGCTGTCGGGAACGCATATGGTCATCGACTGCGGCGATTGCCACCTGCCGGCGGCGCAGGGGCACCTGCAATACGTCAACACCCCGACCCAGTGCGCCGACTGTCATCTCGACGACTACCAGGGGACCACCAACCCGGATCACGAGGCGAACGGTACGCCGCTCGACTGCCTGCAGTGCCACCGGCCGGTCTCCTGGCGACCGGCGCGCTTCCCGAACCACGATGCGCAGTTCTTCCCGATCTCCTCGGGGCGACACAAGGGGAAGTGGAGCGCCTGCGCCGACTGCCACACCAACCAGCCGACCTACACCACATTCGAGTGCATCCAGTGTCACGCCCACGATGACCCGGTGGACCTGCAGGGCAAGCACAACGGTGTCGGCGGATACCAGTACAACAGCCAGGCCTGCTACAACTGCCACCCGCGCGGGGAGGCCGATTGAGCGCCGCCGTGATGACCCGTCCCGAACGGCATCGGCCCGCCGGCCACGCCGGCCGCAGCGCCCTGGCGGCGGCCGCGCTCGCGACGCTGGCCCTGCTGCATGGCGGCCTGGCCGCCATCACCTTCGCGGCCGAACCCGATGCCACCGCCCCGCCGACCGCCCCGCAGTCGACCGCCGCGCCGGCGGCCATGACGCGCGTCACCTACCTGTCCGGGCCGACGATCTACGTCGAGGCCGGGCGCGATGACGGCATCAACCAGGGGGATTACCTCGAAGTCGTGCGCGACGGCAAGGTCGTCGCCACACTCCTGGTCACCTATGTCTCGGCGCACCGCGCCGCCTGCTCGGCGAACGTGGGGTCCTCGGAGATCGTGGTGGGCGATCAGGTCCGCTACGCGCCGCATCATGCCCCGCCGGCCGCGCCGTCCGTAGCAGCGCCGGCTGCCGCCGGCAATACCGGTGCGGCCGGCAGTGACGGCGGCGCAGCGGCGCGTCCGCGGAGCGGCACCGGCCTGCACGGCCGCGTCGGCCTGCGCTACCTCGTGGTGAAGGACCACAGCATTGCCGACTCCGGCTTCTCGCAGCGCGGCATCGATCTGTGGCTCCAGGACCAGGGCCTCGGGGACTTCGACGTCTACGCCGACATCCGCGCCCGCCGCAGCTATCACGCGCGCACCGGTGACGAGGACAAGGCCGACAGCCTGAGCGACGTCTACCGCCTGGCGGTCGCCTGGCACCCCGGCGACGAGCGGCAGACGATCACCTTCGGCCGCCAGTTCTCGCCGGCGCTGTCGATGATGAGCCTGTTCGACGGCGTCCTCTACGACTTCAACGGCGGCAACTGGAGCGCGGGTGGATTCGCCGGCACCGAGCCGGAGCCGGTCGACCTCAAGGTCTCGTCGGACGTGCGCGACATGGGCGGCTACTGGCAGTACCGCGGCGGAACGGCGAACACACGCCGTTGGGAGGTGACGACCGGGGCGGTCGCGTCGTACGAGGATGGCGAGCCCAACCGCGAGTTCATGTTCGTGCAGGGGCGCTACTTCGGCCCGCGGCTGACCGGCTTCGTGGTCGAGGAGATCGACTACTACAGCGGCTGGAAGGTCGAGGAGGCGGGGGAGAGCACCTTCTCGCTGACCAGCACCTACGCCAGCCTGTTCTACCGTGCCGGAGACCACGTGACCTTCTACGGTGGCTACGACAACCGGCGCAACGTCCGGCTCTACAGCGACCAGGTCACCCCGGCGTCGGAATTCAACGACGCCCACCGTCAGGGAGGCTGGGGCGGAGCGTCGTTCCGCATCGGGCAGCACTTCGGCTTCGGCGCCGACCTGCGGCGCAGCACCGGCGGCGATGCCGGGACCGCCGACGGCTACTCGGTCAACATGGACGTCGGCGGCCTGACCTCCGCCAACCTCGGGTTCCAGGGGCGCGCGACGCACTATGCCAACGAGGAGAACGACGGCTGGCTGTACGAGATCTCGACCGGTGTCGATGCCGGCAGCCACGTGCATCTCGAGGCGGGCCTCGGCCACCTCGACGAGACCAGCGACCGCGAGGCGGCCCTGGACCGCAGCGCCGACTGGATTGACCTCGAGGTCGACGTCATCCTCGGCCGGCACTGGTTCCTGCTCCTCTCGAGTGAGCAGTACCGGGGTGAGGATCAGGACGAGGACAATGACCAGTACTACGCGGCCCTGAGCTGGCGGTTCTGAGATGATCGCGACCCTGAGCTATACCGTCTTCCTTGTTGTGCTCCTGGTGGCCCTGGCGCGCCACGTGCGTCGCACACGCGACAAGGAGCAGAAGGCCCGCGCCGCCACCGCGGGGGGGCCGGCCTATTCGACGGGGCCGCGGGCGCAGCACCCGCATATCGACATCACCCAATGCATCGGCTGCGGCGCCTGCGCCGACGCCTGCCCGGAGGGGGACGTCCTCGGAGTCATCGCTGGCAAGGCGGCGATCATCAACGGCCACCGCTGCATCGGACATGGCGAGTGCGCCGAGGTCTGCCCGGTCGGCGCCATCACGATCGTCATGGCGAGCCCCGGTATCGGCGCCGACATGCCGCGCCTGACCCCGGAGTACGAGTCGACCGTCGGGGGAATGTTCGTCGTCGGCGAGCTGGGCGGCCTGGCGCTGATCAAGAACGCCGTCAACCAGGGGCGCGCGGTCATCGACACCATCGCCGAACGGCTGGCGACGGCGCGCGGCAAGCCGGCGCCCGCGGAGGTCCGCGACGTGTGCATCGTCGGCGCCGGCCCGGGCGGCATCAGCGCCTCGCTGCGGGCCATCGAGAAGGGCCTCAGCTACATCACCCTCGAGCAGGACGAGTTCGGCGGCACCATCGCCAAGTTCCCGCGCCAGAAGCTGGTCATGACCAGCCCGGTGGAGTTCCCGCTCTACGGCCGCTTCCGCAAGCTCGAGATCGGCAAGGAGGAGCTGCTCGCCTTCTGGAAGAAGGTGTCGGAGCGCGCCGACCTCGAGGTGCGCACGAGCGAAAAGGTCGAGACCGTCAGGCGCGGTGAGGATGGCCTGTTCACCATCGCGACCACGAAGGGGCAGCACCGGGCGCGCCACGTC
>Ga0210377_10002360_pt1 | contig 16608 bp, 12 predicted proteins | sample PLM4_65_b1redo_FD_155480 | JGI IMG/M metagenome (GOLD analysis project Ga0210377, IMG submission 155480) | Groundwater sediment microbial communities from an aquifer in East River, Colorado, USA - PLM4_65_b1 redo | ecosystem: Environmental > Terrestrial > Soil > Riparian zone | place: USA: East... | reverse complement strand
GCTCCCGAGGCCCCAGGAAGTCCCCTCCGGGTGGCTCACCATCTCGAGATAGTCGCCGGTGTCGTTGACGAAGCCGCAGGCCAGCCGGTCGAAGGGCTGGAGCGCCAAGAGCTCGCCGGCGAAGGCCGGGATGATCGAGGCGAGCTCGCTGCCCGAGGTCGCGGCGGCGGTGATGCGCCGCAGCGCCTCGCCCCGGGCCGACGAGGCGCGCAGCTCGGCGTAGAGCTGCACGTTCGCGAGCCCGGTCCCGAGCTGCTTGCCGAGCACGTCGAGCACCTCGCGGTCGAGTCCCGTCGCGGCCACGCTGCCCTCGTGGAGCACGAGCGCCCCGAGCGAGCGACCCGGCGAGCGCAGCGGCGTCGCCGCCAGCAGGCCCGCCCCCGGCAGCTCCAGGACGAGCGGCTCGTCCTGCTGCACGGCGGCAATCGCCAGCTCGCGAAGCGTCGCGACGTCGACCGCCAGATGCTGCTCGGCGGCGTCGACGAGCTCGCCGTCGGCGCCGCTCGTGAAGATCGCGCCGCCGATGAGATCGAGCGAGCCCACGATGTGCTCGAGCGCCGAGCCCAGGAGCCCCGCCTCGTCCCGCTCCACGGTGAGGTCGTCGACGAGGGCGACGAGCGCCTGGAACAGGCGGTCGCGGCCGCCGGACGCAGCTGCGGGAGCGCGCGTCGGAGTGCGCGATGGTTGCGGGGCGCGGCTCTCAAAGGGCGAAGTCATGAAGGGCGGCGTGCCATTCTAGCAGGCCCGTCCGGCGCCACGGCTCGCGAAGAACGTGTCGAGCGCCGCTTGATCGGCGCGCACTCGCGAGTCGTCCCAGCCGAGCTCCCGCGCCATCGCCGCGCTCACGACCGCGACGTCGGCCGCGGCCGGCCGGCCGCCCGTGCCGAGATCGAGCCTGCGCAGCACGGCGTCCGAGAGCGAGAGCGCCATCTCCTCGCGCACGGCGACCCGCGCGCGCTCGTCGAGGGCGCCCGTCAAGCGGCGCGCCTTCCGCAGTACCGTCTCTGCCGTCCGGCACGCGACGGGCGGCCGTGCGAGGCGTCGGAGCGAGAGGTCGACCGCCCGCTCGGCCACGGCCCGTGCCGTCGTGTACTTGACGCCCTCGAGGCTGACGAGCCCCGCGGTCCCGTCCTCGCGCTCGTGGTCGACGACGCGCGAACGGGTCCACAGGCCGTGAGGACCGCCCTCCCCCGGCACGAGGCCCTCGTGAACGAGCGCGAGGTCCTGGCGTCCGATCCCCGCCCACGGGAACGCCCGCGCCGCCTCGTCGAGGAAATCGAGCGGGTCGCTGGGCGCCGCGGCCGCGGGCTCGTAGGAGGTGCCGACGATCGAGCGCCCCTGCCACGGCACCAGGAACAGGAAGCGGCCTTCGCTGCGCGCTCCGACCGCCAGCGGCGCGCAGGGCGGGCGGCCGAGGACGAGGTTGCGGGCGCGCAGCAGCGGCAGCCGAGCGTGCCGGATCCCGCTGCGCGCGCCGAGCTCGTCGATCCACGGCCCGGCGGCGTTCACCACCAGCCGCGCGCGCAGCTCGAACGCGCTCCCGGCCAGGCCGTCGCGCACCGCGACACCGGCGACGCGGCCGCGCGGACCACGCAGCAGCTCGAGCGCCTCGGCGTGATTGGCAAGGGCGGCCCCGGCGTCCGCGGCGGCGTGGACGAAGCCGACGAGCAGCCGCTCGGTGCTCACCGCCTGGGCGTCGTGCCACAGCGCCGCGCCGCCCAGGCCGCGTGCCGGGAGGCCCGGCACCAGGGCCAGAGCCTCCGCGGCGCCGATGGTGCGGCCGGCAGGGATCTGCCGGTCGGCGGGCAGGCCTCGGTTGCGGTCACACGTCAGCACGTCGTTCAGGAAGAGGCCGAGCGCGAGCGCCGCGCGGCCGTTCGACCCAAGGCCGCGGCAGGGGACGAGAAAGCGGAGCGGCTCGACCAGCTCCGGCGCGATCCGCAGCAGCGCCCGGCGCTCGCGCGCCGACTCCCTGAGCGAGGCCACGTCGAGACGCTGCAGGTGCCGCATCCCGCCGTGGATCGTCTTGAGGCTGTTCCAGGACGCTCCGGCGCCGAAGTCCTCTCGCTCGACGAGCGCCACCGCGAGGCCGCGCTGGGCGGCGTCCCAGGCCACGGCGACGCCGTGGATGCCGCCGCCGACCACGACCATGTCCCACTCGCGCGCCGCGAGCGCCGCGAGCTCGCGCTTCACGCCCTGCCCGCCGTCCCGCCGTCCGAGAAGCGCAGCGCCACCATCGTCGCGTCGTCGGCGGCTTCGAGCGGTCCGCGGTGGTCGCGGACGGCGCTGCCCACCTGCTGGAGCATCTGCTCTAGACCCTGGGCCTGATTCACCTTGAGCAGCGCCTCCAGGCGCGACATGCCGAACGGCTCGCCCGACTCGTCCTCCGCCTCGACCAGCCCGTCGGTGAAGAGGAAGAGCGCGTCCCCGGCCGCAAGCCGCGTCTCGCGCTCCTCGAAGCCGCCGCCCGGATACAGCCCCGGCGGACGCCCGGTCGACGGCAGCCACTCGGTCCCGTCGCGACGCAGCACGAACTGCGTGTTGTGCCCGGCGTTGACGTAGCGCAGCCGGCCGGTTGGACCCTCGAGGATCGCCAGGAACAGCGTGTAGTACGGGGCGAGCGGCTCCTCGTTCCCCATCTCGTGGTCGAGGGCGTCCACGAGCCGGACGAGGTCGCGCTCGAGCGAGAGCCGCGCCCGGATCGTGGCCTGCACGCTCGCCATCAGCAGCGCCGCCCCGACGCCCTTGCCCGACACGTCGCCCACCAGGATCGCGACCTCGCGCTCCGAGAGCGGAAAGTAGTTGTAGAAATCCCCGCCCACCTCGCGAGCGGGGATCGAGACGCCGGAGGTCTCGGCGAACAGCGAGACGAGCGGCCCGCGCGGCAGCAGCTCCACCTGGATGCGCCGGCCGATCTCGAGCTCCTTGCGCAGGCGCTCCTGCTCGATCAGCCGCTCCTGGTTGCGGCGCAGGTCGCGGGCGAGGCGGTTGAAGGTCTCCGCGAGCCGCCGAAACTCGCGGCCGTGGGGCACGGGCACCTGCACGTCGAGGTTGCCGGCTCCGAGCGCCTCGGCTCCCTGCGTGAGAGACGTGAGGTGGCGCGTCATGCGCCGCGACAGCGGCAGGATCCCGACGAGGGCCACGACACCGAGCCCGAGGCCGAGCGCCAGGTTGCGCGCGGCGGTGGCGCGGATCTCGGTGAGCGCGGGGCCGATCGGGCGCGCGACGGCGATCACGATGCCGGTCTCGGGATCGGGCCGCTCCACCACCACCCAGTCGCCCGCGTCGCGGCGCGTCGCGGGCCGGCCCGGCACGAGGCCGAGCCCCTCGAGCAGGACCTCGTCCGCGGGATCCGGCGCGTAGGGCTGTCCCTCGGCGTCCCGGGCGAAGGGAATCGCACCCTGCCGGCGCTCGGCTCCCGACAGGATCGCGCGCAGCAGCAGGCGCAGCTCGTCGGCTTCGGCCGCGACCAGCGCCTCGCGGCGCGCCTTCTCGTAGGGGCTCTCCGCGCGGCCCTGCGGCCGGGCCTGCATGCGCTCGAGCCGGGCCTTGAGCTCGTCGGCCACGACGTCGACGCGCGTCGACATCTCGGCGGCGAACTCGCCTGCCTCGGCCTCGACCGCCTGCCGGAACGCGCGCTGCGAGCCGTGCCAGGAGTAGACGGTCACGCCCAGGAGCGGTACGACCGCCAGCAAGAAGAGGGCGACGGCGAGCTGGGTCCTGAGCCTCATCCGCGGTGCTTCAGGGGCCAGCCTATCACGCGCCTCCGTGAGCCCCGGTTACGAGCAACGGGCTCGCCGCGGAGCCGAATTCACTTCGGCGTAGCGGCGGGGGAGCCTGAGGGGGGCGGCGCAGCCCCCCTCAGAATTACAGGCTCGCTTCGATCGCCTCCGCCGCGCGCTCGCAGTCCTGGCGCGAAACGTCGCGGTGAGTCGTGAGGCGCAGCGTCTTGCCGTCCATCGCGGTGGCGAGGACACCGCGCTCCTTGAGCGCGGCCACCGCTTCGGGGGCGGTGCGTCCCTCCAGGATCCCGACGACGATGTTGGTTTCGACCGGCGCCAGCCGGACGCCCCGGCCGCGCGCGAGCGCTTCTCCGAGCAGGCGCGCGTTCGCGTGGTCCTCCGCGAGCCGCGGCACGAGTGTCTCGAGCGCCACGAGTCCGGCCGCCGCGAGGACACCGGCCTGGCGCATCCCGCCGCCGAGCAGCTTGCGCACCCGCCGCCCCGCCTCGATGCGCTCGCGTGTCGAGGCGACGAGCGAGCCCACGGGAGCGCACAGCCCCTTCGACAGGCAGGTCATCACCGTGTCGACGCCGGACACGAGAACGGCCGGCGCTACGCCCAGCGCCACCGCCGCATTCCACAGGCGCGCCCCGTCCAGGTGCACCCGGAAGCCGCACTCGCGTGCCGCCGCAATCACCGCGCGCTGCTCGACGACGCCCTGCACGGTGCCGCCGCCCAGGTTGTGGGTGTTCTCGAGCACTACCAGCGAGACGTCCGACTTGTAGTAGGCCCGCGGCGAGACGGCCCCCCGCACGAGATCGGCGGTGAGGTGGCCGCCCGGGCCGTCCACCACGCGGGGCATCACTCCCGAGAGCAGGCTCATCCCGCCGAGCTCGTAGCGCACCACGTGGCTGCGGCGCTCGACCAGCACCTCGTCGCCCCGCTCGGTCAGCAGCCGGATCGCGATCTCGTTGCCCATCGTGCCCGAGGGCACGAAGAGCGCCGCCTCCATCCCCAGCAGCTGGGCCGCCTTCTGCTCGAGGCGGTTGACGGTCGGGTCCTCGCCGTAGACGTCGTCCCCGACCTCGGCCTCGGCCATCGCCCGACGCATCTCGGGCGTGGGCCGCGTGACGGTGTCGGAGCGCAGGTCGACGGGCGTCATCCTGCCGAAGCTATCACCACTCGCGTACGATAGAGGCGGGCAGGTGGCCATGCCGATCGAGAACGGCGTCATGATGCAGTTCTTCCACTGGTATAGCCCCGGCGACGGGACGCTCTGGAACGAGGCCGCAGCGAGGGCGAAGGAGCTCGCCGCCGCCGGCTTCACGAGCGTCTGGCTGCCGCCGGCTTACAAGGGCAGCTCCGGGGCGAGCGACGTCGGCTACGGGGTCTACGACATGTACGACCTCGGCGAGTTCGACCAGAAGGGCTCGGTCCGGACCAAGTACGGGACGAAGAGACAGTACGTGTCGGCCGTCAAGGCACTCCACCAGGCCGGCCTCCAGGTCTACGCCGACACGGTGCTCAACCACCGCATGGGAGGCGACGCCACCGAGGTGGTGCGGGCCACTCCTTTTCCCCAGGACGACCGGCTGCGCCCGAAGGGCGAGTCGCGCGAGATCGAGGCCTACACCCACTTCCGCTTCCCGGGCCGCAAGGGCAAGTACTCGGCGTTCGAGTGGCGCGCCCGCCACTTCGACGCGGTCGACTACGACCACCGCTCCCCCGGCGAGAAGCACACGGTCTACCTGATCGAGGGCAAGCAGTTCGACGACCGGCTGGCGCTCGAGAACCGCAACTTTTCCTACCTGATGGGGGCCGACCTCGACTTCGAGAGCCCGGAGGTCCGCGACGAGGTCACCGCCTGGGGCAAGTGGTACCTGGACACCACGGGGGTCGACGGCTTCCGGCTCGACTCGGTGAAGCACATCTCGGCCTGGTTCTTCCCGGAGTGGCTCGACGCGATGGAGCGCCACGCGAAGAAGGACCTGTTCATCGTGGCGGGGTACTGGACCCCGGACATCGGCGCGCTCTCCTGGTACCTCGACCGGCTGGGTGGGCGCATCACGCTCTTCGGCGTGCCGCTGCACTACCACTTCCACTACGCGAGCCGCGCCTCGGGCAACTACGACATGCGCCGCCTGCTCGACGGCACGTTGATGCAGCAACGCAGCCGCGACGTGGTGACCTTCGTCGAGAACCACGACTCCCAGCCGCTGCAGGCGCTCGAGTCTGTGGTCGAGCCCTGGTTCAAGCCGCTCGCTTACGCGCTGATCCTGCTGCGGCGCGAGGGCTACCCGTGCGTGTTCCACGCCGACTACTACGGCGCCGAGTACGAGGACTACGGACGCGATGGCAACCGCCACCGCATCGTGATGCCGTCGCACCGCTTCCTGATCGACAGGTTCCTCGACGCGCGCCGGCGCTACGCCTGGGGTTCGCAGGTCGACTACCTCGACCACTGGAACCGCGTCGGCTGGGTGCGGCTCGGCGACGAGCAGCATCCGAAGGCGATGGCGGTGCTGATGAGCGACGGCCAGGAAGGCTCCAAGTGGATGGAGGTGGGGCGCCCGAACGCGCGCTTCAGCGACGTCACCGAGCACGTGACGGAGCCGGTCGTCACGAACGACGCGGGCTGGGGCGAGTTCCGCTGCAACGGCGGCTCGGTGTCGGCCTGGGTCCAGGACTGAAGCGCGGGTCGATGGCTGCGAGCTTCTCCGAGGTGGTGGCGCGCTACGAGACCGTGGTCGGGCTCGAGGTACACGCGCAACTGCTCACCCGGACCAAGCTCTTCTGCGCGTGCGAGAACCGCTTCGGCGCGCCGCCCAACACGCTCGTGTGCCCGGTGTGCCTCGGCCTGCCGGGTGCCCTGCCGGTGCTCAACCGGCACGCGGTGACGCTGGCCGTGCGCGCGGCGCTGGCGCTCGGCTGCCGCGTCAACGAGACGTCGGTCTTCGAGCGCAAGAACTACTTCTACCCGGACTTGCCGAAGGGCTACCAGATCTCGCAGTACACCGAGCCGCTTGCCGTGCACGGCTCGCTCGCCATCGCGGCCAAGGGCGGCGAGCGGCGCGTGCGCATCGCGCGCCTGCACATGGAGGAGGACGCCGGCAAGCTGCTGCACGAGGGCTTCGCGTGGTCCGACGAGAAGAGCGGCGTCGACCTCAACCGCGCCGGCGTGCCGCTCGTCGAGATCGTGAGCGAGCCCGAGCTCGCCGGCGCCGAAGAGGCCCACGCCTACCTCCTGGCCCTGCGCGCGGTGCTCGTCTACGCCTCGGTCTCGGACGGCAACATGGAAGAGGGGTCGCTGCGCTGCGACGCCAACGTCTCCGTGCGGCCGAAGCAGGCCACGGCGCTCGGCACGCGCACGGAGATCAAGAACCTCAACTCGTTCCGGCACGTGGCACGGGCGATCGAGCACGAGGTCGCGCGCCAGGTGGCGCTCGTCGAGTCCGGCCACAGCGTCGTCCAGGAGACGCGGCTGTGGAACGCCGAGCGCGGCGAGACCGCCCCGATGCGCTCCAAGGAGGATGCGCACGACTACCGCTACTTCCCGGAGCCCGACCTGCCGCCGCTCGTCGTCGGCGCGGACTGGCTCTCGCAGGTGCGGGCCGGCCTCCCCGAGCTGCCGGCCGAGAGACGGCGGCGCTTCGTCGCCGAGTACGGCCTTCCGGACTACGACGCGGGTGTGCTCACGCAGGAGCGCGAGCTCGCCGACTACTTCGAGGCGGCGGCGCGGGAGAGCGGTGAGCCGAAGCTTTCGTCGAACTGGATCATGACCGAGCTGCTGCGCAAGCTGAAGCAGGACGCGCGGCCGCTGGCGCAGGCGAGCGTCGGCGCGCCGGCGCTCGCCGAGCTGGTCAAGCTCGTGGCGGCCGGCCGCATCAGCGGCAAGACCGCCAAGGACGTGTTCGAGCGGATGTGGACGAGCGGCGAGGCGGCGGCTGCGATCGTCGAGCGCGAAGGCCTGGCGCAGCTCGACGACGAGGGAGCCCTCCAGACGGCGGTAGCCGAGGTGGTGGCGGCGAGCCCGGAGCAGGTCGCGAGCTACCGTGGCGGCAAGGCCGCGGCCCTCGGCTGGTTCGTGGGCCAGGTGATGCGCCGCACGGGCGGTCGCGCCAACCCGCAGCGCGTCCAGGCACTCCTGAAAAAGGCCCTCGACCTCGCCTGAGGCTTGCACCCGGGAGCGACTGCGGGCGTATATTCGAAGGAAGGGTGTAGACGTCATCCCTCTTTCAAGGAGCAGTCTTGAACATGTCCAAACGTTTGGCTTGCCTCGCAACCGTGTTGGCCGTATCCGTCGCCCTACCGGCTCTCGCGCAGAACCCGCGCGGAGCCGCGTCCACGAGCGTCGCCGGCAAGAAGCTCGCCGTCGACTACGGCCGCCCGGCCCTGAAGGGCCGCGCGCTCGACGAGCTGCTGAAGCAGCTGCCGCCGGATCGCATGTGGCGCGCGGGCGAGAACCAGGTGACCACCATGAGCCTCGACGGCGACGTCATGATCGGCGGCAAGAAGGTGCCCGCCGGCAAGTACTCCGTCTACGTGCACGCAGGCGAGGGCAACAAGTGGGACCTCGTCGTCAACCGCGACCTGGGCGTGGCGCTCGGCACGATCTGGGCCCAGGCGCCCGAGAACATGAAGAACGAGCCCTGGCCGCACCTCAGCGACTACACCAAGGCGATCGCCAGCGAGGAGGTCGCGCGGGTGCCGCTCACGGCGGGCAAGGCGTCTGGACCGGCCGACCTGTTCACGATCGCCTTCACGCCCGCGGGCAAGGGCTCGACGCTGACGCTGTCCTGGGGCGACCAGGTCTGGACGACGGACGTCACGCCCATCACGTAGATGCCCGCGGGTCAACCCCGCTCCATCGTGCAGTTGCGGGGTTGGGCGCGTTCTGAGCAATGGGGTCAGGTCGTGAGTTGAGTACGCCTCAATTCAGGACCTGACCCCCTTTCCGTCCGGCTTCCCGCCTGTCTGGCTGTCGGCGTCGCCTCTTCATCTGGCCCCACGTGCCGGCTCGTAGCCGAGTTCCCTCTGCCTCCGCGCCCACCACGCGTCGATTCGCGGTGCGACCCACAAGGCGACGGGTGCCAGCGCCCACCCCGCGACGAGGTCGACGAAGTAGTGGTGGCGCAGGTAGATCGTCGAGGCCCACAGACCGACGACGAACGGCAGCAGCACCCAGAACCAGGGACGCAGGAAGCGCCAGGCATAGACGAGCGCCACCGTGGAGGCGGCCGTGTGCAGCGACGGGAAGGCGGCGCGGCTGTCGGTCGGCAGCAGCGAGAAGGCCCCTGCCGAGAGCGAAGAGAACCCGACTGGGTAGCCGCGCAGGTTCTTCGTGAACTCCGCCACCAGCACGAGACGCGGAGGCGCGGCCGGGAAGACCACGTAGAGGGCGTAGCCCATGAAGAAGCACGTGACGACGCCGAACGTCACGGCCCGGAATTCCGAAAAGCGCCTCTGCAGCAGCAGCAAGACACTCGTCGAGGGCGCGAGCCAGAAGAAGTTCAGGTAGAGAAACTGCATCAGCTCGGTGAGCGCCGGCGTGATGAAGCGCTCGGCCCACACGCACGGCTGGACGCCGAAGATCATGGCGTCGAGCGCCACCAGCCAGTGGTGCACGTCGTGCGGGTTCACGAAGCCGATCGTGTCGTGCAGGTTGGTGTAGATCAGGAAGCAGGCGACGAGCGGCAGCGTCTCGCGCAGTCCGCGCACGAGGCTCGAACCCGGGAACCGCCGCGTCGCGAGCGCGAGCCCGACGAGCAGCACCAGCACCACCCCGAGCCGCACCACCCCGCCGGGGTAGCGCGGGCCGAGCATGCCCGCCTCGCGGGCGTAGAAGAAGGCTGCGAGCGTCAGCCAGGTGGTGGGCAGCAGGAACGCGAGCGCCGCCGCCTCCTCCGGGCGCAGGCGAAAGACGTATCGCGCCAGCCTCACAGGACGAGCGTCTCGCGGTGCTCTCCGAACACGGCGCGCAGCCGGCCCGCGATCTCGCCGACCGTGGCCCAGGCCAGCACCGCGTCCACCATCGGCGGCAGCAGGTTCGCCCCCGAGCGGGCCGCCGCCTCGAGCGCGTCCATGGCCTGCGCCCAGGGCTGCTGCGGCCGCCGCGCGCGCAGGGTGCTTACGCGCTCGACCTGGGCGCGCTCGAGCTCGGGATCGATCCGCAGGATCTCGCCGGGCTCGGCCTCCTCGTCCTCGCGGAAGCGATTGACGCCTATGACCACGCGCTCGCCGCTCTCGACCTGCTGCTGGTGGCGGTAGGCCGACTCCTGGATCTCGGCCTGCACGAGACCGCGCTCGATCGCGGCGATGGCTCCACCCGCGGCCTCGACGCGTTCGAGCAGCCGGAGCGCCTCGGCCTCCAGCGCGTCGGTGGCGGCCTCGACCGCGTAGCTGCCGCCGAGCGGGTCGACCGTGTCCGCCACGCCGGACTCGTGGGCGACGATCTGCTGCGTCCGCAGCGCGAGGCGCGCGGAGGCCTCGGTCGGCAGCGCGAGCGCCTCGTCGCGCGCGTTCGTGTGCAGGCTCTGGCAGCCGCCCAGCACGGCAGCGAGCGTCTGCAGCGCCACGCGCACGACGTTGTTGTCGGGCTGCTGCGCGGTGAGCGTGACGCCGCCCGTCTGCACGTGGAAGCGGCACTGCTGGGCGCGCGGGTTCACGAGCCCGAGCCGCTCGCGCGCGAGCCGCGCCCACAGCCGACGCGCCGAGCGGAACTTGGCCACCTCCTCCAGGAAGTCCGAGTGGCACGCGAAGAAGAAGGACAGCCGCTCGCCGACGCGTTCGGCGTCGAGGCCCGCGGCCTTCGCCGCGCGCACGTACGCGAGCGCGTTCGCGAAGGTGAAGGCGAGCTCCTGGGGCGCCGTCGCTCCCGCTTCGCGCATGTGGTAGCCGGAGACCGAGATCGGGTTCCACTTCGGGACGCGCTCCACGCAGTACCCGATCACGTCGGTCACGAGCCGCATCGACGGTGCCGGCGGGTAGATCCAGGTCCCGCGCGCGGCGTACTCCTTGAGGATGTCGTTCTGCAGCGTCCCCGAGAGCGCGTCCTCCGCGATGCCGCGCCGGCGCGAGACCGCGAGGTAGAGCGCGAGCAGGATCGCCGCCGTGGCGTTGATCGTCATCGAGGTCGACACGCGGTCGAGCGGGATGCCGTCGAAGAGCTGCTCCATGTCCTCGAGGCTGCAGATCGCGACGCCCACGCGGCCCACCTCGCCTGTCGCCCGCGGGTCGTCGGAGTCGTATCCGATTTGAGTGGGCAGATCGAACGCGACCGAAAGCCCGCTGGTGCCTTGCTCGAGCAGGTAGCGGTAGCGGCGGTTCGACTCGGCGGCGCTCCCGAAGCCGGCGTACTGCCGCATCGTCCAGAGCCGCCCCCGGTAGCCGGTCGCGTGGAGGCCGCGCGTGAACGGAAAGCGACCAGGCTCCGACGGTGCGTTTGGGCTTTTCGCGTGTTCCGGGCCGTAGACGGGCTCGCGAGCCAGGCCTGAGGCGGTGCGCCGCTCGTCCCCGCGCGCGGTACCGCTCATGAAGGGCTCAAAGTTAACACGCCACAGCGGGGTCTGCTTGACACGCTTCCGCACCGAACGTCATCATGATCCCCGACGGGAGAGCGAGGTCACGCGGATGGAGCAGGCAGCTGGCGAGGACGTCACCCGGCTCACCGAGGAAGTCGGCGCGACGCTGCGCCGCGTGCTGGCCGAGTCGCCCCAGATCGCCCACACCCTGAGCCGGATCCGCGCCGAGGGTTACGACGTCTCCGTCGTGCTCGAGGCGACGATCGGCTTCAGCCGCACCGAGGAGCGCAGCGCCTCCGTAGCGCCCCCCACCTTCGAGGTGCGGCTCGAGAAGGCAGAGCCCGCGCCGCTCAAGATGACCCCGCTCGACAAGAAGTTCCTGCGCTCGCTCAAGATCACGGTAGACGAAGAAGAGTAGCGGAGGGCTCGGGGGGACTCCAGCGGGGGGCTCGGGGGGTGCTCAAACCCCCCGATAGGCAGTCCAGAGAACCCTGGTTTCGTTTCTTCTGGCCGTTTCTTCTGGCGGTTGCTTCTGGGCCGTTTCTTCTGGCCGTCGCTCCAGCCGTTCCTTCCGGCCGTCCCTCCAGCCCGTTTCCGTCTGTTGCCCGCTCGCTTCGTTGCTCTCCAAGGGGGACTCTCGCGGGGACACGATGGGCTTGCTTTCTTTGAGTCGGGGGGACTACGGTCCCCCCGAACCCCCCGGTGGCTGTTGTCGTTCGTTTCCGGTTCCGGCCTGTCTACAGGACGCGCGGGTTGATTGCGGCCCGGCCGGCGAAGCGCGCCATCGGCCCGAGCTCCTCCTCGATCCGCAGCAGCTGGTTGTACTTCGCGACCCGGTCGCTGCGCGACGCCGAGCCGGTCTTGATCATCCCGCAGTTCGTGGCCACGGCGAGGTCCGCGATCGTCGCGTCCTCGGTCTCGCCGGAGCGGTGGCTCACCTGGCAGGTGTAGCCAGCGCGGCTCGCGAGCGCCATGCAGTCGAGCGTCTCGCTGAGCGTGCCGATCTGGTTGACCTTGATCAGGATCGAGTTGGCGATGCCCTTCTGGATGCCCTCGGCCAGGATCTTCGGATTGGTGACGAAGATGTCGTCGCCCACGAGCTGCAGCTTCCCGCCGAGCGCCTTCGTGAGGTCCGCCCAGCCCGCCCAGTCCTTCTCGCCGAGGCCGTCCTCGATCGAGACGAGCGGGTAGACCTTCGTCCACTTCTCGTACATCGCGATCAGCTGGTCCGAGGTCCGGACACCCGCGCCGGACTTCTTGAGCAGGTACTTGCTCTTGCCCTCGTGGAACTCCGAGGCCGCCACGTCGAACGCGAGCGAAACCTGCGAGCCCGACTTGTAGCCGGCCGCCGCGATCGCCTCGAGGATGGTCTCGATGCCTTCCTCGTTCGAGCGCACGTTGGGGGCGAAGCCGCCCTCGTCGCCGACCGACGTCGCGTAGCCCTTCTTCTTGAGCGCGCCCTTGAGCGCGTGGAAGGTCTCTGTTCCCGCGCGCAGCGCCTCCGCGAAGCTCGTGAAGCCGTGCGGCACGATCATGAACTCCTGGAAGTCGACCTTGTTGTCGGCGTGGGCGCCGCCGTTCAGGATGTTCATGAACGGGACGGGCAGCGTGCGGGCGGAGGCGCCGCCGATATAGCGGTAGATCGGCAGGCCGGTCGCCTCGGCGGCCGCCTTCGCCACCGCGAGCGAGACGGCGAGGATCGCGTTCGCGCCGAGCTTCTTCTTCGAGTCGGTGGCGTCGAGGTCGATCATCATCTGGTCGATGAGCGCCTGGTCGAGCGCGTCCTCGCCGATCACCTCGGTCGAGAGCAGGTCGTTGACGATCGCGACCGCCTTCTGCACGCCCTTGCCGAGGAAGCGCTTCTTGTCGCCGTCGCGCAGCTCGACCGCCTCGCGCTCGCCGGTCGAGGCTCCCGACGGAACCGCGGCGCGTCCCATCGCCCCGCCCTCGAGGACGACCTCGACCTCGATCGTGGGGTTGCCACGGCTGTCGAGGATTTCACGCGCAAAGACGGAATCGATCGTGGTCATTGACTGGCTCCTGACTCAGCAAGATCTGACACAACATGAAACCGATAGACAACGGCAACAGTCTCGCCGCGAAGCCGAATTCACTTCGGCGTGGCGGCGGGGCGCTCAGGGGGGTGCGACGCAGCATCCCCCTCTTCAAGGAGGCGCCACAAGACATTCCTCGCCGGGGGTCACGACCACGACCCCGCCCTCCGAAACGGTGTGGCGCCGCCGGTCCTCCGCCGGGTCGTAGCCGACGCGGGCGCCCTGCGGCAGCTCGACACCGCGGTCGATGATCGCGCGCTTCACGTGGGCGTGGCGGCCCACGGTTGCACCCGGCAGCAGGATCGAGTCCTCGACCCGGCTATACGAGTGGACGCGCGCGCCCGGGCACAGGATCGAGCGGCGCACCTCCCCGCCCGACACGATGCAGCCCATCGAGACGATCGACTGCGTGGCGACGCCGCGCCGGCCCTCCTCATCGAACACGAACTTGGCGGGCGGCAGCTGCGGCTGGTAGGTGCGAAGCGGCCACTCCGGGTCGTACAGGTTGAAGACGGGGTCGACCTCGACGAGGTCCATCGACGCCTCGAAGTAGGCGTCGAGCGTGCCGACGTCGCGCCAGTACTGCGCCTCTTTCTTGTTCTCGTCCCAGAACAGGTAGGCGAAGACGCGCTCGCCGGAGCCCACAAGGCGCGGGACGATGTCGCGGCCGAAGTCGTGGGTCGAGTCGGCCTCCGCGTCGTGCTGCAGCGCGGCGATCAGCACCTCGGTGTCGAAGATGTAGACGCCCATCGAGGCGAGACAGCTGCCCGGGCTCCACGGGACGACGGGAGGCACCTCGGGCTTCTCGCGAAACCCCACCACGCGCGCGTCGGTGTCCACCTCGAGGATGCCGTAGCGAGCGGCCTCGGAGACCGGCACCTCGATCGCACCCACCGTGAGGCGCGCGCCGCGCGCGATGTGCACGTCGAGCATGCGGCCGTAATCCATCTTGTAGATGTGGTCGCCCCCGAGCACGATCGCCCAGCGAGGGTTCTCGCGCTCGATCGCGTAGAGGTTCTGCCACACCGCGTCGGCCGTGCCCAGGTACCAGTGCTCCCCCATCCGCTTCTGCGGCGGCTGGATCTCGATGAACTCGCCGAGCTCGCGGTTGACCACGTTCCAGCCCATGCGCACGTGACGGTTGAGGCTCTGCGCCTTGTACTGCGAGGCGATGAAGATCTTGCGCAGGCCCGAGTTGATGCAGTTCGACAGCGTGAAGTCGATGATCCGGTACGGGCCGCCGAACGGCACCGCCGGCTTGGCGCGCTCGCGGGTGAGCGGAAACAGCCGCTCCCCGGCGCCGCCCGCGAGCAGGATCGCGACCACGTCCTTGAGGAGCAGGACGTTCATGTGAGAGCCGCCCCGCGCCCCGTCAGCCGCGCGAGCGCAGCGCGACGCGAGCGGGGGCCCCGTCTCCCCCGCCGACGCGCAGCGGCAGGCAGGTCATGTCGTACTCCCCGGGCTCGACGTCCGAGAGGTCGAGTCCCTCCACGACGACGACACCGGCGCCGAGGAGGGCGTGGTGCGCGGGGTAGGACGCGTCGCCGAAGCGGTCGATCGACAGGTAGTCGAAGCCCACGAGCTTGAGGCCGACCTGCGCCAGGTAGTGCGCCGCGTCGCCCGTCAGGTAGACGTGGTCCTCCTGATAGCCGGACTTCAGCAGCTGGCCGGACATCCGGGTCTTGAGCAACACGCGCAGGTCGTCGCGCAGGTCGAGGGCCTCGAGGTCGGCCCGTTCGACCCTTTCCCTGGCCTGGATCTCGACCACGCGGGCCTTGCCGATCAGGATCTCGAGCGGCAGGGCGTCGACGGCGACGCCGCCCGCGACGAAGTGCAGTGGCGCGTCCACGTGGGTCCCGCTGTGGGTCGTCAGCTGGAGCCGCGCGAGGCCGTAGGGCGCTTCCCCGGCCCGCTGCACGACCTCGATGACGAGCGGAGGGTCGCCCGGGTAGACGGGCAGCCCGGGGGTGAGCGGTACCGAGACGTCGTGGATCCTGGCCATGGGGGTCGCGGGAATCGGAGGGGCCCTTATAGCACACGCTCCCGGGGCGCCGCATGAACCGTGGCGAGCAGGACGCGGAGACGATGGCCCGCGGAGGAGTCCGAGCGAGCGACGAGGTAACGAGGTAACGAGGTAACGAGGCGACGAGGCGGGGACGGCCTAGACTAGAACTCCCGGGACGGGTCCAGACGGCAGGGACGAGGACCCGTCCCGGGAGGGCATGGCTATTGACAGGGGCGGGAGGCCCTTGGTACGGTCGAGCTTGGCAACGGGTCCCGCATCCCCCTGGAGGTCAGTGCCTTGAGTTCCTGCCGACGTTTCGGCTGGGCGGTGGTCGCCTCCACCATCCTGTCCCCGCTCGTGTCGCTGGCGCGAGCGGACGAGGGCGGGGGGCTCGTGGGCTGGGTGGAAAGCACGCGAGGCGTGCCGGTTGCGGGAGCCCTGGTCTCGATCTTCGGCAAGGGGATCCGTGGCGGCAGCCTGGTCGCGCTCGCCGACAGCCAGGGGCAGTTCGTGCTGCCCTCGCTCCCGGCGGGCTCCTACACGCTGCGCGCGATCGGCTCGGGCCACGAGCCTTCGGCGGCGCGGCACGTGACGGTGCTGCCGAACCGCGACGCGCTCTACACGCTGAGCCTGACGCCGGTCGGCGAGAAGCCCTCTGCGGCGCAGGCGGCTGCCGAAGACACCGCCTCCAGCCAGGCCGAGTGGCGCTGGCTGGTGCGCCACAAGCGCCGCTCGGTGCTCGAGACCTCGGGCCCCGAGCTGCCGGAGACGGACAACGCGCCCCGGCTCGCCCTCGACACGAAGGCTCCGCTCACCCTGGGAGCGCTCGACGGCAGCGTGGAGCTGGCCGCGACCGGCGGCTCGGGCGGCGGCGTCCCCGCTGCGAGCGGCCTCGGGCTGCCAGCGGGAATGGGCGCGCTGCAGCTCCAGGGTCGACTGACCGATGGCGTGGGATGGACGCTGGGCGGCCTGATGAGCGAGAACGAGGGGCGCGCCTGGCGCGTGGCCGCCGAGTTCGTGCTCGATCCCGGGGCGGGCCATCAGATCGAGGTGGGAGCCGGCTACGGCGCGGGCGCCAGCCCGGAGGCGTTCAATGTCGGCCTGAGCCAGCCTGGACGCGCGCTGGGCGCGGTCTTCGTGCGCGATCGCTGGCAGATCGGCGACCGGCTCAAGGCCACGGCCGGCGCGCGCTACACCTACCTGGGCTTCCTACGCGACTCGCACCGCGCCGACGCCGTGGTGGAGGTCGAGCTGCAGGGAGACAGCCAAACGGTGGTGCGGGGCTCCTTCGCGACGCGTACACTCAC
>Ga0210377_10002359_pt1 | contig 16609 bp, 12 predicted proteins | sample PLM4_65_b1redo_FD_155480 | JGI IMG/M metagenome (GOLD analysis project Ga0210377, IMG submission 155480) | Groundwater sediment microbial communities from an aquifer in East River, Colorado, USA - PLM4_65_b1 redo | ecosystem: Environmental > Terrestrial > Soil > Riparian zone | place: USA: East... | reverse complement strand
TTCTTCATGGCAGTCTTGATGCGTTCCTCCCATGTCGCCCCGCCGTTTCGCGCCAGCATCATCGTCATCACTTCCGTATCCGATGACGATGAAAATCCCACGCCCTGTTGCATCAACTCCTTTCGCAGTTCTGCTGAATTAACCAGATTTCCATTATGCGCCAGCGCCAACGGACCGTGAATGGTCTCGATCATGAACGGCTGTGCATTCCTCAGCGATGATGAACCCGTTGTCGAATAACGTGTATGGCCGATCGCATAATGTCCATTTAGTTCTGCCATCGAGCTCGGCGTAAAGACATGCGAGACCAGTCCCACGCCCTTGTGCATGGACATCATCTGTCCATCCGCGACTGCTATACCCGCGGCTTCCTGTCCGCGATGTTGCAGCGCGTACAAGCCGAAGAACGTCATACGCGCCACATCCTCATTTGGTGCAAAGATGCCAACTACGCCGCATTCCTCATGCGGATGATCATCCTCGAGTCCAATAGGGTTTTGGTTATCGAACACTTGCATCGTCCTGTATGATTCTGTCTGCCGCCCGCTTCTGACTCGCCTTGACCTGCTCCCGTATATCGGCATCAGTTACGCCGAAGATTTTCGCAGCCAACAACGCCGCGTTGGCGGGTTCCAGCACTACGGCAGGGGCAATCCCCGAAGGCATCCGCAGGGATGAAAACACATCCGCTCCACCGAATGAATCCGAAGGCGGGGGACATGCAATCACAGGAGCGCTGACCGAACCATCTGTGAAGCCGCTCAGTGCATTGCTTCGGCCCGCCACAGTAATGTACACCTTCGGGCGATCATCTGCTTCATATTCACTCAAGATGGAAATCGCATGCTCCGGCGTCTTATGCGCGGATGCGATCCGCAGCATCGTTTCCATTCCATACTGCTTGCAGGCGTCGGCTATTTTTGTGCAGTGTTCCATATCTGCCTTGGAGCCCATCAGGATAACAACCAGCGGATTGGACATTATAGAATCACTCCTGCGTTCTTCAAATTCGCCATCAATCGCTGCTCAATGGGATATTCACCCGCTTCAAACGTTTTCCCCGTCAACAATTCATAGATTGTGATATAGCGTTCGCTGGCAGATGACCACAACTCCGCAGGCATGACCGGCACATCACCATCGCCACGATAGCCTTTCCCTGCGTACGCGATACGGACAAATTCCTTGTCAAAGTTTTCGGGGTCTTCCCCAGTTGCAAATCGGTCATCGTAGGAATCTGCCTTCCAAAAGCGGGAGGAGTCCGGCGTATGGACTTCATCGATCAGCACCACGCTGCCATCGGCGGCGCGTCCGAACTCATACTTGGTATCCACCAGGATCATACCCGCCTTGTTTGCAACTTCCTGCCCACGGTTGAAGACAGCCAGCGCGGCAGCCTGGACCTGGTCCCATGTCTTCGCATCCAACAACCCCCTTTCAACGACTTCAGCACAGGTCAGGCGCTCGTCATGCCCAGTAACGCCACCCTTTGTTGTGGGTGTGATGATCGGTTCAGGCAATCGGGCATTCTTTTGTAATTCTTCGGGAAAGTTATATCCATATATATTGCGTTCGCCAAGCGAATAGCGATACCACAACGCCGTGGATGTGACACCCGTAATATACCCACGCACGATTACTTCTACGAGGAAAGGTTCTGCAACATTGACCACAGCAGCATTCGGATCTGGCAGCGAGACGATGTGATTGGGGACGATATCCTTCGTCTGCTCGAACCACCACGCCGACAGCTGATTCAACACCTGCCCTTTGTAGGGAACAGCGGCAAGGATTTTATCGAAGGCGGACAGACGATCTGTCGTGACAAGGAGTCGCTTGCCGTCAGGCAGGTCATACCAATCGCGCACTTTACCAGAGGTTTTATTCGGAAGAGGCAGATTGGTCTCATGGAGGGCAGAAGGCAGTAAATCAATTAATTCGTTCTGTGAATACATAAATGTTCCTTTTACAAAAAGTAATAGGTGATGAATGCACAATCTCAGATCTGCGATGCATACTCCACACCGTTTTTGAACAAAGCCAAGCCGCTGTGCTGTTTCACCCCGCGCGTCCATTGCGGATGTTGGTACGGATGGATGTGATTCTCAGGGTGCGGCATCAAGCCCAAAACATTTCCTTTTGGATTGCATATCCCGGCAATATCAAGGAGAGAGCCATTGGGGTTGAGCGGATACTCTCCGTTGGCGGGAGAACTATCAGGACAAATATAGGCTAGAGCGATTTGGTCATTTTCAATGAAAGAAGAAAGAGGAAAGATGTTGGACATCTGAAAATTGCCTTCACCATGTGCAATCGGACATTCGATTAAGTCGTCCAATCCCCTTGTCCAAATGCAAGTTTGGGATACAGGTGCAAGGGTTACCCAGCGACATTCGAAGTGCCCCTCGGCGTTGAAGGTTAGCGTCGCGCCCTCACCTCTATCCCCTCTCCCGCCGGGAGACGGGGGCTTTCCGGGAAGAATTCCTGATTTCACCAGCGCCTGGAATCCATTACAGATACCGATGACCGGTTTGCCATCTTCAACAAAGGCGGAGATCTCCTCGGCGAAATAGGAGGCAAGGTCAAGAGCGAGGAGCTTGCCCGCGCCCAACGCGTCTGCATAGGAGAAGCCGCCGGGAACAACGAGTAATTGAAATTCCGAGAGAAGCGTTTTGTTGAGACGCAGTTCGTTGAGAGGAATCCCGGCGGCATCCGCGCCTGCGAGAGTCAGCGCTTCGATGACGTCAAGATCGCGATTGGAACCATGGGCTTGGAGAACGAGTGCTTTTGGTTTCATGAGTATTTCGGGTTATTGAATGCCTGAACGAGTTCGTTCACAGCGATCTCATTTGTTGAGATTTTGAGAACCGGGTTGGATGTGACATTTCCAATTTGCCTGAATGGAAGATTTACGAATTGGCTTTCAAACGCTGCTACATTCGCTGGGGAGACTTCGACAAGCAGACAGCCGTTCACTTCAATAAATGCTGAAGACTCAATAACATCGAGTTCCATTCCGAGTCGTCCGCCGATGCACATCTCGGCAGCAGAGATGGCGAGTCCACCTTCGCTGAGGTCGTGCGCCGAGCGGACTAGTCCATTCGTAATGGCTTGATGTAGATTGCGATACAGCTGAGCTGATGTAGCCGGAACATCGGGAACAGATTTTTGCCCTGCAGGAAAATCGCCGAGCAGATAAATATTGTTGCCGGCTTCCTTCAAATCCATCGTGATCGATTGTGTCACATCTTCCACGATTCCGATAGCGGATATCAACAACGTGGGCGGGATGGAATGACGCAGACCATCTGCACCAAGATATTCGTTGTTAAGTGAGTCTTTCCCGCTGATGAACGGTGTGCCGTAAAACAATGCTGCATCATGACATCCACGACAGGCCTCGACAAGTGTGCCGAGCGTCTCAGGTCGAAGCGGATCTCCCCAACAGAAGTTATCCAGGACTGCGATCCGATCCGGGTTAGCGCCAACAGCGACCGCGTTGCGGATGGCTTCATCCATCACTGACCACGCCATTCTGTAGGCATCGCGTTTCCCATATTCGGGATTAATGCCGTTCGACAGGACAATACCCCTCAGTCCTTTTGTACCTATTGGTTTGATGACGGTTGCGTCGGACGGCGCATCCGCTTCAACGCCGGTCAACGGCTTGATAACTGTTCCACCTTGTACTTCATGGTCATAGATGCGGATGACAGAGGCTTTGCTGGCAATGTTGGGAGATGATAAGAGATTCAAAAGAGTATCTTTGATGCTGGCAATAGACGACACCTGCACTGCACCAAACGCAGCGAGGTGCAAGTGTTGACCATGAGCCATGTCATTACTATCTGATCTTTTGTCACCAATCACTGCCTTTAATTGTCGCTGCGGAATTCCTTCGTGCAGGAATTCGTTATCCATGTTCACAACAATATTTCCCTCATATCGCACGACCAGTCGTCCACTGCCTGTGAAGGTACCGATATCCGTTAACTCGGTATCAAAAATGTCACACAGGCTTTGCAAGGCTGGGATATTTTCCGGTGGAACAGCAAACACCATGCGTTCCTGCGCTTCGGATAACCAGACCTCCCAAGGGGCGAGGCCCGGATATTTCAAACGGACCTTTGTCAACTCCACGTCACAACCGAGTTTGGATGCCATCTCCCCCACGGCGGATGACAAGCCGCCTGCGCCACAGTCCGTGATGTCGTTATAGAGTCCCAAGTCACGCGCACGGACGATGACGTCGATCAATCCCTTTTCTGTGATCGGATCACCGATCTGGACCGATGCGCCGGAGACTTCGCCGGTCTGCGCGTCCATGGTCATGGAGGAAAACGTCGCGCCACGCAAACCATCGCGGCCGGTTCGCCCCCCGAGTACGATGACACGGTCACCGGCTTGTGGGTGCTTGCGATGTTTTCCTTTGGGAGCGAGTCCGACACATCCACAAAAGACCAGCGGATTGGCGGTGTAACCCTCATCGTATAAGATCGCGCCATTGACCGTTGGGATACCGATCTTATTGCCATAGTCCTGCACGCCAGCAACAACACCCGACTGAATACGTCGCGGATGCAGTACGCCATCGGGCAATGACTGGGGATTCAAATCCTGTGGACCAAAACAAAGGATATCCGTATTCGCAATTGGTTTTGCAGAGACACCGAGAATATCGCGTATGACCCCGCCGACACCTGTGTTCGCACCACCAAACGGCTCCACCGCTGACGGGTGGTTATGTGTTTCAGCTTTGAACGAAATCTCGAATTCATCATCAAAGTCAATGATGCCGGCGTTATCCACGAAGGCAGAAATAACCCAGGGAGCGTTGATCTTGTCGGTGGCAGATTTGAGGTAGGTCTTGATGAGGGAGTCAATTTCTCCCCTCCCCTCTCCCGGCGGGAGAGGGGAGCTTAGTTTGATCTTCGCCTTGAATGTCTTGTGAACGCAGTGCTCGCTCCATGTTTGGGCGATGGTTTCGAACTCCACGTCTGTTGGGTCGCGTTGTTCCTTGATGAAATAATTTTGGACAGCTTGCATCTCTGCCAGATCCAATGCAGCGCGGCGATCTTTGGAGAGAGCAAGCAATTGATTGTTGGATACTTCGCGAATGGGAATGATGTCCACCATTCCGGTGGAGGCAACTTCTTCTGGAAAGGATGGCTTGATCTCACCCACTGCCCAATGTTGAATGACGTTATTGGCTAACAGGCTTTTCGCAATTGCCTGTGCAGTGGAAGTACGATCAGTATCTTTATCAAAGCACAAATCAAAACGTTGACCCGTTGCGGCGCGATGCACACCATTTAGGTTCAATTCATGCGCGGCACGCACGAGTTGCTCGGCAACCGGGTCCGTAACGCCTGGGCGCAGAGCGACTTCCAAGATAACGGAATCAACATCCGGCGTTGAAAGAGCCGTCCCCTTCGGGGATCTAGCGAAAGGCAGTTCAACCCATGAAGCGATCTGCGTTACAGGGTCGCTTAAAAGTTTGAGAGCCAACTGCTGCAAATCTTCCTGCGACAGTTGGCCCTCGACAAAGTAGAGGTCATGCACCTGGACACTTTGCAGGTGCCGAAAACCGAGCGCATGGGCATCGTTTAAATAGCCTCCATGCCTCGGATCGTTGGTCTTGTTTTGAACAATGAATTTATAGATGGGCATTTGAACCTGTTGGTGATTTGCAAAATTTTACCTCCATAAAATTGTCTAGTCAAACGCGATTTTGCAAAGTTGTCGTACAGCTTTTCAACAACTTGTAAAAAACATATTCAACACTTTTTCGCATGAGGCTCAAATCCGCGGTGCTACGGGATGATGATTTTTTTGGGGATCTTATATCAGTGCCAAGTAATTATGTCTCCAAGCTTGAAGAACTCCCCTACAGAGATCACTCCATTTACATATCATAAGTCATTGACCGACTATCTACCGGACAGTTCTTGTGTGTGTTGTCATGCCACTATCAGAAAATGAGAACCCATTATCTTGTATGAAGGGAAGCAAAAGAAAAGTACTTGACTTTATGGTAGCAAGGCTGTACAATGACTTTGTAAGTTCAATGTACTAACAAAGCCACCCATTGCCGAAGGTAAGGTTTCTCCTGTAAATCAAATTGGACAACGTATGAAAAAGGCTACCCACCAACAGACTAAACAACATAACCGTGATCTCGTTCTGAGAGCTATTTTCGAGAACAAAACCATAAGCCGCGCAGAAGTGGCTCGCGTGACCCACCTGACCCGCACCACGGTTTCAGAACTGGTCAATGGCTTATTGGAAGAAGGATTAGTGGAAGAAGTAGGTCGAGGCGAATCGATCGGGGGAAAATCGCCCATTTTGTTGAGCGTTGTTGCAAATTCCCGCTACTTGATCGGTTTAAATCTTACCCAGGATAAATTTATTGGCGCCATTGTAAATCTCCTGGGAGAGATCAAGGAAATGGTCGAGATACCGGTGATCGACAGTGACGGAAAAGCCGCACTTACTCTTGTATATCAGATCATTGACCAGTTGATCGCGAAGAAGAAGTACAGACCGCTTGTTGGCATTGGTGTCGGCACGCCTGGTCTGGTCAATACACGCGAAGGCGTGGTGGTAAATGCAGTCAATTTGGAATGGCAGGACCTGCCACTCGGCTCATTGCTTCAAAAGAAATATAAATTGCCGGTCCTGGTAGTAAATGACAGCCAGGCGACCGCCATCGGAGAGTTTGTATATGGCGGCGTGCATGAACATGATGACAACCTGATCGTGGTCAATGTCAAGCATGGCATCGGTTCGGGAATTCTGCTTAACGGACGTTTATTCCAGGGTGACGGCGGCGGCGCAGGCGAGATCGGTCATGTCGTGGTACAGGAGAACGGCGAGCTGTGCCGATGCGGAAAATATGGCTGTCTTGAAACAATATCCAGCGCAAGCGCCGTGCTCAAAAAAATGAAGGTTGACTCTCTGGACAAAGCCCAGGCTTCCTTTGAATCCGGTGATGCAAAGGCGAAACAGGTGGTTATCAATGCCGCGCATTATCTGGGTATTTCGCTCGCAAATCTCATCGGTACGTTGAATATTCAAAAGATCGTCCTCACCGGCGATATGACCCGTTTTGGCTCCGCATGGCTGGATGCTGTCAACGAGTCCATGCGGAATGCAGCCTTAGCGCGTCTCTCTGAAAACACCAAGCTCGAAGTAGGCAGATTGGATTACCGTGCCTGCATCCTTGGCGCTTCGGCATTCCTCCTGCTCGATAATTATTCCCTCTTATTCCAGGAAAACTGAACATGGAATTGATCGCACCGAGAGTCACCCCCCCACTGGATGAGGGTTTCCGTCCGGCGGTGTTGGCAAATCAAAACTTCCAACATGCGGTCAAGCCTGTTGGGGTACCGGCAGTGATCGGCTTGGAAAGAGGCGCTGGTGAACTCTCGCGTTTCGAAACCACGGTGTACCCCGAAGGACATCCCGATTTTGAATCCAACTATCCATACATCGAACGCATTGTGAAGTTCCTACTCTGGCAGCGTGGCGCCCATACCGTTTACATCGACGCGCCAAAGCAGATTGGTGAGTTTATTCGCAGTGCATATTCTATAAACGGCGTGCAAAAATTCGACTTCCACTTCATGGGGTCACAGGTGCATGAAAGGGAATTCTCAGTCGTTCTCTGCAAACCGGATGAAGTGCCCGCTTCACGCGAGACGGGGAAGCTGCTCGGCCGCCATTTGCAGGGATTCCGCATCGGGTTTGACCTGGGTGCGTCTGACCGCAAGGTGAGCGCGGTGGTGGATGGGAACCCAATCTACAGCGAAGAAGTGGTCTGGGAACCGCGCAAGAACAGTGATCCTTCCTATCACTATCATGAGGTGATGGCTGCCTTGAAATCCGCTGCGGAAAAAATGCCGCGTGTGGATGCCATTGGTGGAAGCTCGGCGGGCATTTATGTCGATAACCGCCCTATGGTGGCTTCGTTGTTTCGCGGCATCCCACAGGAACGGTTCGACGAGGTCAGAAACATGTTCCTGCGCATTCGCGCGGAGCTGGGTGTACCGCTGGAAGTTATCAATGATGGTGATGTGACTGCATTAGCGGGCTCAATGTCCATTGAGGATAACGGCATCCTGGGGATTGCGCTTGGCTCCAGCGAGGCGGCTGGATACGTGAATATAGATGGTCACATCACAGGCTGGCTGAACGAGCTGTCGTTCGCGCCTATCGATTACAGCCAGGATGCCCCCAAGGAAGAATGGTCTGGCGATAAAGGATGTGGATCTTCGTACTTCTCACAGCAATGCGTGTTCAGGCTTGCCCCAAAAGCGAACATTGAGATTCCAACAGATCTGACAGACGCCGAGAAATTGAAGTTCGTGCAAACAAAACTCGAAGCAGGCGATGATGGCGCCTTGAATATCTGGCAAAGCATGGGCGTGTATCTCGGATACGGAATTGCCCATTATGCCGATTTTTATGACATCAAGCATGTCTTGATCCTGGGACGTTGCACATCGGGGCGCGGCGGCGACCTGTTGGTCGAAGGCGCAAAGAAGGTCTTTGAAACCGAATTCCCCGAGTTGATGAAAAAGGTCGAGTTGCATCTCCCCGACGAAAAAGTTCGCCGCGTCGGTCAGTCGGTGGCGGCGGCAAGCTTGCCGGTGATTTAAAGACGCTCAGTCGCCGTCCCCGGCGGCGTGTTGTGAAAACCATCCTGCGCCGGGGACGGCGCAGGGAGCAGAGTGAGTTTATGAACCTTCACCGAAACACAGCCGAAGTATTTATTCCTGATAACCAGCCTGTGGAACCGGCGTTGGAACGCACGACACATTTGTGCTTTTCCGCGCACCAGGATGACATCGAGATCATGGCAGCGCAGCCAATCATCGAGTGCTTCCAGCAGAAGGATCAATGGTTCACCGGCGTAGTCGTTTCAGATGGACGTGGTTCGCCGCGCAACGGTCTCTATGAGCATTACAGCGATGATGAGATGAGACTGGTCCGCTTCAAGGAACAGCGCAAGGCGGCGATGGTCGGTGAGTTTGCGGCACAGATCATGCTGGATTATCCAAGCAAGATCGTCAAGGATGCGTCACGAAGCGAGCCGGTGGAAGATATATTGGCGATCCTGCGGGCAACGAAACCGAAGGTGGTCTATACCCACAATCTTGCAGACAAGCATGACACGCATGTGGGAGTCGCTCTCAGGGTGATGGAAGCTCTCAGAAAACTGGACCAGGCTGAACGTCCGGAACGATGCGTTGGCTGCGAGGTCTGGCGTTCCCTCGATTGGCTGGTCGATCCCGATAAAGTCACGATGGACTTATCCACACACGAAAATCTTCAAGCATCCTTGCTCGGCGTGTTTGATTCACAGATCGTGGGAGGCAAACGCTACGATCTTGCCTCGATGGGACGCCGTCGCGCCAATGCCACGTATTTCGAATCGCATGGTGTGGATGACACGAACGGCTTGTCCTATGGCATGGATATGACCCTCCTGATGAACGATGCCAGTATCGATCCTGCAAAGTTCACCCGGGAGTTCATAGAGCGATTTACAAATGAAGTCAATGATCGAATCCAACGATTGAGCTAATACTGATTCGTTCTTCAGGAAAGGAGCGTGAGACGAGGAAAGAGTCCCGGCACCGAAATACAGTTGTCAAGTTCAAAAAATATACAAGGAGAAGAAAATGTATAAGAAGCTTTTTGCTCTGTTGTCAATTTTGGTTATGGCAAGCCTTACGTTGACTGCCTGCGGCGGTGCCGCTACCCCGGCTCCCGCCACCCCTGAAGTCATCGAAAAGACCGTCATCCAAACCCAGATCGTGGAAGTTACCCCGCTACCAGGTCCGAACCCCGAAGCCGTGATCCAGAACGTAGAAGATGGCGCAGAGATCACCCTGTGGACATTCTGGCTGTCCCCCACCTTTGACGAATACATCAAGAGCACCATTGCACGCTTCAATGAAGCATACCCTGGTGTAACAGTCAACTGGGAAGATCATCAGGCTACATTCCAGGATGATCTGAAAAACGCCTTTGCGGCTGGCAACGCTCCGGATGTCATCAACCTGTCCATCTCCGAGGGCTGGGTCAGCGACTACGCTACTCAAGGTCTCTTGCTCCCCTTGGATGATGTTGTGCCTCAGGATGTGAAGGATGTTTACTTCCCCAACCTGTGGGATCAGCAGGTGGTAAACAACGCCCATTATCAATTCCCGTGGTATCAGGGCATCATTGTGAACCTCGTCAACACCAAAATCCTGACCGACGCGGGTTTGACTGTCGACAATTTCCCGAAGAAGATCGAAGAACTCCCGGCATTCTGCCAGACCATTAAGGATAAGACCGGCACACTGTGCGATATCCGCCTGAGTGTGAACGATCTGCTTGCGCAAATGACCTACGAAGGTGGCGTTAAGGTGATCAGTGAAGATGGCAAAGCCTTCACCTTCGATTCACCCGAAGCCGCTGCCTGGTTGCAGATGTACGTGGACATGGTCAACGCTGGCACCGTGGACAAAACCGCTCTCGTAACCGATCAGGATCGTGTTGGACTTGATCTCTTCACCTCCGGACAAGCCGCATTCTACAACACTGGTCCCAACCTAATCCGCGAAGTCCGCGCCAACAACCCTGCACTATACGGATACCTGGGCGTTGTACCCGCACCTGTTGGTAAATCAGGCGTAGTTGGAAAAGGTCTGATGGCATTGTCTGTCAAAGCAGATACCAAATATCCGAACGCTTCCCTTGCTTTAGCTCAGTTCTTTAGCAATCCTAAAAGCATGCTTGAGTTCTCCAAGATCGTCGCGATCTACCCCTCGACCCCTGCTTCCTATGATGACCCGTTCTTCTCGATGGCGCCCGTAGCGATCGAAGATAGCGCCAAGCCATACGCAAAGGACGCTGTTTCCAAACTGGCTGATATCCTCCCCACCGTTCCTCATAAGGCAGAAGTGAACGAGATCGTGCTCCAGGCTGTTCAGCAAGCGCTCTTTAATGGAGTTGACCCGCAGAAGGCACTCTCAGATGCGGTTACCCAGGCAAATGCGTTGTTGCCGTAATCGAAACGAATAGATTTACCCTTGTTCTTTCCCTCCTCCAATTGGAGGAGGGAAAGAACAAGACCAGACACTGCTCTGTCATAGGTACTTATGAACAAGAAGACATCTTTGACACCTTATTTATTTCTAATGCCTGCACTGATCGTCATCGCGGTTTTTGTTTTGTACCCGATCGGAGCTGTGGTCTATTACAGTTTTACGCAATACAACATTGTGACCCCTCCTGTATGGGTGGGCCTTAGAAATTATCAGCAATTATTGCATGATACTGTTTTCTGGCAGGCGTTAAAGCACTCATTTATATATCTGTTAGTGACACCGATTCTGATCTGCCTTTCCATCCTCCTTGCTATTGTTGTCAACCGCAAAATACCTGGCATCTCGGCATTTCGTGCGCTTTACTTCGTTCCGGTGGTCAGTGGAAGCATCGCCGTGGGTATCGCCTGGCGTTTGATGTGGGATAGGAATGGATTGATCAATGGTCTCCTGTTATCCGCAAACATGATCAAGGAACCTGTTCAATGGCTGGCAGAACCGGCCTATACTCTTCCCATTGCCATGGCATTGACCGTATGGCTTGGGCTTGGTTATTACATGATGATTTTCCTTGCAGGGTTGCAGAACATCCCGGAGGAATTATATGACGCCGCATTGATCGATGGATGTAACTCATGGCAGAAACACTGGTATGTCAGCGTGCCTGGCTTGCGCCCGCAGATTGCGTTCGTAGCGGTCATTTCAAGTTTGGCTGCTTTGCAAGTCTTCAACGAAATTTTCACACTCACCGGTGGGCTTGGAGGTATTTTGAACAGCGGCGTAACCATGGTCTTCTACCTGTGGCGAAAGGCATTCAGGTTGAATCAGGCGGGTATGGCATCCGCCATTGCGATGATCCTGCTCGCTATCACGCTGATATTCTCCATTCTAAACATGCGTCTGCTGGAACGCGGCACGGAGCAGGAATGAACAACGATCAATCCCTTATACGCGACCGATATGTGTCGTTCCTCCGCCGTCTGGTGGGAAATATACTTTTATATTCCGTTCTTCTTTCCGTGGCGGTGATCACTGTCTTCCCCTTCATTTGGATTCTGTTCACATCGTTCAAGGGTCCCAATGATCCTATTGTGTCTATTCCTCCCCAATTGATTCCACACGACCCCACATTCGCAAACTATACAAGAGTATGGAGCCAACTACCCATCGGACATTTTTATTTGAACAGCATTGCGGTCTCATTCGGGATTGTGATATTGAATACATTATTTTCCGCGTTGGCAGCATACCCACTTGCAAAGATGAAATTTCGTGGTCGCGAAGCGATCTTTTATTCGCTGCTGGCGACATTCATCGTTCCACCTGTGTTGACATCCATTCCCAGTTTTATCCTTGCCGTCAAGGTCTTTCATTATTATGACCAGCTTCTATCAGTGATCTTCCCCTATCTGACAGGCGTGATCAACATCTTCCTGTTGCGGCAGGCATTCAAAAGCGTTCCCGATGATTTGATCGATGCCGGGCGCATTGATGGAGCCAATGAACTGCGCATTTGGTGGAGCATCCTTTTGCCGGTTGTCCGCCCATCGCTTGCCACAGTTGCGATCATCACATTTGTTGAGCAATGGAACAACTTTTTCTGGCCATCACTCATGCTTCATACCGATGAGCACATGACTCTGCAGGTTGGATTGGTGGCGCTACAGGGTGCCTTCTTGAACGATGCACGCGGTATCGCGGCCGGTGTGGTGATGACCATCGTACCCATGATTATTTTCTTCGTTGCTTTACAACGTCAATTCATTCAGGGTCTTACTGGTGCGGTCAAAGGGTAGCATGAATATTGCGCGAACCATTGGTCAAAAACTTCTGGTAGCATTTCATGGCAAGGAAACTCTCTCGCCTGAAATTATCAAAGCATTCAAGTCGTATCATCCAGGCGGTATCTCCCTGTTTCGCAGTCTCAACATGGGGACGCCCGTTCAGATCAAATCGCTGACCCAAGCGCTTCAACAGCTTGCGCGCGAACTGGGTCTTCCCCCACTTCTCATCGCCACCGATCAGGAAGGCGGTCAACTCATGGCGTTCGGCGATGGCACACCGCTGCCGGGCAATATGGCAATTGGCGCCACGCGTTCCACCGAATTGGCACGCCAAGCCGGTGAGGTACTCGGGCGTGAAATGGCGGCGCTTGGCATCAACGTCAATTATGCGCCCTGCACCGATGTGAACATCAATCCGCAAAACCCCGTCGTTGGAGTACGCTCGTTTGGCGAAGATCCAGACCTTGTGGGAGAACTGGCTGCCGCCATGATCGAGGGGATTCAATCTCAGGGAGTGGCAGCGACCGCCAAACATTTTCCCGGTCACGGGGATACAGCCAGCGATTCCCATCATGGACGTGGAGTTGTCTCCCATTCGATAGAGCGACTCCACGCTGTTGAGTTGGTCCCGTTTCGTTCCGCGCTGAAAGCGGATGTGAAGCTCGTCATGACCGCCCACCTCGGCATCCCCGCCCTCGACGGACCCGACGCCCCTCCCGCCACCTTATCCCCCACCGTCATCAATGGACTCTTGCGCCGCGATCTTGGCTATCAGGGTGTCGTCGTTACTGACGCCATGGATATGCGCGCCATCCGTCAGGGTGAACTTTTGCGTGAAGATGCACTTCGCGCCGCCCAAGCTGGCGCGGACTTATTACTCGTCACAAGCGATCCTCAGGACCATACCCGTGCCTTTGAAGCGTTATTGCAGGGAGCACAGGAGGGCGCGCTAACGCCAGACGATCTACATACATCTGTTAACCGCATCTTGCACTTGAAGAGCTGGCTCGGCGAAAATGCAACCACGCCAGACATGGACGTGATCCAATCTGCGGAACATATGCAGGTTGCCAATGAGATCGCCGAGAGATCCACCACACTGGTGCATGATGAAAAGAAACTTCTGCCCATCCAACTGGGAGAAGATAAACGGATCGCAGTCATCCTCCCAACGCCACGGGATCTCACCCCAGCAGATACCTCCTCCTACATTCGACCAAGGCTGGCAGAGTCGATCCGCGTATATCACCCGCGCACAGATGAAATCAATATCAGCCTCGCGCCAAACGAAGAAGAAATCACTTCAATAGTGGAACAGGTCAAAAAGTACGACTTGCTCGTCATGGGTACAATCAATGCCTACGCAGAAGAAAAGCAGGCGGAATTTGTCCGCCAGTTGTTACGAACGAACAAGCCTGTGATCGTCATTGCCATGCGTCTCCCCTATGATCTTGCTGTGTTCCCAGAAGCATCGACCTATCTTTGCACGTACAGCATCCTGGAACCGTCCATGCGGGCGGCAGCGAAAGCCATCTTCGGATTCGGGCAGATGAAGGGTCATTTGCCGGTATCAATTCCGGGGTTGGTTAGCGGGTAGACGCGTCGGGGAGATCAGGCAATTTCGTGAGACGCAGGCTGATGGTTGGAGTCTGATGCGAGCGACAATGAGACAACTATCAGCGCGTGGAAAGTATCCACTGCATCCACTATCCATTCGGCTAGTGAATACTCCCCCAATGACAGGGGAGTATTTGTTGATGGGCACTTAAGATTGCAGGATACAAAACGAATCTACAACCTAACAGGAGGATGATCCATCATGACCAGCTTGAAGAGTCAATTTTTCTACATTGCCATCAAATACCGCCATCTTTTTCAGATGAAGTTGAAGCCTGAAGTTTGGGATACGAATACATCCGTCGCCGCCTTCAGAGATGTAGCGGAGAAAACCAACGCGCGCCTTGCGAATACCATGCCCAAGGGTATCGAGGTCTCGCCATTCACAATTGACGGGATGAAAGCAGAATGGCTGATCCCCGATGGCGCCAGTAAAGAGAAGGTCATCATGTATTGTATTGGCGGCGGATACGTGAGCGGTTCCTGTAATGACCACCGCCTGATCGTTGCCAAAGTTGCCAGGGTAACAGGTGCCGCCATACTCATGTATGAACATCGCAACGCGCCCGAACATCCCTATCCCGCCGCATTGGACGACTCCTTGGCGGCATACAAATGGCTGTTGGAACAGGGTACGTCCCCGAAGGATATCGTCATCATGGGCGAGTCGGCAGGAGGCGGATTATGCCTCGCTACGCTGCTGGCGATCCGCGACCAGAACCTTCCGTTACCCGCGGGCGCGGTGGCACTCTCCCCGTGGACGGATCTGAAATTGACAGGAGCCTCCTATCAGACAAAAAGGAATGTCTGCATCTCACCGGAAGGGATGAACGTGGTCTGCAGCAAATACTATTACGGTGACCACGATCCCGAGCACCCATACATTTCACCGCTCTACGGAGACCTGCAAGGCTTGCCGCCGCTCTGCATCAATGTGGGTGAATATGAAACCATGCTGGATGACTCCACCCGTTTTGCTGAAAAAGCAAAAGCAGCCGGTGTAGATGTCACCCTGCGGGTCGGGGAAAAGATGGTGCATTGTTATCCTCTTATGGCGCCCATGTTCCCGGAGGCGACACAGGCAATGAGCGAGATCAATGCGTTTATCAGAACGCGGTTAAACATCTAAAGCTATCCAACTGACTAGAACTTGTCTCAAAAACACTTTTCCTTCACACCTGCACCCACCGTGATTTGCTTGGCAAATCACGGTGGGTGCAGGTGTGCAATTTTATTTCCGGTTACAGACAGATTATTTCTTGTAGGATTGCTTCGTTTCGCTCGCAATGACGATGCAAGTATCATGGAGATCGTGAATGAGAGACCCTTCGCTCAGGGTCAATATTGTGCCTTATATGCACCGGTGATGGATACTATCAATCTGACTTAAAGTACACTTTCAAAATCAGACTTCCATCCCTGGCGGGGCAGGAAAAATGAGTTTGATTGTTTACAGGGTGGAGTGAAGATGTAGGCTTGTGAAAAAGCTACCGTCGCTAAATAATTCAAGTCGCAACCATAACAGAAAATCTAAATGCCAGTATGTGGTGCGTTATGGTTTTCTCAAGAAAGCTTGACAACTTTACGGTTTTGATGCGTGGTCATAACGCGAATTACGCAAAATGGGCGAATCTCGCGAAAGGCTTTTAAAATTCGTGTCATTCGTCTGTTCGCGGCATTCGCGTTCAAAAGATTCTGGTTCTTGAGAAAACCATGTGTGGTGCGTAAGTTCCCATATGAAGTAAAACCTCAAAGAACTTATAATTGTCTGGAATTCACCACAAGGAGCAAACAAATGAGCATTTCGATCTACACAAAGAAGGAATTTTCTCTCCATCCTGCCGATCTGTTAGTGGATGAAACTGTCTTCCACAATGCAAATGGCTATATTGGTGTACGGTCGAATTTTGAGGAAGGCTATCCGGCTGGATACAACAGCATCCGTGGCACCTATGTGAATGGATTTTACGATTTCTCCTACATGGGGCAGGCGGAAAAATTATACGGCTTGGCAGAGCAGAAACAGATCATGCTGAATGTGTGTGACACACAGGGGATTAAGATCTGGCTCGACGAGGAAGAATTCTCCCTTTTTAGTGGTAAGGTCAT
>Ga0210377_10002358_pt1 | contig 16609 bp, 9 predicted proteins | sample PLM4_65_b1redo_FD_155480 | JGI IMG/M metagenome (GOLD analysis project Ga0210377, IMG submission 155480) | Groundwater sediment microbial communities from an aquifer in East River, Colorado, USA - PLM4_65_b1 redo | ecosystem: Environmental > Terrestrial > Soil > Riparian zone | place: USA: East... | reverse complement strand
TAGATCAGGGAATCCAGGTGATTACGGGCCTCGACAACCTCCTTACGATTCTTGTCCTCGGCCGCATGGGCCTCTGCATCCTTGACCATCCCTTTGATCTCTTCCTCACTGAGGCCACTCGAGGCAGTGATCTTGATCGACTGCTCTTTTCCGGTTCCTAGATCTTTGGCCGCAACATGCGCGATCCCGTTCGCGTCGATATCGAAGGTGACCTCAATCTGGGGTATTGGTGTCGGCGCCAAAGGAATGCCCACGAGATCGAATTGGCCCAAGAGCTTGTTGCCTGCTGCCATCTCTCTCTCGCCTTGAAAGACGCGGATAGAGACGGCTGTCTGGTTGTCCTGAGCAGTCGAAAAGATCTGACCCTTCCGCGTAGGGATTGTTGTATTACGCTCAATCAGCTTGGTAAAAACGCCCCCCAAGGTCTCGATCCCAAGAGACAAGGGGCTTACATCAAGCAGGAGAACATCTTTAACTTCTCCCTTGAGCACAGCGGCCTGGATTCCAGCCCCAACGGCCACGACTTCATCGGGGTTCACTCCCCTGTGCGGATCTTTTCCAAAGATCTTTTTTACCCTCTCTTGCACCGCAGGCATGCGCGTCATCCCTCCAACCAGGATGACCTCATCGATATCGCGGGGAGTTAAGCCCGCGTCCTTAAGGGCCTGCCGGCACGGTCCTTCGGTCATATCGATTAAGTCGGCGCAGAGGGCTTCCAGTTTGGATCGTGTCAGTTTCATGTTGAGGTGTTTCGGCCCATGCTGATCCGCGGTAATGAAGGGGAGGTTGATATCGGTCTCCATCGATGAGGAGAGCTCGCATTTGGCTTTTTCCGCCGCCTCCTTTAAACGCTGCAGGGCCATCCTATCCTTGCGCAGGTCTATCCCTTGATCCTTCTTGAACTCATCCGCCAGATAATCCATCATCTTTTGGTCGAAGTCTTCTCCTCCCAGAAAGGTATCCCCATTCGTGGCTTTGACTTCAAAGACACCCTCCCCGAGTTCAAGGATGGAGACGTCAAACGTTCCCCCGCCAAGATCAAAAACCGCAATCTTTTCGTCCTTTTTCTTGTCCAGCCCGTAGGCCAGAGATGCGGCAGTGGGCTCATTGATGATCCGTAGTACATTCAGCCCCGCGATCCGGCCGGCATCCTTTGTCGCCTGTCTCTGGCTGTCGTTAAAATAGGCAGGGGTCGTGATCACGGCCTCGGTCACCTTTTCCCCCAGGTAATCCTCTGCCGTCTGTTTCATCTTTTGAAGGATGAAGGCGGAGATCTCTGCCGGACTATAGCGTTTACCCCGAATCTCTACCCACGCATCCCCGTTATCTGCACGGACGATTTTGTAAGGGAGGACTTTCATGGCCTTTTGGACCATAGCGTCGTCATAGCGCCGCCCAATAAGCCGCTTGACCGCGAAGATCGTATTCTCCGGATTGGTGATGGCTTGCCTCTTGGCAATCTGCCCGGCCAATCGTTCCCCGCTATCAGAGAAGGCGACTACTGAGGGGGTAGTGCGGCTCCCTTCAGCATTGGCAATGACATTAGGATCTCCGCCCTCCATAATTGCCACGCAGGAGTTGGTCGTACCCAAATCAATCCCTATTACTTTTGCCATCTTTGTTTCTCCTCAAAAAAATCCTCTAATTCTACACCGGAGTTTATTTAATCATCCCTCCCCCCTTTTTCAACCTCCTCATCTTCCTCTTTTTTCTCCTTGGCTTCGGGGGGTTTGGCAACACTGACGAGAGAGGGTCGCAGCAGACGGTCTAGGAGATAGTACCCCTTGTGATGTTCCTCCATGACGGTATTTGGTTTATGTTCTTCACTTTCCACCTGAGCAATCGCTTCATGTCTTTCCGGGTCGAAAAGTTCCCCCTTGGCGGATATCTGCATAACTCCGTGTTTGTTTAAGACATCGAGGAAACCTTTGAGCACCATCTCGACCCCTTCTAGTAGCGGTTTTCCGTTTCCCCCCCCCTTGGCGTGGTCGACCGCTCGCTCCAAATTGTCTAATACAGGGAGGAGGTCTCTGATAATGTTCTCGTTGGCGTAACGGATCGCCTCGCCCTTCTCTCGAGTCATTCGCTTCTTAAAATTTTCCAGTTCCGCCACCTGCCGGAGGAAGCGGTCGTAATTCCCCTTTGCCTCCATCTCCTTGGCTTCTAGCTGACCGCGCAATTTCTCCAACTCCGAGGCGAGAGCCTGCTCTTCTGCTCCCGGTGTAGAGGGCTCCTCAGCGGCTCCTTCGATCGCTGTTTCTCCGTTACTTTTTTTTATCTTCTCATCCATTGGCAGAGGCAGTATTCCTAAAAAGGACAGCGGCGATGAATTTAACCACCCATCCCGTCTTTGTCAAGGTCGGCTATTAAAAAAACCGTTGATTTTCAAAGAGTTTGCGCGTTTTTACGAAACGTGTTAATGCTCTTCATGAGAATCGGCCAGCCATGCGCTCTCCTTGTGTAACCCCGGCCATCGTCCTCCGATCATGGCCCTTTGGCGAGTCCGACAAGATCGTTTCCTTTCTTACCGAGGGGTACGGCAAGGTTACCGGGATCGCTAAGGGAGCCAAGCGCTCGCGCAGAAGGTTTGTCAACACGCTGGAGCTCTTCTCTCTGGTGAACCTGCGCTTTCAGGATCGGCCTCACAGCGCGTTGGCATTTGTCCATGCCTGCGACCCGATTCGTCACTTTAAAGAGCTTACGACCAGTCTGGAGAAGATCGCCTATGCATCTTATTTCGTGGAAATCACGGATGGGCTGGCCGGCGAGCGCGAGGAGAACCGGCGCGTCTTTGAACATTTGAGAGAAGGGCTGATCTTTCTAGAAGAAAACGGAATCTCCCTCTCCTTTCTTACCTTTTTCGAGCTCAAACTCCTAAAGTTTTCCGGCTACCAGCCGACTTTGGAACACTGCCGTCGATGCAAAAAAAAATTTCCCGACGGCTCCCAGATTCTGTGGCACTTTAGTCCACGTGACGGCGGGGTTCTTTGCGGACCCTGTTCCACCTTGAGAAAAGAGGCCGTGCCCCTCAGCAGCGAAGCGCTTGGTGCACTGGCAGAGCTTCAGGAAGCGAACAGCATCCTCCCCCACCACCTGGCTTTTTCTCCTGCTATTTTGAAAGAGAGCCGCCCTGCGCTTGTTCAGTTTATTCAATTTCAAATCAATAAGGAGCTAAAATCGGCTCCGTTTCTTGAGGCCTTCTCCTGCGCCTGATTTTTTTACTTGAAAAAATTCTGCAGAAGTCGTATCGAGGGGCCTGTCGGGGAGAAAAAAATGGCTAGAGGAAAAAAATTTGTCTATTTGTTCGGCGGCGGAAAGGCTGAAGGAAAAGCCGGCATGCGAGAGCTTCTGGGGGGGAAGGGCGCCGGTCTCCACGAGATGACCCGGATCGGGGTTCCAGTTCCCCCCGGCTTTACGATCACCACTGAGGTTTGCTCCTATTATTATGGACACCGGCGTCGATATCCTAAGGGTTTGGAAAGGGTAGTGACGGAGGCGCTGCGTCGTATCGAGAAGAATATAGGGAGAAGGTTCGGAGATCCGCACAATCCTTTGTTGGTTTCGGTCCGCTCCGGGGCGCGGGACTCGATGCCCGGGATGATGGACACGGTGCTGAATCTGGGGCTGAATGACCAAACAGTGCAGGGCCTCATCGCTCAAGCCCGGAATCCGCGCTTCGCTTATGACTCCTATCGGCGTTTCGTCCAGATGTACGGCGACGTGGTGCTGGGGCTCAAGCCGAGCGATAAGGGGGAGCGCGACCCCTTTGAGATCATCCTCGAACGCAAAAAGAAAGCGCGCGGGGCGCGCTTCGACACGGATCTCGGTGCCGCGGACCTGAAGGATCTCGTAGCGGAGTTCAAGGCGGAAATAAAGGCGCGATTGGGCAAGGAATTTCCGGCAGACCCTTACGAGCAACTCTGGAGCGCCATCGGCGCAGTGTTCGGTTCCTGGAACAATGCCCGCGCCATTGCCTACCGCGAGCACTATCGCATCCCACACACCTGGTGGACGGCCGCCAACGTCCAGGCCATGGTGTTTGGCAACATGGGCGAGAACTGTGCCACTGGAGTCGCGTTTACACGGAGTCCCGCCACCGGAGACAAGGGTACCTACGGCGAGTTTCTGGTCAACGCCCAGGGAGAAGATGTCGTGGCCGGGACCCGTACCCCTCGGCCGATCGCGGAGCTTAGGCAGGTGATGCCGAAAAGCTACCGGGAGCTCGATCGGATCTGTAAGATCCTTGAGCGGCATTACCGGGAGACACAGGATGTCGAATTCACGATCGAGAATAACAAACTTTGGATGCTGCAGACCAGAACCGGCAAGCGGACCGGCTTCGCCGCCGTGCGCATCGCGCTGGATATGGTCGAGGAACGGATGATCTCCAAGGAAGAGGCCTTGCTGCGGATTGAACCGGATCAGCTAAACCAGCTTTTACGTCCAATTTTTGACAGTGCCGATAAAGAGCGTGCTACCAAAGACGGACGCGTCCTGGCCAAGGGTCTGCCGGCTGGCCCCGGCGCGGCCAGCGGCCGGGTGGTGTTCACGGCCGAAGATGCAGAGGCGTGGGGAAAGCGCGGAGAGCGAGTCGTTCTGTGCCGCGTTCAAACCAGCCCGGAGGATATCCGCGGCATGGTTGCTGCGCAGGCGATCCTGACTGCCCGTGGAGGCATGACTTCGCATGCAGCCTTGGTCGCGCGGCAGATGGGGAAGATCTGCGTGGTCGGCTGCGAGGCGCTGCATATCGACTACGCAAAATCGCAGATGGCGGTGGGGTCCCGTATCCTAAAAGAGGGCGATTGGATCTCCGTGGACGGCTCGACCGGGGAGGTGATTGAGGGAGATGTCCGGACCTTTCCCTCGGAAGTCTTGCAGGTCCTGATCGGAAAGACTTTGGCGCCCCGAGCCTCTCGTGTCTACCGGCAGTTTTCCAAGCTCATGAAGTGGGCGGATGAAACGCGGAAAATCGGCGTCCGGACAAACACCGACCAGCCAGATCAGGCCCGGGTGGCGATTGCCTTTGGCGCGGAAGGAATCGGCCTTTGCCGTACGGAGCACATGTTTTTTGAGGGGGACCGCATCCAGGCGGTGCGGGAGATGATTCTAGCGGAAGACGAGCCGGGGCGGCGCCGCGCCTTGGCAAAACTCCTGCCCATACAGAAAAAAGACTTTAAAGGCATCCTCGAGATCATGGGAAGTCTTCCTGTAACTATCCGCACCTTGGATCCTCCGCTACATGAATTTCTCCCTAAGGCGGAAGAGGAAATTGTGGAACTTGCCGGGATTATGAATGTTCCGGTGGAGACCCTAAAAAATAAGATTGATGTGCTGCATGAGTTTAATCCTATGCTGGGTCATCGCGGCTGCCGCTTGGGTATTTCCTATCCGGAAATAACCGAGATGCAGTCCCAGGCTATCTTCGAGGCAGCTTGTGAATTGCGCAAAGAGGGTAAGAATCCTTTTCCTGAGGTCATGATTCCTTTAGTAAGTTCGCGCCAAGAGCTCCACATGCAGCGCGAGATTGTCGAGCGGGTTGCGCGCGAGGCGATGAAGACTTATGGTGTAAAAGTGCGCTATCTTATTGGTACAATGATCGAGCTTCCTCGAGCCTGTTTGGTGGCCGATGAAATTGCCCAGGAAGCAGAGTTTTTCTCGTTCGGCACGAATGACTTGACACAAACCTGTTTAGGCCTTTCGCGGGATGATGCGGGCAAATTCCTACCTAGCTATGTGGTGCACGGCGTCCTCCCCGAAGACCCCTTTGTCAGCATCGACGAGCAGGGGGTTGGCGCTCTGATGCGTATGGGAGTGGAGAAGGGACGGAAGGCGCGCAAAAAACTTGAAATTGGCATTTGCGGGGAGCATGGTGGTGATCCCAAGTCAGTGGCCTTCTGCCATCAGATCGGCCTAGACTATGTGAGTTGTTCTGCCTATCGGGTTCCTATCGCTAAGCTGGCAGCAGCCCAGGCCGCTTTGAGAGATAAGCGCTAGTCAAATTTTGTAATTTTTTACAGCGGTCATTCCAAAAGTTGTCCAAAGGGCGATTCCATTCCAAAAAACTGCCACTCGATCAAATTGACAAAAAGGGTCATTTTTAGGATAATAAGCTGTATTTAAGGATTCTTCTATGGAACCCCGCATAGGTGAGCTTTTGGTTCGAGGTGGCCTTGTCACCCGGGAACAACTCAACGAGGCCCTGGAAAAGGAGAAAAGCAACGGCTCGCACCTTGTTCAGGAACTCGTTCGCCTTGGCTTTACCACCGAGGATCAGCTCACGCAGTTTCTCGCCAAACAGTTCGGCATTGAAAAGGTCGAGCTGGCGAATACCGAGATTTTAGATTCCGTTTTCAACCTGATCCCGCCCGATCTCATCCAGAAACACCAGATCATCCCGCTCAGGCTTGTGGGATCCACACTCACTGTGGCTATGCCTGACCCGACCGACCTGATAGCAATCAACGAGATTAAGTTCATTACCGGCTATGCCGTCAAGGTTGCCCTGGCCTCCCCTTCTGAAATCAAGAAGCTGCTGGAAAAGCGCTTCGGGTCGGTTAGCTACGACGAAGTTCTCAAAAAGTTTGGCGGCAACGAGATGGAGGTCATACGCGACGAGGAGGACGTCAGCCTCCAGGAGCTACAGGCGGCAACCAATGAAGCGCCCGTTGTCACCTTGGTCAATGCCGTCCTAGCCGATGCCGCGAAGCGCGGGGCAAGCGACATCCATATTGAACCCTACGAGAAAATCTTTCGGATACGGTTTCGCGTCGATGGGGTGCTCCATGAGATCATGACCCCGCCCCCCAAGTTAAAAAACGCTTTGATCTCTCGTCTTAAGGTTATGTCCAATTTGGATATCGCCGAGAGAAGACTCACTCAAGATGGGCGGATCAAGCTTAAGATGGGAGGGGGGCAGGAGCTGGATATTCGGGTCTCTGTCCTTCCCACCCTGTTTGGTGAAAAGATCGTCATGCGGCTCTTGGACAAGGCCAATCTCCAGCTGGATATGGCCAAACTGGGTTTCGATCCCCAGGCGCTGAAGAACTTTAAAGAGGCGATTTATAAACCCTACGGAATGATTCTCATCACCGGTCCTACCGGTAGCGGCAAATCGACAACCCTTTACTCTGCACTTTCAGAGCTGAACAAGCCGGATGTAAACGTTTCTACCGCTGAAGACCCGGTCGAATATAACCTCATGGGAATTAATCAGGTGCAGGTGCGGGACGATATCGGTCTGAATTTTGCTGCCTGCCTTCGCTCCTTTCTCCGTCAAGACCCTGACATTATCATGGTGGGAGAAATGCGTGACCTAGAAACAGCTCAGATCGGCGTGAAAGCGGCTCTCACGGGACACCTAGTGCTCAGCACCCTTCACACCAATGATGCACCTTCTACGGTAGACCGGCTGATCAACATGGGATTGGAGCCTTTTCTTTTGACCTCATCGACTAATCTTATTGTAGCTCAGAGGTTGGTGCGCAAGATTTGTCTCAGTTGCAAGGCCCCGGTGGAGGTAAGCGCGGAGGCGCTCATCAACATCGGGATCGATCCTGCGGAAGTCGGGGAGGGCTTTCCCACCTTTCGCGGCAAAGGTTGCCCCACCTGTGCCCAGACTGGATATAAAGGACGCATCGCGCTCTATGAGGTGATGGTGATCCATGAGGCCTTGAAGGAATTGATCCTGAGAGGGGCCTCTGCGGCCGACCTGAAGCGGGAGGCGGTAAAGATGGGAATGAGCACGCTGAGGATGAGCGCCATAAAAAAGGTACGGGAGGGACTTACGACGATCGAGGAAACCGTTCGGGTGACCGATTCGGACAAAGGCTTCGGGTCGGTCTTTTCTTTGGATATTTGAACGGTGAATGGCAAATGGCGAATAGAAGGGGCTGGGTCCATCGCTATTCGCATTGACTATTAACTATTGACGAAAACCGGAGGTTTTAAACATGCCAGTCTTTGTTTGGGAGGGGAAAACCGCCCAGGGGAAGATCCTGAAGGGCGAGATGGAAGCGGCTAGCCAGGACGCGGTTTTTGCCCGCCTCAGAAGCCAAAGGATTCAACCCATCCCTGCGCGGGTCCGGGAAAAGGGAAAGGGGCTGGAAAAAGAGTTCACTATCCCCGGCTTCGGCGCCAAGGTCACCGCTCATGATGTGATGCTGTTTACGCGCCAATTCGCCACCATGATTGATGCGGGGCTTCCCATTGTTCAAAGTCTCGAAATTTTAAGCCAGCAGTCGGAGAATAAGGCCTTCCGAATTACTGTCCGGACCATCAAGCAGGATGTCGAGGGCGGCTTCACGCTGGCCGATGCTTTAAAGAAACACCCTAAGATCTTTGATGATCTCTATGTCAACATGGTCGCCGCTGGAGAAATCGGCGGCGTCTTGAACACCATTCTCAACCGGATCGCCATGTTCATCGAGAAATCTGCTAGGCTCAAATCAAAGGTGAAGGGGGCCATGATTTATCCTTGCACCATTGTTGGTGTGGCGGCGGCGGTGGTTACGGTCCTCCTCCTCTATGTTATTCCTGTTTTTGCCGAGCTTTACGGTGGCATGGGAAAGGCCTTACCGGCCCCCACCCAGATAACCATCAACCTCAGCAACTTTTTTCGCGCCTATTTTATCTACATGGTTTTTGCGATTGCCGGAATCGTTGTCGCCCTCCGCATGTACTACAAAACAGAGCAGGGAAGGCTGGCCATGGACGGCTTCATGCTAAAGCTTCCCATACTGGGCGATCTCATCCGTAAGGTTGCGGTGGCGCGCTTTTCACAGAATATGTCTATCCTCTTAACCTCGGGTGTGCCTATTTTGGATGGGCTTGCGATTACGGCTAAGACCGCTGGAAACAAGGTCGTTGAGAAAGCCATCATGAATGCCCGTATCAGCATTAGCCAGGGAAGAACGGTAGCGGAACCTCTCGCGGAGAGTAAGATCTTTCCCCCGATGGTTTGTCAGATGGTGGCTATCGGCGAGAATACCGGGGCGCTTGACGCCATGCTCAAGAAAGTCGCTGATTTTTACGAGGAGGAGGTGGACAACGCGGTGGCCAACCTTACGGCCTTGATGGAGCCGTTGATCATGGTGGTCTTGGGGGTTGTCCTTGGAGGGTTGGTGGTTTCGATGTATCTACCGATCTTCCAATTAGGTTCGCTCGTCAATTAAAAGGCTACGTCCAGCCGACCATGGGTAGCATTGAGCCTTGATCAGAAAACTTTGAACGAAGAAAAAAGAGAGCTGATAAGGAAGATTAAATGGCTACTCTTTCTAAGGGTGGTCATCCTTACCTTTTTCTTAGGTTCCACTGCGCTCTTTCATTTCTTCAAGGGAGGAGATACAGGGATCTTCCGCTCTCTTCAGGCGCCTCTGATCGCCGCCTATGTGATCTCCATAAGCTCGGCCCTGATCCTCCCCTGGATCAGGGGGCTGGTTTTCTTCGCGCATGCCCAGGTAGATTTTGATGTCCTCCTAATCACCGGAATTGTCTTCATCACCGGGGACATCGAGAGCCCCTTTCCTTTTCTTTATAACCTAGCCGTCATTAACAGCGCGATCTTGTTGTTCTATGGGGGGGCATTTGTCACTGCGGGATTCTCCAGTTTGTGTTACGCCGGTTTGCTGCTCTGGGGCAACTACCGATGGTCTGGAGTCCTGGTCCCCACTTCCAGCCAACTCCTCATGGACCTGATGCTAAACATACCGACCTTTTTTATCATTGCGTTCTTGAGTGGTTTTCTTGCTCGCAAGGTATTTGAGGCGGAACGACTCCTCATAAAAAAACAAAAAGAATACCTGGATCTTGAGGCCCTAAAAGAGGCTCTGCTACAAGGCGTGGGCAGCGGCGTAGCCATTACCGACAACAAGGGGCACATCAATTACTTCAACGCTCCGGCCCGGGCCCTTACCTTCCTCGAGGAAGGGGCGGTGAAGGGGAGGAAGCTGAGCGATATCTTTCCCGGACTCGCGTACAGCTTCGACGGATCCCAGGAAAGCAGGAGAATCATCGTAAACGATTTTCCATTTACCGACTCTCAGGGGCACAACAAGCACCTACGATTGACCCTGGCGCCTCTGAGCGACCCTGCGGAGAAAGCGATCGGTTTCGTCTCGATCTTTGAAGACATTACGAAGCAGAAAGAGCTTGAGGAAAAGATCCGTTTGGAAGCCGAGATGCGAAAAGCAAGGGAGCGAGAGTTGACTAAGGATAAGAGCGCCGAGAGCCCTTCTTCCTTTCGCTTTGGGGGGGTCGTAGGCCAAGGGGGCGGGGTCGATAAAATCTATCGCCTGGTAGAAAAAGTGGCGGCTACAGACACAAGCGTTTTAATCACCGGGGAGAGCGGAACTGGAAAGGAGCTCGTAGCTCGCGCCATCCATTTCAATGGTCCACGGCAAGATCGTCCTTTCGTGGCAGTCAACTGCGGGGCTATCCCGGAGAACTTGATCGAGAGCGAGCTTTTTGGCCACGTCCGTGGCGCCTTTACCGGCGCGGTTTCGGACCACGATGGACTTTTTAAGCAGGCGGACGGAGGGAGCATCTTTCTGGACGAAGTTGGAGAGCTTCCCCTCCATCTTCAGGTAAAACTCCTTAGAGTGCTGCAAGAAAGATCTTTTACTCCGGTCGGGGGGAGCAAGCAGGTCAAGGTGGATGTCCGGGTGATTTCTGCCTCCAACAAAGATCTCCGAAAGGAGATGGAGAAGGGGCGGTTTCGCGAGGACCTCTTCTACCGTCTCAATGTGATTCAGATGACCCTCCCACCTCTGCGCAACCGGAAAGAGGATATTCCGTCGCTCGCAAACTATTTTATCCAAAAATTCGCCCGCTCCCTCAACAAAAAAGTTGAGGAAATTTCCAGTGAGGCGCTTATGTGTCTTATGAACTACTCCTTTCCGGGAAACATCCGCGAATTGGAGAATATCATCGAACATGCGGTGGCGGTAACTAATAAGAATATTTTAACCGACGAGGACTTACCGCCTCAGATTAAAGGAATCTCCATCGCCGAAGAAGTCAAGCTTTTTGAGCGAACCGCCCCTGGCGGAGCAGATGTCTTTTTCAACAAAGGGATGTCCCTGGATGAAGAGTTGGCGACGCACGAGAAGTGTCTGCTGTTAGGCGCTTTGAAGAGATCCGGCGGGGTGCAGAAGAGGGCCGCCGAGCTTCTTGGAATCAACTATAGATCTTTTAGGCACCGACTGGAAAAATACGGGCTCCTGGAAATGAAAAATCATCAGCTTCGAGAAGAGGAGGGTGCGGCTGAGTAACGTTTTCCGCCACAGCTTCTCTTGAAGCGTTTTGTTAAGTAGTTGAAAATTGCCCTTTTTTGTCAATTGCCATAATTTTTACAATTCGGGAAAGATCCTCTAACTATCTGGTTTTAAAGAGAATTATTTTTTTCTATCTTCAAGCATTTCTACCAGTTGAGGATTTTTTTCAAAAACGACAATCCCAACAGGGTGGTCCTGTTTTTGCATTGTGATGTGGGTAACCTCTCAAGAGCCCAAAATCACGATCAGAAGGGAGGATGGATAAGACGTTTAAATAGGATCTCTACAGAAAGAGGAGGAAAGACGTTTAAATAGGATCTCTACAGAAAGAGGAGGAAAGAAGTTTATGAACAGATTAAGATTAAGGGCCGAAGGGGGTTTCACCCTCATAGAGTTGCTGGTGGTCATAGCGATCATCGGTATCTTGGCTGCCATCGCTATTCCGCAGTTTTCTGCATACCGGCGTCGGGGTTATGACTCAGACGCCAAGTCAAACGTGAAGAACGCCTCTACATCTCAGGAGGCCTATTTCACGGACCAGAACACTTATTCAGCGGCAATAAGCGACTTAACAGCTAGAGGCTATAGGCAGAGTGCCATTATTAATATGGGAGCGCCGGCACCAACCGCGACCAGTTTTGTCATTACTGGGACGGTCATAACCGGATGCACGTCTGCCACAGGCGTTTGGTCATTTGCCAGTACAACTGGAGTACTCACCGGAACGCCGTGCGGGTAGTCTAACAGGTTTCTCCGGCTTGTGTACGCACACGAGAAAAAGGGGGAGGGCTTTGGCCCTCCCCTTTTTCTTACTATCCCCCGGCAAGATTTCCAGGATAGCTTGTTCTATCCGTTGCTATTTTTAGCCTTTCTCAGGTCCTATCCATGAACGGAAAGGCATTCATTCCTCGACAAGCCACGCTAGCTTTTTGGCTCCTTATAGGCATGGTTGTCTGGTTTGCCCGCGAAATGGTGTGGGACAATCGGGTTCCATTTTACCGCGACTTGGGACCCTATTTTTATCCTATGAGATTCAGCTTGGCGCAAAGCTTTGCAGCCGGGGAACTGCCGTTGTGGGACCGCAGTATGGCTATGGGCTTCCCGTTATTGGCAAATTTTCAATCCGGCGTCTTCTACCCACCGCACTTGTTTTTGCTCGTTTTACCTTTTTTCTCAGCTATGAGGGCGATCTTTTTTTTTCATTACCTCGTTGCCGCAATAGGCAGCTACAAACTCTGTCGCCATTGGAACTACCCACCCTACCTGGCTGTCTTGGGCGGGATACTTTTCACGTTAGGCGGGACTAACGTTTCGCTAATTAACGTGCTCAACCACTTTCAAACAGCCGTATGGCTCCCTTGGGCTGTTCTCTTTTGGGAGAGGGCTCTTCGTTCGTGGTCCGGGAGGGATTTTCTCGGTTTGAGCTTGGTCCTATTGGTACAGTTTCTTGCCGGCTCGCCGGAAATTTATATGATGAGTATGGGGCTGCTCATCTGCGATGGGCTAAGATTAAGAAAAGAGGCAGCCTGTTTAACCTACCGCAGAGGGTTACTCCTTCTCGCGGCGGCCAACTTCCTGGTCGCAGGGCTGGCCATGGTCCAGATCTTACCAACCGTGGAGCTATTCTTAGAATCGCGCGGGGGTAAGCCGATTCTCTTCGTGGAGAGCGCCATGTGGTCTCTTCATCCGTTGGACCTAATCAATCTCTTTTTTCTCGATAAGGAGGTTAACACGAGTCTCGGCAGCGGGGTGCGCCTCTTTTTTCTCCGCGACATTCCTTTCTTGGTCAGTTACTACATGGGGGCCATCTCTCTATTTGGTATCGGTCTCTACCTTTTCTACGGTCCCCGCAAGGAGAAGAGCCTGGTTGCGGGAATCACGGCCTTTTCTCTGATCCTCGCTGCGGGGGGTTACACCCCCGTGTATCCTACCCTTTTCAGATATTTGCCGCTTTTCAGTTTGTTCCGCTACCCGGAGAAATTTTTTTTCTTCACGTATGCCCTGCTCATTTTTATGACTTTAAAGGGGTTATCAGATTTTCTGGAATCTGAGAGCCCTCTTTCCAGACGCCACCTGATTATTTTTTCATTTATTTTTTCCCTGGTCTTTTTTCCCTATCTCGTTTTCCGTCTGAACATGGGGACCTTGAGCGGATACATCGCGCAAGCGATCCATATCCCACTTCTCTCCATCGACACGCTGGGTAGAACTTCTGCCGTAATAGTGAATCTAGAGCGGCAAATTGTCCTGACTCTAGGAGTTTTTCTTCTGCTATATTTTGGGAAAAAAGGGAAACTTCGGCATAGTCTGTTTCAGACCCTTATTGTCGGCCTGGTCTTTATCGACCTCAACTCAGCCCATCAGTCCTACCAATATCTCATGAATCCTGACTTCGTATATAAGAAGCCGACGGTCATCAGATCGCCTGAGCCCGAACCCAGCCGTCTCTTTTACTACCCGGGCCCTTTTTACCTTCACCCAAACTATTACACGATCCTCAGGCAACCGTCGTTTCCAGAAGTGTACCCATTGGTATACGCAAATCTTTTGCCCAACACCGGTCTCTTTTACGGATTTGATTATATGCAGGAGCTCGATGCGCTCAGGAGATGGCCCTACCTTGTCTTTCTCAACGCTGCTAACAAGCTCCCTCCCGATAAGTTATACCGCTTATTGGGCGCACTGAATGTTAGATATGTCGTCAGCTTCCGGGAATTGAGCGGCAGCGGGATTTCGCCGGTGGGCCACTTTCCAGAACACCCTTCTTGGCTATATCGATTGGACTACTTTGTCCCCAGGGCCTATATTGTGGGCAGGGCTAGAGAAGAGAAAGATCCCGCAAAAGTCGTCGAACAGCTATCAAACGGAAAGTTCGATCCTCTCAAAGAAGTCATTTTGGAGCAGCCTCTACTCATGACTGCACAAAAGAAATTGCCGGCTCAGGCAAAAATTATCCATTATGCGAATCAAAATGTCATAGTGCAGGCCTCTCTCAGCGGGTCAGGCGTGTTGGTCTTGGCAGATTCCTACTACCCTGGTTGGCGGGTCTATGTGGACGGAAAAGAGCAGGAGATTCTTCGGGCTAACTTTTTCTTTCGGGGAGTGACCTTATCGGAAGGGAAACACCTGGTCGAATTCCGCTACCAACCCCGCTCCTTTATGCTGGGGCTGACCATCTCGCTGATCATGCTTTGTGGGGTTGTGCTCGGGGTTATCGTTTTTTCTCTTCCTAAAAGAAAGAAAATTAACGGGGAAAAGCCTTAGGAAAAAGAGGGCCTGATCCCGCTTCCCCCATTTTCACTTGCCTTCGAGCGTCGGTGCTTTTACTTTGTAAATCGAGATAAGGGGAACGCCGTCCAGGCGAAATGCATTATAAGGACGGACATTTTCGAGGAGAAAGTGGGCGCCCTCTTCAAAAGTACTTTGGCGGGTCAGTAAGATAAGATATTCAGCATCCGTCTCGTCGGTGAAGCGGATATCAGATCGCAGTCGGCTCTCTTTTTGATAATAGGCAAACATGAAGTTGCTAATACCAGCATCGACCACTACGTTGGGCGGCAAGGAGCGGTTTAAATAATCGAGAAATCCGGGGGTAAAAGCCTCCATAAAGTAGGTTACCTCTAAGCCGCGCTCATAGGCTCCCCGAATACCCCCGACCAGCCGGTTATAGTAGCTCAACTCGTAGGGATGATAGACAACAAGGTCCAAGGCGGCTGGAAAAAGGAGCAGGAGAGAAAAAACCCCGACGAGCTTTGGCCGAAGATGTTTCATCTTTTGAAGGACTGCGATCTTGCGACTTTGCTCGTTCAGGAGTCTTACGAGGAAGAAAAAACCGCAGCCTGCCAAGCCCGCGATATACGGGAGAACCGGAAGCATCAGGCGGTTCACATCATGCAGGACGGCACCCGGCAGGAGCCCCATAGCGAGCACGAACGCCGCGTTTGAAAAGAACAAAACTATAATTTGCCGTTGGGACTTCATCCACCAAAAGGCGAGAACTCCAATTAAAGAAAGAAATAGAATCGTCTCAGGTATCGTAACCGCTGTCATAAAAAATGGATAATACCTTGGGACAGTACTGCTAGCGTAGTGTTTGTGAAAGAAAAAAATAGTGTAGTTGGTTTCCGGCCGGTATCCTCGGGCTAAACCTTCGTAGAGAAATTCTAAAAACCGTATAGGCGTATTATACCATAGATAGGGGTTCGTTGCGACCATAACTAAGGGGCTAAGAAAAGACATGGTAAAAACATTATTGTAATAGGACCATCGGTGGTACATATGGGCCCAGAGGAGCAGAGGTATGGGAATCAAAAGGGCTGGAAATTTAGTCGAGAGGGCAAGTCCCCAAACGCAGCCAAGAACAACGCTCCATCTCCAATCTGTTAGGCCCCGCCAGAAACAATAGACAGTCAAGAACCACAAGGCGGCAAGCGGCATGTCGGTCACGGCGAAATGGGCGAAGCCAAACAGATTAGGCATCAGCAGAAGGGTCAGGGCTGAAAATAAGCCGGTCATACGCTCGAAGAGCTGACTCATCCATAGGTACATTACGGTTACCAGGAGGGCGAATAACAATGCCGGAGGAAGTCTATACGCCGTGAATTTGTCTATGAGAGAGGAGAGGAGCGCCTTCGATAGCCCTGAAAGGATGCGAGAGAAGGGAGGATGAGGAACGTGCAGTGTATCCCAATGCCATGCCTCCAGGATAATCTTGTCCTGGAGACTCTCGGCAAGCTTGCCGCGAAGAAGATTTTTCCCCAAATCAGCGAACCAGTGAATTTCGAGATCCGATGCGTGAAAGTACCATGGCTCATCCCACACCACCCCATAATCTGAAATGGTCAGCGCCGCCAGGAGGAATACCCCTAAAAAAAGGGCTACGGGGATTAGCCTTAACGCGGATTGTTGACCAGGTAATCTAAGGCCTCTCACCCGTATCTCCCCGCCCAACGATGGGCACGGATTTCTATCAAACCGAAAAATGACGCGATGATATCCCTCCAGAGTCTTACCTTGGTTGCCTGATCATTCCGCCACCTCACAGGAACCTCCATGATCCCGTATCCTTTCAGCCGGGCTAGGTAGAGTATCTCGGCATCAAAGCTCCAGTTTTGAACACGCTGTAGGACAAAGATCTCCTTTGCAGCGCCCATGGTAAATCCCTTGAAACCGCAGGTGAAGTCTGACAACTGGAGGCCCAGGATTAAGTTGGTGAGTTTGGTATAGATCTTGCCCATAATTTCCCGATAGGCGGGTTGGTGGATCTCAATGACAGAATCGGGTTTTTGGCGCGTGCCGATGGCTACAGGAAAGCCCTTTTCTAAGTAGGAAAGAAACAG